>Ga0163144_10000327_pt1 | contig 110072 bp, 94 predicted proteins | sample OliLak19BULKMAT1_FD_123175 | JGI IMG/M metagenome (GOLD analysis project Ga0163144, IMG submission 123175) | Freshwater microbial mat bacterial communities from Lake Vanda, McMurdo Dry Valleys, Antarctica - Oligotrophic Lake LV.19.BULKMAT1 | ecosystem: Environmental > Aquatic > Freshwater >...
CTGCGACATGCAGCGTAAGCCGCGGAGATTGTTCGTTATCCAGCCCGGCCATGAAGACCGGAACCGGCAAGCTGCGCAGAACGTTGCGGATCTCCGCAATCGGCAGATTGGACGCCGTCATGTCGCGATTCCCCCATTGGATCGAAGTTTCGACGCCGGACCCGGCAGACCCGGTAACCGGCGAGTATTAAAGGATAATTCTAATCCGGCTGAAGGATCGGCTCAACTGTCCATGGGTGTCCGCACGGTGAGGTGCACCCCGCCATCGACCACCAGCAACTGTCCTGTGATCGTCGGCCCACCCATAGCAAACCAGCCGACCGCCTCGGCAATTTCGCCCGCATCGGACATCCGTCCGAGGGGTGTCATTCGGGCCACTCTCGCACGGAAATCGTCGTAGGCTTCGGGCGTCATGCGGCGACGGACCCAGTCGGTATCGACGAAGCCAGGACACACGGCATTCACCCGAATTTCGGGGGCAAGCGCGCGCGCGAGGGCGAGAGTGTTGAGCGCACCCTTCGAGGCGGCATAGGCCATCGAACTGCCGAGCCCCGAAAATGCGCCATGCGAGGATATGTTCACGATCGCGCCGCGGGCTTCTCGCAGGGCCGGCGTTGCGGCCCGCGCCATCTGATAGGCGGCGGTCACGTTGACCGAGAAAATCCGTGTGAAATCCGTGGCATCGAGCGCGTCGAGGTCGCTCGCCGGGGCAAAGGCGGTCACGCCGGCATTGTTGACCAGCGAATCGAGGCGACCCCATCGCTCGATCGTGGCGGCGACGATCCGGCGACAATCCGAATCGAGGGCGACATCGCCCGGTAGCGCCAGGCCCTCGCCGCCGGCGGTCGCGCACTCCGCCGCGGTCGCTTCGGCCGCCTCCCGGCTACGCGCGTAATTGACCCCGACGCGCCAGCCGCGGGCGGCCAGATGCAGGGCCACGGCGCGGCCGATTCCCGTTCCGCCACCGGTTACGATCGCGACCCGTTCGCTGTTCGACACCATGCCCGCTGCCCCTTCGCTGTCATCGGGTTCGCTGTCATCGGGCACAGATTGGCGTCCCGCACCGCGGCCGGTCTAGTCTTCGCGCCGACGGGGACCATCGGTCTGGGGGAATTCATGAAAGTTCTGGCGGTGCTCGCCCATCCGCGGCGGGATTCGTTGACCGGCGCAGTCCTCGACAGTTTCATCGACGGCCTTGCCGAAGCCGGGCACGAAGCCGAGATCGCCGACCTGCATGCGGAGAAATTCGATCCTGTGCTGTGGCCCGAGGACGAACCGGACTGGAACGACGGCAACAAGCGCTACAGCGATGCCGTCCTGGCCGAACAGGCGCGCATCGAGCGCAACGATGCGATCGCTTTGGTGTTTCCGGTCTGGTGGTGGTCGATGCCGGCGATGTTGAAAGGCTGGATCGACCGCGTCTGGAACAACGGCTGGGCCTATGGCGATCGCAATCTGAAGGGCAAGCGCGGTCTCGCTTTGGCGCTGGCCGCCAGCAGCGCCGAGGCCTATGCGAAACGCGGTTACGACCGCGCCATCGATATCGAGATACGGCTCGGCGTTCTGGAATATTGCGGCATCGAGAATCCGGCGCTTCACCTGCTCTACGATTCGACGACCGATCAGACGACCGGTGCGCGGATCATCGAACGAGCGCGGCAGATCGGCCGCGAGTTCCGCTGATCCGATATTCGGTCAGTTGTTGTCGCGTGGAACCGAGTGGCTCTCATTGGCGCTGTCCACCCGCTCGCCGTTCTCGAATACGTCGATCTGGGCGCTCAGGTGAAATTCGGTTGCGCTCGCGTGCAGGGTGGTGCGGGCGCGGGTTTCGATCGACCAGCCGTCGCGCGCCAGAACCTGGCGGATGATGGCGGTCGCTCGCGCCGATAAGGGATCGCCATCGGCGATCGAATAGATCTCTTCGTGATTGGTATCGGCCAGCAGGTCGACGCTCGGCAGGTACTCGGACCCCGAATCCTTGATCATATGGACTGTCGTCGTCTCGCTGCCGATGTCATAGGCGACACGGCGCTCGATGCGCGCCTCGCGCCGCGTTTCGGATGCGACCGGCGCTGCCGTTTCGGGTGCTTGCCATTCGGTCCAGGCCGCATCTTCGGCGTGCGGCGGGCGGATCGGCAGATCGAGCGCGCAGTCGGGTCCGTGCAGCGTAATCGTTGCCGCCTCGGGCGCCGGCCACATCATCGGCCACCATTCGCTCGAGATCGCGACGCGGATCCGGTTTCCGGCGTGGAACCGGTGCGCGATGTGATTGAGCGCAATCCGCACGCGATAACTCTTGCCGGGCTCGAGCGGTTCCGGTGCCGCATGGCCGTCGCGATGCGTCAGGTTGAACAGCATGAAGCTGACGCGCGACGACGCGCCGTCGGGCCACACATCGCAAAGCCGGACCGCGATCTTCGCCTGCGGCCGGTCGGCCGAAATCGTGAGCGTGACGATCGGTGCGCCGAGCATCTCCAGTGGTGCATCGAGCGGGGCGCTGTCGAAGGTCAGCGATTTGGCATCGTCGGCACGCTGGTCTTCCGGCATGTCGGCACCGCCGCTGCCGTTCGAGCACCATTCGGGGTGGGTCGTGCCGGTACCCGCCGGCGAGCGGACCGCACGTGTCCAACTGCCGGCCGCAGTGTCGCTCAGCCCTGTGGGCCCGCAATGAAAGCGGCGCGGCGTAATGCGCGGCGCGGGCCAGCCGTCCTCGACGATCCAGCGACCCTCGCGCACGCGCGCATCGGGATCGGGGCGGAAGCTCTCGTTCATCCACACGCGATAGGCCGGCTCGCGATCGATTCCGTTCTCGACATCCTTCAGCCAGCGATCCCACCATCGAAGGCAATGCTTCAGATAGCCGATCTGCGGTGCGGGCAAGGCGTTGAACGGAAACGCATGGCCCCAGGGTCCGATCAAGCCGTGCACCGGCACGTCGCCGCACCCTTCCATCAGCATCGGCACGGTGTTGGAGTATCCGTCTTCCCAGCCGCCGACCGCGAGGATCGGAATGCGGATCTGCGCATAGTCCTCGCAGACCGACGCGCGTCGCCAATACTCGTCGCGGCGCTGATGCTCGATCCAAGGCAGCAACCAGAAGCGCATCGCCTCAAGCCGCTGTTGCCACATCGCGCGCCAGCCGCGGCCGACCACGGCCGGATCGGGCGGCAACGCCTCGAGCGAGTACATGATCGAGGCCCAGGCGAAGTTGTCGTGCAGCATGGCGCCGCCCATGTAATGCACGTCGTCGGCAAAGCGGTCGGCCGCGGCATGAACCGGGATGATCGCCTTGAGCGAGGGCGGTTGTTTCGCCGCGACCTGAAGCGCGTTGAACCCGCTCCAGGATTTGCCGGTCATGCCGACGCGGCCGCTGCACCAGGTCTGGCGCGCGATCCATTCGATCGCCTCATAGAGATCCGACAGTTCCTGCTCGCTGTATTCGTCGAGCATCACCCCTTCGGAATCGCCGCTGCCGCGCAGGTCGATGCGCAGGCAGGCATAGCCATGCCCCGCGAGATAGGGATAAGCGAGCGTGTCGCGATGCAGCAGCCCGTCGCGCTTGCGGTAGGGATTGGCCTCGATGATCGCGGGTACGGGATTGCGTTCGGCATCGTCCGGCAGGAACACCCGCGCCGCGAGCCGCACGCCGTCCTTCATCGGGATCCAGAGATTCTCGATCTCCCGTACACGGTGCGGGAAGTCGTGGCGTATAGCCACTCACGCCTCCCATTCGAAGACGATGAAGACCTTGCGCACGGTTTCCTTCACATCCCAGATGCCTTCCGAAAACGGCGGAAAGAACAGGCTGTCGCCCGTCGCGATCTCGATCGTCGCGCCGCCATCGTCGGGCGTGAAGCTGCAGCGCCCTTTCAGGAAATGACAGAACTCGGCCTTCTTGACCTGGCGCCGCCAGCGGCCGGGTGTGCACTGCCACACGCCGGATTCGATGTCCTCGTCGGCGCTCATTTCAATAATCTTGCCGGAGAGACGCGAAACCGGTTCACCCTGCGGCAGGCCGACCGGTCCCCAATCTTCCAGCTCGCTGTCGGCGAGCGCTTCCGCCTTGCGCAGAATGCTGATCTTCATGTTGGCTACCTCCCCAAGGCCGATCGCAACGGGATCGGCATCCTATGATGCGCTGCCTGTATCGCTGCGGTCGAGCGCATCGACCAGGCCCGTCGGCAGAATGTGATTGGTGTCGATGTAGAGGCCGGGGCGGCCCTGCGCGGTGCTGCCGCGGGTTGCCGCCAGCAGATCCGCAAAAGCAAAACCGTGCCGACGGGCGCCGGCGGCCAAAGCGCGGTTGAAGCGTTCGATGATCTCGAGATAGGCGCTGCGCGTCAGCCCCTTCATCACCTCGACCTGCACATTGGTCGCGGGCGTTCCGGCCACGATCGGCGTCACGCCGCGCGCGCGGCATGTGGCGGCGAGCCAGTCGACATAATCCGATGCCAGTTGGTCGGCCGGGGATAGATCCTCGAACTGACCGTGCCGGCTGCGCGGCAACTCGGCGAGCAAGCCGGCGATGCGGCAATCGAGCGAGCCGATCAGCGACACGAACCGCGATCCGCTCGGAACCCGCGCCAGCGCCGCGAGATAGGCGGCCTTGAACCGGTTGTCCGCGACGACAAGATGGGCCGCGCGGCAGCCGAACGCCGGCTCGCCGATCAGGCGCGTGGATTGCCCGTCGATTGTTACGATGTAACCGGCTGCTGCCGTCGCCTGCTCGTCGCCGATGACCGCGAGCGTCGCATGCGCCGCGCTTTCGTAATGCGCGGCATGGCGCCCGCGAAACGCGAGAAGGCCGGCGAGTTGATCGAGCGTGCCACGGAACACAGCCTTGCGCGGCCAGTCGGGCAGCGCCGCTTCGTGCGCCTGCGATGCATCGACCAAAGTTGCCGCGTCGCGGGCGCGGCCCTGAAGCCACAGGACCGTCGCCTTCATCGCGGCCTCGCCGAAACGCTGGCGCGAATCGGGCGGTGCATCGAGCCGGAGAATGCGATCGTAACGACCGAGTGCGAACAGGGTCGAGGCGAGCGCACAGGTCGGATCCGGCAGAGCGGGATCGGCCACCCGGACCTTCTCCAGCGCGGCGAGCGCTTCCTCGAAATCGCCGCGGTCTGACAACAGCGATCCGAGCAGCAGATTGCCGCGCAGATGATCGGGGAACATGGCAATGACCGGTCGGCAGCGATCGAGCGCCGCCGCGTTCTCGCCGATCAGGCCCCAGATCGTCGCGACCTGAATGCGCAGATCCGGATCGTCGAAGACGAGCGCCTCGATTGCCTCGAGCTCGCGCCGTGCGCCTGCGTCGTCGCCGATCTGGCGGTGACTGTCGGCGAGCGTCGCGCGATAGAGCGCTTCCTCGGGTGCAATCTCGGCGGCGCGTTGAAAATAGCGGTTGGCGTCGTGCTCCTGCCCGCGATGTCTCGTGACGAGGCCGAGCAGATGATGCGCATGCGCATGATCGGGATTGTCGCGGATGACCTGGCGATAGATACCGTGCGCCTCGTCCAGCCGCCCCTGGCGGTGAAAATAGAGGGCATTGTTCAGAAGTCGATCGGCTTCGTCGCGCATTCGGTCGGACACGGTTTTTGTGAAGGGGCCGGAGCGATGGCGCGCGCATGATGGCGACGCGGTTTCGTATTGGCAACCGGCTCGCAGCCGGACGGCGCAACCGGCTGGTCAGCCGGCTGTGCCGACCGCCGGTCAGGCGGACGCGGTTGCCGTTCGCGGCTCGGGCAGCAGCTCGGCTGCCAGCCGGTTCGCCTCATCCATGTCTTCCTGCGACATCTCCTGCACCAGCGCCGCACGGGTCTGGACCGCATCGAGATTGCCGCGGCCCGCCGCCAGCGATGCCCAGGCGAGCGCAACCTGCCGGTTCTTTTCGACGCCCTCTCCGGCGGAATGGAGAAAACTCATCCGGTACATGGCGCGCACATCGCCCTGATCGGCGGATGCCCGGCACCAATGTGCCGAAGCGGCGTGATCGACCGGCATGCCTTCGCCCTTGCCGTGCATCACCGACAGATTGAATTGCGCACTCGGTTCGCCGAGTTCGGCAGCGCGCCGGAACCAGTCGGCCGCTTCCGTCATGTCGCGCCTGACGCCGTGGCCGAGATAATAGAGGAGGCCAACGATCGCCAGCGCGCGCGCATTGCCGGATGCTTCCGGGCCTTTCAACAGCGCCGCGGCGGCGTTGTAGTTGCGTGGAACATCCTGTCCGTTGAACAGCATTTCGCCGAGTTTGACCTGCGCGGCAACACGCATCGGTTCGGTCAGTTCTTTCGCGGCGCGCCCGAGGATTTCGTCGGCGCCTTTGGCGCCGCCCAGCATTGCCGCCATCGCCCAGAGATACGCATGGCCCGCACTCTGGCCGACGCCGTCGCCGGCAAGGAACAATCGCGCAAGACGAAGCTGGCCTTCGGGCAGGCCGCGGCGCGCGGCCTGGATGAACCATTGCGCGGCCTTTTCGCTATCGCGGCGCGCGCCCGTGCCGTCGAGAAACATGAGACCGAGCCGCGTCATCGCCGCCGTATCGCCCTGTTCGGCCGCGCGGCGATACCAAAGTCCGGCCTGCTCGTAGTTCTGTGCAACGCCGCGCCCGGAAAAATACATGTTGCCGAGATTGCTCATTGCGCCGGCGACGCCGCGTTCGGCTGCAAGACGGATCCAGCGCATCGCTTCCGCATAATCCTGCGGGACGGCATCGCCATTGAAATAGAGATAGCCGAGATACGCCTGGGCGACGGCGTTGCCCTGCTGGCTCAGCGGCCGCAACAATTTGAACGCCGTGCCGAAATCCTTGCGGCGATAGGCGTCGAGCGCGTCCTCGAGCGATGCCACCGGCTTCCTGTCCGTTTTCTGAGCGACACCCGACGATAGCGCAGTCCGTCGGCCGCCGCCAAACGGCCCTTGCTGCGCGGCGTGTCGCCTCGCATCATCGAGCCTGCATATTCCCTGTGGAAAAGGCGGCATCGCGATGCGGTTTCTGGTTCTCGGCGCCGGTGCGGTCGGCGGGTACTTCGGCGGCCGGCTGGCGGCAGCGGGCCGGGACGTTCGATTTCTCGTGCGTCCCGAACGCGCCAAACGGCTCGCCGCCGGCGGTCTGCGGATCGTCAGTCCGGAAGGCGATGTCGCGACCGCACCGAAGCTCGTCGTCGCCGGCGACGATGCGGGCAGGACGACACCGGCCGATGCGGTGCTGCTCGGCTGCAAATCCTACGATCTTGATGCCGCGATTGCGTCGCTCCGCCCGCATGTCGGGCCCGATACGATGATCGTGCCGCTGCTCAACGGGCTCCGTCATCTCGCCGTGCTCGATGCGGCGTTCGGCGAAACATGCGTGCTGGGCGGGCTCTGCCAGATTTCGGCGACGCTCGACGACGACGGCACGATCCGCCATCTCGGGCTTGCAGCGCGACTGCCGTTCGGCGAGCGCGCGGGCGGGCTATCGCCACGCGTCGAGCGGCTTGCGACGGCCATGGGCGGCGCCGGATTCGACGCACCGGCCAGCGCCGCGATCATGCAGGAGATGTGGGAGAAGTTCACGATACTGGCCACGCTCGCCGGCGCGAGCTGCCTGATGCGCGCACCGATCGGTCCCATCGTTAGCGCGGGCGGCACGGGCTTCGTGGACGCGCTGGTGGCGGAATGCATCGCGACGGCGACCGCGGCCGGCTTTCCACCGCGGTCGCAGTTCCGCGATCGGATCGAGCGGTTCAAGGATCCATCCTCGACGCTCGCCGCCTCGATGCTGCGCGACATCGAGCGCGGCGGTCCGAGCGAAGGCGATCATGTCCTGGGCGATCTAAGCCGGCGTGCCGCGGCGCTTGACATCGCAACGCCGGTGCTCGATATCGCGGCGCTGCATCTCGCCGTATACGAACGCTGCCGGCTAACTCCAGGCGGCGGCGCCAAGGCGCCATAGAACGCCCAGCAGGATCGCGCCGCCAAGGACGGGTAGCAGGCCGAGCTTGAACCGCAGCAAGGCGATTGCGGCTGCCACCGCCAGAAGCAACGCGAACGGATCGATCGTCGACCATTCCGGAATCGAGAGATGCAGCGGGCCGAGCCGCGTCTGCCGCACGTCGGCGAACAGCACATGCAGCAGGAACCAGAGTGCGAGATTGAGGATGACGCCGACGACCGCGGCGGTAATCGCGGCAAGGATGCGGCCTAGTGTGCGGTTGGCGTAGAGCCGCTCGACATAGGGTGCGGCTGCAAAGATCCACAAAAAGCACGGCGCAAAGGTGACCCACAACACCAGGGCTGCGCCAATGGCGCCGGCCAGCGCCGGATCGATGCCGAGCCCGTCGCGGAAGGCCGCCATGAAACCGACGAACTGCAATACCAGGATCAGCGGCCCGGGCGTGGTTTCGGCGAGGCCGAGCCCATCGACCATTTCGCCCGGCGCGAGCCAGCCGAAATCGCCGACCGCCGCCTGCGCGACATAGGCGAGCACCGCGTAGGCGCCCCCGAAAGTCACCACGGCCATCTTCGAAAAAAAGATGGCGATGTCGCTTAACACATGGCCCTGGCCGAACGCGAGGAACAGGGCAATGACGGGCCCAAGCCAGATCGCCGCCCAGATCAGGATCGTCGCGAGCGTGCGCCCAAGCGAAGGGACAGCGCCGGCGACGGAAACTTCGTCCGTACGCTCGGCATGGGGTATGGGCAGCAGCAGGCCGGCAAGACCAGCCGCGGCGATGATCAGCGGGAACGGAAGATCGAACAGGAAAATACCGACGAAGGCGAACGCCGCGATGGCGACATGCAGCGGTCCCTTGAGCGCGCGGCGACCGATCCGCACCAGCGCCTCGACCACGATGGCGGCGACCGCCGGCTTGATCCCGTAGAAGATCGCGGCAACCAGAGCGACATCGCGATAGAACGCATAAACCAGGCTGAGCGCGAGCACGATCACAGCGCCCGGCAGTACAAACAGCAATCCGGCGGCAAGCCCGCCTCGGGTGCCATGCAACCGCCAGCCGATGTAAGTCGCGAGTTGCTGTGCTTCGGGACCGGGCAGCAGCATGCAGAAATTCAGCGCATGCAGGAAACGCCGCTCGTCGAGCCAGCGTTTTTCGTCGACGACGATGCGATGCATCAGCGCGATCTGGCCCGCCGGTCCGCCGAAACCGAGGCATCCGATCTTGAACCAGGTCCGGACGGCCTCTCGGAATGTCGGCATTGCGTTCGCGGCGGGCGAGCTCATGTTTTGGTACTGCTGTTCGACAGACTGGCATGCAGGTCGTCGAACAGCAGCATTGTGCGCTCGAGCCGTTCGTAATCGTCCGCGTATCGCCGGATCGCACCCTGGATCATCCGGGCGACGCCTGGCGCCTCCTCGCGACCAAATTTCTCGTCCTTGATGTCGATGTCGTGGACGATTTCGCTGATCTCGACGACAGCCGGATCGCCGATCATTCCTTCCTCGATCAGGACCTCGAAGGTGCAGCGATCGCCGCGATGGGTGTATTCCGCCTCGAACATGTCGAAGCGCAGTTCGCGTTCGCCGGGCTTGTAATCGGGCTCGGTCACGAACCGGAAACCGGCATGGGGATCGACATGGCGGCGAATAAGCCAGGCCGACGCCAGCCGGTCGATATGCGGATCGGCGCGGGTCACCCAGATCCGCCCGCGCGGAATGCCTCTCTCCGGACCGCCGACGGGTGCTGCGCTTCGGCCCGCCGCGATCGTATCCAGTTGCAAAAGCGCGGCGCTTGCACGCGTGCGAGCGGCAGCGCCGAAGAAATCGACACGTTCGATCTGCCGGAACTCGCGCTTCACCCGCTCGACCTGGGCGCGCTCGACCGGCGATCTGCCGGCAAGTTCGGCTGCTTCCGCTGCAAGCTGTTCGTAATCGCCGTTGCGTGCTTCGTCGAACGCCGCCCGCAGATCGTCGTCGGTCATTCCTCCCATCAGCCGCGCCTCCAGTGTCAGCGCTTCGCCGCCAGCTTCTAGGATTTCGCGTCGCAGCCATTCGAAGTCTTCCCGGCATTCGGGACTGTTGGGCAGCGCATAGAAACCGTTCCGGAGCGCAACCGCGCCGAGACGATTGAGGCGCCGCCAGAATTTCACGCGCGCCGACGCAGCGTCGCTCGGGAGTTTGAGGGAGAGCATCAGCCAGCTTCGCGTCGACAGATCCGTCGCAGCCTTTACAGGAGTCATGTTATAGATATAACATATCCATGAAACAGAAAGACACCGGTTTTAATCTTTGTAATTCAACAGCTTGGCCCTGAGCGTCGGGGCTGACGGGAGGTACGCCGATGAAATGGATTACCCGCGAAAAGCCGAAGATCGACCGGGTCGCGTGTCCCTGGCTGGTCAGCCGTTTCATCGATCCCGCGGCCGAATTTCTCTTCGTACCGGCGGATCGTGTAGTCGCGGAGGCCGCGCGGCTTAACGCGGTTCCTTACGACGTGCCGGACGTCGAACTCAGCCATGTCGGTCCGCTCTGCAGTTTCGACGCCTTTCTCGCCAAATTCGAACTCGCCGATCCGGCGCTGACCACGCTTGCGCCGATCGTGCGCGGTGCCGATACCGGCCATCCGGAACTGGCGCCGGAAGCGCCGGGGCTGCTCGCGCTCTCGCTCGGCCTGTCACGGCGTTTCGACGACGATCATGAAATGCTGCGGCACGGCATGGTGATGTACGATGCGCTCTATGCTTGGGCATCCGAGGCGCGGAACGAAACGCATGGCTGGCCGCCGCAGCTCGGATCGCAAACGCCGGGATGGACGACGATCGATCCGGCCGCACTCCGGTCGCTGGTTGCCTGTGACGAAACGCTGCTCCTGCTTGATGTCCGCAAGCGCCCGGCCTATGACCTCGCCGACCGGCGCATCGCAGGTGCCGTGTGGCGCGATCCCTTCGCCGTCGAAACCTGGGCCGATCGCGTGCCGCGCGATCGGATCGTCGTGGTTTATTGCGTGCACGGACACGAGGTCAGTCATGGCGTCCGCGATGCACTGATCGCGCGCGGCATCGATGCACGGCTGCTCGACGGCGGCTACGAAGCCTGGATTGCGGCGGGCGGTGCGGTCGAGACGAATCCGCCCGATCCGGGCGACGCCGGTTAAGCCGGTTCCTGAAACTGCCGGAACATCCCGGCGACCGTCGCGGGGTCGAGATCGCGCGCGATAACGACGAGGCGCGAGCGGCGGTCTTCATCGGGCCAGGCCGGAAGTTCGACCGGCGGATGGAAAAGATGCTGCACGCCATGTACCGCAACCGGTCCCGCGGTATCGGCGATGTTGAGCACGCCCTTGAGCCGCAGCAGGTTCGGGCCGCAGCCGGCGATCAACGCCTCGACCCAGTCGACGAAGCGCGCCCAGTCGAGCGGGGTCTCATGCGTCAGGACGAACGCGCGAATGCGCGCATCGTGCCGGTTCACATCGGGCGCGTGATGATGCGCGTGCCCCTCGCCATGGCGATGCCCGTGACGCGCATGCGGCGTCTCGCCGTAGGCTTCGGCGCCATAGGCTTCGGCGTTCAGCCAGCGCTGCACGTCGAGGCTCTTGGTCGCTGGATTGTAAAGCCCGGCATCGAGCAGGGAAGCGGCGTCGATGCGCCCCTGTTCGGTACGCATCAGGGGTGCAGCCGGATTGAGCGCGCGCAACCGCGCTTCCAGAGAGGCGACAGTCGCCTCGTCCGCAAGATCGCATTTGGTGAGCACGATCCGGTCGGCCACGGCCGCCTGCTTGACCGACTCTTCGTGCGTGTCGAGCTGCCCTTCGCCATGCACCGCATCGACCGTCGCAACGATGCCGTCGAGCCGGAATTTGTCGGCGACCAGCGGATCCTGCATCAGCGTGTGGATGATCGGTGCCGGATCGGCGAGCCCGGTCGTTTCGATGATGACCCTGCGGAACGCCGGGATCTCGTTGCTCCAGCGCTTCTTGAACAAACGGCGCAGCGCATCGATCAGATCGCCGCGCACCGTGCAGCAGAGACAGCCGCTCGCCAGCAGCACCATGTCTTCCGTCGCCGTTTCAAGCAGCAGATGATCGAGCCCGATCTCGCCGAACTCGTTGACGACGACGGCGGTGTCGGACAGTTCGGGGCTTTGCAGCAGATGGCGCAGCAAAGTCGTCTTGCCGCTGCCGAGGAAGCCGGTCAGCACCGATACGGGCAGGCGCTCGCTCTTCATATCCGCTTCAGTCATGCGCGCGCCTCATAGAGTGCCCAGGTCAGTGCGGTCAGCAGCAGCAGCGCGCCCGCCTGATGCAGCACGGCCAGCGGCAGCGCGACCACGCTCAGCAAGGTCGCGATCCCGAGCGCTGCCTGCAGCAGCGCCATGATGGCCAGCAGATCGAGCGGCCGGCCGCGCGTGATGCGGTCCTTCGCGTGCGGTCCGGCAATCCAGAGTGCGAGAACAACGATGACGGTCGCGATCGCAAGCCAGCGATGCGCGAACTGTGCTGCGACCGGATTTTCGAAGAGATTGGTCCAGAGCGGCTCGAGCGCGAGCGCGTCGCCCGGCAACAGCGCGCCGCCCATCAGCGGAAAATCGTTATAGACGAACCCGCCATTGAGGCCGGCCGTGAACGCACCCATCGCGACGGTGATGGAGAGCAGCAGGGCGAACCAGTGCAGGTGGCGTCGGTTCGCGGGATCGACCCTGCCGCGTGGCGGCCCGATACAGAGGAGCGCCAGCCAGAACAGATAGATGTAGATCGCAAAGGCGAGCAGCAGATGCGCGACCAGCCGGTACTGGCTCACGTCGATCCGTTCCGCCAGACCGCTCGCGACCATGAACCAGCCGAGCGCGCCCTGCGCCCCGCCGAGCAGAAAGGCAACGACCAGATACGGCGTGAGCCCCGCCGGAACACGGCGGCGAACGAGAAACCATAGAAGCGGCAGCAGGAACACGAGCCCGATCAGCCGGCCCCAGAGCCGGTGAATCCATTCCCACCAGAAGATTTCCTTGAACGCGGCGAGCGACATGCCGCGATTGATCTCCTGATACTCGGGGATCTGGCGATAGAGATCGAACAGTCTTTGCCATTCCGCCTCGTTCAGCGGCGGCAGCGCGCCCTTGAACGGCTGCCATTCGGCGATCGAGAGACCGGATTCGGTGAGCCGCGTGATGCCGCCGATCACTACCATCGCGAAGATCATGCCGCAGCAGAGCAGCAGCCAGCGCGCGATCGCGCGTCGATGCGCGGCCGGTGCCGCCGCGATGCGGTCGGCGAGCCTGTCGGTGCGGGGCAAAGCGTGTGTCATGGCGGGCGGGCTCTAGTCCCGGCCCGTTTCATTCACAAGCGCATCGCTCACAAGCGCGGCGTTCGCCTCGCGTGCGGCGGGGGCTTCCCCGTTGCGCGCACGCCATTCATCCCGCGTTATCCGATACAGCACATGCGCGGAGAGCGGATGCGATGGGAAGAGCAAAGGATGGTGAAAATCTTCCGCCGGCTCATACGCAAGCCCGATCCGCGTCATCACCGCGCGCGAGCGTGCGTTCGATTCGGTCGTGAACGAAACGAAGGCGTCGAACGGCAATGTCTCGAACCCGAACCGCAACGCGGCGCGTGCCGCTTCCGTGGCATAGGCCTTGCCCCAAAAATTCCGTGCAAGCCGCCAGCCGATCTCGACCGCGGGCGTAAAGCGCGTGTCGAACGGCACCGGCGCGAAACCGGTGAACCCGATAAAGGGCACGACATCGGGAATCTCGATCGCCCACAATCCCCAGCCGCGTCTCACCATGCCTTCGACGATCCGGCCCGCCAGCGCGTCGCTCTCGTCGCGGTTCAACAAATCGGGCAGATACTCCATGACCGCGGGATCGGCATTCATCGCAGCGAACGGTTCGAAATCCGCGGCGCGCCACGGGCGCAGGATCAGCCGGTTGGTTCGAAGCGTGGCGGGCGAGGCTGGCATGCCCGGCGGTCTAGACCCGCAGTCCCGCCGCGGCAAGCCGGCCTGTTGCGGATGGCGCTTGCCGCCGCATTCGCCGCCCGCGTAGCGTCCGGCCAGGGGGATACTCATGAAAGCTGCTGTCTGCGTCGGTTTCGGCCAGGAACTCGTCATCGAGGACGTCACGCTGGCGCCGCCGGGTCCGGGCGAGTTGCGGGTGAAGCTCGGCGCCTGCGCGATCTGTCACAGCGACATCTTCTATATCCAGGGTGCCTGGGGCGGCGCGCTGCCGTCGGTCTATGGCCATGAGGCGGCCGGCATCGTGGTCGAATGCGGGCCTGGCGTGCGCCATGTGTCGCCGGGCGATCATGTCGTCGTCACGCTAATCCGTTCCTGCGGCCGCTGTCACTACTGCACGCAGGGCCAGACCGTTCTGTGCGAGAGCGAGTTTCCGCTCGACCGGCGCGGCCCGCTCGCGCGCGCCAACGGCACGGCCCTCAACCAGGGCCTGCGCACGGGTGCCTTCGCCGAAGAAGTCGTGGTCGATGAATCGCAGGTCGTGACCGTGCCGAAGGATCTGCCGTTCGACGTTGCGGCGCTGCTCGCCTGCGGCGTCATCACCGGTGTCGGCGCCGTCGTCAACGACGCGGCGGTGCCGGCCGGCAGCAGCGTGGTGGTGATCGGGACCGGCGGCGTCGGGCTCAATGCGGTGCAGGGCGCAAAACTGGCGAACGCGTCGCCCATCGTCGCGATCGACCTCGCGCCCTCGAAGCTGGCGGCGGCGCGTTTGTTCGGCGCTTCGCATGCGATCGATCCGCGCAACGAGGATGCGGCGGCCACGGTGAAATCGCTCACCGGCGGACGCGGCGCCGATTACGTGTTCGTCACGGTCGGTGCGAAGCCCGCCTTCGAACAGGGTTTCGGCTTGCTCGCCAAAGGCGGCACACTGGTGGTCGTCGGAATGCCTGCGACCGGCGTGATGGCCGAATTCGATCCGGGCAGTTTTGCCGCCTGGGGTCAGCGCATGATCGGTTCGAAAATGGGGTCGGCGCGCGTCGACATCGATATTCCGCGGCTGGTCGCGCTCTATGGCGAAGGGAAGATCAAACTCGACGAATTGATCAGCGGGCGGTTTCCGCTCGACGGCATCAACGCGGCGATCGCCGGCGTCACGCGCGGCGAGGCGCTGCGCAACGTGATCCTGTTCTAGCAAGAGGGTCGTCATGAAGATCAGGGAGTTCCGCACCTTCATCGTCGGCAACCCGCCGCCCGGTTTCGGCGGGCGCTATTTCGTCTTCGTGAAGCTCGTGACCGATAACGGAATCGTCGGCTACGGCGAAGCTTATTGCGCGACCTTCGGACCCAGGGTCGTGGCGCAGATGATCGAGGATATCTGCGAGCGCCATGTCGTCGGGGCCGATCCGTTCCATATCGAGCAGCTCTGGCGGCGCGTCTACGGGCGCGGCTATTCGCTGCGGCCCGACATCTCGATGATGGGCGCGTTGAGCGCAATCGAAATGGCTTTGTGGGATATCGTCGGCAAGGCGGTCGACAAGCCGGTCTACGAGTTGCTCGGCGGCCGCGTGCATGAGCGGCTGCGTTCGTACACGTACATCTATCCGGAAGCGCATGAGGGTGCCGAGGTCTATGCCGATCCGGATCGTTCGGCCGAGATCGCCGCCGGTTGCGTGAAACAGGGCTTCACCGCGGTGAAGTTCGATCCCGCCGGCCCATACACCGTCTACGATCCGCGCCAGCCGGCCCTCGATCGCATCGCGCTCTCGGTCGAGTTCTGCCGCAAGATCCGCGAGGCCGTCGGCGACAAGGCGGATCTGCTGTTCGGCACGCACGGCCAGTTTACGGCCTCGGGTGCGATCCGCCTCGCGCGCCAGCTCGAACCCTTCGATCCGCTCTGGTTCGAAGAGCCGACGCCGCCGGAAATGCCGGAGGAGATGGCATTGGTTGCGCGCGCGACCTCGATTCCGATTGCGACCGGCGAACGGCTCGCGACCAAATACGAGTTCGCGCGCGTGCTCGAACATCGCGCCGCCTCGATCCTGCAGATGAATCTCGGACGGGTCGGGGGCATCCTCGAGGCGAAGAAGATCGCGGCGATCGCCGAGGTGCATTACGCGCAGATCGCACCGCATCTTTATTGCGGGCCGATCGTGGGTGCGGCGAACGTGCAGATCGCGACCTGCACGCCGAACTTCCTCGTGCTCGAAAGCATCCAGCAATGGGGCGGCTTCCACGCCGAGATCCTGAAGAAACCGATGCGCTGGGAAGAGGGTTATGTGATTCCGCCGACAGCGCCCGGTCTCGGCGTCGAGCTGAACGAGAAGGTCGCCGAGGCGCATCCGTTCAAGGGCGGGGGCCTGCATCTCGAAATGGGCGAAGATCCGGTCGACTGACGACGGCAAAGAAGCGGCCCCGAAGGCGGGCCACTGAAGGAACGCATCATGAAATACGGATTCATCGGGCTCGGTCATCTCGGCCGGCATCTCGCGAGCAGCCTCGTCGGCGCCGGCTTCGAATTGAGTGTGCACGATCTCGATCGCAAGGCGGCAGAGCCTCTCATCGCCGCCGGCGCAAGCTGGGCCGCCTCGCCGAAAGACGCTGCAATCAATGCCGATGCGGTGTTTACCTGTCTGCCGTCGCCCGCCGCGTCGCGCGCGGTGGTCGCCGGCCCGAACGGCGTGCTTGAGGGTCTCCGATCCGGCGCCTGCTGGATCGAAATGAGCACCAACGATCGTGACGAGATCCTGGCGCTTGCCGATCTCGCGCGCGGCAAAGGAATCGCAACGCTCGAGGCACCGGTCACCGGCGGCGTGCACAAGGCGGCCGAAGGCGCGATCACCGTGCTGGTCGGCGGCGACACGGCGCTCTACGAAAAACACCGACCGGCCTTCGCAGCGATGGGCGGCACGGTCCTGCATATGGGCGCGCTCGGCCAGGCGGCGATCATCAAGGTCATCACCAACATGCTCGCCTTCATCCATCTGGTCGCAGCGGGCGAGGCGCTGATGCTCGCGAAAAAAGGCGGGCTCGATCTCGCGCAGTCCTTTGCCGCGATCCAGGCGAGTTCCGGCAATAGTTTCGTATTCGAGACCGAGGGCCAGCTCGTGCTTAACGGCAGTTACGATATCGGCTTCACGATGGATCTCGCGCAGAAGGATCTCGGCTTTGCGCTCGGGTTCGGCCGCGCCTTCGGCGTGCCGCTGGAGCTTGCGGGTCTGACCGAGCAGATCTTCCGGCGCGCGACCGCGCAATATGGCGGCGGTGCCTGGTCGACCCAGGTCGTGAAGCTGCTCGAGGACGCGCTCGCGACCGATCTCCGCGCGCCGGGATTTCCGGCAGTCCTGATCGGCGATTAGTGCAGCCGGAGCTCGCACTGTGCGTAGCGGAACTCGGAAGCTTTGACGATCCTGGCGCCGGCAACTTCGACCGAATGAATCCGGCCCTCGATCTCGCGCTCCCAGAAGGCAAGGAACCGGCGCAGGTTCGGGAAATCCGGCGCGAGGTCATAGGTCTGCCAGACGAAGTTCTGCAGCAGGCTCGGATGGTCGGGCAAATGATAGAGAATGTTCGCCGTCGTCAGCCGGTAGTTCGCAAGTTGCAGGGCGAGGTCCGCCATTCGTTGCCTCCGTGCTTTCCGTTCCGGCCAACGCCCGACTCGGGGAGACAGGGAGCGCCGCCTCCTTGATATTGGCGGGTCCGGATCGCGCTGCAAGGAATTTATCAATGTTATCAATTTGTTAGCAGCCTAGCCCGGCGATTGCTGCCAGCGGGTGGGCACTTGCGCCAGACCTTTTAGGGCCGCGAAATTTTCGCCGATCCCCCTTGACGTAGTAGGGGTGTCGAATTAGATCGCTGGCACTCAAGGCTCGGGAGTGCTAACACACGCCCCGACACCTCAGGCAAAAAGACAAATCTGGGGAATATCAGGGACTTAGATCCACGGAGGATATAATGAAATTCCGCCCGCTACATGATCGCGTGCTCGTCCGTCGCCTCGGCGAAGAGGAAAAGACGGCCGGCGGCATCATCATTCCGGATACCGCGAAGGAAAAGCCGATGCAGGGCGAGATCGTCGCTGTCGGCACCGGCGCCCGCACCGACGACGGCAAGGTTGTTCCGCCCGATGTGAAGGCAGGCGACATCGTGCTGTTCGGCAAATGGTCGGGCACCGAAGTGAAGGTCGACGGTGAAGACCTTCTCATCATGAAGGAGTCGGACATTCTCGGCGTGATCGAGGGTGGTTCGGCCGCCAAGAAGAAGAAAGCGGCCTAAGCAGGCCCGATCAGGAAAGGACGTAAGGAATCATGGCAGCGAAAGACGTACGTTTTTCGGCCGATGCGCGCGACAGGATGCTGCGCGGCATCGACATTCTTGCCAACGCCGTCAAGGTGACGCTGGGCCCGAAGGGTCGCAACGTTGTGCTCGACAAGGCGTTCGGCGCCCCCCGTATCACCAAGGACGGTGTAACGGTGGCGAAGGAGATCGAGCTTGCGGACAAGTTCGAGAACATGGGCGCGCAGATGGTGCGCGAGGTCGCGTCGAAGACCAACGACAAGGCCGGTGACGGCACCACAACGGCAACGATTCTCGCCCACGCGATCGTTCGCGAAGGCGTGAAGGCCGTGGCCGCCGGTATGAACCCGATGGACCTGAAGCGCGGCGTCGACAAGGCGGTGGATGCCGTCGTCGAAGACGTCAAGAAGCGCGCCAAGAAGGTCTCGACCTCGGAAGAGATCGCCCAGGTCGGCACGATTTCGGCCAACGGCGAGAAAGAAATCGGCCAGATGATCGCCAAGGCGATGCAGAAGGTCGGCAACGAGGGCGTGATCACGGTCGAGGAGGCCAAGGGCCTCGAGACCGAGCTCGAGGTCGTCGAAGGCATGCAGTTCGATCGCGGCTATCTCTCGCCGTATTTCGTGACCAATGCCGAGAAGATGCAGGTCGAGCTCGAGAACCCGTACATCCTTCTGCACGAGAAGAAGCTTTCGAGCCTGCAGCCGATGCTGCCGATCCTCGAAGCGGTCGTGCAGGCGGGTCGTCCGCTGCTCATCATCGCCGAAGACGTCGAGGGCGAAGCGCTCGCGACTCTGGTGGTGAACAAGCTGCGTGGCGGGCTCAAGGTCGCGGCGGTAAAGGCACCGGGCTTCGGCGATCGCCGCAAGGCGATGCTCGAGGACATCGCGATCCTCAGCGGTGGCCAGGTCATCTCTGAAGATCTCGGCATCAAGCTCGAGAACGTCACGGTCGAGATGCTCGGCAAGGCGAAGAAGGTGACCATCACCAAGGACGACACCACCGTCATCGATGGCGCCGGCAAGAAGAAGGAGATCGAAGGCCGCTGCAACCAGATCCGGGCGCAGATGGAAGAGACGACCTCCGAATACGACAAGGAAAAGCTGGCCGAGCGTCTGGCAAAGCTGGCGGGCGGCGTCGCCGTCATCCGCGTCGGCGGCTCGACCGAGATCGAGGTGAAGGAGCGCAAGGATCGCGTTGACGATGCGATGCATGCGACCAGAGCCGCGGTCGAGGAAGGCATCATCGCCGGCGGCGGTGTAGCCCTGCTCTATGCAATCCGCGCGCTTACCAATATTCGGGTCGACAACAACGACCAGAAGGTTGGCATCGAGATCGTGCGTCGCGCGCTCAGCATCCCGGCCCGTCTGATTGCCGAGAATGCCGGCACCGACGGTTCGATCGTGGTGGGCAAGCTGCTCGATCAGAAGAACACGAACTTCGGCTACGACGCCCAGAACGATGAGTACACCGACCTCGTGAAGGCCGGCATCATCGATCCGGTCAAGGTCGTCCGCACGGCGCTGCAGGATGCGTCGTCGGTCGCCGGCCTGCTCATCACCACCGAAGCGATGGTGGCCGAGCGTCCGAAGAAGGAATCCGGTGGCGGTGCCCCGGGTGGTCCGGGCGGCATGGGCGGCATGGGCGACATGGATTTCTAAATCCGGTCGACCGTTAAGCCTCTCGTTACGAAGGGCCGCATCCGAAAGGGTGCGGCCCTTTTCTTATGGAGCTTTTTGGCTAGAGCTCGGAACGCCGGTCGGCGTCGACGTCCGGCGCCGGGGGGGCGCGCCGCCGCGGCGGCAATGCCCGGCGATGAGGCAGCCGCTCGCCCAACCGACGCAGCGTCGCGTCGGCCTCGTGCCGCAGCTGACGCAGATGCTCGAAAAAGCCTTCGCCGAACTCGGCCTCCTCGCCGGCTTCGAGCCGCAGGCCGACCTGGCGCACCTTGTTCTCGGCAACGTCCACGACGATCAATGCGCATTCGCCCACCCGGCAGGCATCGCCGACCGATATGCCGGCACCCAATCGGGCCGTCATCCATTCGCCGATCTTGAGCGGCAGATCGCGCGCAGCCACGGGCAGCCCGTATTCGTGTGCCATCGATGCCATGGTGGTATCGGCCGGGAACACGAAATCGGCGAGACGAACGTCTTCGCGCAGGCGGCCCTCGCGACCGCGCGGCGTGAACTGCCGGTCGAGCCGGAACGCCTCTTCCGGCGGGCAGATCGTGAGGACCACGTCGCCCGCTTCGAACACGGTGAGTTTTTCCCGTGGCACCACCGTGTTGTCGCGCAGCACCGTCAGGATGCGTGCGCGTCGCGGCATCTCGAGATCGTCGATCGGTCGTCCGGAGGCCGGGCTGCCCACGGCGACCCGATAACCGATCACGTCGCGATCGAGCTGTTGCGGCAGGTCGATGTCGAGCCTTCCTTCCGCTTCCGGCCGCGAGGGCGCCTGAACGCCGAGCAGCCGCGCCACCCAGGGAATTGACCAGCCCTGCAGCACCAGCGAGGCGAGCACGACCAGAAAGGCGATATTGAAAAACACCAACCCGCCCGGGACTCCGCCCAGAACCGGAATGATCGCGAGGAAGATCGGCACCGCGCCGCGCAATCCAACCCAGGCGATGAACAGCATTTCGCGCAACGAAAATCGGAACGGCAGCAGCGATACGCCGACCGCGATCGGCCGCGCGACAAAAATCAGTGCAAAAGCCACGACCGCCGCTTCGGTGACGTCGGGCAAAAGCCGGGTCGGCGTGACCAGCAGCCCCAGCATGACGAACATGGTGATCTGGCTGATCCAGGCGATCCCGTCATGGAATCGCCGGATCAGTTTGGAGGCGCGCAGCCGCCGGTTGCCGGCAACGATGCCCGCCAGATAGACCGCGAGAAAGCCGCTGCCGTCGAGGGTCTGTGTGCCGCCGAAAATGACCAGCGCAGCTGCGACGACGAACACCGGATAGAGTCCCGACGCGAGCTTGAGCCGGTTGATCGCCCAGGCGAGCAGCATGCCGCCGAGAACGCCGAAAAGCCCGCCGAGGCCCATCTGCTTGACGAAAATCAGTGTGCCCTCGGCCAGGCTCAGCCCGTCTTCCTGGGTCAGCGCCTGGACCAGCACGATGGTGAGAAAGATCGCCATCGGATCGTTGACGCCCGATTCCACCTCGAGCGTGGTCGAGACGCGGCGCCGCAATTCCATGCCGTGCTGGTGCAGCAGCAGGAACACGGCGGCCGCATCGGTCGAGGCGACGACCGCGCCGATCGCGAAGGAGAACAGCCAGCCGTAATCGAACACGAAAAACGCGAACAGCCCGGTAATGATCGCCGTCACGACGACGCCCACCGTCGCCAGCACGCTGGCCGGCTTCCAGGAGAGGCGCAGCGCCGACATCGGCGTGCGGAATCCGCCGTCGAACAGGATCAGCGCCAGCGCCAGGCTGCCGACCATGTAGGCGGTTTCGAAATCGTCGAATTGAATCCCGCCGGGGCCTTCCTCGCCGATCAGCATCCCGAGCACGAGGAAGACGAGTAGCAACGGGGCGCCAACGCGGGAGGAGAGTGCCCCAGCGAGGATGCTGACGATCAGCAGCGCGCCCGTCAGCAGAATGATGTGCTCGGCGCCAAAAGTGAGATTTTGCAGCAACGTCCGACCCGGTTCCGGTTTCAGACGACCGGCTCCGTCGCCCGGCGGCCGCCGGATGCGGTCGTCGCACACATTCTACATGATTTTTTTCCTGACGCGCGAGCAGCGATGCACTATTCGCGAGAGTTTACGCGCGAATTCGGCATCGCCTGATCGCGATCGACAACCGGGCCGGACGAGCATTGCTGTTCGGACGGAGGGCCGCAGGATCAGACTCGCTGGCTGCGGGCCCGTGCGGCACGTTCGATGGCAGCGGCGGGCAGCCGGCCGATCTCGAGCTTGTGGCGCAGCAGTTCGAGCAGCCGCGCTTCCTCCTGGCTCACCTTGCCGTCTGCCGCGGCGACATCGCAGGCCAGCAGGTATGCCGTTTCGCGCAATTTCTTCGGCAGCGCTTCTTCGATCGCGGCGAGGGCCCGGTCGAGCCCGCTATTGCCCTGCAAAGTCTCGGCGCAGGCGGTGGCGGCCCGGGGTAGCTGGTTGCGGTCGTAATCGGCAAAGGCCGGTAGATGGGTTACCAGGTCGCCGATGGCGTGCATTTCCTTGTCGGTCATGTTCCGGTCCGAGGCGGAGACCAGAACCATCGTGTAGATCAGTGCGTCGTGCGGGGTGAGCATTCGGATTTGTTCCTTTGTCGCCGTTTTCGGGCTTATGTCTCGGCTGCGGCAATCTAAGGGTTCGGCCCGGTTTCCCACAAGCCGGCCGCCGTTTGCCCGGCGTTGGCGGCCACCCGGCCCTGCCGCTAGATTGCCGCGATGCCTCGATCTCCGAAGCCGCCACTGGCAATCAACCCGTACTCGGCCGTCGCGCCGCGCCCTTCTCTCGCGGCGCTCGACGCTGTCCGCCGCCAGCTCGAGCTCGGGCTGCAGTTCCACCGCGCCCGCCGCCTGGACGATGCCGAGCGCACCTACCGGCAGGTGCTCGCGCAGATGCCCGATCAGCCCGATGCGCTCAATCTGCTGGGGACGCTCTATGCCGAACAGGGTCGCATCACCTCGGCATTGCCGTTCATCGAACAGGCCGCTGCACGACGGCGCAACGACCCGGCCATTCTGAACAATCTGGGCCTCACCTATTTCCATGCCGCACGCTACGACGATGCCGAGCGCGTCTTGCGCAAGGCCCTGCGGATCAAATCCGATTTTAACGACGCGCTGATCAATCTCGGTCGCACGTTGCGAAATCTCGGCAAGCCCGACGAGGCGATCGAATGCTATCGCCGGGCGCTGCGCGGCGAACGGCGGCCGGCGGCCTTGATCGGCCTGGCCTGGGCGCTGGCCGAATCCGGATCGCTGGATGAGGCGGTCGCCGTTCTCCGCGACCTGCTGGCGGCGAACCCCAACGAGGTCCACGCATACACGGTTCTGGCAAAGGTCAGGCGGTTCGAGGAAGCCGATCCGGAACCGGCGAGCGTCGAGGCTTTGCTGGCGGGCCGCACCATCGGAACGCAGGAGCGGGTCCGCCTGCATTATGCCGCGGGCAAGATCATGAACGATCTGGGTCGCTACGACCGCGCGATGGAGCATTTCATCGCCGGCAAAAAGCTGGAATCGGCCGACTTCGATCCCGACGCCCACGATCGCCTTGTCGACCGGATTATCGAGACCTTCACGCCGGCGCTGTTCGATCGGCTTGCCAATGCGGGCGATCCGACCGACCGGCCGATCTTCATCGTCGGCATGCCGCGCTCTGGCACGACGCTGACCGAGCAGATCCTGGCCAGCCATCCCGATGTCCACGGTGCCGGTGAACTGACCACAATCCGCAAGCTGACCAACCGTGTGCGCGATTTTGCCGACGGAGGAGCCTATCCCGAAGGGGTGGCGCGTCTCGATGCGGCGGGCATTGCAAAGCTCGCCGCGATCTACCGCGACCTGCTTGCCGAACGATCGCCGACCGCGCGCCGCGTGACCGACAAGATGCCGCATAATTTCCTGCATCTCGGGCTGATACAGGTTCTGTTTCCGAATTCGCGCATCGTCCATTGCCGGCGCAACCCAGTCGACACCTGCGTCTCCTGTTTCATGAACGAGTTCGCCGATACGCACGGCTATTCGCGCGATCTCGGTTATCTCGCCCGCTACTATCGGGCCTATGACCGGCTGATGGCACACTGGCGCACGGTGCTGCGTCTGCCGATGCTCGAGTTTCCCTACGAGGAAACCGTCGCCGAGCCGGAAGCACGCAGCCGCGCGCTGGTCGAATTCGCCGGGCTTGAATGGAACGATCACTGTCTCGATTTCCATCGCACCGATCGGTCGGTCCAGACCATCTCGCTCTGGCAGGTGCGCCAGCCGATCTATGGGCAGTCGGTCGAGCGGTGGCGGCGGTATGAACGGTTCCTGGGCCCGCTCCTCGATGGGTTGGGTGACCTCGCACAGTGATGTGGCCCGGATGCCACAGTCCTGCAAGATGAGACCGGGTTTCGTCGATAAATCAGGCGCCGGTAAGGTAGACAGGTTACGCTTCGGGCTGTTCTTGCAACGTGGCAACGGGGGCGTTCTATGCGCAAACTCCTTCTGGCGACGGCCGCTGCGGCAACCATCGCGGCGGTACAGATGCCGGCCGACGCTCAGGCGGACGGTTTCTATGTCGGCGTCATGGGCGGCTTCGGCTGGACCCAGGACGTCCAGGGCGACTACACCTATACGGGCTCGCCGTTCAACGCCGACATCGATTCCGATACCGGGTACGTTCTCGGAGTTGCCGGCGGTTATGGCTTCGATTTCGGCGGCAGGGCCGAACTCGAATTCGCCTATCGTTCGAACGACATCGACCAGATTTCTTATGGCGGCGGGAGCACGAGTTCGATCAACGGCGATATCAACGTCTACTCGCTGATGACGAATTTCTGGTACGATTTCGATACCGGAACAGGGTTGATGCCCTATCTGGGCGGCGGCATCGGCGCGGCCTGGGTGACGTCCAACGATTGGCAATTCTCCGGCAATTCCCCGCACAGCGACGATTCGGATATGGCCTTCGCCTATCAGGTGGGCGCCGGCGTCAACTACGCCATCAACGAGACGTTTACGATGGGGCTCGGTTATCGTTTCTTCGGGACCACGGGCTTCGAACTCGAGAACACTTTTACGAACGCCACCGACTACGATTACGACGCCTATTACAATCACAGCGTCCTCTTGAACCTGATCGTGAATTTCGGCGGCATCGAATGACGCGCTGAGGCGCATCGCGGTTTGTGGAACGGCCGGTGCCCTGCACCGGCCGTTTGCATTTGGGGTCGATCGCGCATTGCCGCTGCCTTCCCGACCGGCGCCGGGTCCCGGCAATGCCCTGTGGCAGCGGCGACACAAGACGCGACCGCCGCTCGGCCGGTGCTGGACGCCCGTATTCTCAGGTTAGCCGAATATGTTAAGGTTCGTGCCGAACGGAAATCGGGGGAATTCCATGCGCAAACTCCTTCTGGCGACGGCCGCTGCGGCAACCATCGCGGCGGTACAGATGCCGGCCGACGCTCGGGCAGACGGCTTCTATGTCGGCGTGATGGGCGGCTATAGCTGGGTCCAGGACGTCGACGGCGATTACAGCTACACAGCCACACCATACGACCTCACATTCGATCTCGACACGGGCTATGTGGTCGGAGTCTTCGGCGGGTATGGCTTCGACTTTGGTGGCCGGGCCGAACTTGAATTCGCGTATCGATCGAACGGGATCAATTCCATCGATTACAACGAAGGATCGGGTACTTACGCGCTCAGTGGTGATCTCAACGTCTACTCGCTCATGGGGAATTTCTGGTACGATTTCCACACCGGATCGGGCTTCATGCCCTATGTGGGTGGCGGCATCGGCGCGGCCTGGCTGGTATCCGACGATTGGGGGTTCGCCGGCTCCACGGATCCGTCCTATAGCAGCGATTCGGACGTCGCCTTCGCCTATCAGCTCGGCACTGGCGTCAACTACGCCTTCAACGAGACCGTTGCCGTCGGTGTCGGCTATCGGTTCTTCGGCACCACCGCCTTTGAAGTCGAGAACAGCTATCCCGGTGCTACAAATTACGATATGGACGGCTACTACAATCACAGCGTCCTGCTGAACCTGATCGTGAACTTCGGCGGCGTCGCTGACTGACGGGCCGCTTTTCCATCGCGTTCCTGCAATCCGAGAATCGGCCGGTGCCCTGCACCGGCCGTTTCCTTTTTGGGGACCCGCGGTCGCGTCGATCTGCTCCATCGGGGCGGGGGCTTGGCGGCCGTTGCCTCTTTGCCACAGGCGTGGCCGATTCGTCACTAAGGGTCATTCAGGGGCTGCGAATCGACCCCGAGGCGAGTAGGTTTTGTTCCTGTCCGCATATGGCCGAGGGGGGCCGCGGACAACGGGATTTACGCCCGGGGACAAGGCGACCAAGGAAGCGGCCGGCGTTCTACGCCGGCCGTTTTCGTTTGGGACCGTTTTCGTTTTGAGGCCACCCTGTTCGGCTCACGTTTCCCAGGTCTCCGGCGCCGCCGGCCCCTCATGGCCGAGAAATTCCCGAACCGTCGCCACCGCCTCGGCGAGGCCCATCCGTTGAACCTCGACGCCCGGCGGGAACGCGCCGAACAGACGCGAGGGCGACATCGGATCCAGCAGCACGAACACGCCCTTGTCGTCGGCACGACGCACCAGCCGGCCGAACGCCTGTTTCAGTCTCAGACGCGCGATGCTGTCGTCGTAAAGCCGGCCGCCGAAATGCTTGCGCCGCGCGCGATGGAGAATGTCGGGACGCGGCCAGGGCACGCGGTCGAACACGATGAGCCGCAGCGAGCGGCCCGGCACGTCGACGCCGTCGCGCATCGCATCGGTGCCGAGCAGCGAGGCATCCTCCTCGGCGCGGAAGATGTCGACCAAAGTCGCATTGTCGAGCGCATCGACATGCTGCGCGAGCAGCGCGAGGCCTTCGGCTTCGAGCCGGGGTGCGATCCGTTGCTGCACCGCGCGCAGCCGCCCGATCGCCGTGAAGAGGCCGAGTGCGCCGCCGCCGGATGCGAGGATCAGCTCACGATAGGCGGATGCAACCTGATCGAGATCGTCCTTGCGCACGTCGGTCACGACGATCGCCCTGGTGTGGGCCGGATAATCGAACGGCGATTCCATGCGGGCGCGCATCGCAGGCAGTGCGAGATGTGCGGCACCGGTGCGCGCCTCGGCGAAGGCCCAGTCGCGTTCGGGATCGCCGCTGCCGTCGGTCAATGTCGCCGAGGTGACCATCAAGCCCTGCGCCGGCTGCGCGACGGCCGCTGCGAAGGGGATCGTCGGATCGACCCAATGGCGATACATGCCGATATCGATATCGCGCCCGTCATAGCGCTCGACCGCGAACCATTCGACGAATTCCTTCGGCGTCGGCGCCTCGAAGGCCTGCAGCATCGCGCGCCAGCCGACGATCTCATGGTCGCGCCGGCGCTTGAGCCCGCGCGCGGCCGCCTCGATGCGCAGCCGCGTTGCGCTGTCGAGCCGGTCGGCTTCGTCGTCGAGCTTGGTATTGAGCCGCGCGATCAGCACGGCGAGCGGCGCATCCAGTTTCGCGAGCGCGGCATCGAGAATCTTCGCAGCTTCCGGCAGCCCGTCGAGCGGCGGCGCGATGTCGGTTTCGAGACTGTAGGGATTGCCGCGATCGGCGGCGCGCGCATAAACCTGCTTGCGCACCAAAGCGAGGAAGATTTCGGTCGGACCGTGCGGCCGGTCTTCAGTGAGCCGATTTTGCCAGGCTTCGCCGGGTAACGCATGCGCGGCGGCCATCGCGGCGTCCAGCGCATCCTCGGCACGCGGATCGCCGGCAATGATATCCTCGAGCCGGCGCTTTAATCCGCGCGCGCGGCCGCGCCGCCCGCCTTCATTGCCGACCAGCCACAATCGAAGGTCTGATGTCTCGCGGCCGGAGAGATGGCTCGCGAACGAGCTGTCGGCCGCGTCGAAGAGATGATGGCCTTCGTCGAACACATAACGCTGCGGCACGTACCGATCGTCGCCGCCGCCGAGTGCGGCCTGCACCATGACCAGCGCGTGGTTGGCGATCACGATCTCGGCCCGGCGTGCGCGGCGCACCGATCGCTCGATGAAGCAGCGATGATAATGCGGGCAGGCGGAATAGACGCATTCGCCGCGCCGGTCGGCGAGACCGAGGCTGCGCCCCGCGCCGATCAGATCGGGCAGCCAGCCGGGAAAATCGCCGCCGGTCATGTCGCCGTCGCGGCTGGCCGAGGCCCAGCGCGCCATCAGCCCGGTGCCGATGCGATCGGCGGCCCGGCTCGCGAGGCCGCGCACCGCGTCTTCGAGATTGAGCAGGCAGAGATAATTCTCGCGGCCCTTGCGGATCACCGCCTTGCGCGCCTTGGTATCGCGGTCGGGCCAGAGCCGATCCAGTTCCCGATCGATCTGATGCTGCAGATTGCGCGTGAAGGTGCTGATCCAGACCACGCCATCGTTCTTCTCGGCCCAGACCGTCGCCGGTGCCAGATAGCCGAGCGTCTTGCCGATGCCGGTGCCGGCCTCGGCCAGCAGCATGTTCGGCGCGTCCTCGCTGGCGCGCGGCGCGAAGGCATGTGTCGCCGCACTCGCATAGTCGCCTTGACCGGGCCGCTGTTCGGTGTCGCTCGCCTGCAGAAGCTCGGCGAGGCGATGGCGCGCCTCGATCGGTTCGACCGGTATATTGCCGGCTGGCGGCTCGGGCGCATGCTCCGACCATTCCGGCAGCAGATGCCAGATCTCGAGACCGGCGAGCGGCCGATGTTCGGCGAGATCGTCCTTGCCGAGCGCTGCCAGCACCATCTCGGCCCAGGGCCAGCCGCCCTCGCGCATCACCAGCGCAATCCCGGCGCGGCGCCAGGCGCGATTCGGCTGGGCATCGATCGCATTGCGATCGCCGAGTTCGGCAAGCAGTTTCGCCGTGGCGACGGGCAATAACGCCGCTTCGTCCTCGAGCGTTTCAGGCACCGGCAGATCGAGTGCGCGGGCGATGCCGCGCGGCGTCGGCAGACAGAAGCGCGCCGGGCGTACGAAGGCGAAGAGTTCGAGCAGATCGAAGGCCGCAAATCGCTCGCCCCCCAGCCGCCGTGTCAAAGCCGGCATGTGTACGACCAGCGGCCGCCGGTTCCGCGCGCGTCGCGCGGCCTCTGCGAATGGCAGATGGTCGATGGAGCCGCCCGGCACGCCGTTGGGCGATCCCGGCGACGATCCGCCGGGCGATGCGCCGGGAGTACCTGCGGGCTCGCGCCAGATGGCATCGCGCGCGCCGGCCACGAGGGACGGTGCGAGACGCAGAAGGGAGAGTGCCGGGATGCTGGTGTCCATTCGAATCCGAGAGCCGCAGTATAGCGGCTTATATCCGTTTGACCGCTCTGCGGCCTGCCCCTAGTTTTCGCGCCGTTGTTTCACGGATTTCGCCTCATCCTTCGACGGGCTCGGGATGAGGCGCCTTGAGCATCATTGATCCTCGTGAAACCGTCGAACCACGAGGCTGGGCTTCGCAATGCCGACCGAACGAGAACTCGCTTTGAACGCCCGCGCCTGGCCCTTCGAGGAGGCGCGCAAACTGCTCGAGCGCTACAAGGATGCGCCGCCGCAGAAGGGCTATGTGCTGTTCGAGACCGGCTATGGCCCCTCGGGCCTGCCGCATATCGGCACGTTCGGCGAAGTGGTGCGCACGACGATGGTGCGCCAAGCCTATCAGCGCATGAGCGATCTGCCCACGCGCCTCTTTGCGTTCTCCGACGACATGGACGGTCTGCGCAAGGTGCCGGACAATGTGCCGAACAAGGAGATGCTGACGCAGCATCTTGGCCGGCCCTTGACCGTGATCCCCGATCCGTTCGGTTGCCATGAGAGCTTCGGCCATCACAACAACGCGATGCTGCGCGGCTTTCTCGACGGGTTCGGTTTCGAATACGAGTTCCAGAGCTCGACCGACTGGTATAAGTCGGGCCGCTTCGACGCCGCGTTGCGCCTTGTTCTCGAAAAATACGACGAGGTCATGGCGGTGATGCTGCCGTCGCTGCGCGAGGAGCGGGCAAAGAGCTACAGCCCGTTTTTGCCGGTGTCGCCCAAGAGCGGCCGCGTGCTGCAGGTGCCGATTCTCGAACATAATGTCGAGCGCGGCACGGTCGTCTTCGAGGACGAGGACGGCACGAGGACCGAAGCCCCGGTCACCGGCGGGCATTGCAAGCTGCAATGGAAGCCCGACTGGGCGATGCGCTGGTATGCGCTCGGCGTCGATTACGAGATGTCGGGCAAGGACCTCATCACCTCGGTCGAACTCGCGAACAAGATCTGTCGCATTCTCGGTGCCAGTCCGCCGGAAGGATTCAACTACGAGCTCTTCCTCGACGAGAAGGGCCAGAAGATTTCGAAGTCGAAGGGCAACGGCCTGTCGGTCGAGGAATGGCTCGACTATGCACCGGCGGAAAGTCTCGCCCTCTTCATGTACTCAAAGCCGCGGGCGGCGAAGCGCCTCTATTTCGATGCGATCCCGCGCGCGGTCGACGATTATCTGACCTTCATCGAGAAGTATCAAAGCGAAGCGCCGGAGCGTCAGGTCGAGAACCCGGTCTGGCATATCCATAACGGCAAGCCGCCGCAGGCCGTGTCGCCACTGACCTTCGGCATCCTTCTCAATCTCGCGTCGGTTTGCAACGCGGCCGACAAGGAAACGCTCTGGGCGTTCATCAGCCGCTACGCGCCCGGTGCGACGCCCGAAACGGTGCCGTTCCTCGATCGGCTGGTCGGCCATGCGCTCGCATTTTTCCGCGATTTCGTGCGGCCGGCGAAGAAATATCGCGCGCCGACTGCGATGGAGCGCGTCGCGCTCGAGGATCTGCGCCAGGTTCTCGACACGTTCGATGCGTCGTCGGATTCGGAAGCGATCCAGTTCGAGATCTACGAGGTCGGCAAGCGGCACGACTTCCCGGATCTGCGGAGCTGGTTCAAGTCGCTCTACGAAATCCTGCTCGGCGAAGAGCAGGGGCCGCGCATGGGAACCTTCGCGAAGCTCTACGGGCTCGACGAGACCAAGGCGCTGATCGATCGCGTGTTGAAGGGCGAGGATCTCGGCGCGGCTTAGATATCGCGCGCGGACGTCCGCGCCTACTTCCCGTGCGCGAAGTCCCAGTAGAGCTCGCGCGCGCGGCGATAAACCGGGCCGGGCTGCAGGTCGCGGTTCTCGATCCGCGTTACCGGCAGCACCTTCGCGAAATTGCCGGAGGAAAACACCTCGTCGGCATCGAGCACGTCCTGATAGGTGAGCGTCGCCTCGCGCACCGGATGGCCGGCCTTCTGGAACAATTTGATCAGCCGCTGGCGCGTGATGCCGTTGAGGAAGCAGCCGTTCGCAACCGGCGTTAGCGCGACGCCGTCCTTGGCGATCCAGAGATTCGAGCAGGAGAACTCCGCGACATTGCCGAGCATGTCGAGCACGACGCCGTCATTGAAGCCCTTGGCCTTCGCTTCGGCCGTGGCTCTGCCGGCCTGCGCGTAATGCGCGACCGCCTTCGCCTGGGTCGGTGCGCTTTCCGGCGTCGGGCGACGCCATTTCGACAAGGTCACGCTCATCGGACCGGGCTTGGTCAGCGCCGCCTCGACAACCGAGATCGCGATGCGGGTCGAATCCGGGTCGGGTTCGATGAACCCGTCCTCCGACCACATGAACGGCCGGATATAGAGCTGCGCGTCCTTCGGGAACTTGGCGATGCCTTCGAGCGCGACCGCCTGGATTTCCTGCCAGCTCATCGGCGAGCGCAGCCCGAGCAATTCAGCCGAGCGCACGCCACGCTGGCAATGCAGATCGAGATCCGGCGTCACGCCCTCAAAGGTGCGCGCGCCGTCGAAGATGGCGGCGCCCATCCAGATCGCATGCGACCAGATGTTCATCAGCGCCGGATTGCCGTCGACCCATTTGCCGTCGATCCAGTGCTGCGCGTTGATACCGCGCGGCGCGCCGTCCGCCGCGTTGCCCGACGTCTTGCCCATCGTGCCGTGTTCTTTGGCCATGAAAATCCGATCCGCTGCGTTCCCATGCGTAAGGCCGCGGAGAGTAGCTGCCCCGCGCCGGGTGCGGCAACCGTAGCGGGTCAGTTTCCGCCGCGCAGGGGCGGACGGGATGCACGCTGTGCGGCAAGGCCGGCGGCGCGCAGCATGACGAGCCGCATCGAGAAGGCGCGATCGGTGGCAACGAACGCCGTTGTGCGCAACCGGGCGCGGCGGCGCCGGGCGAGGATCAGCCGCGCTTCGCTATCGCAGCGATGGCTCGTATGGCTGGCGCGCAATCGCGCGAGAATGGCCCAGCCCCCGCAGGCGGCCGCGCGCGCCACGTCCTCTGGCAGCGGCCCGTCATAGAAAAGATCGAGATCGTCGCGGGAGATCGAGCGCATCGGCGGCCAAAAGAGTAAAAGAACAAACATAGAACATCCGGCCGATAAAATCAACGAAAAAGGGCGGTGGCCGCGCTGTTTTTAGGGACAGCACCCAGTGATTTCCCTACTGGATCGATCCCACGATGCGCGCCATCCACCGGATTTCGTCGGCGGCGAGAGAGCGGTCACGCGCGCCAGCGCCGATGCCGGCGAACTCGGTCTTGCGCGTGCCGCGGCGCACCAGATCGAGGACCATCAGATCGCCACGCCGGAGTTTCAGCAGCACGCGGTCGCCGCGCCGGACCAATGCGGTCGACGAGACCAGCAGCAGATCGCCGCTGCGATAGGCCGGTGCGAGCGCATTGCCGGTCACTTTGAGCGCGTAGATCGCGCTGTCGTCGAGCGGGCTCAGCGATGTCTCGTCCCAATTCTGTCCGGCGGGCGCGCCCTGCTCGTCGAAATGCCGCGCCTGTCCGGCTTCGGCGAACGAGAGCATCGGCACCTGGCGGCGGGCGAGTGCGCCGGTGGCGCCGCCCATCAGTGCTACGAACCCCGCCATCGTCTCGTTGGTCGCCGTCAGCACGCGCGCGACCGATTCGGTCGAGGGCCAGCGCGGTTTGCCGTCGCGGCTCTTGCGCTTGCTCTTGTTGAAGCTGGTGGCATCGAGCCCGGCCCGCCTGGCAAGGCCGGAGGCGGAAAAACCGTGTTTGGCGGCGAGCCGGTCGATGGCCCGCCAAACGTCTGCATGTCGCATGCCGAGCTACATAGGGCGCGATGGGTGGGTGCGACAAGACCGGGGCCCCGGATTAGCCGACCCTGCCAGAAACCGTCGGCCCTGCTATAAGCGCCCGCGATGGCCGAACTCACCGACCTTCTGATGAAGATGCTGCGGCTGCTGCCGCCGGAAGCCGCACACCACGTCGCGCTGCGCGCGCTGGCGGGGGACGGATTGCGCGGCGCGAGCAGCGCCGTCGATCCGCTGCTTGCCTGCCGGCGCTGGGGTCTCGATTTCAGGAATCCGATCGGGCTTGCCGCGGGTTTCGACAAGGACGGCGAAGCGTGGCGCGGCGCGCTGCGTCTCGGTTTCGGTTTCGTCGAGATCGGCAGCGTCACGAAGCTGCCGCAACCGGGCAATCCGAAACCGCGACTGTTTCGCGTGCCCGAGCTTCGCGCGGTCGTGAACCGCATGGGCTTCAACAGCGCCGGCCACGAGGCGGTCGCCGCGCGGCTTGCAGATCGCGATCGCGCGCGCGGTATCGTCGGCGTCAATCTAGGCAAGAACAAGGACCAGGACGATGCGGCGGCGGATTATGTCGCCGGCGTCGCGCGCTTCGGGCCGCTCGCCGATTATCTGGTGGTGAATGTCTCGTCTCCGAACACGGCGGGCTTGCGCGCATTGCAGGCGCGCGTGGCGCTCGAGGCTTTGCTCGGCCGCGTGATGGCGGCGCGCGATGCGCTCGCTGTGCGGCCGCCCTTGCTGCTCAAGGTTTCGCCCGATCTCAACACCGACGAGCGTCGCGATGTGGCCGAGGTGGCCCTGGCCGCGCGGATCGACGGGCTGATCGCGTCCAACACGACGACGCGGCGGCCGACCGATCCGATGCGCCGCCATCGCCATCTCGCCGAAACCGGGGGCCTGAGCGGCGCGCCGCTCTTTGCGCCCTCGACCGATTTGCTGCGCGATCTCTATCGGCTGACCGAAGGAAAGATCACGCTGGTCGGCGTCGGCGGTATCGGCAGCGGCCTCGATGCCTACAGGAAGATTCGCGCCGGCGCGTCGCTGGTGCAGCTCTATACCGCTTTGGTCTATGCCGGACCGGGCCTCGTCGCGCAGATTTCGCGCGATCTCGCCGAGTGCCTGCGTGAGGACGGCTTCGCGAGCGTCGATGCGGCGGTCGGTGCGGATCATCGGGCGGGGTGAAGGAACAAGCATGACGCAGGCGATTGCCGGCCTCCGCGACGTGGCCGACCGGTATGACGGCTTCATCGTCGATCTCTGGGGCGTCATGCACGACGGCGTGCGCGCGTTTCCCGACGCCGTCGCGACGCTGCGGCAGTTGCGCGCGCGCGGTGCGCGCATCGTCATGCTCTCGAACGCGCCGCGCCGGTCCGCGCTCGCGGCGGAGCGGTCGGCTGCGATCGGCGTCACCACCGATCTCTACGATACGATGATCACCTCGGGCGAGGATTGCTGGCTTGGATTGCGGGCGTCGCCGCCGGGCCCGCGCGCTGTGTTTATCCAGGCCGGCCGCGACGGGAACTATATCGACGGGCTCGATATTGAAGCCGTCGTCGATCCGGCGCTGGCCGATTTTCTATTGGTGCTCGGTGTCGAACACGATGTGCAGGATCTTTCGTCCTTCGAGGCGCGGCTGCAGGTGGCGCGCGCACGCGACCTGGTCATGCTCTGTGCCAATCCGGATCTGGTGGTGATCCACGGCGGCACGCTCGAACTCTGCGCCGGTTCGGTCGCACAACGCTACGAGGCGATCGGCGGTCGTGTGCAATATCACGGCAAACCGCATCAGGCTGTCTATGCACGGGCGTTCGACGCGCTCGGCGTTGAAAAATCGCGCATCCTCGCCATCGGCGATTCGCTGCGCACCGATGTGGCCGGCGCGCGCGCCGCCGGTATCGACAGCGCGTTCGTCGCCGACGGTATCCATCTCGAAGAACTGATCGGTGTGCTCGGGACCGATCCCAGTTCCGCAAACATTGCGAAGCGACTATCCGCAGGCGATCCCGCGCCCGACTGGGTGATGCGCCGGTTTAACTGGTAGCGCCTTGGGCTGGTAACGCCTCAGTTGGCCATGCGCTCCGCGTCGAGCGTCGTATTTTAGACTGCGCGCTCGGTCGCGAGCGCATCCGCAAGACGTTCGTAATCCGCCATCTCGTTGAAGAGCTGCGCCGAGAGACGAACCCAGAGCCGGTTGCCGAAGGGAATGATCGGCACCGTCACGTTATGCGTGTCGGCGAGGCGGAGGGTCAGGCGATTTGCATTCTCGAAACTGGCCGGCCCGTGTTGCGTCAGTTCGATCGTCTGCATCGCCCCGCGCATCGCATCGGGCGCCGCGGGCGCCACGCGAAGCCGCGCCTCGAGCATGCGCGCCGCTTCGGATGCGAGACGATGATTGCGCGCCATCAGCGCATCGCCCCCCATCGTCCGCCAGAAATCGATCGCGGCAGGGACGGCGAGCCAGGTCGACGGGTCGCGCGTGCCGACCCAGTCGAACTCGGCGCGATAGCCGGCACCGTAGCCGTGCGAAATCACGGTCGGATGCGTGTCGCCCTGCCGCTCGGGATGCGTCCAGAGAAAGGCGCTGCTGCGCGCACCGAATAACCATTTATGCGCGTTGCCGGTGATCCAGTCGGCATCGAGCGAAGCGATGTCGATCGGAACCTGACCGGGCGCGTGTGCTGCATCGATCAGGACCGGAATGCCGCGTGCTTTCGCGGCGGCGCAGATCTCGCGGATCGGCAGGACGAGGGCCGTGAGCGAGGTGATCCAGTCGACGACCAGCAGTTTCGTCTGCGGGGTCAACGCCGCAACGATCGCTGCCAGCGCATTCTCCGGGGTCGTGCCGGGATAAGGCACCGGCGCCTCGATGACGCGCGAATCGCTGCGCGATGCGACGAAGGCCAGCGTCTTGCGCACCGCGCCGTAGACGTGATCGGTCGTCACGATCTCGTCACCGGCGCGGAATTCCAGCGAACGCAGCACCGCATTGCAGCCGCTGGTGGCGTTGTCGACGAACACCAGATCCTCGCCGCGACAACCGAGAAAGGCCGCAAAAATGCCGGCGGCGTTGCGCAGCGCGACCGGCAGCTCGCTTTTCAAGAAACGGACCGGCTCCGCCTCCATCCGTTCGCGCCAGCGTTGCTGTGCGGCCAGAACCGCGCGCGGGGTCGCGCCATAGCTTCCGTTGTTGAGGAAGGCGATGCCGTCCTCGAGGCAGAACAGCGACCGCGTCGCCGCCCCTTCCGGGCGTTGCGCGATCGGATCGGTCATGCGGGCGCCTTCGGGCGCGGTCGGTATCGGGCAGGACATCGGAACACTCCGGAGCGGCGGGTCGGCAGCATGACGCGGCGTCATGCTGCGTTGCAACGCATGGACGGGCCCTCGCTGCCGACGCTATACTTTGCGGCTGCGGCGACGGAGGGCCATTTGACTGATTTTCCACGGAAATCGCTCGACGAATGGGCGGCGCTGGCGGATCGCGAGCTGGGCGATCGTCGCGTCGACGATCTCGTCTGGCACACGCCGGAAGGGATCGCAGTCAAACCGCTTTACACCGAGGCCGATCTCGATGGACTCGAGACTCTCGGCACGTTGCCCGGTGTCGCGCCCTACCTGCGCGGGCCACGCGCGACGATGTATGCGAACCGGCCGTGGACGATCCGGCAATATTCCGGATTCTCGACCGCCGAAGAAACCAACCGCTTCTTTCGCGACAATCTGGCGGCGGGCCAGATGGGTCTGTCGGTCGCGTTCGATCTCGCGACGCATCGCGGCTACGACAGCGATCATCCGCGCGTCGAGGGCGATGTCGGCAAGGCCGGCGTCGCAATCGATTCCGTCGAAGACATGAAGGCTTTGTTCGACGGCATTCCGCTCGACAAGATGAGCGTCTCGATGACGATGAACGGCGCGGTGTTGCCGGTGCTCGCGGGCTTCATTGTGGCGGCGGAAGAGCAGGGCGTGCACGCCGCGAAACTCTCCGGCACGATCCAGAACGACATTCTCAAAGAGTTCATGGTCCGGAACACCTATATCTATCCGCCCGAACCCTCGATGCGCATCGTCGCGGACATCATCGCCTACACCGCGAAAAACATGCCGAAGTTCAATTCGATCTCGATCTCCGGCTATCACATGCAGGAGGCCGGCGCGACCGCGGTGCAGGAGCTCGCCTTCACGTTGGCCGACGGCGTCGAATATGTGCGCGCGGCGATCTCGCGCGGCCTCGACATCGACGAGTTCGCACCGCGTCTGTCGTTCTTCTTCGCGATCGGCATGAATTTCTTCATGGAAGTGGCGAAGCTGCGCGCCGCGCGCCTCCTCTGGGCGCAACTGATGCTGCCCTTCGGGCCGAAAAATCCGGTGAGCCTCGCGCTCCGCACCCATTGTCAGACGTCGGGCGTGAGCCTGACCGAACAGGATCCGTACAACAACGTGATCCGCACCACGATCGAGGCGATGGCGGCGGTGCTCGGCGGCACGCAGTCGCTCCATACCAACGCGCTCGACGAGGCGCTCGCCCTGCCGACGCCATTCTCGGCGGCGATCGCGCGCAACACCCAACTCGTGCTGCAGGCCGAAACCGGCATCACGAAGGTCGTCGATCCGCTCGGCGGCAGTTATTACGTCGAAGCGTTGACCGCGAGCGTCGCACACGAAGCGATGAAGCTGATCGACGAGGTCGAGAAACTGGGCGGCATGACCAGGGCAGTCGAAAGCGGCATGCCCAAGCTGAAGATCGAGGAATCGGCGACGCGGCGCCAGGCGCGGGTCGATCGCGGCGAAGAGGTGATCGTCGGCGTCAACAAATATCGCAGCGATCGCAACGACGCGGTCGAGCTGCTCAATATCGACAACACGAAAGTGCGCGAAGGCCAGATCGCCAAGCTTGCCGCGCTGCGCAAGGCGCGCGATCCAAAGGCCTGCGCCGCCAGCCTCGAGGCGCTGACCGAAGCCGCCCGAACCGGCGACGGCAATCTGCTCGCGCTGTCGGTCGATGCGGCCCGCGCGCGGGCGACGGTCGGCGAAATCTCTCTGGCACTGGAGAAGGTCTACGGCCGGCATCAGGCGACGACGCGCAGCGTGAGCGGCGTCTATGGCGCGGCCTATGCCGACGATGCGGGTTTCCAGCAGATCCAGAACGAGGTGCGCGGCTTCGCCGAAGAGACCGGTCGCAGGCCGCGGCTTCTGGTCGTCAAGCTCGGCCAGGACGGGCACGATCGCGGCGCGAAGATCATCGCGACGGCGTTCGCCGATATCGGCTTCGATGTCGATATCGGGCCGCTGTTCCAGACACCCGACGAGGCGGCACGCCAGGCGATCGAGAACGACGTGCATGTGATCGGCGTTTCCTCGCAGGCGGCGGGCCACAACACGCTGGTGCCGCAACTGATCGACGCCCTGAAACGCGCCGGCGCCGACGACGTGCTGGTGATCTGCGGCGGCGTCATTCCGCCGCGCGATTACGATTCGCTCAAACGGGCCGGGGTCGCTGCGATCTATGGGCCGGGCACCAATATCCCGCAAGCCGCGGGCGATGTGCTGGCCATGATCCGACATCGCCAACGGGTGGCAGCCTGAAGCGCGCTTCATGATGCGGCTCGGGACATGGCGGGCCGCCGCGCTCGGCGTCGGCATACTCGGAAGCCTGATTTGGCTCTGGCTGGTCGTCGATCATGTGGCGGTCCAGATCGGTTGGGAAAATATCGCGTTCATGCTGCCGCATGAGAAGGCGGCGTTGCTGATCGGCGCATTTGCGCCGCTCGCGTTTCTCTGGCTGCTGCTCAGTTTCCTGTCGCGCGGGGGCGCGATCCGCGCCGAATCGGCCCTGCTGCGCGAAGAGATCCGCCGGCTCACTTATCCCGAAGATGCCGCGAACGAGCGCATCCAGTCGGTTAGCACCTCGCTGCGCAGCCAGACCGAGGCGCTCTCGTCGGCGACGAGCGCGGCCGCCGCCATGCTGGATCGCATGCAGGAAGCCTTTGCGACGCAGCGGCGCGATCTGCAGAGCGCGACCGAAACGCTGACCGGCGGGGCGCGCGGCATCGAAACAGCCTTTACCAAAGCGATGGAAGATGTCCGCGAGGCGAGCGACGGACTCGAGGCGGAACGCGAAAAACTGCGCAGCGAAACCGCGGGCTGGCGCGAAGGGCTAACGGCCGCCGCCAAGGAAGCGGCCGGCGAGATTGCGACCGCAACGAACGTCCAGGCCGAGGCTGTCGAGGCGGCGCGCCAACGGATTGCTGCCGAGCAAGATCGTCTCGCCGAGGGCCTGCGCGAACAGGAACAGCGCGTCGCGAGCCTGGTCTCGCATCTGCTCGGCCGTTCTGGCGAACAATCGACCGCGATCGAACAGGCGGTCGATCGCGCCGTCGAACGAACCGATCGCGCCGGCCAGACGCTGATGAGCTCGATCGACGGCAGGCTCGATACGATGGGCGAAGCGGCAGCCGATGCGGCAACACGCCTGCGCGATGCACTCGACGGCTCGGCCGCATCGATCGAACAGGCGATTGCGACGCTCACCGAACAGACCCGGTCGACCGGCGACCGGATGGCGAGCGAGAGCGATTCGCTGCGCGATGCCGTCGTGGCAATGGAACGGGCGAACGCGGTGCTCGACGATGCGGTCGATGCGCGCAAGGTGAGCCTCGAGGCCGCGGCGGGGGCGGCGGATGCGCGTGTCGCCCTGGTGATCGAACGGCTCGAAATGCTGACGCACGAGGTCGCCGCTGCCGCGCAGAATGGCGTCGACGATTACATCGCGCGGATCGGCGAGGCCGGCACGCGCGCCGCTGCCGAATCCGAGACATTGCAGCAAACCTTGACGCGCCAGATGGGTATCGTCGAGGCGGCCCTCGAGCGCAGCGATGCCGTGCGCGCCGAAACCAGTCAGCTTGCAACGGCCCTCAAATCGGAAACGGATTCGCTGGCCACCGCCTGGCGTCAGGCGCGGTCCGATGCCGAGGCGCTGGGTACGACGCTCAAGTCGGAAGCGGCTGCTGCCGGCGAAACCGCCGACCTCGCCGCCGCGTCGTTGCGCACTGCCCTGGGCGAAATCGACCGGCGCTTCCAGGCGATCGAGGCGACCGCCGGTTCGATCGTCGCGCGGGTTACGACGGCGACCGATGCGCATGAAACAGGTATCGCGCGGCTCGGCGAGACGATCGATGCCGGTCGCGATCGCATCAAGGCGGCGGGACTCGCGCTCTCGGACCAGTCCTCCAAACTGACGCTGGTCGCCTTCGGTGCCGCGCGCGCACAGCAGCAGATCGGATCGGCGGTCAAGAAGCTCGCGCAGCAGGTCGACGAGATGGTGGCATCGGGCGAGGGGCGCGTCGGCGAGCTTGGCCGGGCGCTCAACCGCGCGCGCGACGAACTCGCGCAATCGGCAACCGACGCGGTCGCGCAGTCACAGAACATCTCGGGCATGTTCCGCAAGGATGCCGAAGGGCTGGTCGAGATCGCTCAGAAGGCGGCGGTGCAGGCATCCGCCGTGCGCGGCGTGGTGCGCGAGCATCTGCAGGAGCTCGGCGAACTTTCCGGCCAGGTCGGGCAGCTCGTGCAGATGGTGCGCGAAGGGCTGCAGGGCCAGGCGGAGCAGTTCAAGGCAGTGGCGTCCGGTGCCCGCGCGGACACGGTCGCAATCCGGGAGGAGCTGTCGCAGCAGGCCGAAACCCTGACCCGCGCGGCCGACCAGGTGGCGCAGCTTCTGGCCGAGATCGGCAATGCCGTCGATTCGAAGGCCGACAGGCTCATTACCGCGACCGACCAGGCGGTTCGGCGCTCGACCGAGATCGCCGGCACGTTCGAGGCCCAGGCCCGTTTCCTTTCCGAGACCGTGGATGCGGCGGGGGACAAGGCCGACGAACTGGGCCGGCGCTTCCGCGAGCAGAGCGCGGCCCTGGCCGAGGCGACCGAGACCGCCTCGAAGCAGATCGCCTCCCTGGACCGTGCCCGCGGCAAGGCCACCAAGGACAGTTTCCTGCACTCGGCCAAAGCGATGATGGACGAGCTGAACAGGCTCGCGCTAGACATTGACCAGCTGTTCGAAACTGACGTGCCCGAAGAGGTCTGGCGCGGCTATAAGAAGGGCGACCGTTCGATTTTCGCCCGCCGCCTTTTCAAGGCCCGCGATTCGTATCTCGTGCCGGCGATCGGACAGCGTTTTGAGACCGATCCGAAGTTCCGCGAGCTGGTATCCCGGTATATGAGCACGTTCGAACAGCTTCTGACCCAGGCCAACGAGATCGAGCCGGATGGCACGCTCAACGCCACGTTCATCACGGCCGATGTCGGCAAGCTGTATCTCGTGCTCTCGCGAAATGTCGGCCCGGCCGCCCACCAGACAGCGGCCCATTAGGGAGCAGACGAGTTGATCAACGACGAACAGGCCGATGTCGGTTCAACCCAGGAAGATGTCGAACCCGTAGCGCCGCCGCCCGCCGCGGGCGTCGCGAAGCGCCCGGCCGTCTGCCGGCAGCTTCCGCGGCCGATGCTGGCGCTCGGCATTTCCTGCACGCTGCTGCGCCGGAAACCGCCGTTCTCGAATTTTAATTTCGGGCGGATGACGTCGGTCATCATCGGCCAGATCCGGCGGCGCCATTATCTGATCGCGTTCCACGGCAACGATCCGGTCGGTTACATCGGCTGGGCGGTCACCACCTCCGACATCGCCAACCGCTGGCTGACCGAAGGCTATTCGCCGAAATATAGCGAGTGCCTCTCGGGCGATTGCTGCGTGCTGCTCACGGTTTATTCGGAAGAGCGCGACGTGACGATGAACCTGATCCGGCAGGCGCGCATTCGCTATCCCGGCCATCGCATCTACTTCATGCGCGACTACGCGAAGAAGAAAAAATCGCGCAAGGCGCATGTGATGAACGTCGCCGCCCAGGACTGAGGTCGGGCGGATAGCACCCATGCGCAATCTGATGGGCAGCGCTGGCGAGGGTGGCGGCCCCTCGGACGCGCGGCGCACGCTCAAGACCCTGCTTCCGTTCATCTGGCCGAAGGACGCGCCGGGCCTCAGGGCGCGCGTCGTCATCGCGTGCATCTGCCTGGTCGCCGCCAAGATCGCGACCGTCTATGTGCCGATCCTCTTCAAGAAGCTGGTCGATGCGCTGACCGCGGGCCCCGCCGATCTCGCGATCGTGGTGCCGCTCGGCCTGCTGCTCGCCTACGGCCTCGCGCGCGTGATCTCTCAAGGCTTCAATGAACTGCGCGACGGCATCTTCGCCAAAGTCGTGCAGCGCGCGGTGCGCCAGGTCGCGACCATCACCTTCCGCCATCTGCACGCCTTGTCGCTGCGATTCCATCTCGAGCGGCAAACCGGCGGCCTGTCGCGCATCGTCGACCGCGGTGTCAAGGGCATCGAGTTCCTTTTGCTCTTCGTCGTCTTCAACGTACTGCCGACGATCATCGAGATATTGCTGGTCTGCGGGCTGCTCTGGAGCTTCTACGATTTCTGGTTCGCGCTGGTGACGTTCTCCACGGTCGCGATCTATGTCGTACACACTTATATCGTGACGCGCTGGCGGTTGAAGATCCGCCGGATCATGAACGATGCCGATGGCGATGCGAACACCAAGGCTCTCGACTCGCTGCTCAATTACGAGACGGTCAAATATTTCGGCAACGAGGAACATGAGGCGCGGCGCTACGATGGCGCCTTCGCGGTCTATGAGCGGGCTGCGGTCAAGAACCGCACCTCGCTCGCGGCGCTTAATATCGGCCAGGCCTTCATCATCGCGGTCGGCGTTACCACCATGATGACGATGGCGGCTGCCGGCATCCGCAACGGCACGATGACAGTCGGTGATTTCGTGCTGGTGAACGCCTATCTGATCCAGCTTTATATGCCGCTCAACCTGCTCGGCATGGTCTATCGCGAAATCCGACAGTCGCTGATCGATATGGAAGCGATGTTCAAGCTGCTCGACGTGCCGCCCGAGGTGCAGGACCAGCCGGGTGCACCGGCGCTCGCGGTGGGGCCGGGCGAGATCCGGTTCGAGCATGTCGATTTCGGTTACGATCCGCGCCGCCCGATCCTGAAGGATGTCAGCTTCGTCGTGCCGCCCGGGCACAAGGTCGCGATCGTCGGCCCTTCGGGTGCCGGCAAATCGACCATCTCGCGGCTGCTGTTTCGGTTTTACGATGTGACCGGCGGACGGGTGCTGATCGACGCGCAGGATGTCCGCACGGTGACGCAGGCAAGCCTGCGCGATGCGATCGGCATCGTCCCGCAGGATACGGTGCTGTTCAACGATACGGTCCGCTACAATATCGCCTATGGCAAACCCGGTTCCCCACCCGACCGGATCGAGCGCGCGGCGCAGCTCGCCCATATTCACGATTTCATCAGGAGCCTGCCCGACGGGTACGAAACGCGGGTCGGGGAGCGCGGCCTCAAGTTGTCGGGCGGCGAGAAGCAGCGCGTCGCGATTGCGCGCACGATCCTCAAGGATCCGGCGATCCTCTTGTTCGACGAGGCGACCTCGGCGCTCGATACCCGCACCGAGAAGGACATCCAGCACAACCTTGCCGAAGTCTCGCAGGGACGTTCGACGCTGATGATCGCGCATCGTCTGTCGACCGTGGTCGATGCCGACGAGATCCTCGTTCTCGAGGAGGGGCGCATCGTCGAGCGCGGGCGTCACGCGGATCTCCTGCAACGGCGTGGGCGCTATGCGGAAATGTGGGCACGCCAGCAGGCCAACGAAAGCGAGCATCCGCTGCACGATCCGATTACCGACGACGATCCCGTCGAGCCCGCCGACCGGCCGAGTGCCGCATGACGGCCGCCGCGAAAGACCGCATCGGCGCGCTTGCGAATTCGGTCATCGCCGGCGACCGGCGCGCGCTGGCGCAGGCGATCACGCTGATCGAATCGACCCGGGCCGATCATCGCGACGATGCGACACGGCTGGTCGATCTGTTGCTCGCGAAGGCGGGCGGCTCGTTCCGGATCGGCATTTCGGGGCCGCCCGGTGTCGGCAAATCGACCTTCATCGAACGCTTCGGTTTGCATCTGATCGACGAGGGCCACCGCGTCGCGGTTCTCGCGGTCGATCCGTCGTCGCGCGTCTCGGGCGGTTCGATCCTCGGCGACAAGACCCGCATGCCGGATCTGTCGCGCAACGATTCGGCGTTCATTCGGCCCTCGCCTGCCGGCGACACGCTCGGCGGCGTCGCGCGCCGAACGCGCGAGGCGCTGATCGCCTGCGAGGCGGCCGGATTCGATATCGTGATCGTCGAGACGGTCGGCGTCGGCCAGTCGGAAACGGCGGTCGCCGGATTGACCGATGCGTTCCTGCTGTTGCTGCAGCCGGGCAGCGGCGACGAGCTGCAGGGCATCAAGCGCGGTGTGATGGAACTGGCCGACCTGTTGGTGGTCAACAAGACCGACGGCACGTTGCGCGAGGCGGCGATGCAGGCGGCGGCCGAGTATCGCGCGGCGCTGGGGCTGCTGCGCCCGACCAAGGAAGGCTGGACGCCTGAGGTGCTGAGTTGCTCGGCGCTGAACGGCACCGGCATCCCGGAAATCCGCGCGGCGCTCGAGCGCTATCGCACGATTCTCGCCGGCAACGGCACGATTACCCGGCTGCGCGCCGACCAGAATCGGCACTGGCTCAAGACCGAGCTGTCCGAAGGCCTGATCGAGCGGCTGCGGGCCGATCCCAGGGTTGCCCAGGCGATCGCCAGGCTGGAAAAAGAGGTCGCCGCCGGGCGGCGCACCCCGCTGGCGGCGGCCGAGGAGATCCTGGCCGCGCTCAGCCTGCCGGATTGGCCCAGAAAAGGCTGATTTTCGGGCCGGGAAGCGCCCATCCAAGCTGATCGGGTCGTCGGCTTGACCTTCCGGGGGGCTTCCCGTAAAAAGCCGCGCTCCCGCCCAGAGGGCCGTTCCGGCCCGGCCGGGGGCTGCGAAAATACCCGATTTGAGAAGGACTTCGACCCATGGCCCGACGTTGCGGCATGACCGGCAAGGGTGTTCTGACCGGGAATAATGTGAGCCATGCGAACAACAAGTCGCGCCGGCGCTTCCTGCCCAATCTGCAGGAGACACGGCTGCTCTCCGACGCGCTTGGCGTCATGGTCCGTCTCCGGCTCTGCACGCAGGCGCTGCGCACGATCGAGCATAATGGCGGTCTCGACGCCTATCTGCTCGGCACGTCCGACACCAAGCTGCCCGACGAAGCGCGTCGCCTGAAGCGCCGCATTCGCAAGGCTGCCGAGTCCCGCGCCGCCGCCTGATCGGTTTCGTCCGCGCTGGGCGCGGTCGTTCGTCTGAAATCCCGGATTGTTTTCGCCTGCGCATAACGCATTGCGCGGGGACTCGCACCCGCGTCGAGTTTCGGGCATTTTTCCGTCCGTATGCGGCAGAGCCCGTACACGGCAGAACGGGGAGGTCATTCCATGCAGAAAATCACCGATAGCGGCGCCGCGTTGGCGGGTCTTTCGCTGGGCGCGATTCTCGCCGACCCGCTGCTGGCCGCGATGGCGGCGGGCCAACTCGAAACCGTCACCATCAAGAGCGCATCGGGGCGTTCGGCCAAGGGCGCGCTCGCGCTGCCGAAATCGCCGGGCCCCGCGATCCTGCTGCTGCATGAATGGTGGGGCCTCAACGACGAGGTGAAAGCGGTCGCGCGCGAACTGGCGGAAGCCGGTTATGTCGCGCTCGCCCTCGATCTCTATGACGGCAAGGTCGCGAAGGACGCCGACACGGCCGGCAAATATATGGGCGCGCTCGATCGCGCGGTCGCGATGGATCTGATGGGTGCGGCGATCGACTGGCTGCGCCAGCATCCGAAATCGACCGGCAAGGTCGGCACGCTCGGCTGGTGCATGGGCGGCGGCCTGTCGATCGATGCGTCGATCGCGCGCCCGGTCGATGCGACGATTGCCTATTACGGACGGGTCGATCATCCGATCGACGAGTTGAAGCAACTGAAGGGACCGGTTCAGGGGCATTTCGCCGAGCGCGACCAGTGGATCAACCATGCGATGGTCGATCCGTTCGAGGCCGCGATGAAGAAAGCCGGAAGGCCGCTCGATCTGCACTGGTACGAGGCCGATCACGCCTTCAGCAACCCGACCGGCGCCAATTTCCAGAAGCCGGATTCCGAGCGCGCCTGGCAGCGCACGCTGGACTTCTTCCGCAAGCATCTCGGGCGCTGAACGGGGAACGTCGGCCTGGCTGCCGCATTGTTGCCGCATGATTCGGTAGAATGAACGAATCGGCCCATCCGCCGCTGCCCAGGGAGGATCGCGATGAACGAGTTGAGCCGCCGTCGCCTCATGATGGCCGGAGCCGCAAGCCTGCCGCTGGCTGCCATTCTGGCTGATCCGAAACTCAGAGCCGAGGCCGCGAACGGGCTCGAACAGCTCACCACGACACTGCCGAACGGGCGCGTGGTGCACGCCGCGCTCGCGACGCCGGCAAGCGTGCCAGCCGGCGCCGTTCTGCTGGTGCATGAATGGTGGGGCCTCAACGGCCATATCCAGGCGATGGCGGCCGAATTCGCGCGCGAAGGCTTCGTCGCCCTGGCAGTCGATCTCTACGGCGAAGTCGCCCAGACGCCGGATCAGGCCGAGGCGCTGATGGCGGGGGTCGATCCGCTGGTCGCAAGCGACACGCTGGTCTCCTGGATCGAATGGCTCTATCGCGATCGCCGGGTCAACGGGCGTGTCGCCACGCTCGGCTGGTGCTTTGGCGGCGGCTGGGCGCTACATGCCGCCATCATGTCGCCGGTCAACGCGACGGTGATCTATTACGGCCGCGTCGAACGCACGCTTGAGGATCTCAAGCGGCTGGGCGGGCCGGTGCTCGGCCATTTCGCCGAACGCGATGCCTGGATCAACCACAGCACGGTCGATCCGTTCGTCGCGCGCATGAAAGAGGCGAAGCAGCCGGTCGAGGTCTTCTGGTACGACGCCGATCATGCCTTCGCGAACCCGACCGGCGACAATTATGACAGCGAAGACGCCCAGCTTGCCTGGCGCCGCACGCTCGATTTCCTGCGCGCCAATCTGCGCGGCTGATTGCAGCCGCGTTTTCGCGCGGTGATGGCAGCGCGACCGGGGCGCAAGTGCGCACCGCCGGGCTGCCGGCGAACGATCGCTGTGGAATAATTCTGGCGGCGACGATTTTTCCTTGATCTCGCGGGCGTAATTCCCTATTTCCCCTCTCAGACGCAATCGCACGTGCCAATGGCCGCAAGCGGCTACGCTACGACGTTAGGCGTCCTTTTTCGGAGCGCCCGGTTTTCGTGCCGGCACCTTGGAGGGACCTCAGATGCTTGTAGCCAGCCGGGCGCGCAGCCCGCGTGCCGCCGCATCCCCGTCACTGCAGTTCGAAGTTCGCCGCGCCGCGAACGCGCCACAGCCTGTGACCGCGCCGGATGGACCGCGCCTGCTGGTCATCCAGCATTGCCCGGTGACGCCGATCGGCACCGTAGGTGCGTTTCTCGAGGCGCGCGGCGCGCAACTCGACACACGCTTTCCTCATAACGGCGATCCGCTGCCGGGCTCGGCCGCAGGTTTCGACGGGCTGATCGTGCTCGGCGGGCCGCAGCATGCCGGCGACGATGACGGGCATCCGGCGTTTCGCGCGATCATACGCCTCATCCGCCAGTTCCACCGCGCGGCGAAGCCGGTCTATGGCATCTGCCTCGGCGCGCAGCTCATCGCACGCGCCTTCGGCGAGAAGGTCTATCCCTTCGGCGCGATGGAAGTCGGCTTCCTGCCCGCGCAGTTCACGACCGAAGCGGCTTACGATCCGCTTCTGGCCGGGCTCGGCGGCGCGCAGCAGGTGATGCAGCTCCACGAAGACACGTTCGATCTGCCGCGCAATGCCGTGCGGCTGATGGCGAACGAGACCTGCCCGAACCAGGCGTTCCGGATCAGCCGCAGCACCTATGGATTCCAGTTCCATATCGAGGTGACGGAGCGCGACGCGTTCAATTTCCCGCGCGATTGCTGGGCGTCGATGGAGCGGCATTACGGCGAGACGGCCGAGCTGGTCGAGCGCGCGGTCATTGCCGGGATCTGCCGGCATTTCGCCGAAGGCCTCGCCTTCTGCGAGCAGGTGACGGGGCGCTGGTTCGATCTGGTCGAGGCGCGCCGCGTTGCCGGCCGGGCGACCGGGCGCCGCGCCGCCTAGTCGTCGGCGACGAGGCGGAAGACCAGCAGCAGCGTTCGTTGCCACGGATTGAAATTGTCGTCGGACAGCAGGAACACGAGCGTGCCGCCATCGTCGGCCGGCGCGACTGCGATGCCTTCGAAATTGTCGACCGTGAGCGGCGGCTGGATCCGCGCGATCTCGCGCGGCCGGATCTCGGCGCCCGGTTTGATTTCGACCGCGCGCAGCAGCGAGATGCGCGCCGCGGGCCCGGTCGCCTCGGTAAAGAACCGCTCGAGCAGCAGCACGTCGCCGTTCGGCAGGGTTGCAACGCCGGTCGGCACGAAGCCCTCGCTGCGGCGGAGCGTCAGTTCGGCCCAGTCGCCGGCGCTGGCGCCGGTGCCGATCCAGGCCGGACCCTTCTGTGCGTCGCCACCGCCTTCGGCGACGAGCAGGAGATTGCCGTCGGCAAGGCGCGCGATCCCCTCGATGCCGGCGTTGGTCGGCAGCATGCGTGCGGCGGGCGGGATCGGGATCGGCGTGACGCTGCCGCCTTCCTCGTAGAGCGCGATTCGGTGCTGGTGTTCGAAGCCCACGATGCGCCGCAACGGTCCGTCGCAAAGCAGGGATTCCGCATCGCCCGATTCCTTGTCGAGCAGCCGCTTGCCGTCGACCGAGCGCAGCGCGAATAGCGCGACGATCGCGACATCGCCGAGCGCTTCCGGCGTGCCGGTGAAGCCTATCGTCGCCTCGATCCCCTGATCGCCGATCGCGATGAGGCGCGTGCCGGCTTCGGCGTCGGCATAGACGCAGAGATCGGAGAGACCGCCGAATTGCAGCTTGTCGAGAACGATATGGTAGCCGGCGATAAAGTCGAGCGCGCCGACCCGTGTGTTCGCGGAGTCGGTCGGGTCGAGGGGCACCGGCGTCAGGAGGCTCGCTTCCTCGTCGATGAGCGCAGCGCCGTCCGACTCGCTTTGCGCGAAACCGGCGACGGGTGAGAGGGCGAGGAGGATGGCCGCGAGCGCGGCGGGCAAGGCTGTTCGCATGGCCGCAAATCTACGCAAGAAACGCGCCGCGCGCATCCGCGATGGCGGATCGGTGTCGGAATTTTCCAGTGCAGGCTGCAGGCGAATGACGGACCGGCGCCTTATGACCGGTGGCGCCGGCGCACCGGGACCACGGCATCCTCGTCGAACAGCTCCGCCAGCTTTTCCATCATGGTGCCGCCGAGCTGTTCGGCATCGACGATCGTTACGGCGCGGCGGTAATAGCGCGTCACGTCGTGGCCGATGCCGATCGCCGTCAGCTCGACCGGCGAGCGGGTTTCGATCCAGTCGATCACCTCGCGCAAATGCCGTTCGAGATAATTGCCGGGATTGACCGACAGCGTCGAATCGTCGACCGGCGCGCCGTCGGAAATCACCATCAGGATGCGCCGCTGTTCGGTGCGGCCGATCAGACGGCTATGCGCCCAGAGCAGCGCCTCGCCGTCGATATTCTCCTTGAGAATGCCCTCGCGCAGCATCAGCCCGAGGTTCTTTCGCGCACGGCGCCACGGTGCGTCGGCCGATTTGTAGACGATGTGGCGCAGATCGTTGAGCCGGCCCGGATTGGCAGGCTTGCCCGCCGCGATCCATTTCTCGCGGCTCTGGCCGCCCTTCCACATGCGCGTCGTGAAGCCGAGGATCTCGACCTTGACGCCGCAGCGTTCGAGCGTGCGCGCGAGAATGTCGGCGCTCATCGCCGCGACGGTGATCGGCCGGCCGCGCATCGAACCCGAATTATCGATCAGCAGCGAGACGACGGTATCGCGGAACGCCATATCTTTCTCCCGCTTGTATGAGAGCGGCGTTTCCGGATTGACGACGACGCGCGAAAGACGCGCCGCATCGAGGATGCCTTCCTCGAGGTCGAACTCCCAGGCGCGCGATTGCTGCGCCATGAGACGGCGCTGCAGCCGGTTGGCAAGGCGGCTGACGACCGCCTGGAGATTGGCGAGCTGCTGGTCGAGCATCTGCCGCAGTCGCGCCAGCTCGTCCGCATCGCACAATTCGGCCGCCTCGACGATTTCGTCATGGGTTTCGGTGAAGGGGTGATAGAGCGGCTCGTTGCGGCCGCGCTGACCATGCTCGGGCGGGCGACCCGGGCGGCCCGGATCGTCCTCGCCGGCCTCTCCAATCTCTTCCTGATCGGCTTCGCTCGACGGCATGTCGGCGTCCTGGTCTTCGCTGTCGCCGCGCTGGGCGTCCATCGTGGCGTCGGCCTCGCGCGCGCTCTCGGAGTCGCCGTCGCCGCGTTCGGGGCTGTCGTCGTCGTTGCGATCGTCGCCTTCCTGCTCGTCGGTGTCGTCTGTCTGCAGGTCCTCGGGCCCCAGCTCGACGTCGAGATCCTCAAGCAGACGGCGTGTCACCCGCGCGAAGGCGCGCTGGTCGTCGGTCAGCGCCGCAAGCTCGGCCAGGTCGCGGCGGATCTTGTCGTCGAGCACGGGCTGCCAGAGCTCGACCAGCTTGCGGCCGCTCTCGGGCGGCGGCGCACCGGTCATCGTCTGGCGCAGCATGAGGCGCAGCGCATCGGCGAGCGGTGCGGTTTCGCGCTCGACCAGCCGCGCATAGCCGCGCTGCCGGCATTGTTCCTCGAGGGCGGCACCGAGATTTTCGGCAACGCCCGCCATCCGCCGGGCGCCGAGCGCTTCGACGCGGGCCTGCTCGACCGCATCGAACACCGCCCGCGCGACATCGCCGCGCGGTGCCTCGCGCGCATGGATCTTCGCATCGTGATAGCGCAGCTTGAGCGCGATCGCGTCCGCCTCGCCGCGGATATGCGCAACCTCCTGCACCGGCAGGTCGCGCGGCGGCAACGGCAGACGCGCTTCGGTCCCGGCAATACCGTGCTGGCCCGGCGCAAAGGTGACGTTGAGTTCCGGCACGCGCGCGATCGCACGCATCGCCGCCCCGGTTACGCGGCGGAAATCCTCGACCCTGTTTTCCGGATGCGCCATGAGGAGGGGTAAGTGGCGATCGGTCAGACGAGCGTCGCCTTGACCGTGCCGTCCGGCAGCTCGCTGCCGAAACAGCGCTGGTAATACTCCGCCACCGTCGAGCGCTCGATCTCGTCGCACTTGTTGAGGAATGTGACCCGGAACGCGAAGCCGATATCGCCGAAGATGCGCGCGTTCTCGGCCCAGGTGATGACCGTTCGGGGCGACATGACGGTCGAGATATCGCCGCCGATGAAACCCTGGCGCGTCAGATCGGCGAGCGCCACCATCGCGCCGACCGTCTTGCGGCCCTCGTCGTTGTCGTAGCTCGGCGCCTTGGCCAGCACGATCTCCACTTCGTCGTCGTGCGGCAGATAGTTCAGCGTCGCGACGATGTTCCAGCGGTCCATCTGACCCTGGTTGATCTGCTGCGTGCCATGATAGAGGCCGGTCGTGTCGCCGAGGCCGACCGTGTTCGCCGTCGCGAACAGACGGAACGCCGGGTGCGGACGGATGACGCGGTTCTGGTCGAGCAAGGTCAGCTTGCCCTCGACCTCGAGGATGCGCTGGATCACGAACATCACGTCCGGCCGGCCGGCATCGTACTCGTCGAAGCAGAGCGCGGTCGGATGCTGCAGCGCCCAGGGCAGCAGACCTTCGCGATACTCGGTCACCTGCTTGCCGTCGCGCAGCACGATCGCGTCCTTGCCGATGAGATCGATGCGGCTGATATGGCTGTCGAGATTGATGCGGATGCACGGCCAGTTGAGGCGCGCCGCGACCTGCTCGATATGCGTCGATTTGCCGGTGCCATGATAACCCTGAATCATGACGCGCCGGTTGTAGGCAAAGCCGGCGAGAATCGCGAGCGTCGTATCGTGATCGAAGCGATAGGCTTCGTCGACATCGGGCACATGCTCGGTCGGACGGCTGAAGGCCGGCACCTGCATGTCGCTCTCGATGCCAAAACTCTGTCGGACCGAGATCGTGATGTCCGGCATGTCTGCTGCCGTCGCCGGCGGGTTCGTCGTTGCCATGGAAAAGCGTCTTTCGTTTCAGGCTGGTGTTGGATCGGGCGCGTTTCGCCCGGGTTCAGAGATGGGGGCAGTGCTTCAGGCGCTCGTAAGCGGCGTTGATCCGTTTCAGCCGCTCCTCGGCGTTAGCATCGTTGCCCGTCGCATCAGGATGTAGCTTCTTTACCAATCCCTTATAGCGCAGCTTCACATCCTGCAAGGTGACCGGCGGCTCCAGATCGAGCAAAGCGAGCGCCTCGCGTTCGTGGGCGCTCAGGAGCTGCCATTGGGGATGCCGGACCGGCCGGATCGACCCGTTCGGGCCGGCGCCGAAGGCCCGGGCGAGGGCCGCATCGAGCCGGCCTTCGCCGCCCTCGATCCGCCAGCTTCCCAGGGGCCAGGTTGGCCGTTCCCAGACGGTATCCCGCCGGATCGAGGCCTCGATCGCCTCGGGGCCGAGACCCTGGAAATAATCCCACGCCTTGTTGTAGGCGCGGACATGGTCGAGGCAGAACCAGTAGTAGTCGGTCAGCCGGTCGCGGGACTGGGGCGCCCGATGCTCGCCCGCTGCCGAGCAATCGGGGTGATCGCATGCCCGAATCGCTTCGCCCGGGGCAAAGGCCTGCTCGGTGGCACGATGGGACCGGGCTCTTGTCATTGGCCCAATATGGGGTCACTTGACCGCGGCTGACAAGCGAGCGGAATGTCGCGCCGCCGGCGGAAAACCGCGGCGCGACAAGGGCTTTGACGGAGGAAACGGTGACACGGGCGGAGCGTCTCGAACGCGCGTTGAGAGCGGCCCTCGACCCCCTCTCGATTTCGGTGGTCGACGAATCGCATCGTCACGCCGGTCATGCCGGTGCGCGCGCGGAAGGCGAAACGCATTACGCCGTCGAAATTCTCTCGTCGCGCTTTATCGGACTGAGCCGCGTGCAGCGTCACAGGCTCGTTCACGAAATCGTGCACGACGAGTTCCAGAATGGATTACATGCCTTATCTCTCAAGCTCTTAGCACCCGAATAGCGTACCTAAAGCGGTGCATAGCGGCCTCGCAGGCAGTTGAAGCTGCGCAGTCGTTGCGAGATAAGAGATTCGTGGAAAGAGCCGCCATCAACTGGTCCAGCGGGGCAGGGCCATTGGAACACGGGATCGAAGGTCTCGATCTCGCGAGCGCGACTGCCATGCGCAACGTGCGCGTCGCGGGAAGGCGGACGAGTGTCAGATTGGAACAGGGCTTCTGGCAGGCACTCGACGAGATCGCGCGCCGGGAAAAGACCGACATCAATGCGTTGTGCGATTACGCCGCGAAGCAGCGCTTCGGCCTCGGCCTGACCGCGGCGCTGCGGCTTTACACGCTGCTGTACTTTCGCAATGCGACCAACGACGAGGGCCATATGGCGGCCCGCCACGGCAGCCTGCCGCGTCCGCAGCGCCTTTAGGCTCGCTTCTCCAAAACCCGTTTTATCGTCGAGCCGTCTTTCGCAAGGCGCTTTGCGCGTGGGCGGATGTCCGGCGCACTTTGCGCGCCGGCGGATCTTCGTTGCGTTTTGCGCGCGGGATCAGGCGCCGCGATCGGCCTGTTTGCCGGTATAGAAGGCCGGCCAGAATTCCTGCACCACCGGCCCGTCGCTCGCCAGCGCATGACAGGTATCCAGAATCGCCGGCTTCTTCGTTCCGGCCTCTTCGGCGGCGCGATCGTCGCGCGAGTGATACATGGTCTGGAATGCGACCGTACCCATCGATCCGATCATCTCGACCAGATGGACGCAGCCCTGCGTGTTGCCGAGCAGATCCTTGAGCCGCTGATGCCAGCCGCGCTTGATCCGCTCGCCCTTCAGCACCTGAAAATTCGGCGCGACATCGGGGCAGATTCGGAACGGGCCGGCATCGGTGGTCACCTCGATACCGGCAACCGTGAAGCTGTCGTCCAGCGTGAGGCGCACCCACATATCGTGAATCGGCTCGCCGGCGCCGACCTCGCCGCGCGCGCGATTGGGAATGCCATAGGTCTTGGTATCGGTCATATGACCTTCGATGTCCCACAGCCCGTCCGCGCGACGGAAGCCGCAGAATTCGTATTGCCTCGTATGCTTATGCTCGCGCGCAACCGGTGCTGACAGCGGCATTTCGAGTTTCTCCCATTCTGCGGACGGCAATCGCGACGCGGCTTACGCGCTGACCGCCTTGGCGCCGGCCGGCGGCATGACCCGCAGCCGTTTGATCTGATTGCGCTGCCGTTCGAGGACTTCGAAGCGGAAGCCGTGGAATACGAAAACCTGTCCCGCGACCGGAATGCGCCGCGCTTCATACAGGACCAGCCCGGCGATCGTCGAGGCCTCCTCGTCGGGCAGGCGCCAGCCGAATTCGCGGTTGAGGTCGCGCAGGGTGACCGCGCCGTCGATCTCGTAGCCGCCGTCGGCCATGCGGCGCACGCCGGTCACATGGATATCGTGCTCGTCGTCGATCTGGCCGACGATCTCTTCGAGAATGTCCTCGAGCGTGACGATGCCCCGGACCGCGCCATACTCGTCGACGACGATCGCGAAATGCTCGCGCCGCTGGCGGAAGGCCTGCAGCTGGGCGAGCAGCGTGGTGGCGTCGGGAATGAACCAGGGGTCGGCCGCGATCGCCTTGAGATCGAGCTCTTCGATCTTCGCGCCCTCGCTGCGTACCGCGCGCAGCAGCGCTTTCGCATGGAGTACGCCGACGATATTGTCCGGCTCGCCCTGCCAGAGCGGCAGTCGCGTGTAGGGGCTCGCCAGCACCTGCGCGACGGTCTGCACCGGCGGCAGATCGAGGTCGATCATTTCGACCTTGCGGCGATGGACCATAATGTCGCTGACCGTCACATCGTCGAGATCGAGAATGCTGTGCAGCATCGCGCCGGCGGAGCGGATCTCCTCAGCGTCCGCGCCGGCGTGAAGATGCAGGTCGATGGCGCCACGCAGTTCCTCCGCGGTGCGCTCGCTGCCGAGCTCGGTCTCGACGCGCAGTCCGAAAAGTCGCAACGCGGTGTTGACCATAAGCTGCACGACACGCGTGATCGGGGTGAACAGCAGCACGATAAGCCGCATCGGGGGTGTCACGATGAGCGAGAGGCGTTCGGGATGGTTGATGGCGTAGGTTTTCGGCAGGATTTCGCCGAAGATCACCACCATCGCCGTCACCGCGATCGTCGCGTAGAGCACGCCATTCTCGCCGAACATCTGGATCATCACGCTGGTCGCCAGCGCCGAGGCGGTGATGTTGACGACATTGTTGCCGAGCAGGATCGCGCCGATGACGCGCTCCATATGCGAACGAAGCACATTCACCTGCGCGGCACGGCGGCTGCCGCGTTGCTCGAGCGCATGCAACCGCGCGCGCGACGCGGCTGTGAGCGCGGTTTCCGATCCGGAAAAGAACGCCGATAGCAGCAGCAGCAAAAAGATGACGCCGAGGGTGATAAGTGTTTCGCTGGATAATCCGCTGGCGTCGTTCATGCGGCGACAGCCTCGTCGAGAATGGCGGCGACTGCTTCCATCGGCACATCGTTGGCAAGGAAGGCGTCACCGATCCCGCGCGCCAGCACGAAGGTAAGGCGCCCGTCGCGCATCTTTTTGTCCTGATGCATATGGGCGAGCAGGCGGTGCGAGTCCCAGCGCGCGCCGTCGGTCGCCGGCAGAACGGTCGGCAGGCCCAGCGTTGTGAGATGGCGGGCGACGCGCGCCACATCTGCCGGCGGGCAGTAGCCGAGCGCAGCCGACAGACGAAACGCCATCACCATGCCGATGCTGACCGCCTCGCCATGCAGCAGGGTGCCGCCATAGCCGCTCTCCGCCTCGAGCGCATGGCCGAAAGTGTGTCCGAGATTGAGCAACGCACGACGCCCGGCCTCGCGTTCGTCCTCGGCGACGATCGATGCCTTGGCGCGGCAGGCCGTTGCGATCGCCTCGGTCAAGGCGGCAGGATCGCGAGCGAGCACCGCCCGGCCGTTTGCTTCCAGCCAGGCGAAGAATGTCGCATCGCCGATCAGGCCGACTTTCACGATCTCGGCATAGCCCGCGCGCATTTCGCGCGGCGGCAAGGTCGCCAGCACGTCGCTGTCGGCGAGCACCAGGCGCGGCTGATGGAAGGCACCGACAAGATTCTTGCCGCGGCCGGTATTGATGCCGGTCTTGCCGCCGACCGAACTGTCGACCTGGGAGAGCAGGGTCGTGGGCATCTGCACGAAGTCGATGCCGCGCAGCATGATCGCGGCAGCAAAACCGGTGAGATCGCCGACCACGCCGCCGCCGAGCGCGATCGCGGTGGTCGAGCGCTCGACGCGCGCCGCGAGCATCGCATCGAGCAGTACCTCGATCGTCGCGAAACTCTTGCTCGCTTCGCCGGCGGGTACGAGGTGCGCCTGATGAGCGATGCTGGATTCGTCGAGCGCATGCTCGAGCGTTGCGAGATGCAGCGCCGCAACCACCTCGTCGCTGACGATGAAGACGCGCGGCCGTGCCAGCACATTGCGCAACTCCGCGCCGGCGTTGGTCAGCAGGCCGGGGCCGATCACGATGTCGTAGCTGCGCGTGCCGAGCGCGATCGGTACGCGGGTGATCGCGCTCACGATGCCGCCCTCGTGTCGCCCCCGCCGGTGCCGGATGCGACCGGATGGGTACCGAGAAAAACCTCCAGGGCGCGGCGCATGGTCGTGACGGTTTCTTCGGGCGGCGCATCGATGCTGTCGACCACGACATCGGCTTCGGCGTAAACGGGGTAACGTTCCTCGATGAGCGAGGCGAGCTTCTCGCGCGCATCGACGCCCTTGAGTAAAGGCCGGTCGTTGCGCCGCGACACGCGCTTCACCAGCAGATCGAGATCGGCCCGCAGCCAGATCGCAACCGCCTTCGCGTGAATGGCCGCGCGGGTTTCCGAATCCATGAAGGCACCGCCGCCGGTCGCGAGCACATGCGGCGGCCCCTCGAGCAGACGCAGGATGACGCGCCGCTCGCCATCGCGGAACGCGCGCTCGCCATGGCGCTCGAAAATCTCGGAGATGGTGCAGCCCGCGGCGGCCTCGATCTCGCGATCGGCGTCCACGAACGGCAAATCGAGCTGCTGGGCGAGCCGGCGCCCGATGCAGCTTTTGCCCGCTCCCATGAGACCGACGAGAACGATGGTGCGGTTATGTTCGGGTGGTCGATCGTCGCTCATGACACGGGCGTAGCCAGGCGGCCGAGGCGACGGATCGCTGGAAGATGCGCCCGGGGCGCGGTCGGCCGCGGTGAAAATCAAGCCGGTCCCGGTCAAAATGCCGTATTGTCGCCATACTCGAATCCTACCATAACCGCGGTGGGAATGGGCAAGGGAACCCGGCCATAGCGGCCGACGAAGGCTTGTCTGCGCCGCATCCACCACAAGATTCAGGGCCCCTTTCGATGCGCAAGATTCTCGCCATGCTCATGATCGCAGCCGTCGTCGGCGTTGTCGGACTGTTCGCGGTCCTCGCCACGATGGATCTGCCGCCGCCGGCCGGGCCGGTCGAGATTCCGATTCCGAATGATCGCCTGCAGCAATAATAAAGCCCGCTCCGTCCGGACGGCCAAACCAGCCATCGCCTGGCGCGCAAGCGCGCTCGGCGCCGGCTTTGCATTGGCGCTCGCCGCCGCATGGCCGCTCGCGTCGGCGGCCGACGAAACCGGCGGTCCGCTCATCCTCACGCCCTGGGAGCCGGGAGCCGGTACCGCCGGCACCTCGTCGCCCGGCAGCTTCGGTGTCGGCAGCGATCCGACGGGTGCGAGCAGCAGCACGGGCGCCGGTACCACCGGCACCGGCACGCTGGGCACGGGCACGACCAACTCGGGCACGTTAGGCAGCAGCGGTTCGGGCTCCGGCGTCTACGATCCGACGACCACGCCGGAGCCGGTTTCGACCGCGCCGCTCGAACCGACCGTGCCGGAAGGCGAACGCGCGCCGGAAGGCATCACCGTCAACGCGCTCGATGCAGCGCCGTCCGATTACGGCGGCACGCTCGAGCCGGCCAATGGCGGATTCGGTTACGAGATGTGGCAGGGCACCGATCGCTCGGTCGTCGAGCAGTTGCTGCCACAAATGCCGATCCGCCCGCTCTCGCCGGCAATGCGCGATCTCGCGCGGCGCCTGCTGCTGTCCGCGGCGGCACCGCCGCCGGGACGCGCGAGCGCCGATCTGATGGCGATCCGCGCCGAACGGCTGCGCCGTCTCGGCAACGCCGCCGACATCGCCGCGTTCCTCGCGCTGATGCACAGCAACAATTTCAATGCCGAGAGCGCGCGCCTGCAGGTCGATGCGCTGCTGCTCGACGGGCGGCGCGACGAAGCCTGCACGGCCGTGCGCAGTCATATCGCCGCGTTCGATGCCGATCTCTATCTGCAGAAGGCGTTCGCCTACTGCCAGATGGTCGGTGGCGATCGCACCAGCGCGATGTTGGCAAGCGATCTCATCTTCGAGCAGGGCGAGGACGATCCGATCTTCTTCTCGCTGATGAATGCGCTCGACGGCGACGACAGCGTGACGATCGACAGCCTGCCGGAAGCAACCGCCCTGCATCTCACCATGCTGGACGAGGCCGGGCTCGCGCCGCCTGCCGATCTCATCCAGAGCGAAGACCCGCTGCTGCTGGCGGCACTGGCGCGCAACGATGCGCTCGCCTCGGAATTGCGCCTCGCGGCAGCCGAACAGGCGGCGGCGCGCGGCAGTCTGTCGGTCGAAGCGTTGACCGAGCTCTATCGTAGCGAGCCGGCCGATGCCTACGAGCTCGATACCGTGATGGACCAGGCGGTCGGCGTCGTGCTGCCGCGGGTCCGCGCACTTCTCTATAAGGCGACCTCGACCGCGCCCGATCCGGCGCTGCGCGCGCGCTATCTCCAGCGCAGCCTCGAACTCGCGCGCGAACATGGCGGTTATCTGCTGGCGGCGCAGGTAGCGTTGCCGGAGCTGCGCAAGATCGTGCCGTCGGACCGGTTTGCCTGGTTCGCCGTCGACGCCGCGCGCGCCCTCTATGTGCTCGGTCAGAACGAGGCGGCCGGCGCCTGGTTTGCGCTGATCCGGCGCATGGCGCCGAACGATCCGGTCGCGGCCGAAGCGCTGCCGTCGATCTGGCTTTATGCGCGGGTTGCCGGTGCGTCCGATCCGGCGTCGTGGGATGCAAGCTCGCTCGATGCCTGGCGCGCGACGCAGCAGGCGGGCGGCGCGGAAGCCAATCATGCGCTGCGGCTCTACGCCGTGTTCGACGGGCTCGGCGAACCGGTCGGCAATGCGTCCGATGTGTTGATCGGGAATGACGTGAACGCGTCGGTGCCGAACTCGGCCTATTTCTTCAACCTGGCCGATGCCGCTTCGGGCGGCCGGCGCGGCGAAACGGTTTTGCTCTCGCTGCTCAATATCGGCGAAGGCGGGCCGGGTGCCGTGAGCCCGATCGTGCTCAGCCGCGTCCTGCGCAGCCTGCGCGAAGTCGGACTGACCAACGAGGCGCGCGCCCTTGCCTTCGAGTCGATTGTCGCAGCCGGGATCTGACAATCCTCCAGCCGACCGGCATCTCGAGGCGTTCGTCGAGATGCTGCGGGCGGAGCGCAATGCTGCCGAAAACACGGTGGCGGCCTACGAGCGCGACCTCAAGGATTTTGCCAAACATGCGGCGCGAGCCGGCAGCCAGCTCGGCATGGCCGGCGCCGACGAATTGCGCGCCTATCTGGCGAAACTCGATCAGGCGGGCATGACGCCGCGCACGGTCGCGCGTCGGCTGTCGGCGCTGCGCCAGTTCTATCGCTTCATGTTGTCCGAAGGCTGGCGCCACGACGATCCGACCGCGACGCTCGACAGCCCGCGGCTCGGCCGTCCCTTGCCGAAGGTTCTCAGCGAAGAGGAAGTCGAGCGGCTGATTGCGGTATCGGCAGCGATGCCGGGGCCGGAAGGCACGCGGCTCGCGGCGATGCTGGAGCTGGTCTACGGCACGGGCCTGCGCGTCTCCGAACTGGTCGGCATGCCGATCGCGGCGGTGATGCGCGACGTGCGGTTTCTCGTGGTGCGCGGCAAGGGCAACAAGGAACGCATGATCCCGCTCGGCGAACCCGCGGCCGATGCGCTGCGTTCCTATCTCACGGCGCGCGATCATTTCCTGCGCAAAGGCAAGGACGGCAAATTGATGCCGTCCTCCTGGCTGTTCCCGTCATCGGGTGCGGAAGGCCATCTGACCCGCCGACGTGTCGGCCAGTTGCTCAAGATGCTCGCCCCGCGCGCCAATATCGCGCGCGAACGGCTCTCGCCCCATGTGCTGCGCCATGCCTTCGCGAGCCATCTGCTCGATCACGGCGCCGATCTGCGCAGCGTGCAGAAAATGCTCGGCCATGCCGACATCGCGACGACCGAAATCTATACCCATGTCGCCGGCGCGCGGTTGCGCAGCCTGGTGCGGGACCGCCATCCGCTGGCTGATCGTAAGGCTGCGGTACATCCACCCGGCGAGCGCAGGCGCGCCCCGCATCCGGCCGGCGGGCGCAAGCAGGGCGGTTCCAAGACCGGTTCGGGCGGCGATTGACAGGGCCGGAGCGGCTGCGCCATGTAGGCGGGCCGCGCGGGACGGTTCGAATGGGGATGGCCATTGTTTCGAAGAACCGGGCCCGAGCCGGTCCCACGCCGCGCCCGCAACAGGGCGGAATCCCGGAGGAAGCGATGAGTTTCAAGTTGATCGAGCAGGCGCCCGCGCGTTTGAACCGCAGCGAGCTTGCCGTGCCCGGCAGCCAGCCAAAACTGTTCGAGAAGGCCGCAAAGGGCGATGCCGACGTGATCTTCCTCGATCTCGAGGATGCGGTCGCCCCCGACGACAAGGTGCAGGCGCGCAAGAACATCATTCAGGCGCTCAACGATATCGACTGGGGTACCAAGACCCTGTCGGTGCGCATCAACGGCCTCGACACCCATTTCATGTATCGCGACGTGATCGAGGTGATCGAGCAGGGTGGCGAGCGGCTCGACCTGATCATGATCCCGAAGGTCGGCACTGCGTCCGACGTCTATGCGGTCGACATGCTGGTGACGCAATGCGAACAGGCGATCGGCCGCAAGAAGCGCATCGGCTTCGAGATGATTATCGAAACCGCGCTCGGTATGCAGAACGTGCATGAGATCGCCGCCGCCAGTCCGCGCAACGAATCGCTGCATTTCGGTGTTGCCGATTACGCGGCCTCCACGCGCGCGCGCACGACCAATATCGGCGGCGCCAATCCGGATTACTCGGTGCTGACCGATCCCGATGCGAAGGCCAATCGGTCGGTTCACTGGGGCGACATGTGGCATTACGCGATCGCGCGCATGGTGGTGGCTGCGCGGGCCAACGGGCTTCGTCCGGTCGACGGGCCGTTCGGCGATTTCTCGGATGCGGACGGCTATCGGGCCGGCGGCATGCGCGCGGCCGTGCTCGGCTGCGAAGGCAAATGGGCGATCCATCCCTCGCAGATCCCGCTCGCCAACGAGGTCTACAGCCCGAGTGCCGCCGAGGTCGACAAGGCGCGGCGCATTCTGGTCGCGATGGAGCAGGCGCAGCGCGAGGGCAAGGGCGCCGTCGCGCTGGACGGACGGCTGATCGACATCGCCTCGATCCGCCAGGCCCGCGTGCTGGTCGAGAAGGCCGACCAGATCGCGGCGCGGACCGGTTGACGCGGGAATGACAGGGCGCGAGTCTCGGTCGAAGACGAACCACGCGCGGGGTCGGTGAATTGCCCACCTTTCTCGATTTCGAGAAACCGATTGCGGAGCTCGAGGGCAAGATCGAGGAGCTTCGCCACGCGGCCGATTCAAGCGGCGAGGTCAATATCGCCGAGGAGATTGCGCGGCTCCAGAGCAAGGTCGACCGTCTCCTGAAGGAGACCTATGCCAAGCTCACGCCCTGGCAGAAGACACTGGTCGCGCGTCATCCCGAGCGGCCGCATTTCAACGACTATGTCGCCCAGCTCGCCGAAGATTTCGTGCCGCTCTCGGGCGATCGCGCCTTTGCCGACGACCCGGCGATCCAGGGCGGCATCGCGCGCTTCCGCGGTCGCAGCGTCATGTTCATCGGCCATGAAAAAGGTTCCGACACGACCGCACGCGTCAAACATAGTTTCGGCATGGCGCGCCCCGAGGGCTATCGCAAGGCGCAGCGCCTGATGGATCTGGCCGACCGGTTCCGTTTGCCGGTCGTATCGCTGGTCGATACGCCGGGCGCCTATCCCGGCGTCGACGCCGAGGCGCGCGGCCAGGCGGAAGCGATCGCGCGTTCAATCGAAGTGTGCCTGCGCATCCGCGTGCCGTTCGTTGCCGCGATCATCGGCGAAGGCGGATCGGGCGGTGCCATCGCGCTTGCCGCGGCGAACCGCATCATCATGCTCGAACATGCGGTCTATTCGGTGATCTCGCCCGAGGGCTGCGCCTCAATCCTGTGGCGCTCGTCGGATCAGGCGAAAGAGGCAGCCGATGCGCTGAAGCTCACCGCCAGGGATCTGCTCGGCCTGCGGGTGATCGACCATATCGTGCCCGAGCCGGTCGGCGGTGCCCATCGCGATCCCAAGCGCGCGGTGACCGCGCTGGGCGAGGCGATCGACCAGTCGCTCGGCGAACTCGAAGGTCACAACGGCGATGCGCTGCGACGCGACCGGCGCGAGAAGTTCCTCGCCATGGGGGCGAGCGGCGCCGTCTGACCGCCGGCTGCCGTCCCATCAAGCCGCGATAGATGAAGCGCGCCGGCTCCGCCTAGAATGGCGGCGACGCACTGGCAGCCGGAGAACTCGCCACAATGACCCGTATTTCGGCCGACCTGTCGCCGAGCTTCCCGGCGACGCCCGATTTCGATTCCTGGCCGGTCGTCGAACGGCCGGTCGAGGCATCGCCGATCGAGCGCGGCGTGCGCGTTCTGTGGGACGACGGGCTCGAATCGCGGTTCCATGTGCTCTGGCTGCGCGAGAACAGCCCCGACGACATCCACCCGGTCACGCGCGAACCCGCGCTCATGCTGGAGGCCATTCCCGACGATCTCGTTGCGCGGGCGGCATCGATCGAACCGGGCGGCGTGTTGCGCGTCGACTGGTCGACCGGCGAGACCAGCCGCTATCACCCGGGCTGGCTGCGCGCGCATGCGGTCGAAACCGGCTCCGATCCCATGGCGATGCCGCCGCGCACGCTCTGGGGCGCCGGGCTCGGCGGCTGCCTGCCGCGATTCGATGGCGCCGCGATTCTCGCGGGCGATCCAGCCGAATTCGCCGGCTGGCTTGAAGCGCTCCACGGCTACGGCGTCGCATTGCTCGAAGGCCTGCCGCTCGAACCTGATGCGGTCGAGCGAATCGCATTGATGATCGGCCCGATCCGTCCGACCAATTTCGGCAATGTGTTCGAGGTGCGCTCGAAACAAGATGCGGATTCGAACGCCTACACGAACATGGCGCTGCCGATGCACACCGATCTCGCGACGCGCGAATACAAACCGGGCCTGCAGTTCCTGTTCTGCATGGCGAATGAAGCGGCAGGCGGCGAGAACCAGATTGCCGACGGGTTCATGATTGCCGAGACGATGCGGCGCGAGGTGCCGGATTTGTTCAGGACGGCTGCAACACAGCCTCTGGTCTATGGCAGCCGCGCGCGAACCTCGGATTATCGTTTCGCCTGTCCGATGATCCGGCTGGCGCCGGACGGGACGGTCGAGGAGGTGCGGGTGAGCCCCTGGCTGCGCGCGCCACTGGTCGCCCCGCTCGAGGATGTCGATCGCGCCTATCGCGCGCTGCGCTATTTTCTCGCCGTCTCGGAGCGGCCGATAATGCATGTGACGCTGAAGCTCAAGCCCGGCGATCTGCTGAGCTTCGACAATCGTCGCATTTTGCATGGCAGGCACGTCTACGACCCCGCGACCGGCGAGCGCTGGCTGCGTGGCTGTTACGTCGAGCGCGAAGAGCTCTATTCGCGGCTGCGTATCCTCGCGCGCGAGCAACGCGCCCGCGCGATTGCGGGCGATCCCGCGCGCAACTGAGTTTTCATCGATAGCGGCCTAGAGTCGATTGAGCGACGCGAGCGCGGCTCAACCCTTGCCGTGGCAGTGCTTGAACTTCTTGCCAGAGCCGCAGGGGCAGAGCGAATTGCGCGGCACCTTGCCCCATTGCTGTGCGGCGATCGACGCGCGAGCGGCGGCAACCCCGGGCTGCGGCGCGGCAGGCGGCGGCATCGCGGCGGCCGGCGCACGCGGCAGACCTGTCGGCACCGCCATCGCCAGTTGACCCATCGGCGCCGGCGCGGCCGGCCCGCCGGCCTCGATCAGCGCCGGATCCTCGCGCGTTTCCTGCATCGCCTGCGGGCGCCGCTCGATCGCGGCATCTTCCGGCCGCGTCACGCGAATCTGGATATGCGAGAGCACGCCGGTCACGGTTTCGCGTAGCCGGTCGAGCATCTTTTCGAACAGCTCGAACGCCTCGCGCTTGTATTCGTCGAGCGGGTTGCGCTGGCCGTAGGCGCGGAAACCGATGCCGTGGCGCAGGTGATCGAGCGAAAGCAGATGTTCTTTCCAGATCTGGTCGAGCAACTGCAGCAGCAGGCTTTTCTCGGCGACGCGCATCACCGCGGGGCCGATCGTTTCGGTCTTCTCGGCCATCTTGCGATCGCTGGCCTCGATGATCCGCGCCTCGATCGTTTCCTCGTCGATGCCTTCTTCCTTGAACCAGTCCTCGATCGGCAGGTCGAGCGCAAACAGCCGCAGCGACTCTTCATGCAGCAGTTTATTGTCCCACTGTTCGGCATAGGAATTCTTGGGCATCGCGCGGGCGACGAGATTCTCGATGACCTCGTGACGCATGTCCTGCACGGTCTGCGATACGTCGGTCTGGCGCATCAGATCCTTGCGCTGTTCGTAGACGACTTTCCGCTGGTCGTTCATCACGTTGTCGTAGCGCAGCAGGTTTTTGCGGATTTCGAAGTTGCGCGCCTCGACGCGCTGTTGCGCCTTTTCGAGCGCCTTGTTGACCCAGCTATGAACGATCGCTTCGCCTTCCTTGAGGCCGAGGCGCTGCAGCATCCCGTCCATCCGGTCGGAACCGAAGATGCGCATGAGATCGTCTTCGAGCGACAGGAAGAAATGCGACGCGCCGGGGTCGCCCTGGCGGCCGGAGCGGCCGCGAAGCTGGTTGTCGATGCGCCGGCTTTCGTGGCGTTCCGTACCCATGACGAACAGCCCGCCGGCGCGGAGAGCTACCTGCTTCGCCTCGTCGACCTCGCGCCGGATCGCTTCGATGCGGCGCTGCTTCGCGTCCTCGTCTGCGATGTCGTGGGTCTCGCGGCGCACCCGCATGTCGAAATTGCCGCCGAGCTGGATGTCGGTACCGCGGCCCGCCATGTTGGTCGCGATCGTCACGGCACCGGGAACGCCGGCATCGGCGATGATATAGGCTTCCTGCTCGTGATAGCGCGCATTCAGCACCTGATGGGGTACGCGGCGCGCCTTCAGCATCTTCGAGAGCAGTTCGGATTTCTCGATCGAGACGGTGCCGACCAGCACCGGCTGCATCCGCTTCTGGCATTCCTCGATCAGCGCAATGATCGAATCGTATTTTTCCTTGGCGGTGCGATAGACCTCGTCGTCCTGGTCGTCGCGGATACAGGGCAGGTTGGTCGGAATGTCGATGACGTCGAGACCGTAAATGTCGGAGAACTCGGCCGCCTCCGTCATCGCCGTGCCGGTCATGCCGGCGAGCTTGGGATAGAGCCGGAAATAATTCTGGAATGTGATCGAGGCGAGCGTCTGGTTCTCGTTCTGGATCTTGACGCGCTCCTTGGCTTCGAGCGCCTGATGCAGCCCGTCGGAATAGCGCCGCCCTTCCATCATGCGACCGGTAAACTCGTCGATGATGACGACCTTGTCGTCCTTGACGATGTAATCGGTGTCGCGCTGGAACAATTTGTGCGCACGCAGGGCCTGGTTGACGTGATGCACGAGCGAGACGTTTTCGTAATCGTATAATGACTCGCCCTTGAGCAGTCCGTCCTCGCGCAGCAATTCCTCGATATGCTCCTGGCCTTCTTCGGTCAGGGCAACCTGGCGCGCCTTTTCGTCGGTCTCGTAATCGGCCGGCACCAGCCTCGGGATCACGACGTCGACCTGGCGATAGGCTTCCGAGGAATCCTCGGCCGGGCCGGAGATGATGAGCGGCGTGCGCGCCTCGTCGATCAGGATCGAATCGACTTCGTCGACGATCGCGAAATTAAACTCGCGCTGCACCATGTCCTCGAGCCGGAACTTCATGTTGTCGCGCAGATAGTCGAAGCCGAACTCGTTGTTGGTGCCGTAAGTGATGTCGGCGGCATAGGCCTTGCGTCGGTCGGGGTCGTTGAGACCCGGCACGATCACGCCGACCTCGAGCCCGAGGAAGCGGAAGATCTGCCCCATCCAATCGGAGTCGCGTCGTGCGAGATAGTCGTTGACGGTCACGATATGGACGCCCTCGCCGGAGAGCGCATTCAGATAGGCGGCGAGCGTCGCGACCAGCGTCTTGCCTTCGCCGGTTCGCATCTCCGCGATCATGCCGCGATGGAGGACGATGCCGCCCATGAGCTGGACGTCGAAATGACGCTGGCCGAGCGTCCGCACTGCCGCCTCGCGCACGGTGGCGAAGGCATCGGGCAGAAGATCTTCAAGGCTCTCGCCGGCCTGGTGGCGCTCCCTGAGCGATACGGTCCGGGCCCGAAGCGCCTCGTCGTCGAGGGACTTGAGTTCCGCCTCTTTCGCGTTGATCTCGGCGACGAGCTTGTCGAGACCTTTCAGATAACGTTCGTTGGCGGATCCGAAGAGCCGCTTCGCGATGACGGATAGCATCCGAACCTCGGGGGGCTGATGTCCTGCGACGGGCCGGGAAGGCGGCCCTGAATTCGATGACCGACAGGAGAGATAGGCGCCCCCCCGGACCCTGTCAACGAGGGGGCGGGGCCGAAATCCCGCGGCAAATGGCCGATTCCTGCCTTATTTGCGGGTGTTCGCGGCCTTGTGTCGCGCAAGACCGATCTGCATGATGCGCGCCGCATCGAACAAAAGGAATCTCCATGACCTACCGCTCCGTCCTGCGCGCCGCTCTGATTGCAGGTTCGCTCGCGCTGCCCGCAGCCCTGCCTGCCATCGTTGCGGCGGAAGAGGAAGCAGCCGGCGACGATCCGGTCGCGGCGACGGTCGAAGGTCGCGAAATCCGCCGCTCGCGCGTCATCGAGTCGGCCCAGGATCTGCCGCCCGCCTATCTCGAGCAGATGGAAACGATCTACCCGTTCCTGCGCGACCGAATGATCGACTTCGAACTGGTCGCGATCCAGGGGCGCGAGGAGGGGCTGGCCGACGATCCCGACGTGATCGCGATGATGGAAGCCTTTGAGGAAGAGGCAATCCGTCACGTCTATCTCGCCCGCCTGATCGCGGAAGAGGTGACCGACGAGGCGCTGCAGGAACGCTATCAGGAATTTGTCGACGCGACCCCGACGGTCGACGAGGTGCGCGCGCGCCATATCCTGGTCGAGACCGAGGAAGAGGCCGAAGCGGTCATCGACGAGCTCGATGGCGGCGCGGATTTTGCGACACTCGCCAAGGAGCGTTCGATCGACCTCGCCTCCGGCACCGAGCATGGCGGCGATCTCGGTTACTTCGTCCATGACGAGATGGTGCCGGCCTTCGCCGATGCCGCCTTCGCGCTGCAGCCCGGCCAGCATTCGGCCGAGCCGGTCGAGACCGAATATGGCTGGCATATCCTGATGGTCGAGGATCGCCGCATCCAGCAGCCGCCGGCCTTCGACGATGTGCGCGAAGAGCTGCAGGGTCAGCTTGCCGAAGAGATCATCGGCGCGCGGCTCGACGAGTTGCGCGACGATGCCGATATCGAGCGGTTCGATTTTTTCGGCGGGCCTGACGAGGGTGCGGCCACGGAAGCCGAGTAACATCGGATTGTCGGGTCGCGCAGCAGAACACGGACAATGGCGATGGCAAAAGCATCACTGAAGCGCTCGCCGCTCGCGCCGACGCAGTTTCCGGCGATGCCGTCGATTGCCGGCGTCCGCCTCGCGACCCGGGCCTGCGGCGTGCGGTATCGCGACCGCACCGACGTGGCGCTGCTCGAGTTCGCGCCGGGCAGCACGATTGCCGGCGTGCTGACGCGCTCGCGCACCGCCTCGGCGCCGGTCGAACAATGCCGGCGTCATCTCAAGGGCGGGAAGGCGCGGGCGATCATCGTCAATTCCGGCAATGCAAACGCCTTTACCGGCCGGCGCGGCGAAACCGCGGTGCGCGAGATCACGGCCGAAGTCGCGAAGGTTCTCGATTGCCGGACGGCGGAAATCTATGGCGCCTCGACCGGGGTGATTGGCGAGCCGTTGCCGTACGACACCATCACAAAGGCACTCGGTGCGCTCGCGTGCGATCTCGATCCGGCCGGATGGGACAAAGCGGCCGCCGCGATCATGACGACCGACACCTTTCCCAAGACGGCGACGCGAAAGACCGAGATCGGCGGCGTGCCGGTCACGATCAACGGCATCGCCAAGGGCTCGGGCATGATCGCGCCGGACATGGCAACGATGCTCGCCTTCGTTGCGACCGATGCGAAGCTGCCGGCCCGGGTGCTCGACGCCGCGTTGCGCCGCGCCGCCGACCGCTCGTTCAACGCGATCACGGTCGACGGCGACACCTCGACCAGCGACACGCTGCTGCTGGTCGCGACCGGCCAAAGCGAGAAACACAAGGCGGTGCGCACGGCGAGCGATGGACATTTCCGCAGCTTCCGCGCGGCACTTCAGGCGCTGCTGATCGATCTCGCCTGCCAGGTCGTGAAGGATGGCGAGGGGGCGAGCAAGTTCATCACGATCGACGTCACCGGGGCCGCCACCACGCGCGGGGCAAAGCGGATCGCGCTCTCGATCGCCAATTCGCCGCTGGTCAAAACCGCGATCGCCGGGGGCGATGCCAATTGGGGCCGAATCGTCATGGCCGTCGGGAAGGCCGGCGAACGGGCCGACCGCGATCGCATGAGCATCGCCATGGGCGGCGTCACCATCGCCGCGCGCGGCGAAGCGGTCGCGGATTACGACGAGGCGCCGGTCGCGCTTCATATGCGCGGCACCGACATCCATATCGCCGTGGACGTCGGCATCGGACGGAGCGCAGCGCGGGTCTGGACCTGCGACCTGACGCACGGCTACATCGACATCAATGCCGACTATCGGAGCTGACGGAGGCGCCGCGGGGCGGTCCGGCAAGGGCCCGGTCCTCGATACGGCGCGACTGCGCGTGCGGCCGCTGACGCCGGCGGATGCATCGCCAATGGAACGGCTCGCGAGCGACTGGGACGTGGCCGAATTCACCGCGCGTATCCCGCATCCCTATCCGCCGGGCGCCGCCGCCAAGTGGATCGCCGCAAACGACGATGAGAACGAGGTCGCGCTGGCGATAGAACGGCGCAGCGACGGCGCGTTCATCGGTTGCTGCGGCTACAGCCCCGACGAGCCGGGCGCGGTCGAGATCGGTTACTGGATCGGCCGGCCGTTCTGGAAACAGGGCTTTGCGAGCGAGGCAATCGCCGCGCTGATCGACTTTTGCTTTGGCGATCCGGCGATCGATCGCGTGGTCGCGACGGTGCATCCCGACAATCGCGCCTCGATCCGCCTTCAGGAAAAGCTTGGTCTCGCACTGGCAGGCGCGCGCGAGCTCGAGATGCCGGCGCGCGGTTATTCGATCACGGCACCGATGCGGTCGATTACCCGCGCCGCATGGGATGCGCGTCTTGCCGCGCGCAGCGACGGCTGCTGGCGCGAGGAACCGGCCCATGCGCCGCTGCCGGTTCTGCTGGTCGCCGCGGTTGCGCTGGTCGATGTCGATGGGCGCGTGCTGATCCAGAAGCGCCCCGCGGGGAAGCCGATGGCGGGGCTGTGGGAGTTTCCCGGCGGCAAGCTGCATGACGGCGAGACGCCGGAAACAGCCCTCATCCGCGAACTCAAGGAAGAGCTCGCGATCGACGTGACCGAAAGCTGTCTTGCACCGCTCACCTTCGCCTCGCACCGCTACGAGACCTTCCACTTGCTGATGCCGCTGTTCGTCTGCCGCATCTGGAAGGGCACGCTGACACCGCTCGAAGGTCAGGAACTCGCCTGGGTGCGCCCGGTGCGTCTTGCCGATTATCCGATGCCGCCGGCCGACAAGCCGCTGGTGCCGCTGCTGCGCGATCTGCTGTAGCGACCGGCCGCTCCGCTGCGGGATACGCCGCATACGGTAAGACTAGTTCGGTTTTGCCTTGTCGCCGGCCGGGCGTTCCTCGGTATCGAGCGCTTCGGCGAGGCGCGCCTGCGCGCTGCCGGGGCGCAGTGGCTTCTGCTGCGATTCATGCGGCGCCCAGCCGGTGAGGAAGACGACGCGAAAGGTGGCACGGATACGCCCATCGGGTTCGGCATGGCGCTCGGCATAGAGCCGGGCCGCCTCGACGAACAACTGACGCGAGCCAAGGCCGCGCGGCGCATCGAGCAGCGCCGATTGCTCGCCCATGCCGCGCAGATCGTCCATCAATCGAAACGCATTCTCGTAGGTGACGGTGATCGTGTCGCTGTCGGCGACCGGCAGCGCAAAGCCGGCACGCTGCAGCAGGCCCGCCGCATCGCGCAAATCGGCGAAGGGTGCGACGCGCTGATGCGCGCCGCCGACCAGCGCGCTTTCGGCGGCGAGCAGGCAATCGCGGAGTTCGCCGAGCGTTTCGCTGCCGAACATCGTGGCAAGGAACAGCCCGTCGGGTTTGAGCGCATGCCGGATTTGCAGCAACGCACCCGGCAGATCGTTGACCCAATGCAGCGAGAGATTGCTGAGCGCGAGATCGAAGCTGCCGGCCGCGAACGGCAGCGCTTCTTCGTCGGCGACCAGAGCCGGCGCATCCGGTTTGGTATCGCTGCGGGCCGCCGCGCGCGCATAGCGCTCGGAAAGATCCGACTGGATCAGCGTTTCGATGCCGCCGCGACTGCCGATCAGCCGCCGCAAGATGCCGTCATGGCAGCCGAGATCGAGGGCGAAGGGAAAGCGCCGCCGTATGTCGTCGAGCCGGTCGGCCAGGCGTTCGCCCACGGTTTCGAACAGGAATCCGTGCGTCTCCAGCCGTGCTGCGGCGCGGTCGCGGTGGCGGGCGAGGCGGCGCCGATCGAATACCCGGATAGGATCGTTCATGCGCCCCTTATATGGACCAGCCGGCTGCCGGCGGCCAACCGGCGCCCGGATTTTGCGGGCCCGCTTTCCGGGCAAGTTTCCGGGGGCCGGTTTCATACGCGGGCGGCCGTGGCATGATCGCTGCCATGGCCGAAGCGACGCCAGACACATTAATCGAGGGCGACCCGACGGGGATCGCCGCGGCCGCGCGCCGGTTCGGGCGGGCGGCGCTCGATCTCGTGCTGCCGCCGCGCTGTCTGCATTGCGGCATACCGGTCACGGGCACGGTCGCGCTCTGTGCCGATTGCTGGTCGCAGGTGACGTTCCTCGGACCGCCGCAATGCGCCTGCTGCGGCCGGCCCTTCGCCGAGCCGGCGCCACCGGAGACGTTATGCGGGGCCTGTCTGGCGCAGCGGCCGCTTTACGCGCGCGCGCGTGCCGTCTTCCGCTACGACGATGCCAGCAAGGGGCTCATCATCGCGTTCAAGCATGGCGACCGCACCGACAGCGTGCCGGCACTGGCGCAATGGCTCGCGCGCGCCGGCGAGACGCTGATCGAGGATGCGGATCTGATCGTGCCGGTGCCGCTGCACTGGACGCGCCTCTTTCAGCGACGCTTCAACCAGGCGGCGATGCTGGCGCTGGCGCTCGGCCGGCAGAGCGGCAAGCCGGTCCTGCCGGATGCGCTGGAGCGGCGTAAGCGCACGCCGCCGCAGGGCCGCAGCAGCCGCGACCAGCGCCGGCGCAATGTTGCGGGCGCCTTTGCGGTCCAGCGCAAGCATCGGCCATTGGTCGCCGACCGGCGGGTGCTGCTGATCGACGACGTGCTGACGACGGGTGCGACGATCGAGGCCTGCAGCCGGGCGCTACTCGGCGCCGGGGCGTCGAGCATCGATGTCCTGACCCTCGCGCGGGTGGTTCGCGGCGAAACCGGGGGCGGATGACAAATCGCGGCGGCGATGCCATCTATGAGGGGCGCAACGGCAGCCCCATAGGGCGATAACATGGCCAAGGTCGAAATCTATACCACCCAGTACTGCGGCTATTGCCATGCCGCAAAACGGCTTTTGACCGAGCGCGGCGCCGAATATGTCGAGATCGACGTGATGGCCGAACCGCAGCGCCGCGCCGAAATGGTGCAGCGGGCCGGCGGGCGACGCACCGTGCCGCAGATCTTCATCGATGGAAAATATATCGGTGGCTGCGATGAGCTTCATGCACTCGACCGCCGCGGCGGTCTGACACCGCTGCTGGTCGCGGCCGGTTAAGGAAAACTTCATGGCCGGGCCGTTCGTCGCCGCCTGCGTGCAGATGAATGCCGGGCCCGATGTCGCGGCCAATCTCGAACAGGCGGCCAGGCTGATTCGCGAAGCGCGCGCGGCCGGTGCCGAACTGATCTGTACGCCGGAGAACACCGGACGCATCGTTGCCGATCGCGAGCGTGCGATGCGCGAGGCGCCCAGCGAGGCCGAGCATCCGGCCTTGCCGTTCTTTGCCAATCTGGCGCGCGAAACCGGAGCCTGGATTCTGGTCGGTTCGATCGCGGTCCGGGTCTCGCTCGAGCGCTGCGCCAATCGCTCGCTGCTTTACGATGCAACGGGCCGGCTGGTCGCGCGCTACGACAAGATTCACATGTTCGATGTGAAGCTCGCGAACGGCGAGCATTACACCGAATCCGAACGCATGCAGCCGGGCGAACAAGCCGTCGTTGCGGAGACGCCGTGGGGCGGGCTCGGCATGACGGTCTGTTACGATCTGCGCTTCCCCCATCTCTATCGCGATCTCGCGAAAGCCGGCGCCGACATCCTGGTCGTGCCGTCGGCTTTCACGCGGCCGACCGGGGCTGCACATTGGGAAACGCTGCTGCGCGCCCGCGCGATCGAAAGCGGCGCCTATCTGCTCGCCCCCGCGCAATGCGGCCTGCATGACGGCGGCCGCGGCACCTGGGGCCACTCGCTGATTATCTCGCCCTGGGGCGAAATCCTGGCGGCGGCCGGCGAGGAATGCGGCGTCATCACCGCGCGGCTCGATCCGGCGGCCGTTGCGTTGGCGCGCGCCATGATCCCGGCTCTGAGCCATGACCGCGTCTATGAGGGGCCAACTCTGGCCGCAAGCAGCGCCGCCAAGCTGGCGGCGGGCTGACCGAGGCAGCGCGGGCCGATCCGGCCCTGCTATACTGAGGCGAAGCCAATCGCGCGCCGGAGCAGCCATGAGCGATGCGATCGGGCTCGGGCCCGAGGAATCGATCATCTCGACCGAGTACTGGACCCGCCTTCCGGATGGAAGGGTGCAGTGCGATGTCTGTCCGCGCGCCTGCAAGCTGCATGACGGCCAGCGCGGGCTCTGCTTTGTGCGCGCGGCGCAGGGCGGCGAGGTTGTGCTCACGACCTACGGCCGCTCCAGCGGCTTCTGCATCGATCCGATCGAGAAGAAGCCGCTCAATCATTTTTTACCCGGCACGCCGGTTCTGTCCTTCGGCACCGCCGGCTGCAATCTCACCTGTAAGTTCTGTCAGAATTGGGACATGTCGAAGAGCCGCGAGTTCTCGAAGCTCGCCTCGAAGGCATCGCCGGCGGCATTGGCCGCCGCCGCCGCGCAGACCGGCTGCCGGTCGGTCGCCTTCACCTACAACGACCCGGTCATCTTCATGGAGTATGCGATCGACACGGCGATCGCCTGCCGCGAGCGCGGCATCAAGTCGGTCGCGGTGACCGCCGGCTATATGTGCGCCGAGCCGCGCGCGGCGTTCTATCGCCACATGGATGCGGCCAATGTCGATCTGAAGGCCTTCACCGAGGATTTCTACTGGCGGCTTTCCAGCTCGCATCTCGCGAACATTCTCGAGACGCTCGAATACATCCACAAGGAAACCGATTGCTGGCTCGAGATCACCAACCTGGTGATCCCCGGCGAGAACGACAGCGACGGCGAGTTCGAGGCGATGACGCAATGGATCGCCGAACATCTCGGGCCCGACGTGCCGCTGCATTTCACGGCCTTCCATCCCGATTTCAAGATGCTGGAAACACCGCGCACGCCGCCCGCGACCCTGGTGCGCGCTTACGAGATAGCCAGGCGAAACGGCCTCAACCATGTCTATACCGGCAACGTGCATGACGAACGGCACGGCAGCACTTATTGTCCCGGCTGCGGCACGCGGGTGATCGGGCGCGACTGGCACAAGATCACCGACTGGAATCTCGACGCGACCGGGCACTGCGGCCAATGCGGCGGGGCGATCTCGGGCGTTTTCGACGGGCCGCCCGGCGATTGGGGCCGGCAGCGCCAGCGTGTCATGATCGGCGACGAGGCGGAGCCGGTGCAGGCCTTGAGGCCGCTGACGCGGCAGAAAAAAGCCGCAAGGCCGCCATCGCGGCCGGCGAATGAAGGCGAGGCGAGGGAGGCGGGGAACATGGCGATGGCAACGGGAACCGCGGCAGCGCCGCAGCCCGCCGGCGTGAAGCCGGCCGAGGTCGCCGGACATTTTTATCCGGGCGATGCTGCCCAGCTTCGGCGCGACATCGATCAGGCGCTGCGAGATGCGAATTCGACGGCGATCCGGCCGAAGGCGATGATCGTGCCGCATGCCGGCTATGGCTATTCGGCGCCGATCGCGGCCGGCGGCTATCGCGCGATCCTGATGCGCCGGACGGAAATTCGCCGCGTGGTGCTGCTCGGGCCGGCGCATCGCGTGCCGGTCGAAGGTATCGCGGTGCCCGCCTACGAGTCGTTTGCGACGCCGCTTGGCACGGTGCCGGTCGATCGCGAGGCGATCGCGCGGATTCGCGACCTGCCCGCCGTCTCGGTGCGGAACGAACCGTTCGCGCGCGAGCATTGCCTCGAGGTCCAGCTTCCGTTCCTGCAACAGACGCTCGAAAATTTTACGATCGTGCCGATACTGGTCGGCCGCAGCCAGCCGGAGCAGGTCGCCGCCGTGATCGACGCGCTCTGGGGCGGACCGGAAACGCTGATCCTGGTCTCGTCCGATCTCAGCCATTATTACGACGATCCGACCGCGCGTGAACTCGACGGCAAGGCGACCGCCGCCATCGAGATGCTGCGGCCGGATCTGCTGGAACAGCCCCATGCCTGCGGGCGGCATGCGATCCGCGGCCTGCTCGTCGCTGCACGCAACCGGTTCATGCGCGCGACCGCCCTCGACGTGCGCAATTCGAGCCAGACGATCGGCAAGCCCGATCGCGTGGTCGGCTATGGCACCTACCTGTTCGAAGATGCCGAGCAGGCGAAATTGCCGCCGCCGCAGCGCGACTTCCTGCTGCGGCTCGCGCGCGAGGTGATCGCGCTCGGCGTCAAGAACGGTCGTGCCCCCAGCGTCCAGGTCGACAACGCGCCGCCGCCGTTGCGCGCGAACCGCGGCGCCTTCGTGACAGTCACGCTGGATGGCAAATTGCGCGGCTGTATCGGTTCGGTGCAGGCGCAACGCGCGCTGGTCGACGATGTGGTGCTCAATGCCTACAAGGCCGCGTTCGAGGACAAGCGGTTCAAACCGCTGACCGAAGCAGAGCTGCCGCAGATCGACGTGTCGATCGCGGTGCTGTCGACCCAGGCGCCGATCGAGTCGGCGAGCGAGGCGGAACTGCTCGCCCAGCTCCGGCCGCATGTCGACGGGCTGGTGATCCGCGACGAGGGGCTGAAGCGCAGCGCGCTTTTCCTGCCGCATGTCTGGTCGGGCATTCCCGATCCCGAGCGTTTCCTCGCGCGGCTGCGCGAAAAAGCCGGGCTGCCGGCCGGGCACTGGTCGCCGCAGTTCAAGGCATTCCGCTTCATCGCCGAGAATATCGAGGCGAACGCGACGTAGCGGCGCAAGAGTCGCGCGAGCATGAAAAAGGCCGGCGGGTCGCCCCGCCGGCCTTCGTCCGTTCCGAACAATCGTTAAGGTCGGGATTACTTCCCGCGCGGGGCGCCGGTACGGCGCGTCGCCGAACCCTTGACCGCCGCATTGTTACCCTTCTTGGGCGACGGTGCGCCGCTCTTGGGGTTGCTGCCTGCGCCGGCGCCTTTCGGCGACGGGCCCGGCTTGCCTTTTTGAGCCATGATCGCGGTCTCCTTCTGGAGAGATTGCGGGACCGCATTGTAAGGAACGATTCGCCGTCGGCTGCAAGAAGAAAGACGTGGGCAGGAAGCAAAGAGGGGCCGGGGCGCTGCCGGACAAAGAAAAGGGCCGGCGCGAGGATCGCACCGGCCCGATCGAAAGAGACCGCGGTCGCTTCTAGCGGTTCGGCTGCGGCGTTACCCGGAGATAGGGCTTGATCGACTTGAAGCCCTTCGGGAACAGCTTCTTTGCGTCTTCGTCGGAAACCGACGGGACGACGATGCAATCCTCGCCTTCCTTCCAGTTGACCGGCGTCGCGACCTTGTAGTTCGCGGTCAGCTGCAGCGAATCCAGCACGCGCAGGATCTCGTCGAAATTGCGCCCCGTCGAGGCCGGGTAGGTGAGCATCAGCTTCACCTTCTTGTCCGGGCCGACAACGAAGACCGAACGCACCGTCAGGGTATCGTTCGCATTCGGATGGATCATGTCGTAGAGGTTCGCCACCTTGCGGTCGGAATCGGCGAGCAGCGGATAGTTCAGCTTCGTGCCCTGCGTCTCCTCGATGTCCTTCGCCCATCTTGTGTGATCCGACAAAGGATCGACCGACAGGCCGATGATCCTGGTGTTGCGCTTGTCGAACTCGGGCTTGAGCTTCGCCATATAGCCGAGCTCGGTGGTGCAGACCGGGGTGAAATCCTTCGGATGCGAAAACAGGATGGCCCAGCCGTCGCCGATGAAGTCGTGAAACTTGATGCGGCCTTCGGTCGAATCCTGTTCGAAATCCGGTGCGACGTCGCCAATGCGAACCGCCATGATCGTTTCTCCTGTATCAGATGTGTAACCAGGCCAATCCGTCTCGGACGGATGTAGAAAGCGCCATCGACGGAATCAACACCCTTTCGCCGGGCGCGGCAACCCCGCCTCGATGACCGTTCAGGGCCGCCTCGCGGCGATGCGCTGGCGCACCGCCATGCGCGGTTCGGTATCGGTCATGTGCTCGTAGGCGACGATATCGAGCCGGCCGCGGACGGTCTCGATCAGCTCGTCCGGTCGCAGCAGGAAATCGGGATTGCTCGGCCGTCCATATTGTTCGTTGCCGACCGCGAAAGTCTCGTAGAGCAGCCAACCCAGCGGCGCGACGGCCCCGATCAGCGACGGCAGCAGCGGCCGGTGCAGATAATTGGTCACAATGACCGCGGCGAAGGTTCCGCCCGGCAAAGGATCGCCGCCGACCTCGAGATCGTTCGCGCGCGCCTCGAAGCCGGGTCGGCCGGCGAGCGGGCGCAGCCGCGCGATGTCGCGATCGACCGCCAGCACCGGATGGCCCAATTCGAGAAAGAGAATGCTGTTCCGCCCCGAACCGGCGGCGACGTCGAGCACCGGGCCGGGCGGCACCTGGCCGGCGAACCGGGCGATCCAGGGCGAGGGCGCGGTCGGTGCTTCGATCTTGTCATCCACTTGTTGTTTTCCTTCTCCTCGCCCATCTTACCGGTGCATGACGGGACCCGGCCAGCGCGGGCGTCCGTCGGGTTTAGGGGCAACGGCCAGCACGATGATTCTGTTCGACCTGCGATGCGCCAAGGGCCATCAGTTCGAGGCGTGGTTCCGCGATGGCGCGACCTACGACCGGCAAGCGGATGCCGGCGAACTCGCCTGCCCGATCTGCGGCGGCCACAAGATCGAGAAGGCGCCGATGGCGCCGCGCATCGGCAAGGGCCGTTCGACCGCTATGGTGCCGAGCGAAGCGCCGCCGGCTCCGACGCCGACACCCGATGCCGCGACGATGGCGGTGATGGGCGCGCATCTCAAGGCGCTGCGCGCGTTGCGGCGCAAGGTCGAGGAATCCTGCGACTATGTCGGCCCGGAATTCGCCGAGGAAGCGCGCAAGATCCATTACGGCGAGACCGATGCGCGCGGCATATACGGCGAAACCACGTCCGACGAAGCCGCCGCGCTGGAAGACGAAGGCATCGAGGTCGCGCGCATCCCGTGGGTTCCGCGCGAAAGCTGATCCGCCTCAGCGCGGGCGCAGCCGGAACAGACTCTGCGTCCCGTCGAATGCCCAGCGCACATCCATATCGAATCGGGCCTCGGTAAACGCAGCCGCGAGCGATGCGCGGTCGAGGCCGTTGCGCCAACCGAGCGCGGCGCGATCCGTGCCGGCTGAATCGTCGTTTGCGTGATAGGACACCAGCGCCTGCTTGCCGGTCGCGCGGAGCGCTGCGAGGAAACCAGTCAGGTCTTCGACATACTCGAGCACATCGAGGGCTACAATCAGGTCGATATCGTCGGTCGCCGGCAGCGATCCGCTATAGATGTCGGCGACGCGGATGTCCTCGGTGCGGGGCATGTTGTCGGCAAGGATATGCGTCGATCCGGCCGGCAGTAGCCCGGCCAGCGCACGGCTGCCACCACCAAGATCGAGGACGCGCGCGGGCGCGCGAATATTTCGCGCCGCAATGACGCGGGCGCGGCGGCGCGCGAAACAGGGTTCGATGCCGGGCGGCCCCTTCCAGTCCCAGCGTTCGGTATCGAGAAACGCGATCGGATTGCGGGCGCCGCGCTGCCGGAACATATGGTCCGAGAGTTGCTTCGAGCGGTCCGACACGGGATAGCCGAACGCATCGCCATACTCGGGCAGCAATTGCCAGAGCCGCTCGGCGAGTGCGCGGATCGGCCCCACCGGTTCCCGATCGATTCGATCGACGGAGGCGGCGGAGATCGCGTCGCCATGTTTCTCGACTTCCCAGCGACGATGCCAGCCGGCGGCGGCGAGATTGTGCCGCGTCGGATCGAGCCTTTCGAGCCCGGCATAATCCGCGATCCGCGCCAACGTCGCCGGGTTACCGGCGAGATCTTCATAGCGTAGCGCCAGATGCGGGCGCTCGCGCAGCGACATCAGCTCCCACGCATTATAGGCCAGCGCCGAGAACACCCAGGCTTCGTCGCGCCGATGCCCGGAACTGCGGAACACCATCTGCATGCGGCAGATGCGATCGATGCCCGAGAGCACCAGATCGCGCAGATCGCGCACGCAGAGAATCAGCTTCTCCGGCGGGTAGTCGCGGAAGAGCGGCCGCCAGTCGCTGAAATCGACATATTTGATGCCCCAGAGATCGAGGCCGGCGAAACGCGGCGCGAGTTCGCTTCTGAAGTACCGGCCATAGTGGCCCTGCCATGTTGCGGGATCGGGCGCTTCCGCCGGCACGTTGATTCCGACCGTGCGGGCAAGCCGCTGCACGCGGCCGGCCAGATTGTGATTCCATTTCTTGTAGAGATCGGGCTCGCTGACGATCACGGCGCGGCCCGGCACTGTCAGAAGATCCGAAACCAGTGTGGTGCCGCTGCGCGGCAGGCCCAAGACCGCAAGTCCCATCGGCAAAGGCGGAAAATTTGCCGGCCTGCCGGATTCCATCGGTTCAGACGGGCTCGAGAATCTTGCGGCGCGGCATGACGGGCTTGTTGCCGCGGCCGGCGATCCGCTTGCCGCGCGGCTTGCGCTTCGGCCGGGCGGCGACGGGCTTGGGCCGCAGCCGGAACGCGCTCTGCCGTCCGTCGAATGCCCAGCGCGGATTGGCGATGAAACCGGCGGCGAGGAACGCGCGCATCAGTTCGTTGCGCGAGAGCGCGTTGCGCCAGCCGAACGAGTCGCGGTCGATGTCGGCATTGTCGTCGGTCGGATAATAGGTCAGCAGGATCGGCAGGTTGTAGGCGCGAAGCTGCTTGAGGAATCGCACCACATCGTCGACATATTCGAGCACGCCGATCGCCGTGACCGTGGTGGCGTTCTCGGCCGGCGGCAGATTGCCGCGATAGATGTCCGACACGATGAACTCGGGCGAGCGCTGCGCATTGTCGGAAAGGATCACCGGCAGGTCGTTCGGCAGCAGACGGCGCAGCGCGGTCGAGCCGGAACCGAGATCGAGCACATGCGCCTTCTTGCCGATATTGCGCGAGACCAGGACGCGCGCGCGCCGGCGGCCGAAGACCGGCTCGAGCTGGTTCGGGCCGGGCCAGTTCCAGGTTTCGGTGTCGACATAGTTGATCGGATTGTCGTTCGGCATGACGCGGATCGCGAAATCATGGTGCCGGATGCGCTTGGCCGGCGGCGGCACATCGTAGCCGAAGGCGACATTGTACTCGCCCATCATGCGCCAGATCCGCTCCGCCATCTGCCGGATCGGTCCTTCCGGTTCGCGCGCGAACCGGTCGAGCGCCTTGTCGGATATCTCGCCGTTCTTGCCGTGCTTGTTCAGTTCCCACTGACTCCGGCTGGCGCGCTCGATCAGCAGATTGAGCCGCTCGGTGCCGAGCGCGTCGAGCCCGACATAGTCGCGCAAGCGCTCGAGCGTTGCCGGATCGCCGACCAGATCCTCGTAGCGGATGACGAGATGCGGCAGCGTGCGCAGCGCCATCAGCTCGTGGACGGTGTAACAGATCCGCGAGAAGACCCATGCCTCGTCGCGCCGATGCTTGCCGTCGTGAAACACCAGGCGCATGCGGTTGACCAGTTCGAGCGCCGATATGGTCACCGCCCGCAAATCGCGCACGCAGAGCACGATCTTGCGCGGCCGGTAAATCTCGAAGAGGCGGCGCCAGCCGACGAGATTGACGTATTTCACGCCCCAGAAATCGAGGTTCTTCAACTCGGCCATGAAACTGGCGTCGAAATGATCGATGTTGCGGTCGAAGTTACCGGCCTCGAGGGTCTGCTCGGGGGCGGGCAGACCGAAATCCTTCCCGAGCTGACGCATGCGGTCGGCGAGGATCGGGTCGTATTTCGAGAGCAGGTCCGGTTCGCTGAAGACCAGCGCCTTGCCGCGCACGGTCATGAGGTCGGCGAGCAGGGTCGTGCCGGTCCGCATCAATCCCATGACGGCGACGCCCATATCGGTTCGTTTGATGCCGCGCTTTTCGCTCATGCGTCGCTGTCGGTGTCCGGCTGCTTTGTGTCGTTGCCCTGGGGCCGCGCCCGGATCAGGCTCAGCCCGTTCTTGATGCCCCATTTTGCCGTCACGCGAAACCCGGTCTGCTGAAGCAGTGTGACCATTTGGCTCCGGCTCAGATTGTTGATCCAGCCGAGCGCCGCACGATCGATGCCTTCCGTATCGTCGGTCGCATGATAGGACATCAGTACCGGCCGGCCCAGTTTATGCAGCGCGTCGAGAACACGCGGCAGATCGGGCAGATATTCGATCAGATCGAGGGCGGCGATCAGCGTTGCCTTGCCGGGCGGCGGCAATACGCCGGCGGCGATCGTGTCGAAACGGCGCAAGGCGGGCGGCAACATCAGATAGCCGGCCGTTTCAGGTTTCATGAAGCGCAGCGCTGGCAAAGCCGCGCCGAGATCGAGCAGAATGTCCTTCGGGCGCGTGTTCTGGGCGACCAGGCGGCGGCCGCGACGCAGTTCGAATACCGGTTCGATGCAGTCCGGACCCTGCCAGATAGCGTTTTCGGTCGGCAGATAGGGGATCGGATTGTCGCCCGGCTTCGGCCGCAGGCGGAACGGGTGCGTCGACAGACGCTTTTCGGGCGCCGGCACCTCGTAGTCGAAGGCGAGCGAGTATTCCGGGTAGAGCCGCCACATCCGGTCGGCGAGCCGCTTGCGTGGCCCGTCCGGCTCGCGATCGTAGCGGCCGAGCGAGCGCCCGGTGATGCCGTCGGCGTGCTTCTTCGATTCCCACTCGGTGCGCGAGGGGTCCTCGATCTGGAGATTGATGCGCTCGGTGCCGAGCGCATCGATCTCCATATAGCCGCGCAGGTCTTCCTTGGTTTTCTCCGGATCTGTTGCGAGATCCTCATAGCGCATCGCGAAATGCGGAAAGCGGCGCAGCGCCATCAGCTCATGCACGGTATAGCCGACCCGCGAGAAGACCCAGGCCTCGTCGCGCATATGTTTGCGGTCGTCGAATGCGAGCCGCATCCGTTCCACCAGTTCGATGGCCGACAGCGTGACGTCGCGGATATCGCGCGCGCAGAGAATCAGCTTCTTCGCCGGGTAACGGCTGAACAGCCCGTCCAGATTGTACAGATCGACATATTTGACGCCCCACCAGTCGAGCGTCCGCAACTGGGGCACGATCGAGGCGCGAAAATATTCGTCGTTGCGCTCGTAGGTGCCGGGCTTGGGCGGCGGCGGAACGTCGAGGCCGAAGCTTTCGGCGATCGCGTGCGTGCGCCGGGTCTGGCCCTCGTTCCATTTGCCGAGCAGATTGGGCTCGCTGACGATCAGCGACTTGCCGCGGACGGTCAGCAGATCGGCGACGAGCGTCGTGCCGCTGCGCATCATGCCCATGATGGCCACGCCCATCGGAAACTGCTCTGTGGCCATCGCTCGGTCCGTTGCCTTTGTCGATTCTGCGCGGCGGGACTATCCGTTGCGTGCCGCGCGGCTGTCAACGCGACCCGCGCCGCGCCGCGCACCCCTCAACGCGGGCTCAGTCTCAGCATCGCCTGGCGACCGTCGAACGCCCAATCGGCCTCGACCGCGAAGCCGGCAGCCTCGGCAGCACCCTGCAGTTCGGCGCGCGTCAGGTGATTGACCCAGCCGAGCGCGGCCCGATCGGTGTCGGCGGTGTCGTCGGCCGGGTGGTAGCTCACGATCGCCGGCAGCCCATACTCGCGCAGCCGCCGCAGCCAGCTTGGCAGATCGGGGTCGACATGCTCGAGGAGACCCAGTGCTGCGACCAGGGTCGCCCGTCCCTTGTCGGGCAGTTCGCCTTCGCAAAGTCGCGCGACACGGTATTTCTCATTGCGCGCCACCACGTCGCACATGATGAACCGGCACTCGGGCGGCAGGAGATAACGCAGCGCGGGGACGCCGCAGGAGAGATCGAGGACAATGCTGCCGCGCGGGACGAACTGCGCCGCGCGGATACGCGCGCGCCGCCGGGCGAAGGCCGGTTCGAGCAAGGGAGGCCCCTCCCAGTCCCAGCGCTCCGCATTCCGGTACGCGACCGGATTTTCGTCCCGCAACCCCATCGGCGCGAGCATCGTGAAGGGGTGGCCGGCGATCCGCGCGGCCGCGGGCGGCACGTCGTAACCGAAACGCTCGGAGTAGGTGGCATAGAGGCGCCAGATCCGGTCGCTCAGTGCGCGAATGGGCCCGGGCGGCTCGGCGGTATGGCGAGCGACCGATGCGGTCGTGATGGCGTCGCCGTGCTTTGCCAGCTCCCAGTCGCGCCGGCGCTGCGACGCCTCGATGTTGGCGCGGCCGGCCGTTGCGTCCGTCTCGGTCCGCCCGACACCGACCAAAGCCGCGATGTCGCCGCGCAAGGCAGGGTCGGCTGCGAAATCCTCGTACCGCACGATGCGGTCGGCGCGATCGGCCAGCCGCAACAGTTCGTGGATGTTGTGGCCGAGGCTCGACAGAACCCAGGCTTCGTCGCGCATATGTTTGAGATCGGCAAAGGCGAGCGTCAGGCGCGCGATCCGGTCGAGCGACGACACCGCGACGTCGCGCAGATCGCGCACCGACAGGATCAGATGCTTCGGCGGATAGTCCCGGAACAGGTTCCACCAGGCGAACAAATCGACATACTTGACGCCCCACAGATCGAATCGGTTCAGCGCCGGATAGAGATTGGCCGCGAAATGACGGGCGAAATCGCCGACCTCGGTTTGCTGCGGCGCCGTCGGCGAAACCGGCACGCCGGCATTCGCGAGCAAGGTGTGGATGCGCTGGATCGTGTTCTGGCTCCAGCGGCCGTGGATATTGGGCTCGCTGAGGATGACCGACCGGCTTTGTATCGAGAGCAGGTCCGACAAGAGCGTCGTGCCGCAGCGCGGCAGGCCCATGATCGCGACGCCCATCGAACGTGCGTTGTCTCTCGTCGGCGGTTCGGCGCCCGGCGCGTCCGTCGCGTTCATCGCCATCCGCTCACGCCGCGTCGCGAACCGTGGCCGGTCGCACCACCGCCATGTAGTTCACATCGAGATCGGTGCCGATGCGCCAGCGGTCGGTCAACGGGTTGTAGGTGACGCCGGCAAGCTGCTCGATCGTTGCGCCATGAAGCGCGAGGCCGCGCGAGAGTTCGGACGGGCGCACGAACTTGCGCCAGTTATGCGTACCGCGCGGCAACCAGCGCAGGACATACTCGGCGCCGACCACGGCCAGAGCGAAAGCCTTGGCGGTGCGGTTGAGGGTCGCGACGATCATCAGGCCGTCGGGTTTTACAAGCGCGCAGCAGGCACCGAGAAACGAATCGAGATCGGCGACATGCTCGACGATCTCGAGCGAGAGGACGATATCGAAGCGTGCGCCGCTCGCCGCGAGATCCTCGGCGGTGATCGCGCGATAGTCGATCGCCAGGCCGCTTTCGGCGGCATGATGTTGTGCGATCGCGATGTTGCGCGGCGCCGCGTCGACGCCGGTCACGCTCGCACCGAGACGCGCCATCGGTTCCGCGACCAGTCCGCCGCCGCACCCGATATCGAGCAGAGAGAGGCCGGCGAACGGGCGGGTCTCCGTCGTCGATCGGCCGAAACGGGCGGCGATGCGATCGCGGATGAAACCGAGCCGGGTCGGATTGAATTTATGCAGCGGCCGGAACTGGCCTTCGGGATCCCACCAGGATTCGGCCAGTGCCTCGAATCGCGCGATCTCGTCCGGATCGACGCTCGGGCTCACCGGGGCGCCCGCCGGTCTCGCACCGGCGTCCTGCCCGGTCCCGTTGGAGTCGTGACGGTCGCTCATAGCGCGATCCTCATGCGGCGAAGCCGAGATGGTCGCCGGCCTCCGCCATCCGATCGCGCAGCAGGTCGGTGAAGCGGGCGACCGCCGCCGCATCGCGCTTCACGAGATCGTTCATCTGCCAGGGATCGGCGGTCAGATCGTAAAGATGCCAGGGCTTGAGCCCGCTCGCGCGCGATCCCCAGCAGGCGAAGAGATGCTCGCGCGTGCGCAAAGCCCGCCAGCTGCGGCGATACCAGGGATGATCCGACTCGAAATGATGCGTGAGATAGAGCAGCACGCCGGCACGATCGAGCGTTCCCGTTGGCGCATCGAGCAGCCTCGCGAGATCGATGCCGGGCAGGGCGGCGTCCGGCTCGATGCCGGCGAGGCCGAGCAGGGTCGGAAACAGATCCTCGGTGCCAACCGGTTCGGATGCGCGTTTGCCGGCGCTGGCCTTGCGCCGCGGATCGCGCACGATCAGCGGCACGCCGACCGATTCCTCATATGGGTTGCGCTTGACCGAATTGGGCAGCGCATGCGCGCCATCCATCTGGCCGTGATCGGCGGTAAACATCAACACGGTCTCGTCGGCGAGGCCGAGCGCATCGAGACCGGCGACGAAACGGCCGACATTGTCGTCGAGATTGTCGATCATCGCCTGATAGATCTGCCGGCCGAGAATCGCATTGTCGCGCGCGCGCGCCGGCAGCTTGGGTTCGGGCCCGGTGTCGGTATCGCGGAACAAAAAATTCGGCGGCAAGGTCGGTTTCATTGCGCGCCGCCTTTGTTCGTATTCGCGCGGCGCACCGAGCGGCGGATGCGGCGGTTCGACCGACAGTACGAACAGAAACGGCCGCGCATTCTTTTTGCGGTCGCCGCTGCGCCGTTCTTTGAGGAGGGCGAGCGCGCGGTCGACCAGCACGTCGGTCTGGAAGCCTTCGTAGCGCCGCGGCTCGCTTGTGTCGCCGCTATAGAGTTCGGTCCGGAAATGATCGTTGACCTTTTCGAACCCCTCCCAGATGCCGAACCGGCCGCGATGGTCCGGTGGAACCCAGCCGCTCTCGTCTGGATTGGCGCCGAAGAGATGCCATTTGCCGAGATAGATCGTGTCGTAGCCGTTCTCGTTGAAAATATCAGCGATGGTCCGCTCCGCCGGCGACATGCGCCAGCCGAGGCAGGGCACGTCGCGGGTCAGCGCGCGCAGGCCCGTCATCAGGGTAAAGCGATAGGGCACGCAAACCGGAAAACTCGAGCAGGCGGCATCGAATGTCACGCCCGATGCGGCCAGCGCGTCGATATGCGGCGTCGCCGCGTCGGCCGCGCCATAACAGCCGAGCGCGTTGCGCCGAAGCTGGTCTGCGAGGAACAGGACGATGTTGGGACGGGCGGATTTCTTCATGCCAGCCGGCAATGCGCAGCGTTACGGTATCGGCGTCCTGATCGCAGCATCGTTGCGCCAGCGTCCCTTCTCCAAGGTTCGTCCGCACTATGCCGGCATCGGCCCGGCGGGGACAAGAGTCGGGCGGGAGGGCAGGCTCGGGGCAAGCATCGCCGACTCGGGTCGACGGCCCTCTCTCGGTCTCGGGTGGTTTCCCGCCGTCGCGAACGATGTGGCGCGATGTCGAAACTTGTTTAGTGTTCGACCGCCGGATAGAATCGCCCCACCCGCGATAAGTACCCGCGATAAATGTCTGCGATGCGATCGGACGAAGGCCCGAAGAGGCACGATGAAGAAGGTCGAAACCGCGGTCCTCAGTCGCATCCACAGCATCGAGTTTCCATTCTTCGGCGGATTTCTCGCGCATTATCTGGATCGGCTCGGCTTCGACCGGGTCTTTCTCATACAGGGCGAGAACGCCGACACCGCGCCGCTGCGGGCGCAGATCGAATGGCTCGGCTTCGGCGATCGCGTCGATATCCTCATGCCGAAGCGCTTCGACGACGCCGAGGCGCTGTTCGACGGCCTGATGCCGAACCTCGCCGAACGGTGCGAGTGGCTGCTCCTCGCCGATCTCGACGAATATGTCTATCTCGGCGAGCGCAGCATCAAGGATCTGCTGGCCTCGCATAAGGGCAAATACAGGGTCGTGCATTTCCGCTCGATCATGGTCGCCTCCGCCCAGGAGGCGCCGACCGGCTATGCCGATGTCGTCGCGCAGGCCAGCATGTTTCCGAAATGGATGACCAAGACGGTCTACCAGACCGCCGGCGTCAGGACGATGACCGCGCATATCCCGATCGGCCGAAAGCCGATTCCGCCCAAGAAGGAATTTATCCACGAGATCGTGACGCCGATCGCGGCGTCGCCGTTCGAGTTTCATTTCTGCTCGCGCGGATTGCGCGACCTTGTGTTGCGCTCGATCCGGCAGAATTTTCCCACGGCCAACGTCAAGGCGACCGACATGGAGGCGCTCAAGCGCTTTCTGGTGCGGCGCGGCGACGTGAAGACGCTCGGCGAGGTGCCGGGCCGGTTCGCCGTCCTGATGGTGCAGCTTATGGAAGACGTATCGGCGCGGCCGCGGATCGCGCTTGCCGGCCGGATCGCGACGGACATGCTCGGCCACATTCACTTCGACATGGCGATGCTCGATCGCATGCTCGCCTCGGCGCTCGATTCGATCGGCCTGCCGGCGGATACCAGGCGGCGCATCTTCGAGGGGCGGCTTTTGTCCAATTGCGTCGAACAGGTGGTCGACCGCTTCTGGAAGGACGATGTGCGCGCCCATCTCGACAGTCTCAACTACGTGAAGATCATCAAGAAGATGCGCGGCCTGCCTTATTGAGGCGGGATATTGATATCAAGTTATGAGTGAAAGTCGAATGACGAAAGAAGTGCAAATTCTTGATACAACCAAGAAATTGACGATGGATGAACTGCGCCAACTGCGTGTCTCGGATAAATTTGACAGCACAGGACACCCGGTTCGTCAGTCTTACATTATCCTAGCTGAGATTCGCTCGGGCAGTTCGTTGCTCTCCGACATGCTGCAGCGGCGCGGCGCCGGGATTCCAATCGAGTACTTCAAATCGCATTATCGCCTCGATATTGTGGCACGTATCAATCGAGGCAGGCCCATAAGTTTTTCCGAGTATTCCGATGCGCTTCGAAGTTTGAGAACGACCGAGAATGGATACTTCGGAATAAAATGCACCAGTCATCAGTTTCTGCGACTGGAGTCGGAATGCAGCCTCCAAGGATTCTTGGAGAATTTTGATCACATCATCGTGCTTTCGAGGCGAAACAAGCTCGCGCAGGCAATTTCCGCCATGCGAGCGCAACAAACCGGCGCTTGGCTATCAACGATGCAGTCTAATGCCAATCAAGTTGGCACCTTCGATCCGCTGTTTATAAGCGAACGCATTCGCCGGTTCATTGCGCAAGAGCGGACAATTCGTGCGGTGCTTAAGACCGTCGATCGCCCTAAGCTGTTTCTTGATTATGAGATGATAGAAACGTCGCTCGCGACGGTGTGGCACGATGTGCAAGCATTTCTCGATCTTGAACCCGTTCCGGTGGACGATGTTCGCACCGACCTGACGCGACAGGCCGATGCGCAGTCGTTGAACTTTGCCCGACGCTATTTGCGGCACATTCAAGGCCTCGATAGGGCCGCGCCGCGCAATCCACCTAGCAAAGAGTCGCTTTAGCGATTTGTATTGAGTGCGCCCGCCAACATAATTGCTTCGAGCAGCGCAGTGCCGTTCTCGTCCTCGCGCCAGCGTACTGAATGCAGCTCCGCCCGTTGAGTGAGCTGGGGCAGTCGCTCGACTGCGGTGCCGATCGCCGCCGCAATCGCATCGGGTGCATCGCCACGATAGACGATGCCGGCCGCCTTGCCGGCCTCGATCTGCTCGGCCATCCAGGTTCCGTCGGGCACGATGCAGGGCCGCCCGAAAGCGGCCGCGAAGGCGAACGGTCCCGATACCCGCGCGACATATCGCGCGCGCTCATAGGGCAGCACGATCAACGCTAGGTCGAGGATGAGACGCAGAAATCCGGCGTTGCTCAGCTCGCGTTCGATCAGTTCGATACGGCCCGCATGTTCGAGCGACCGGAGCGGTTCAAGCAGATCGGGATCGGGCGCATGCGCCTGCGCGATCCAGCGCACGGGAAGGTCGCTTCCCGCGCTGAGGATGCCGGGAATGCGCTCGCCGCCTTTTTCACGGCGCAGGCTGCCGACGAAACCGACCGCGGGCAGACCCGATGCTTGCCGGGCGATCACCGGTTCCGGCGTCGGCATGTCGAGGTCGTACCAGTGCGGCAGGGGCAACACCCGAACGGGGCGCTCCATGGCCGCGCCCAGGCGTTCCGCAAGGACCGCGTTGGTGCTGCCGAGCAGCACGGATCCATGTTGGTCTCCGGCGCGCAGCAGGTCCGATGCTTTTCGGGCTATCGCGTGGCCGACGCTGCCGGATTCGAATGTCAGGGGGAACGGTATGGCGTGATGAAACAACGCGACGACCGGCGTCGGCGATGCCACATCCATGCGCCATTTTGCGAGACCGCCGAGGGTGCGGATGCTGGCCGACGGCAGCAGGATCAGATCGCACGGTCCGGGTGTCATCGCGGTCAATGCCGCGAGATCGCCACGATAGGCCTCGCTGCCGGCCTCGAAATCGTCAACGGGACCGTTGTGCGGATCGGTCGAGAGCTGTTTGTAGAGATAATGCCGGAACACTTCGCGGAAGGGCGGGCCGGGCGGCGGGCCGCCCGCCCGATTCCGGGCCACAAGGAAATGGATATCGCCGCACCATGTGCCGGCATCGCGCAACGTCCCGTCGATGAAATGCTGGTGATGACCGCCCTTGCCGAGCGGCAACGGGTCAAGCACGAACAACCTGTCGACAAGGGTCACAGGAGGCACCGGACATGGGCGTCGCGCACCTGCCCCCGTGCGATCGAAGCTGCTAGCATCGCAGCAGAATCGCCCAGTGCGCGCCGCGAGGCAACTGGCCATCCCGAATGGGTCGCCGCATGAAGATCGCCGTTGTCACGCCCTATTATAAGGAAGATGCCGCCATCTTGCGGCGATGTATCGGCAGCGTGGCTGCACAGACCGTTCGCGCGGATCATTTCATGGTGGCCGACGGCCATGCTTCCGACGAAATCGCCGCTAACGACTCCGTCCGCCATGTCGTCCTGCCCGCGCCGCATGGCGATAGCGGCAATGTGGCGCGCGGGATCGGCAGCGTTCTGGCGGCGGCAGAGGGTTACGATGCCATCGCGTGGCTCGATGCGGATAACTGGTTCAAACCGCGCCATGTCGAAGGCCTGCTGCAGGTGAACGAAACCACCGGCGCGCCGTTATGTTATGCGTGGCGCACATTGCACCGGCCGGATGGCTCGCGCCTGCCAATCGATGCGGTCGAGGAAGTCGCAGGACACCATGTCGATACGAGCTGCTGGCTGGTGTTTCGGCCGGCCTTCGGGCTGCTGCGCGTCTGGTTCATGCCGAAGCAATTGGGGCCGGTCTGCGATCGCGTGTTTTTTCAGGCGGCGAAGCGCTCCGGCCTGAAGATTACCGGGTTTCGGCGAAAATCGGTCTGCTTCACGACGACCTATCGGCGCCATTACGAGCGCGCGGGCGAAAAGCCGCCGCCCGGTGCGAAGACCGGAATCATGCCGGCTGCGCGCGCCTGGCTGCGCAAGCCTGCGAACCGGAAGGCAACCATTGCAGCTTTGGGATTCTGTCCGGAGATCTGACCGGGCGCCTATGGCCGTCCATCCCCTTCGCGAAAATGCGCGAGGCCCGCTTTGTCCAATGCGTCTAGCACTTCGTCGAAATTTGTTACGAGTTCGCGCAGCGGCGGCGCCATTTTTTCCGGTTCCGGCAATATGTCGCCCGAAATCGGCATCCCGGTCAGCCGTCCGATGCCTTGGCGCGCTGTTTCCGACAATCGTCCCCGGTCGATCATCTCTTCATAGGATAGATGCAGGAGCCGCGGATATCCGGAAAGCCATCGTTCGACCGCTTCATCGTCCGCTGCAACTGCTTTCATATGCCGGATCGCCTTGTCCGGATCGAGCCGCAGCGTCGATATCTCCCTCTGATGCCTGCCGGGCTCCTGATTGGAGACCCAGCGTCCCGATTGCGTCGCGAGTTCATAGGATGCGTATTGGGCCAGCAGGTCGCGCCGCTTCACGCGAACGATCGGGAAGTCATTGTCGAGAATGAATGACAGAAGTCGCGGCGGCCCGGAGACATTGGCAGGTGGCCAGTCCGCAATTCGCAGTTGCTCGTCCTTGATGTCGATCAGCAGCCGCTTGTCCGGCGCATGTTCCGCCATTTTCCCGAAGAACGCGCCAAGCGTCCTGTCGGCGGTGGCCGCGTCGAAGCGCCAGTCCGGCTCCTTGAGAAGCGCGCGCAGGAAACGGAAGAAACTGAACCCAAGTTTTCTGGTCAGTGTCGGGTTAAACGGTTCGTCGAGATTGACGATGTCCGCGCCCTTCGAAAGCGCAGAGCGGAGGAAATGCGTCCCGCTGCGCGGCATCGCCAGAACGATCAGGAATTTATCTGCTGGGACCAAGAGCGGGTTCCGCGTTGTCGGTGTGCAAAAGCCGGGCTTTCATGTTTACCATTCCGGAGAATCCCTGTCATTCGCGGCATCGGGAGGCGCGGCTGGATTGCTGCCGTTCCGGCAACGTGATTTATTGCTCGCCCAACGGGTATCGCAATCGACATCTCGATAGCGCTCATGAAGACACCGGATCGATCCGATTCGAACGAGCCGAAACTGCCGGCCTGCGTTGTCTATTGGAGACGCGGCCAACCCGTTGCCAATTTCGGCGACTTTCTGACGGTGGTCCTGTACCGGCGTCTGTTCGAGGGTCCGCCGCACGATCCGCAGTCGCGCATCCATCTGATCGGCAGCGTGATCGCGCCCCGTCATATCGCCGATTCATTGCGGGTCGGTTTTCAGCGCGCGATGTTCTGGGGCTGCGGTATGCGCAATCCGGTGCCGCTCGACACCGAGAACCGTAACCGCGCAAGGTTCGGCGGCATCCGGGGTCTGCTCAGCCGCGATCTGATCGGGCTGGCGCCGAAGACCACGCCAATTGGCGACAGCGCCCTGCTGTTGCCGATGTTCTACAAGCCGCGACCCGTGCCGGATATTGCCGGCCGCGCGATCTGCATGCCGCATATTTCCTCGGATGCGACCGACGCAAGCCTGTTGCAGGAGAGCGGCGCCGATCTTGTCGTTCGTTCGGCCATCGCGCCAACACAAGAGGCCTGCGAGGCAATCATCGACACGATCGCATCGGCGGGCTTCGTCCTGACCGGTTCGCTGCACGGCGCGATCCTCGCTTTTGCGTACGGTGTGCCGTTCGCCTATTTCGGCGGGCGCCCGATCGATGTCCCTTTCAAATGGGTCGATTTTTCGAGTTCGATCGGATTCGATTGCGAGTTCGTCCAGACCGTCGAGGAAGGAAAGCGCTTTCATCGGCGCAATGCCGGGCGTAAGCCGGCTCTATCGGTCGATGGTTTGCTCGATGTCGCGCCGTTTCCGCTGCGGTCCGGAATCTCCCGGCGCATAATCGAAAGCGAAGCGCCTATGCCTCGGCCCATCGGATGAGCCCGTCGAGCAGCGCCGATCCGGATTCGCGCGCGGTCCAGTGGTGGGTCCGGGTCGCGGCGTCCTTGCGCAAGGTCGTTGCGTCGCCGACCGCGCGGCCCATCCCGGCCACGATCGCGGCGATGCTGTCGCCGCTGTAGATCGAACCGGCCGCGCGGCCGGCGAGGATCTGTTCCGCCATCCATGTGCCGTCCGGCACGATGCAGGGCGTGCCGCAGGCCGATGCGAGGCAGAACAGGCCCGAGATCCGCTCGGCATAGGGTTCGCGGTCATACGGCATCAGCAGCAGCGTTGCATCCGTCACCAGCCGGGCGAGTTCGCCGTCGGTGAGTTCCCGTTCGATCAGCTCGATGCGGCCCGCCTCGTGCAAAGCGCGCAATGGCGGCACCAAAGCCGGTTCCGGATCGCTGTATTGCACGACCATCCTCGCCCCGATGCCGACGCCCTCCGCGGCGCGCGCGATCTCCGTCATCCGGTTGCCGCCCTTTTCGCTGCGCAGCGCGCCGATGAAGGCGATGGTCGCGACGCCCGGATCGCTCTGCCGGAAAATCCGGTCCGGCGTTGCGTCGTCGGGCTCGTACCAGTGCGGCAACGGCAGGACGGGCACGGGAATATCCATCGCCGCTGCGAGCTTGTCGGCGAGTACCGACGTCGTGCTGCCGACCATATGGCGGCCACGCGCCCTGAGCGAGCCGACCATGCGACCCGTCATGCGCGCGATCGCACCGCCCAGCGTGCCGGGCGTGGTGCCGAGGTCTTTCGGCAGCAGATGATGGAACAGGAACGCGGCGGGCGAGGGGCAGGCGCTCGCGATCCGAAACTTGGCGAACCCGGCCAGGGTCCGGAAGCTGGCCGACGGCTGCAGGATCAGATCCTCGCGGCCCGGCCGGAAGCGCAACAGCGGCGCGAGATCGTCGCGGAATGCGTTGGACCCCTGATGGAAATCCTGCAGCGCGCCGTCATAGGGGTCCGACGACATGCCGCTATAGAGATAATTGCGGAAGACCTTGTGGAACGGGTGATCCGGAAGCCCGTCGATCTCCGCGCTGCTTGCGACGAAGAAATGCGTTTCGATGCCGCGTGCCGCCGCATCGCGCGCCACGCCTTCCGCAAAATGCAGATGATGCCCGCGCAGATGCGCGAGGCCGGAATCCAGAACGAAGAGGCGTCTGATCTCGGCCAATGGGTTCGATCCGGTCTTGCCCCGGTCTCTCGGTCGACCGGTCGTTGGCGTTGCAGGGGCCAGAGGCGCCGCCGGCGCGGGTAATGCGGGCGGTGCGCGGCACCATCGCATTGAAGTTCGGGGTGCTCAAGGCCGGCCCGGCAACGTCACGGCGTCGCGCGGCCCGGGCGGGATGAGGCTCGACCGGCGCGGGGGATGGCTCCTCGCACGGGCGGCCGAGCGAAAGACCTCGAGGGGCCGATGGATCGACGCGTTGCGGTTGCCATGTGGTTGCCATTCCGGGGCCGCTTGGCTATCCATACCGCCCTTTTTGCCGGCAGATCGCCAGGGGGTGAAGCCGGCCGTTTTCGAAGGATTCCTGTCCATGGTCGAGCGGTCCGGCCGCATGCGACTCGTCATGAAGTTCGGCGGGACGTCGGTTGCCGATATCGAGCGCATCCGGAACGTCGCGCGGCGCGTGAAGCGCGAGGTCGATGCCGGACACGAGGTTGCCGTCGTGCCGTCCGCCATGGCGGGCGCGACGAACCAGCTCGTCGAATGGTGCCGCGAGGTCTCGCCGCTGCACGATGCGCGCGAATACGATGTCGTCGTGTCGGCGGGCGAGCAGGTGACGGCCGGGCTTCTGGCGATGGCGCTGCAGGAATGCGGCGTCGAGGCCCGCTCCTGGCTCGGCTGGCAGATCCCGATCCGGACCGACGATGTGCATGGCAAGGCGCGGATTCTCGAGATCGAGACGGCCGAGATCGAGCGTCGTTTCGCGCTCGGTCAGGTCGCGGTCGTGCCGGGTTTCCAGGGGCTCGGCTCCGACAGCCGGATCACCACTTTGGGCCGCGGTGGCTCGGATACCTCGGCGGTCGCGCTGGCGGCGGCCCTCCATGCCGACCGATGCGACATATTCACCGACGTCGATGGGGTCTATACCAGCGATCCGCGGATCGTTACCAAGGCCCGGAAACTCGATAAGATTTCCTACGAGGAGATGCTGGAGATGGCGTCGCTCGGCGCCAAGGTCCTGCAGATACGCTCGGTCGAAATGGCCATGAAACATGGCGTCCGGTTGCAGGTCCTGTCGAGTTTCGTCGACCTGCCCGGCACACTCGTAGTCGATGAGGACGAAATCGTGGAACAGGAAGTCGTCAGCGGCATCGCTTATTCGCGGGACGAGGCCAAGATCACGCTGACCCGCGTGCCCGATAGGCCCGGCGTCGCCGCCTCCATCTTCGGCCCGCTCGCCGATGCGAACATCAATGTCGACATGATCGTGCAGAACGTGTCGGAGAGCGGCGATTCGACCGACATGACCTTCACGGTGACGAAGGCCGATCTGGTGCGCGCCGAAAAAGTGCTGGCCGATCGCAAGCCCGAACTCAAATACGCGGCGCTGGTGTCCGATCCGAACGTCGTCAAGGTTTCGGTCATCGGTCTTGGTATGCGGAGCCACGCCGGTGTCGCTCAGCGCATGTTCCGCGCTTTGGCCGAGAAGGGCATCAACATTCAGGTTATCTCGACCTCCGAAATCAAGATCAGCGTTCTGGTCGCCGAGGATTATACCGAGCTCGCGGTGCGCGCCTTGCACACCGCCTACGGTCTGGACGCGGCATGACGATGGCCCGCGCGGTACCGGCATGAACGAAACGCCGCGCCCGGTTTCGAACGATGCTGCGCGCAGCGACATGAAGAATGTCACGCCGGGCGGCATGAACCAGGGCGACATGAACCCGGGCGACATGAACAGGGCGGCGCGGCGCCAGCTCGACCGGCTCTGGGCGCGCGGACGCGAATTCTTCGGCTGCGAATACGCGATCATGGGCGGCGCGATGACCTGGGTGTCGGAGCGAAACCTGGTGGCCGCCATTTCGAATGGCGGCGGATTTGGCGTGATTGCCTCGGGTTCGATGACGCCCGATCTGCTCGCCAACGAGATCAAGGCGACGTTCGCGCTGACCAGCCAGCCGTTTGGCGTCAATCTCATCACGCTGCATCCGCAGCTCGATGCGCTGATCGACGTCTGTCTCGATCACAAGGTTTCGCATGTGGTGCTGGCCGGCGGACTCCCGCCGGCGGCCGCGATCCAGCGCATCCGACAGGGCGGGGCGAAGGTCGTCTGTTTCACGCCGGCGCTGGTGCTGGCGAAGAAACTCGTGCGTTCGGGCGCCGACGCGCTGGTGATCGAGGGCATGGAAGCGGGCGGCCATATCGGCCCCGTATCGACCAGCGTGCTGGCCCAGGAAATCCTGCCGGTCATCCGCGAGGTGCCGGTTTTCGTGGCCGGCGGCATCGGCCGGGGCGAAGCGATCGTCGCCTATCTCGAGATGGGCGCCGCCGGCTGCCAGCTCGGTACCCGCTTCGTCTGCGCCCGTGAATCGATCGCACATCCGAACTTCAAGGCAGCCTTCATCCGGGCCAGCGCGCGCGACGCCGTGCCCTCGATCCAGCTCGATCCGCGCTTTCCGGTCATCCCCGTGCGGGCGCTGGTCAACGATGCGACCAAGCGCTTTGCCGAGACCCAGCGCCAGGTGATCGACCGCGTCAATCGCGGCGAGCTCGACCAGAAAGCCGCCCAGCTCGAGATCGAGCATTACTGGGCCGGCGCGCTGCGCCGGGCGGTCATCGACGGCGATGTCGAAAACGGCTCGCTGATGGCCGGCCAGAGCGTCGGGATGGTGACGCGCGAGCAGCCGACCATCGAGATCCTGACCGAGCTGGTCGATCAGGCGGTCGCTGCGCTGGCGGCGCGAGGCGAGGCCGCTTCTTCCGCATAGCGGCGCCGTAAGGCCGGGAATTCCTCGGGTTTTTCGTCACATTTCCGGCATCAAGGATTGTGGCAGCCGGCAGGAGGCTGCTAAATTATTGACCGGCCGAGGGGATTTTCCGATTTATCGCCGCAGGGCGTACCGGGGGCAAAGGGGACGCATGCCGCTCCGCCGACAGGCGCAGGTTAGATGACGACCGGACAGCAGGTCGGGACCGACGGAATGGCGCGCGAGGACATGCAGCCCGGCGCGGTCGGTCGTCTGTTGCGCGAAACGCGCGAATCCTATCAGCAGGACATCGCGGCCGTTTCGCAACAGCTGCGCATTCGCGGCGTCTATCTCCGCGCGATCGAAGACGGCAATTACCAGGCGCTGCCGGGTTCGACCTATGCGGTCGGCTTCGTGCGTTCCTATGCCGAGTATCTCGGCCTCGATCCGCTCGAGCTGGTGCGTCGCTTCCGCGACGAGGCCGCTTTGGTCAATCGCCGCACGCAACTCGTTTTCCCGGTACCGACCGCGGAAGCGAAAGTGCCGAGCGGGGCCGTGCTGATGATCGGGCTCGTGGTTGCTCTGCTCGCCTATGGCGGCTGGTATTATCTTTCCGACCGCGACCGCGATCTGGTCGACATGATTCCGGCGGTTCCCGAATCGCTGCAGGAGATGGCGAACGCGACGATCGACACGGACGACGAATCCGAAAGCGAGATCAGCGCGAGCTCGGCGACGGCGGCAGAAGCGCCGGCCGAACCGGCAGCGACAGAAGCCGCCGACACAACCGCAACAATCGTTGCCGAAACGCCGGTCGGGGCAACCGATGCGAGCGATACCGCAAGCGCTGCAACCGTGCCCGCGACGGATGGAACGGCGATCGACCCGGCCGCCGGGCAGACCGCAGCGGCAGCGGATATCACGACGACTGCCGCGACCGGAGCCGCCGCCGACACGGCGACCGAGGACGCGACCCAGACCGCAACGATCGATCAGGCGGCAGAGAGCGCCGCAGCCGAGGGTGCGGCGACCGAAACAGCGGCTGTGTCCGATACGACCGGGAGCGATGTTACAGATGCTGCAGCTTCAGCGAGCGAGGAAGCGGCCATTACCGTAGCACCGCTGACGCCGCTGGCACCGGCTGGTGCCGGCGCGGAGTCTGCGGGAACCGAAGCGGCGACGACCGCTGCGGCTACCACGCAGGTCGCGGCCATTCCCGAAGCGCCGCGCGTGCCCGAAAGCGTGCGCGAGGGCGTCGGTTACGGTGTCGCCTTTGCCGGCTCGCGCGTCGTCATCGTCGCGCGGATGGAAAGCTGGGTCGAAGTACAGAATGCGGAGGGCGAAGCGATCTGGGCGCGGGTGTTGCGCGCCGGCGATCGCTATCTGGTGCCCGACGAGCCGGGCCTGACCATGACCGTCGGCAATGCCGGCGGCATCGACGTGTTCGTCGACGGCGACAAGGCGCCGTCGCTGGGAACGGTCGGTGTCGGACGGCGGGGTGTCATGCTCGATCCGGAGCGCCTCGCGAGCGGCACGGCGCTGCCTTGATCTTTGCCCTCGGCCGGCGCATCTTGCGCCCGCTTTTGCCGCAAAAAACCGCGGCCTTTCGAGGGATGCTGCCCCGATGAGCGTGCGCCCCTATCGCGACATCCAGCGCCGTCCGAGCCGGAAAATCCGGGTCGGCTCGGTTGCCGTGGGCGGCGATGCACCGATTTCGGTGCAGTCGATGACCAATACCGCGACGACCGATATCGCCGGCACGATCGAGCAGATCCGCCGCCTCGAGGCGGCCGGGATCGACATCGTGCGGGTCTCCTGCCCGGACGAGGAATCGACCGCCGCGCTTGGCGCCATCGTGAAGGCATCGCAGGTGCCGGTCGTCGCCGACATCCATTTCCATTATCGCCGCGCGATCGAGGCGGCGAAGGCGGGTGCCGCCTGCCTGCGCATCAATCCCGGCAATATCGGTTCGGCCGAGCGCGTGCGCGACGTCGTCAAGGCGGCGCGCGATCACGGCTGTTCGATGCGGATCGGCGTCAATGCGGGCTCGCTCGAGCGCGAACTGCTCGAGAAATACGGGGAGCCCTGTCCCGAGGCGATGGTCGAGAGCGCGCTCAACCATGCACGAATTCTCGAGGACAATGATTTCCGCGAATTCAAGATCAGCGTGAAGGCATCCGACGTGTTCCTCGCGGTCGCAGCCTATCAGGGCCTCGCCGAGGCCTGCGACTATCCGCTCCATGTCGGCATCACTGAAGCGGGTGCGACGCGCAGCGGCACGGTCAAATCCTCCATCGGGCTTGGCATGCTGCTCTGGTCGGGGATCGGTGACACGATCCGCGTCTCGCTCTCGGCCGATCCGGTCGAGGAAGTCAAAGTCGGCTTCGAAATCCTGAAGGGTCTCGGTTTGCGCCATCGCGGCGTGACGGTGATCGCGTGTCCGTCCTGCGCACGCCAGCAGTTCGACGTGATCTCGACGGTCGCCGCCGTCGAAGAGCGGATCCAGCACATCACGACGCCGATGACGGTCTCGATCATCGGCTGTGTCGTCAACGGACCCGGCGAGGCGCGCGAAACCGACATCGGCTTCACCGGCGGCGGCAACGGCACGCATATGGTGTACATCGCCGGCGAGCAGCATCATCGGCTCAAGGATGCGAATCTGGTCGATCATCTGGTCGAACTGATCGAGCAGAAAGCCGCCGAGATCGAGGCGCGGCGCGCCGACGAGGCTCCGAAACCCGCCCAGTCTGCGGCGTAGGGACGCGATCATGTCGAGTTCCAGCCTGCAGCCGGTCCGCGGCACGCACGATCTCTATGGCGAGGTCGGGCGCCGGCATCGCCATGTCGTCGAAACGGCGCGAACGATCGCCGAACGCTACGGCTATGACGAGATTGCGACGCCGATCTTCGAGTTCTCCGACGTGTTCAAGCGCACACTTGGTGATGTTTCCGACATCGTCACCAAGGAAATGTATTCGTTCACCGATCGCGGCGGCGAAGGGTTGACCTTGCGGCCGGAGGGAACGGCGAGCGTGTGCCGCGCACTGATCTCGAACGGGCTGACGCAGTCGCTGCCGCTTAAGTTTTTCTATAACGGCCCGATGTTCCGTTATGAGCGGCCGCAGAAGGGTCGGCAGCGGCAGTTCCACCAGATCGGCGTGGAACTGCTGGGCGTCGCCCAGCCGCTCGCCGATATCGAGGTGGTCGCGCTCGGCCAGCGCATCCTCGATGCGCTCGGCATTGCCGATCGCACCAAACTCGAGATCAACACGCTGGGCGACGGCGAAAGCCGGCAGGCCTACCGCCAGGCGCTGGTCGATTATCTGACGCCGCAGATCAATTTCCTGTCGGCAGACAGCCGCACCCGCCTCGAGCGCAATCCGCTGCGTATTCTCGATTCCAAGGACAAGGAAGATCGCGAGATTGTCGCCGGCGCGCCCCTGCTCGGAAACTATCTGAACGAGGCGAGCGAAAAATTCTTCAAGGCGGTGACCGCCGGTCTCGATCGGCTCGGCATCGCCTACACGGTCAATCCGCGGCTGGTGCGCGGGCTCGATTACTATTGCCACACGGCCTATGAATTCACGACCGAAGCGCTCGGCGCACAGGGCACCGTGATTGCGGGCGGCCGCTATGACGGGCTGGTCGAAATGATGGGCGGCCCGTCGACGCCGGGTGTCGGGTGGGCCGGCGGCATCGAACGGCTTTCGATGCTGGCCGAAGCGCCGCCGGCGCCGCGCCGGCCGATCGCCGTGATACCTATCGGCGACGAAGCGGAGGGGCTGGCACTCGAACTCGCCGACCGGCTGCGCCGGGCGGGGTTCACGGCCGATCTCGGTTTTTCCGGCAATCTCGGCAAGCGCATGAAGCGGGCCAACAAGATCGACGCCGCGGCGGCGCTCATTCTGGGCGAGGACGAGATGAAACGCGGCAGCGTGATGCTGCGCGATCTCGACAGCGGCGAGCAGGCGGAAGTGAAGCTCGACGCCATCGAAGAGCGGCTCGCCCGCTTCCGCTAGCGATGCAGATGACGGGCGACAGGGGCGATGCAGAATCGCGCCGGCTCGTCCTGGTCGGTGCGTCGTTCCGTACTATCGCACCGGCACTGCGCGAGCGGCTGTTTCTCGACGACGAGGCGGCATCGCGGCTCGGCGACGCGCTACGCACAGCCGGCATCAAAGAGGCACTGGTACTGCCGACCTGCGACCGGCTCGAGTTGTATGCCAGTTCCGGCGCCGACGATGTGCCGCAATTGCGCGCGCTTCTGGCGCAGGCGCTGGATCTCGATCCCGCATCGGCCACCCGTGACGGCGCGCGCGCCATCTATGTCGAGCATGACGACGCGGCGGTGACGCAGCTTTTTGCCGTTGCCGCCGCACTCGACAGCGCGGTGCCGGGCGAGGCGCAGGTGCTGGGTCAGCTCAAGGAGAGTCATCGCCGCGCGCGCGATGCCGGCACGATCGGTCCATTGCTCGAACCGCTGCTGCAGGCGGCCTATAGCTGCGCAAAGCGAGTGCGCACAGAAACGGCGTTCGCCCAGCATCCGGTTTCGATGGTGACGGTCGCGCGCAATGTGGCGCGCCGGCTGCTTGGCGATCTCGCGCAGGCGAGCGCGCTCCTGGTCGGGCTCGGCGATATGGGGTTGCTCCTGGCCGAAGCGCTGCGCGCGGGTGGTTTGACCCGATTGACCGTCATGCATCCCTCCACCGACCGCGCAGCCGCGCTGGCGCGGCAGCTCGGCTGTCACTATCGGGAGGCAGCGGAACTTGGCTCGGCGCTGGAAGGGGGCGATATCGCTATCAGCGCGATGGGACTCGGCCGCATCGTGGTGACGGCGGAGATGATTGAAACCGCCCTAGTCGCCCGGCGGCGCCGACCGATGCTTTTGCTCGATGCGGCCATCCCGGGCGATATCGAGCCGGCGGCCGGCGCGCTCGACGACGCCTTCCTCTATGGGATGGACGATCTCGACCGACTGGCGCAGGACGGGCTCACGAACCGGCAGGCCGAAGCGGCCGCCGCCCGTGAGATCGTTGCCGAGGCCGCATCGGCCTATCGCGACAAGGTGGCGGCGCGCGGGACCGCACCGGCGCTCGGTCGATTGCGGGAACGGTTCGAGCAGATGAGAGCCGAGATACTGGCGGCGCATGGTACGGATGCCGACGAAGCGACGCGCCGGTTGTTGAACCGGCTGCTGCACGATCCGGCGCTCGCCTTGCGCCGGCTGGCGGCGGGCGGCGAGGGTGCGGACGCCGAGCGATGGCTGGAGCGGCTGTTCGCGGCGGATGAGGGCGATGCGGCGCCGGACGATGCGAATCGGGGCGCGAAACCGGACGACAAGGATCGGGAGGCGGGGGCGTGAGCCTGGAAGAAAAACTGGATCGGGTGATCGCGCGTCACGAGCAGCTTGGCATCACGCTGGCCAGCGAGGGCCGACGCGACGCGCAGGAATTCGCGCGCATGTCGAAGGAGTATTCCGACCTTTCGCCACTGGTCGAGTCGATCGCCGAATTCCGTACGGCACGCCAGGAGCGCCGCGATCTCGAAACCATGCGCGACGATCCCGCGACCGATGCCGAGATGCGCGCGCTGGCCGAGGCGGAACTGCCGCTGCTGGAAAAGCGCGAGGAGGCGCTCGACCGTCAGATTCGCGTCATGCTGCTGCCCAAGGACGAGGCCGACGAACGCAACGCCATCCTCGAAGTGCGCGCCGGGACCGGCGGCGACGAGGCGGCGTTGTTCGCCGGCGACCTGGTCCAAATGTATCGACGCTATGCCGAGCTCAAGGGCTGGAAATTCGAAACCATGAGCGTAAGCGAAACGAATATCGGCGGGTACAAGGAAGCGATCGCCTCGATCAGCGGACGCGGCGTGTTCGCGCGGCTGAAATACGAATCGGGTGTGCATCGCGTACAGCGCGTGCCCGATACCGAACAAAGCGGACGCATCCATACGTCGGCGGCGACCGTCGCGGTACTGCCCGAGGCCGAGGAAGTCGATATCAAGATCGACGAAAACGATCTGCGAATCGACGCATTTCGCGCGAGCGGCCCCGGCGGCCAGTCGGTCAATACGACCGACAGTGCGGTGCGCATCACCCATCTGCCGACCGGGCTCGTCGTGCAGCAGCAGGACGAGAAATCGCAGCACAAGAACAAGGCGAAGGCGTTGAAGGTTTTGCGCGCGCGACTCTATGAGCGCGAGCGATCGCAGCGCGAGGCGGTGCGCGCCGCCAGCCGCAAGAGCCAGATCGGCAGCGGCGACCGGTCGGAACGAATCCGTACCTATAATTTTCCGCAGGGGCGCGTGACCGATCACCGCATCGGCCTCACCCTGTACAAACTGGATCAGATGCTGCGCGGCGAAGCGCTCGACGAACTGGTCGATGCCCTGACCGCCGAGGATCAGGCGACGCGGCTCTCCGAGGCGGAATGACCCTCAATCTCGATGTGCTGATCGACGCGGCCGAACGGCGGCTCGCCGCGGCCGGCATCAACAATGCACGGCGTGAGGCAAGGCTGCTGGCGGCACTCGCGCTCGATTGCGTCGCCGATTCGCTTTCCGCCCGCTCAGAGCGCGCCATCGACGCGGCGCAGGCGGTCCGATTCGAGACGCTGGTCGATCGCCGGCAGGCGCGCGAACCTTTGTCGCGGATTCGTGGCAGCCGCGAATTCTGGAGCCTCGATTTCGCATTGAACGCGGCTACGCTCGATCCGCGACCGGACAGCGAGACATTGGTCGAGATCGCGCTCGGTCTCGGCCCGGCGGATGCACCCTTGCGCGTGCTCGATCTCGGTACCGGCAGCGGCTGCCTGTTGATCGCATTTCTCAGCGAGCGGCCGCATGCGCAGGGAATTGGAATCGATCTCGACCCGGCGGCAGTTCAGCTGGCCGCGCGCAACGCCGAACGAAACGGTATCGGTGCGCGCGCCCGATTCGGGGTCGGCGACTGGCACCGGCCGGAGACGCTGCCGTCCGGCCCGTTCGATATCGTTCTGGCAAACCCGCCCTACATCCCGAGCGGCGCGATCGGTGGGCTCGAACCCGAAGTCGCGGCCCATGAGCCACGCCGTGCCCTCGATGGCGGCACGGACGGGCTCGATGAGTACCGGTCGCTGGCGGTTTTGCTGGGCGGATTGCTGGCGCCCGACGGCCATGCGATCATCGAACTGGGGCAGGGCCAGGCCGGTTCGGTCGCCGCCATCCTCGCCGAAGCGGGTCTCGAGATCGGGCCGATCCGGGCCGATCTGGGCGGGGTCGAACGCTGCCTTGTGGCCCGGCCGGGTTCAAAAAAACCGTTTGGAATAAACGCGTCGGCCGACTAGGTTAATGCCCAGACCCGCTGCGGTCCCTGTCGCTGCCGGAAGGCAGGACAAGGCCCCGGGTTCCGTGCTCCCAGCTTTTCAGTCTGCCCGTTGGTTAAGACCGATGGCTGCACCGCTAGGTTCGATGCGGTGACGGGGAAGAAGAACGATCAACAACATCAAGACCGACGGATGAGACAAGGTCCCAACGCGAGACGTTCGCGCGGCCGCGGCCGCAACAACAACAACAATAATAACAACAGTAACAGCAACAAGCCGCATGTGTCGCCGCGGCAGCAGACGTTTGACAGTAACGGTCCCGATATCCGGGTGCGTGGCAATGCCTATCAGGTGCTCGAGAAGTATCTGGCGATGGCCCGCGATGCGAGCGGGGCCGGCGACCGGATCTCTGCCGAGAACTATCTGCAGCATGCCGAGCATTACTACCGGCTGATCAACGCCCATGGCGATGCCAACGGGCGCAACGCGCGGTCGGGCGGGGGCGATGGCACGCCGAGCGGGCACGACCAGCCCGATCCGGGCGACGAGGGCGACGGCGAAGCCGAGACCAGTGGACCGAACGGCAATCGCCGCCCGGTCAATGGTGGCCAGGACGAGACCGGCGACGACGCGTCGTAAAGCCGCACACTTCCTGCCAAGATAAAACTCCGGGTGGGAGCGTCGCGGGGCGCAGGCGTTTCAGCGCGACTTTCGGTCATTCCGGCCTCTTGTTCCAATATTGACACATCCCATATGGACATTGATCCGACCCGAGTTCGCGGTCGGGAAGAGCATCGCTGACCGTGGGCCCGATCGGGGCACGGATGGCAGAGGGCTAGGGAATGGACATCGAAAAATACACCGACCGCGCCCGCGGTTTCATTCAGAACGCACAGTCACTGGCCCAGCGCAGCGGCCATCAGCGGCTGACGCCCGAACATCTTCTCAAGGTCCTGATCGACGACGAGGAAGGCCTCGCATCGAATTTGATCGGTGCGGCCGGCGGCGATCCCGTCTCCGTCCTGCAGGCCGTGGAAGGCGAACTCGCCAGACTGCCGAAGGTCGAAGGCAGCGGGGCCGGACAGCTTTATCTTGCGCCCGAACTCGCGCGTTTGTTCGACAATGCGCAGAAGGTGGCCGAGAAAGCCGGCGACAGTTTCGTCACGACCGAGCGGCTGCTTCTTGCGCTGGCATTGGCCAGCGGCACGCCGTCGGCCGATATCCTGAAACGCCATGGCGTAACGCCGCAGGCGCTGAACAAGGCCGTCGAAGAATTGCGCAAGGGCCGCGAGGCGCATTCCGCCTCGGCCGAAGACAATTACGACGCGCTCAAGAAATATTCGCGCGACCTGACGCAGGCGGCGCGCGACGGCAAGATCGATCCGGTGATCGGTCGCGACGAGGAAATCCGTCGCACCATCCAGGTGCTCTCGCGCCGCACCAAGAACAATCCGGTACTGATCGGCGAACCGGGCGTCGGCAAGACGGCGATCGTCGAAGGCCTGGCGCAACGCATCGTCAATGGCGACGTGCCCGAGACGCTGAAAGACAAGCGTCTCATGTCGCTCGATCTTGGCGCGCTGGTGGCAGGCGCCAAATATCGCGGCGAGTTCGAGGAGCGGCTGAAATCGGTGCTGCAGGAAGTATCCGCGGCCGCCGGCGAAGTCGTCCTGTTCATCGACGAGCTGCATACGCTGGTTGGCGCGGGTGCTGCCGAAGGCGCGATGGATGCGTCCAACATGCTGAAGCCGGCTTTGGCGCGTGGCGAACTGCATTGCGTGGGTGCGACGACACTCGACGAGTATCGCAAGCGCATCGAAAAGGATGCGGCGCTGGCCCGGCGCTTTCAACCGGTCTTCGTCAACGAACCCTCGGTCGAGGAGACGATCTCGATCCTGCGCGGCATCAAGGAAAAATACGAACTGCATCACGGTGTTCGCATTACCGACGGTTCGATCGTCGCCGCTGCAACTCTCTCCAACCGCTATATCACCGACCGGTTCCTGCCGGACAAGGCGATCGACCTGATCGATGAAGCCGCGAGCCGGCTGCGCATGGAGATGGATTCGAAGCCGGAAGAGATCGACGAACTCGACCGGCGGCTGATCCAGTTCAAGATCGAGCGCGAAGCGCTGAAGAAAGAGAACGACGCGGCGTCGAAAGAACGCCTGTCGAAGCTCGAAAAGGAAATCGCCGAGCTCGAATCGAAATCGAACGAGCTGACGGCGGCCTGGCGCGCTGAAAAGGAAAAACTCGCCGGTGCGCAGAAACTAAAGGAACAGCTTGAGCAGGCGCGCGCGGAACTCGAACAGGTGCAACGCAAGGGCGATCTCGCGCGCGCCGGCGAAATCGCCTATGGCGTCATTCCGGATCTGGAAAAGAAGATCGCGACCGCCGAGGCGGCGCAGGAACACACGATCCTCAACGAGGTCGTGACGGAAGACGAGATCGCGGCCGTCGTATCGCGCTGGACCGGTATTCCGGTCGACCGGATGCTCGAAGGCGAGCGCGCCAAGCTGCTCAAGATGGAAGAGAAGCTGAAGGAGCGCGTCATCGGCCAGGAAGAAGCGATCCGCGCGGTGTCCGACGCGATCCGTCGCGCGCGGGCCGGTCTGCAGGATCCGAACCGCCCGATGGGCTCGTTCATCTTCCTCGGTCCGACCGGCGTCGGCAAAACCGAGCTGACCAAGGCACTCGCGGGTTTCCTCTTCGACGACGAACATGCGCTGCTGCGCATCGACATGTCGGAGTACATGGAGAAGCATTCGGTCGCGCGACTGATCGGTGCACCGCCCGGCTATGTCGGTTACGAAGAGGGCGGTGCGCTTACCGAAGCGGTGCGGCGGCGGCCTTATCAGGTGATCCTGTTCGACGAAATCGAGAAAGCGCATCCCGACGTATTCAACGTGCTGCTGCAGGTGCTCGATGACGGTCGCCTGACGGACGGTCAGGGCCGCACGGTCGATTTCCGCAACACGCTGATCGTGCTGACCTCGAATCTCGGCAGCGACATTCTGGCGACGCAGCCGGAAGGCCAGGATTCGAGCGCAGTGCGCGCGCAGGTGATGGACGTCGTGCGGGCGCATTTCCGTCCCGAGTTCCTGAACCGGATCGACGAGATTCTGCTGTTCCATCGGCTCACGCGCGAGCAGATGACCGGCATTGTCGATATCCAGGTGAAGCATCTCGAGGCGTTGCTCGCCCAGCGCAACATCAATCTCGAGCTCGATGCGGCGGCACGGCGCTGGCTTGCAGACAAGGGCTACGATCCGGTTTACGGGGCGCGGCCGTTGAAGCGGGTGATCCAGCGCGAGCTGCAGAACCCGCTGGCGAAGACCATCCTCGAAGGCCGCATTAAGGACGGCGACACGGTGACGGTTGGCGCGCGCAAGGACCAGCTCGTCATCAACGGCAAAACGGTAGCCGCGGCAGCTTGATCCCGCCTCAACGCACGAGGCAAGAAAAAGGGCGCGATCCCGAAAGATCGCGCCCTTGTTCGTTTGGCCGCCAGAGCGGCGTTACAGCGTCCGTTCAGCAGCTGCGTTCTTCGGCGACGGTGTAGCAGTCTGTACCCTGGCTGCCGACCAGCATCAGTTCGCCGCGACGCAACGTATCGCGCAGCGCGACAATCACCTCGCGGGCAGCGAAGAAATCCTCGAGATCGGCGCTGGCAAGCTTCTCGCCGGCGGGCAACTTGATATCGAGCGGGTTCACTTGTTCGCCCGCGACCAGCACTTCGTAATGCAGATGCGGACCGGTCGAACGGCCGGTGGTGCCGACATAGCCGATGATATCGCCCTGACGCACGCGATCGCCCTGGTTGAGGCCGTTCGCGAAGCCCTTCATATGCGCATAGGCGGTCGAGTATTCGGAGTTGTGGCGGATGCGGATGTAATTGCCGTAGCTGCCATTGTCGCTGATCGATTCGATCGTGCCGTCGCCGGCTGCGTAGATCGGCGTACCGCTGGGTGCGCCGAAATCGACGCCGCGATGCATCTTGTTATAGCCGAGCGTGGGATGCTTGCGCATGCCGAAGCCCGACGTGAGCCGTGCGCCGTCGATCGGCGTGCGCATCAATGCCTTGCGCACACTCTGGCCGTCGGGATTGAAAAAATCCCAGACGCCCGATGACGGCGTGAACTGGTAGAGCTCGAGTGTTTCGCCGGAGAGCGTGAGCGACACGTACGAAACCTCGCCGGTCTTCACCACGTCGCCGTTCTCGTCGAGATATTGGTCGTAGACGATCTCGAATTCATCGCCCGGCTGGATCTCGCGCTGGAAATCGACATCGAAGCTGAAGGCGCGAATCATTTCGGTCAGCGCAGTGATCGATACGCCCGCTTCCTGGGCGGCTTCGAAGAGGCTGGATTCGATCACGCCCTCGCCGCGCACGGTCGTCTGCAGCAGCGGGTGTGCGACTTCCATGACTGTAAACAGTCCATCGAAGCTGCGGTTGACCTGAACGTCGCGTTCGGCGCTCGGCTGGATGAGCAGGCCGACGAGCTGGAAGCCCGCGGATTCTTGCGGCATCGGCATTGGCTGTTGCGCCGATGCGAAGGTGAGTTCGACCGCCTGGCCGGGCATCAGTTCGCGCGGCGAAAAAGCCGGCTCGAGTGCGGTCACGGCAGCATATGCATCTTCCTGCGTCGCGCCGGCGTCGACCAACAATCCGATCAGCGTGTCGCCTGGTTTCACTTCGACGATCTGACTGACCTCGTCGGTTGTGAGGCCGTATGTATCGAGCGATGCCGCATCGAGTGCATTGGCATCGACGAGCGCATCGAGGCGCATCGAATCGAGATTGATGCTGAGTGCGACGTCGGACGGTTTCGCCGGCGGTTCGCTCAGCAATCCGTTTTCCTGCAACGCGACCGCCTGATAACGACGTGCGAGGGGATGCGGCGACGCAGCCGGCATATCGTTCGCATCGGCGCTTGCGACCGGCGCATCGGGCGTGCCGTCGTTCGGCGCGTTTTGATTCAATGCCGCATCGAAATTCCAGGCGGGCGCAATCGGGCTGGCGAGTGGTGCGGCCATCGTCGGCAGACCGATCGACGGCATCGCGGACAGACTCGGTTGCAGTGAGCCATCGGCGCCGGTTTCGGCCGCCACATCGCTCAGCGGGAAAAAGGCTATAGCGATGGTAACGGTGCCGGCGACCAGTCCGGCGGTAGCGACAAAGGCCGGGACCGACCTCGCCGTTCGCATCAAAAAACTGCGCAAAACCGGCGTCCTCCCCCCAATAACAGCCAACGATGCGCAGCCTTCCGGGAAGGCCCGCCGCATTAGGCTCGTAAAAACATGCGGCGGACCCAAAAATCCTGGCGGAAGTTCGATCCGGCGCCCCTATCGCGACCATGAAGGCTTGCGATTCCCCTGTCAATCAAAGATGCCACAGTTGGGCAAAAATTCCTTTTCCTCTCAATTAGATGTGAGGAAGCGCTCAGTTTATGCTTGACAAATTAAGGTGACCGCAATCGCGGTTGATTCGCATCAAACTGCCAAACCATTGAAATGGCGGCCTGTATGGCCCATTTGTAATAAATCACGGGCGGCCGGTTTGGCACCGGTTCCAGGCCGAAAAAACGGCCTGTCCTGTGGATAAAATGGCGATTTACAAAGCGTTTGACACGTCCGAGCGGGCCACGTATAAGCCCGTTCCTCGCGACGCAGACCGGGCTCCCAAGGGAGCGCGGAAGAAAGCGTGCGCGCTGCTGTTTGACAATGTGGTTGTTCAGGAAGGGATGCGCGGGCGGCGGTCCCGGAGTTCGAAAGAACGCCGAGATCTCAAGCCGAACGCGTGTCTATTTCGCCGAGCGGATCTGCGTCCGCTCCTGGGCTTTGTTCGCAAGAATAGAGCGCGGGAGATTGGCCAGGACCGAGCGTGCGAAACCGTTACGCGTTTAAATTAAACAGCTTGAGGTCTCTGTTCAGGTAATGGCGGATCGATGTCTTCGGACAGCGATTCTCCGAGGTAACCTGAGAGTTTGATCCTGGCTCAGAACGAACGCTGGCGGCATGCTTAACACATGCAAGTCGAACGTGAAGCCCGACTTCGGTCGGGTGGAAAGTGGCGCACGGGTGAGTAACGCGTGGGAACCTGCCTATTGGTAGAGGATAACCGCGGGAAACTGCGGCTAATACTCTATACGCCCTCCGGGGGAAAGATTTATCGCCAATAGAGGGGCCCGCGTCGGATTAGGTAGTTGGTGGGGTAACGGCCTACCAAGCCTGCGATCCGTAGCTGGTCTGAGAGGATGATCAGCCACACTGGGACTGAGACACGGCCCAGACTCCTACGGGAGGCAGCAGTGGGGAATATTGGACAATGGGGGAAACCCTGATCCAGCAATGCC
>Ga0163144_10000328_pt1 | contig 109995 bp, 98 predicted proteins | sample OliLak19BULKMAT1_FD_123175 | JGI IMG/M metagenome (GOLD analysis project Ga0163144, IMG submission 123175) | Freshwater microbial mat bacterial communities from Lake Vanda, McMurdo Dry Valleys, Antarctica - Oligotrophic Lake LV.19.BULKMAT1 | ecosystem: Environmental > Aquatic > Freshwater >...
GATAGTTGCACCAGCACAATAAGGCATTGACAAACCAAAAGCATAGCTCAACCCACCTGAGTCAATATAGTTATTGCTATACTCAAATGTCTCTAAATAATAGTTTTGAGTCAAATAGTAATATGCCTTAGTTATTCTACCATTTTTAAATGTGAAGTTAGCATCTACATCTGTCGTACCATAGGTATATACCCCAAAATAACCACCTCTAACTGTAACATTATCATAAGTTGTATAATTGGTATAAGAGTTATTAGTTACATAACAAGTTGATGAACCTACACGGTTACGCAAATCCATATTCTTGAAATTCACATAATTTGTGTAAGTGTTGTAAACAGCGTAAGTATTTCCAGATGTAGCAGTTGCCTCTACCATCATATTCTGGAAATTCATATAAGAAACATTGTTAACATCAATTACACGAGTAGTAGTAGCATACAATCTTGTTGTACGACCAGCACCATTCCAAGTAATAGTTTTAGCGGCTGATGAACCAGTAACTCCAGAAGTAAAAGATATACCTTCATTCCAGTTACCAGCACCAATGTTAAATGTTACAGCAGCACTGATACCTTTAGATTTTAGGTCAGTCACTGCGGCTCCTATCGTGCTGTAGCTACAGCCCGATGCGCAAATGGTGTAGGTTCCGCTCAATGCTTGCGCACTGGCATTGCCACCACCTAACAATGCCACCGCCATTACAGCAGCGACACCTACACCCTTAACATTCTTCTGAATGCTAAAGCTTAATTGTTTAAGTAATAATAAATTCATATAAACGGGTTAAAAAAATTAGTAGCAAAATCGAGAAATCCTCTTTAATTTCACATTGCAATTTAGCATTGATTTTAATATGGTACTACTTTAAAATGATTATTTTTAAAATAAGTGAACTTTTATTAAGTTTAGAAATTAACGTTAATTTTTCAATGGTTGCAAGATTAAATCAAGAAAAGTTAAACTAAAATAACAAAAATTATATAAACTACCGTTTAAAGGCATATCGTATTCATCAAATACGATTCAACACTTACTTCATATAACACTAGGTAAGCTTACTTATATTAAATTTAATGCAACCTTTAGGTTAGATTAAACGTAGATTAAAATTAGAAGATTAATACTACTATTACTAATTTAGAATCCTTAGGCTATATATCCATTAATTTGGCTAAAGGTCTAAAACTACTTACAAAATGATTAAATTTATTCAACAAGATTCTAGAGCAACCAATATATTTGGCAGGTCCAGGCAAAGATTATTTGGCTTTTCATTACTCGCATTTTTTGCGATTTACTCCCAATCAGCACAATCCCAAGCATTAAGCGGTAGTTATACAATTTGTGCCTCTGGTTGTAATTACAGCACTATGGCACTTGCTGTCACAGATTTAACAACAAAAGGTGTAAGTGGTCCAGTTACATTTAATTTATCTACAGCAACCTATAATTTAGGTACTGGAGTATTAATTGGTGCTATAACTGGTGCTTCATCTACCAATACCATTACATTTCAAGGTACAGGTAGAATGAGTACTTTAATAACAGGCACAGGTGGTACAAATGGTGCTACTATCGACATTAGAGCATCAAGCTGGATCAGATTGAAAGATTTAAGTATTTCCAATACATCACAAAATACAGCTACCAAATATGCTCTTAATATTTATCAATCAACTGATGTAATTGTTGATAGATGTGAAATAAAAGCTACCCTACCTACCACAGGAACTATTTACTGGGCTGCTTATTTATATTTCACACAAAGAGTCAGCCTTACAAACAATAACATAAGTGGGGGTTACTATGCTCTGTACCAAATAAGTACAAATACAACTACTATAGCTACTTATGGTAATAACTTATTTGAAAATAACCGAATCACTAAATACTACTACTATGGTTCATATTGCTTTACGGGTTATAACAACATATATAGAAGTAATTATGTAGATAGTGCAACAAACACATTTAGCTTTAATTTTTATAGTTCATCAGAAAATGGTGCAAAATATATAAACAACACAGTTCCTGGTTATAACACTAGCAACTCTGGTTTTTATGGATTAAGTTTAAATACGACTACTGGGGCAGAAAGTTTTGACATTATAAACAACTACTTTGGCCCCGCCATAATGAATAATGCTACATTTTCTCGATCGTTTTATTTAACTACAGGTTCTCAAGTGAACAGTAATGTTAAAGTATTACACAATACAATATATACTGGCAGCACTAGTACCACCTATTCTACTTACATCAGTCTAAGTGCTACTGGGCAAGGTGGATTTACTATGAAGAATAACATCTTTATGCGTAATACTTCTACTCAAGTTATCTATTTTGTCAATCCATTTAGAAAGGGTGATAGCATAGCCTATAATACTTACGTAAATTCTGGCAATTCAGCAGATAAAATTGATTACGATTGTACTGACTTTTCAGCTGCCGCCAACTTTACGGCCTTTGTTAAATCAGCAGGACACACTCAGAACATTGAATCAGAGCAGGATATTGTGCCAACATTTGTAAATAATGCATCTGATTTACGCCTAAACAATACAGTAATACAGCCAGTTGGAAAATTCTTAGCCAATGCAGCTAAAGATATATATGGTAATAATAGGTGTACCCTATTCCCGCCACTTGGGGCACATCAACCAAGCGGTACTAGTATTTATACTTCTACACTAATTAAGCCAATACTAAGCACTGTTGACACAGTAATAGTAGGTAGCCTTTATCCGGTTTCGATTACTAATTTAAATGAATTTCAACAATATAGATTTTATGTAAATGGCGTATTGGTGTCAAACAAGGACAGTAATGCGGCAGATTTTAGCATCAATACTCTTGGTAAATCTAGAATTAAAGTAATTTATCAAAATTGTGGTGCTTCTGATTCTGTAGCTAAAGACGTATTTGTAAAAAATCCTACGGCTAAACCAGTAGCCAAATTTTTGACAACTTCTCTTAATAGTATTTTACCAGGAACCGCAGTTCAATTTATAGACTTCAGTACTAACGGACCAAGTGCGTACCAATGGTTAATATCACCAGATAGTACAATTATCAACGGTCTTAAGACAGCTCGATATGTATATATAAATGGTACAACTAGCCGCAGCAAAAACCCTGTGGTTAGGTTTCTTACAGCGGGCAGTTACAGAGTATGTTTAACGGTAAGTAATAACATAGGTAGCAGTGGTCAAGTATGTAAAGTTGACTACATAAGCGTAAATGCTGCTTATAACATAGGTAGTGCAAACACTCCAGTAATAATTACTGATACAACAGGTTCATTATTTGACGATGGTGGCCCCAATGGATTATATAAAATTAATCAAAACAGTAGTGTTACTATAAAACCTTGTCCAGATGCCACCGTTTATGCTGTATTTAAATCTTTTGAGACTGAGTGCAATTATGACTATTTGAGAATATATGATGGTACAGACAATACAGGCATTCCACTACACAGATGTACTACAAATACATTTGGAACTAGAGGTCCTGGATTTGTTGGTCGAACTAATGTGACTTGTACCAATCAATGTAGGCCAAATTTATTGGCTGATACATTTGTTGCGAAATCAGGGTCAATTTATGTAGAGTGGTCAACTGATGGATCAGGAATTTATGACGGATGGGAAATGCAATGGACAAGTAAACCAAAAGGAAATATACCTTCAAAACCGACTGCTAAATTCAATGTTTCAACTAATGCAGCTTGTACCAATCAATTGATTAATTTCAATGTAATTGACTCTGGAAATTCAGCTTCTGCACAATACTTTTTTGACTTTGATGGTGATTTAAGCTCATTTGAAAGTACAAATAAGAATACTGCTTATCTATATACCACTCCAGGTACATATACAGTTACTTTAGTTGTGAGTGTTTGTAACAGAACTGATACTTTTCGTCAATTTATAGTGGTTAGTAATCCGCCTTCGCCTAAGGCTAAAATATCTGTTGACAATACTTTACCAATAATTGGTAGTATTGTGACCATAACTAGCAAAGTAGCTGTATAAGCTGATACTTACAGATACAGGGTATTGAAAAATGGTACTATATCTACAAGATTCAGTTTTACAGGAGGCACTAATCAAGGATCAGCTAATCCTCAATTTACTTTTCAAGATACAGGTTGCTACACCATTAGGCAAATAGTAAGTAATTCAACTGGAACAGATTCATTTGATTTTGCTTGTGCCGTTAGAGTAAGGGCACCATATTGTGTACCAACCGTGTCATTATTGGTTCCAGATTTAGGTATTAAATCTGTTTCACTAAACGGAGTTAATGCAAATGGTACCTCAGGTAAAGTGGCTTACTCAAATTTATTCAACACTATAACAAAAAATGTGAGTATAGGTGGAAAATTTGCTATAGAAATAGAACGTCCTAGCAATGCAAATGCAGCTTCAATTGCAGTTTGGGTTGACTTTAACTTTGACGGCGACTTTGCAGATGCTGGTGAGTTAATAGTAAGTAATAGCAATGTGACTTCTAAAATATATAGAGACACCATTTCAATACCTGGCAATGCTAGAGGCGGCACAGCCACAATGCGAATTGCAACTAATGGAGCCGGAGAAACGCAAAGGGCTTGTGGGCCTAACAGCTTTGGTGAATATATTGATGTTCGATTACTAATAAATCCAGACTTAACTGGTCCAATAATTAGTCTTATTGGTAATGATACCTTGAAAATTCAACCATCTTCTACATTTACTGATCCAGGTGCAACAGCAATGGATGCTGTTGATGGCGATGTAACTGCAAGTATTACCGTGGTATCGACTCCAAGTTTTAATGGAGCAATACCAGGTAGTTACATATTCACCTATTCTGCAACTGATAACAGTGGAAATATTAGCACTAGAAGAAGGATTGTTGTAGTTGGATCTGATAGTACTGCACCAAGTCTAATAGTAGCTGGCACAACAACTATGACAGTAAATGTGGGAACTACTCCCTACCAATTGCCAATAGTTATTTCTGCAAATGACAATTCTGATGGAGACCTATCTACTTTTGTTACTATTGCAGGAACTGTAAATACCCGTAGATTAGGTACATATGTTATAACCTATTCTGTAGTTGACTTTAGTGGAAATAGAGCTACAGTAGTGAGAAACATACAAGTGGTTGACCTGCAAAACCCTGTTATAGCTTTAAATGGAAGAGCTGTTGATACTTTGGAGTTAGGTGGCAATTATAATGATTTGGGTGTTACAGTAGCTGACAACAATGCTACTTCAGCTTACTTATTATCAACATTGAAAACTACCAACAACATTGTGAATAATAGGCAAGGTACTTACAGCATAGTTTACTCTGTGACTGATAGTGCTAACAATGTTGGAACAGTGAGTCGTACGATAATAGTTAAAGATAGGGTTGCACCTACAATACAAGTATTGGGTGGTGAGAATATTACATTAGATGTTAATACTACTTATACAGATTTAGGGGTTGCGGTTGCAGACTTAGGTCCATTCAATAACAACGTGACTAAATCTGGCACATTCTACACGAATTTCCCTTCTGGTTTTGCCAATAAACTAGGTACCTATACCATAGTTTACTCAGCAAGAGACAGCGCTGGCAACGTATCAGTTAAAACTCGTAACATAACTGTAGCAGACAGGGTTGCCCCAACCATTAGTCTAGTGGGTGTACCGGGGGTGAACTTATGCCGATTTAAAGAATATACTAATAGAGGTTACACTGTATCAGATAACTTTAATGTGAATACAGATGTAAACGTGGTGACAGAAGGCGATGCTGTTAATGTACAAGAGCCTGGTGTTTATACCTTTAGATATAAAGCTACCGATAAAAGCAACAATATATCTTACTCAGAGTACAGAACAGTATTTGTTAGGACTCCTGAACAATGCGGTACTACTGCCATAGACAATCAGTCAGATTTAAGTAAAGCTATAACTGTGTATCCTAACCCTAGTACAGGTATGGTAAACCTAAGCTTAGATATTGATGCTAACCAACGTGTAACCATTCAAGTGGTAAATGCAGTTGGTGGAGTAGTTGCCACAGTATCAAATGGTAACAGCCTTAGTCAAGGTATATATACTGTTGACTTAAGCAATCAGCCTTCAGGTATTTATTTAATTCAAGTTAGGTCTAATAATACGAATGTGACCAAAAGAGTTGTGATTCAGAAATAAGAATAAGCAACTTTTTTTATATTACCTGTCTCAACCAAATGAGACGGGTTTTTTTATGCAACACAAATAAATTAATCTTGCCCTAATTTTGATTTAGAATAAAGCATTATTTTAAGGCTAATGAAATAATCAAAAAATAAAAATAGTAATTAATTATCTAAATATATTTGTCTTTAGAACAAAACTATTTATTTAAATATTTTAATAAATAACCTAAATACATCACACAATATCCCATTGCATTTCTCTATAATCATACCCGTATTTAACAGACCTGATGAAGTAGATGAGTTGTTGCTAAGTCTTACAACACAGGGCTTCAAAGACTTTGAGGTTATAATAGTTGAAGATGGAAGTACCATAACTTGCTTAGAAGTAGTAGAGAAATATAAATTTCAATTAAACATTCACTACTACGATAAACTCAATGAAGGACCTGGCTTAACTCGAAATTTTGGAGTAGAAAAGGCAACAGGAGATTACTTTATTTTCTTTGATAGCGACTGCATTATTCCTAATAATTATATGGATATAGTTAGCGACTTTCTTAATCTAAATTATTATCCATTATTTGGAGGGCCAGATGCAGCTGCACCTTCATTTACACCCATACAGCAAGCCATTAGCTATAGTATGACTAGCGTATTAACAACTGGTGGGATAAGGGGAGGAATGAAAAATACTAAAAAATTTCACCCTCGCAGTTTTAATATGGGATTTGATAAACAAGTTTATGAAAAAACTAGCGGCTTTGGTAAAATTAGATTTGGTGAAGATCTCGATTTGAGTTTACGCAGTATATCACTTGGTTTTGATGCCATACTTATTAAGGAAGCGTTTGTATATCATAAACGTAGGACTGATTTTAAAAAATTCTTCAAACAAATACATAATAGCGGCATAGCAAGAATAAATTTAAACATACGTCACCCTAGTACCCTTAAGGCAATTCACACCTTGCCTACTGTGTTTGTTATTTTTTCGATTTTATCGATAATATTAGGTTTGTTTAGTTTTGATTTGGGGCTGTTTATTATCTTTCTATATTTTATTGCAATATTTTTTCATTCGCTTATTAAGCTTAAATCAATTAAGGTAGCTGGACTTAGCGTAGTGGCCACAGCTGTGCAACACACGGCGTATGGTACTGGTATGATTAAAGCTGTATGGCGCAGATATATATTACGTCAGGGGGAATTTGAAGCCTATATAAAGAACTTTTACAAGTAGGTTCGCCAAAATGGTGTCAAATGTTATAATGCAAAGTTTAAACAATTGACCCTAGCTAATGGTACATATCATAGTTTTGTATTAGTATGAATTTTTTACACCATTTAGGTAAGTATTCGATGATGCTTAGTAGTGCCTTTGCTAGACCAGAGCGCACTCGAGTATATGTCCGCAGGTTAATTGACGAGGCTTACTCTTTGGGTGTTAGCTCATTGGGTATCGTTGCCGTAGTTTCACTTTTTATGGGTGCTGTTATTACCTTGAATACAGCCTACCAATTGGTTAGCCCATTAATATCTCCATCAGTTATTGGATCTGTTGTTAGTGACAGTACCATATTAGAATTAGCACCTACCATCTGTAGCCTTGTATTGGCAGGTAAGGTAGGAAGTAACATTGCTACCGAGTTGGGTAGTATGCGCGTAAGCGAGCAAATAGACGCCCTAGACGTAATGGGGGTAAATAGTATTGGATTCTTGATATGGCCTAAAATAATGGGGTTCATAATTACCCTACCCGTTCTGATTGTTATCAGTATGTTTTTAAGTTTATTAGGTGGTTACACTATTGGTAATGCAACAGGAATTGTATCTGGAGCTGCATTTATAGAAGGAGCTCAAAGTGTATTTAGAACTTACACGTTTGTGTTTGCAATGATTAAGACATTCACTTTTGCCTTCATTATTTCATCAGTAAGTAGTTATCAAGGGTATTATGTAGATGGTGGCTCTATTGACGTAGGTAAGTCTGCGACACGCAGTGTCGTATTTAGTTGCGTATTAATATTAATCAGCGACTACACCCTAGCGCAATTATTACTATTAAACTAAAGAGGCAGGCGAAATGAGTATAAAAATTAAAAATTTATTTAAAAGCTTCGGGGAAAAAGAAGTACTAAAAGATATAAACGTTGAGTTTGAAGTCGGAAAGTCTAATATGATAATTGGCGGATCTGGTTCTGGTAAAACTGTGTTAATGAAATGCATAGTCGGACTAATGGAGCCAACATCTGGTAAAATAATGTATGATGATATGGACTTTGTGAGTATGAAAGGTAAAGATAAACGTAACCTAAGAGTTAATCTAGGTATGTTGTTTCAGTATAGTGCACTATTTGACAGTATGAGTGTGGCTGATAACGTTGCCTTTCCTTTAAGAATGTTTAGCACTAAATCACCCAAGGAAATTAAGAAAAGGGTAGATTTCTGCTTAGACAGAGTGAATTTGCCCGATGCAGCTTTATTATTACCTGATGAAATATCTGGTGGTATGAAAAAACGTGTAGGTATAGCTAGAGCTATTGCTCTGAATCCCAAATACTTATTTTGTGATGAGCCTAACTCTGGTCTTGACCCAATAACCGCTGCAGTAATAGATGAACTGATAAAAGAAATTACTGAGGAATTTAAAACCACTACGGTAATTAATACGCACGATATGAAATCTGTAATGGATTTTGGAGACAACATCATTTTTCTAAAAGATGGTGTGGTGCAATGGAAAGGAACAAATGATGAACTTCGCGTAAGTGATGATGAGGTGTTAAACGGTTTTGTTAATGCCAGTCAATTCCTAGATAAAGACCACAAATAGCAGATAACTATACAGAAGGTATTAGGGTAAAGCTATACTTCTCCATAATTACATTTGCCAATAGTTTTTTGCAGGCATCATCTACCATTGCGTGGGCTGATGCTTCATCTACAGCCTGAACGTTAAGATTTATATGCTTACCTATTCTCACATCTTCTATTAGGTTTAAGCCTAAGTTGTGCAAACTTCTGGTTACTACTTTCCCCTGTGGATCCAACAATTCGTCAAGAGGCATTATGACAATTTTAGCAGTATAATTATTCATAGTTTTAAATAGCTTGATGCGGATTAATGTAAACTTCTTTAGTTTTATCTCTAAATATGTAAGAGAATATCAGGTAAGCCAATAATATAATGGGCATAGCCAAATATGAAATTAGTAAAAAGCAAATGAGACTAAATGTTGAAAATGCTATTTGTGCAATTCCAAATTTTTTAAACGACAAGCAAATAATTTTGCTAACCATTAGAAAAGAAATTAAAAGGCTAAATGTAATAAGTATCCAAATGTTTAATACATAATATCTAATGTCTATTGGGCTGATATATATTAACAGTGGTTCATAATTCAACATAAGGGGGATGCAAGCAACACAAAGCGCCATAGCGGGTGTAGGCAATCCTACAAATGAATTATCAGATAACTTATTAGTAGCCATTACATTATACTTGCCCAGTCTAAATACTGCTGCCATTACAATGACAAACGGCAATAATGGGTATATGGGAACACTGCCTATAACAAAGTCATATAGCCAAGGTGTACCAGTATGAATAAATAATATGTGTATAATGGTAGCTGGCAATACACCAAAAGTTACAACGTCTGTAAGTGAGTCTAGCTGTATACCTAGTTCGCTGTGCGCTTTTAATAACTTAGCTGCAAGTCCATCAGCCACATCAAATAAAGCTCCAATAACAATAAGCCAACTTGCAAGGATTAAATCCCCATAATAGCAACTAAGAAGGCCTAGAAAACCGCAAAACAAATTGCACATTGTCAGTGCATTTGGCACATACAGTTCTATTTTTACCAGTTTGGACATTCCGTATAATTAGTTGCAAAAGTAAATCTTAATAATTGGATATATTAAATCCGGGAATTAAAATGAATTGGTGCAATTGCCAGTTGTAAATAGAAGTTATTTTTGTTCTAATTAAATTAATAAGCTAATAGCTATGGCTAAAGTGTCAACAAATACAATAAATGATGACGTTCACATTGACTACAAACGTAAAGGTCTGACTGATGAGGAATTAAGACTATTGTATTTGGGTATGTTGAAGCCTAGGTTAATAGAGGAAAAAATGCTGCTAATGCTGCGTAAAGGTCAGGTAAGCAAATGGTTTAGTGGTATTGGCCAAGAAGCTATATCAGTTGGTGCTACAATGGCAATGCAAGATGATGAGTGGATTATGCCACTTCATAGAAATTTGGGTGTATTCACGACCAGAGGTTGCGATTTGAAGACGCTATTTGCACAATTACAAGGCAAAGCAGAAGGTTATAGTCAAGGTAGAGAACGCAGCTTTCACTTTGGGGTAAAGGATCATTATATAGCTGGTATGATTAGCCATTTAGGCCCCCAACTAAGTTTGGCAGCAGGTGTAGCCCTTAGCTACAAACTAAATAAAGAGGCGAAAATTAGCATAGCATTTACCGGGGAGGGTGGAACTAGCGAGGGAGAATTTCACGAAGCTCTGAATACAGCAGCAGTATGGAAATTGCCTGTTATATTTATAATTGAGAACAATGGCTATGGGTTAAGTACAACTACCAGTGAGCAATATGCCTGTGAAAACCTAGTAGATAGAGCTATGGGTTACGGAATGCGTGGTGTAAAAATAGATGGAAATAACTTGTTGGAAGTTTATCATACCATTTCTACCCTAGCTAATGAAATGAGAGAAAACCCCGAACCTGTATTAATTGAATGTATTACATTCAGAATGAGAGGCCACGAGGAAGCCAGCGGTACCAAATATGTACCCCAAGAATTGTTTGATCTATGGGCTAAAAAAGACCCCCTTACCAATTATGAAAATTGGTTAAAAAAGAATAAAGTTATTGATACAGACTTTATATATAAATATAGAAATAAGTATCAAGAGGATATAAATGAGGCAATTAATTTCGCTTTAGACTTGCCCGCCCCTGTTCCAAATACTGAACACGAGTTGGCGCAAGTATATGCACCCTATACTCCAATATTATTGGCAAGTGCTGTTGCAAATGATAACAACTATGCTATAGAACCACAGTATGCAACTAAAAGCAAAAAGAGGTTAATTGATGCATTAAGTGATGGGTTAAAGCAAAGTATGCAGAAATACCCAGAACTAATACTGATGGGTCAAGACATAGCCGAGTACGGTGGAGTATTTAAAATTACTGAAAATTTTGTTGAGGAATTTGGTTTAGAACGAGTGAGAAATACTACCCTGTGTGAAAGTGCTATAGTAGGCATTGGTCTTGGACTAAGCCTAGAGGGTAAAAAGGCAATGATTGAGATGCAATTTGCTGACTTTGTAACCTGCGCATTTAATCAAATAGTAAATAATTTGGCTAAAATGTATTGGCGCTGGGGTCAAAATGCGGATGTAGTTATCAGAATGCCGACTGGTGCAGGTGTGGGTGCAGGACCCTTCCATAGTCAAAGTAACGAGGCTTGGTTTTTCCACGTACCAGGATTAAAAATTGTATATCCAAGTACCCCGGCTGATGCCAAAGGTTTGTTATGCAGTGCCATAGAAGATCCGAATCCTATTTTGGTGTTTGAACATAAAGCACTTTATCGCAGTGTTAGTGAAGAGGTCTATGATGATTATTACACCATACAAATAGGTAAGGCTAAAATAGTTACCGTAGGTGATTCTCTTACCGTAGTTACCTACGGTGCCGGTGTACATTGGGTGCTAGAGTATATAGCTGAACATCCAGATGCAGGTATTGAATTAATAGATTTGCGTACCCTATTACCTTGGGATACTGAAACCGTAACTGCCAGTGTACAGAAAACAGGTAAGGTACTGGTATTAAATGAAGATAGCCTGACAGGTAGCATCAGTGCAGAGATAGCCGCCTACATAGGTGAGTATTGCTTTACCTGCTTAGATGCGCCAGTTAAGCGCATAGGCAGCTTAGACACTCCGATTCCATTTGCACCAGAGCTAGAGCAAAACTATTTGCCGAAACACCGACTTATTGCAGCGGTTGAGGAATTGCTAAATTGGTAGAGAATAAATAGAGGTTAGGAAAAGAGTTTAATTATCTTATGCAGAAGCTTTAGTGAGTATCAACTCTCAACAATCATAAAAAAAAGAAAGCCTGCATAACTCATTTTTTTAGGTAATGCAGGAATTTAATAAAAAACGTATTCCTTTTTTTATTAAAAAGTTACGCAACCCAAATACACTAAAATCTATACGATGCTGTCAATTTTAAAAAGGATGGAGTACCAGGAGTAAAGCATAATTCATCAACTGTGTTTACTTCTCCTTTTAGCCTAGTTTCTGTGTCAAACGCGGCTTCATTCCATTCAATATTTGTTAAATTTTGAATTTGTAAACCAAATTCCTATTGTCCTACTTGCACTTACGTTAGTTGTATAGATTTGGTTTAAATTATTATTCAAGAATGTGTATTCACACACTAAAGAACATAATTTAATACCGATAGTGAATTTAAATAATAATAAAAATTACCTAACTGTTACTAGTATTTACTTATGATAATACACTCTGCACCAACCTTGTTGATGGATAATCTGATAGCCAACTGTTGTATCTAGTCGTCTTACAGGCTCAACCTCTGTGGTTACTACGTATCCGTGATAATTGTAGGCAGAAAAAGAATCTAAATGTTGAAGATTAATGTGGTAGCCCTGCTTTCTATGATTGTAATAACCATTATAATAAGAATAGCTTGGATTGATTTGAGAATGAACCATAGTAAAGGTCTTAAGGTCTGGTTTTTCTTCCTCCAGTCTAGGCAAATATTTTACAATCAAGGCCATATCCCAATCTATGGAGTCACTTTTAGTTAAGTTGCTCTTTATGCACATATACACTGGATAAATAGACAAAATCAAAAACAGAAGATTTAGGTAAGATTTATATTTAATTATCGCTAAAGTTAAGGTCATTGTTATGATTATCGCCATAAATACACTAATGGGTGTTGCATACCACTCATTTTTTGTAGTTGCTATAGATATAATTGTCAGATTAGTTGAAAATAGTATAACTATGTACAGAATACTACTGGGTATTTCCCCCTTAGTATAAAATTTTAAATAACATAAATATAAAGTCGAAGTCAAAAACAAACTAGTAAGGTACAAATTATGAAACCACATCAGCTTTAGGTAAAACCACCACGGCTCACCGTGCCCTTGTACATTGCTAGTTGCCAAGTTTAACACTTCGTTTTGCCACCAAATATTAAGGTAATGAATGTGGTAATAATCTCTAAGTAAATAAATTGCGGCAGCAAAAGCTAAGCCCAATACTATGGCTACATAAAACTTTGTTTGACTAAAAATAGTATTTGCATTTTTATTAAAAATTAGCCAAATGAACATTCCAACCAAAACAGGCAACACAGCAATTCCCTTGCACCAAACTGCTAAAACCATACATACTACGCTTAGGTACAGGTATTTATACCTTAATGATTTTATAAAAATGTAAAATATAAGGGCAGAAATAATTAGAAACGCTGTCAACATAGCATCATAGTCGCCCGTACGCCAGCTATGATCTAAAAAAGGTATTGGTGCAGAGGCAACTAACATCGCCGCAGCTAGGCCTGCCCACTTATTATGTATCCTTTTCGACATCCACAATGCTATGAAAATACATAGTGCAGCTACCGATATAACGCTAGGTAATCTAATGGCTAACAAATGATGCTGAGCAGGAATCATTCGCATAAATAGACTCTGTATAAATGGAACTAAGGGTGGCTTAAGATTAAACAAATCTGGTTTGCCCAACTGTGTAGGTGCGAATGGATTACCACCCAAATACATATCTAATGCATTGGTTGCTACACCTGCCTCGTCCCACATTATCAGCGATATGCGCTCTAATTGTAAAAATAAAATAGCATATAAACCCAGTATTAGCAATATCCACCAAACTATGGTTACAAATAATTGATTAGAAAACGTGTGGCTACGCACTGCGGTAATGATATGATGCAAAAGTAAGTTTTAGTTTTTACTCAAATATGTTAGTTTGATATGTGATAAATATTAAACTATGTATTTATTTAACTCAATACCGATTTAGTACAATTGGAAATACCTAAAATGTCAATAGATTGAAACGTTTGTATGTTTGGTGTAAATACAATTATGATGCAAACGATATTGGGATCTGGCGGCGCCATTGCCGAACCATTGGCAGAAGAACTGATTAAATATACAGATAAAATAAGGCTGGTAAGTCGCAATCCGAAAAAGGTAAATCTTAATGACGAATTGATGGCAGCAGACCTAACCCAGGCAGCTGAAGTTGATAAAGCTGTAAGCGGCAGTGACATAGTATATCTAATGGTAGGCTATACCTACAAGGCTAAGATATGGGCAGTAGAATGGCCAAAAACGATGCGCAATGTGATAGATGCTTGTAAAAAGTACCATTGCAAACTGGTATTCTTTGACAATGTATATATGTATGACCCTACTAAAGTAGGCCATATGACAGAACAAACCCCGTGGAAACCAAGCAGTAAGAAAGGGAAAATAAGGGCTGAAACAGCCAAAATGCTGATGGACGAAATCAATGCTGGACAAATACGAGCGATAATAGCCAGATCAGCTGATTTCTATGGGCCTAATACAAAAAATGGTGTGTTAAATGTTACCGTATTTAATAATTTTAAAAAGGGAAAACCAGCACAATGGTTAGGTTCTACAAGCAAAAGACACACATTTACCTACACGGTTGATGCTGCTAAGGCCACTGCCCTGCTGGCAAATACGGAAGATGCCTACAATCAAGTATGGCACCTGCCCACCTACGACACCCAAATGACGGGTAAAGATTGGGTAACGCAAATAGCTAAAGAAATGAATATTAGCCCAAAAATCCAATTACTGCCCGTATGGATGATGGGAATATTAGGACTATTTGTACTTGGACTAACTGAGCTAAAAGAAATGGTCTATCAATACACCCAAGACTACTACTTTGACAGCAACAAATTCACCAAAAGGTTTGGCAGTATGATTACACCACCAGAACTGGGAATAAAAGAAGTGGTAGAAAGTATGAAATAAGAAATATTGGGGCAATTGAATAATTACCCCAATATATAAATTTTGTTTATAACTACGGATTCCAAATAGTGATGTCGTGTCCACTTACAGTGTAACTAAATGTGGCACCTGGTCCAAGTTGGCAATAACCAACAATACCACCACCACCAGTGTTAGGAACAACGATAGGAGCACTCCTACTAATCTCAACTGTATATTTACAGTTAGGGTTACAGTTATAATTAATGTTTATAACTGAAGGTATACCATTATTCCCGCCAGATATAGGTAGGGGTATGGCAGCAAATGCCTTTTGAGTCTTGGGTCCTCCAGGGCATTGTTCATAAACAATTGCGAGAAAATACTCACAATCGGCATGATTGGTAATGGTTACTGTACAAGTTTGAATTTGTGCTTGCACGCTAGCTGACTTGACAAATAAGCCAAGAAACAGCAATAAGAAAATAATTGACGCTTTTTTCATCTTATTAAAAAAATTGTTTATTATTGTATATATATATATCATTATGCAAACATTATTAAGAAAACTTAGTCACACCTTATTAACAATTTCAGTATTGTTAATTACTTCTGTCACTTTCGCACAAAGCCTACCTGCGCCCAGCCTATATACCATACAGGGTAATAATGGCTCTAGTATAATTAGGAATTATATAGCATTACCTAATAGTCACAAAATAATAGAGATAGAAATATATGATACTACCCTATACCTAAACAATAAGTTGCTGTGTACCGCCCCTGTTACCACTATACATCTAGATGAAAAAAATGACACTGTATCTACCAGTACTGCTACGGGATTGCTAAAGCACCCTAAATTATCATTAATTACTACAAACAACTACTTTGCAGAGCCTGCCTACAAAGAAGTTATAGACTACAGCAACAATACTTTAGTAACTACCAATATTCCCGTATGTCGCAGAACATCATATTTGTTAACCAACAAAATTGCCTTTGTTAGCAAAACAGAATATTATTATTTGGTGAGTTATACAGACAGTTTTACTGATGCAGCCGGGAAAAAATATACCAACCCTAAGGGCAGAAAGTCAAGATTGGTATTATCTTATTTTAAAGATTTAAAACTACAATGGAGTAAAGATATTGGTGCTGGAATATCTATTTCAACTAATAAAACTTATTTACAATATGATGCCAAAACGCAACAACTCGCTATGTATGGTTCAGTAGCCGATAGTTTTACCAATGGGAACGGTACAATAATATTGACAGATAAATCGGCAAGTGTATTGCAAAGTTTTGACAAACAAGGTGTATTTAAACAATACATAGTATTAAACACATTTAGAAAAAATCGGAATACTTCTTTCATTAGTGATCTTTTTGCAGGTGGTGCATCGGCTTTTAACTTAATCATTCAAAACAGTAGCTTAAGAAGTGGAGACCCAATATTAGATTTAGATTCTTTTGGTAAAATAGAATGGATAACTTGGGACGGCATCTCAGATAAAGTTACAAGAAAAATACTCTTAACAAAAGTAAAACCTTACGCTATACCCTTTAGTGTTAGTATAGACACCCTGAATAATTTATATCTTGCTGTTTCTGATTATGAGGTAGAATTAAAAGGCTACAACAATAAAACATATACAGGTTTGAATAAAATATTCATTTTTAATAAAGACCAACAGATTATTTATTATCGACCTGATGAGTTTAACGGTGGTTCTATATTCATTGATGCCATTAGCCCTATCAGCACAACAGTCGTTTATTACTTTGGTAGATTTACCCAAGATTACAATGGCACGCCCATTACCATTGCTCGAGGTAACTCACCTATCAGGAAGGCAGGACTATTTGTTACTTATGATAGCAGGGTGTCTGGCATAGCTAACCATACTAACAAAATAGGAATTGGTGTTTACCCCAACCCTACGTCAGACCTTATAAATTTTAGCGAAGCCATAATTGGTCAATTGTTCATTACAGATATATATGGTAAAACCCTGAAAGTGATTAATGCCACTATACCTATATATCAAATAGATGTATCTTACCTTAGTCAAGGCGTCTACTACATATCTGGGGCAAATTACTCGGTTATTAAATTAGTTAAATTGTAACAGAATAAGCCAAACCAACTATTCATTTGCCAAGGGGGCTAAGCCAGCGTGTTGTCTAATTTCATTTACTGTCATTACAGCAATTACAGCATCAGACAAATAGGATATGGGTTTTCGCTGTCTGATGTGGCAAGCAGATTTGCCAGAATAGTTCAATGCAATGGCTTGCAGTGCGGCAAGGGTTTGACTGATTAAGTCTTGTTCTGGGGCGATGATATTGTTTTGAAACATCTCCATCTCGTCTAGTAAGTTTTGACTTTGCCCTAATTTTCCAGATTCTGAAATGCCGATTAAAATGGGTGGAATCTGAAAGGCTATGGGAATGTATTTGACGGTATTTTTTTCTAAGCTTATGAACATTTCACCATTTACGTTGGGTTGAAAGTTTACTGGCTGTGGTATTTGGTCTGCCGTTTCGCCATAAAGTTTTATGACCTCGCCAGCGCTGCGGGCACCACGAAACTTTTGGTCAAACCATTTCTGGAATGCATCCTTTCTAGTCGTACCATTTTCATCGGTTTGGTCCCAGTCTGTACCTGGCATATACAGCATCATACCCGGAAAAAATCCGTTTTTAGTATTATAGGCGTGATATTGCCCCATTGCCTGATCTACCTGTAGCCTGTCTGCAGCACCTGCCCATACGGGTGGCGAATAATAATAAGTGCCAGGACTATAGGGTTTTATGTATATTAATTCCCCCAGATACTGCTTGCTATACTTTCGCTGGTCTGCTAATATCGTTTCAGCATTCCCGGTAAATATTCGCAATTGTCTAGGTGTAGCCCAATGGTGTTGATTGCTGTAGGCATAGCGCCAATCGGTACTTATCTGGGCAAATTCTGGCTCTACGCCATTTTCAGGAATGGGGCATAGGCGTACACTGGCATAATCTATATGCTTTATTTCAGTTATCTGAGCCAATGCATTATAACGAATCAGCAGGGCAAAGCCACCAAACCAAGCCATATCTACGGCTATTTTATTTAGTATTTGTTTGGCTAATATTTGATTGTAAAAATATTGTTGACCTGTATCTTCATTATCTATTACAAATCCATCGCCGATAATGAACCTAGACCGAACCTCTGCACAAGACCTAGCAATACTACTTCCCCGTATCAGTTCTGCCATATTGTTATAATACAAGTTGTCAACACCTGCACGCACTACATTTCGTTGTAGGTCTTCCCTGATGGTAAGTATTGGGGCTCCATTCTGATTATCGCCCGTTTGAAAATTATGCCAAGATATGTCATTCATATTGCTGTACTTATGGTTTGTTATCTAGTCAGTAATGTTTTAGATGCCTATTAGGTTTGGCTTACCATTAGATATTGGCAAAAGAATACAATAAACAAAATTTAATAAATAAAATTATCACTCCATTTCTTTAGGAAATTGATACTGCATACTATAAACTTGATAATTAGGTAACATAAATGAGTACCACGTATTGAGTTCGCCCCTACTTTTGATAAAAAACGAATAAACAAATCGGTACTAATTATTCAGGGTAGAGAAACGATTAGTAATGAGAGGTATCATAATTATATTAATCTGGATTTTTGGTTTAGGCATTTCTTGCAAGAACCTAAAGGATGAGCCTAAAAAGGTGTTAAAAAATTTTTTGATTTAAACTGAATGGGTTGATGAATTTATCTTAGCTTTCGTTTAGCAAATTGCCTAGTTGCCATTTTCATTTAATATTTACTAATTCAGTGTATTAGCTTTGCCTTGAAATGAGTATGGAGGAGTTAGAACATAATAGTAAGCATAGAGTAATCAGCAGCCACAGCCTACAGATTATCGTCGTGTTGGCCTGTTTGATATTGGGCTACAGCATATTTGGTCTGTTATCAATTGCGATTAGTGCTGCCTTTGGTTGGCCTATCGAGCAAGCTGAAATTATGAAAAGTGGTAGCAACAACCAACTTATGGTAATGCAGGTATTGGTCACTTTTGGAGCATTTATACTGCCTGCCCTCATATTGCCTAAGTTATTTTTTGGCGTTAAAACCATTAATTATCTTGGACTAATGCGCAATAACTCACTGTTAATATATGTATTGGCGTTTCTTACGCTATTGTCTATAGACCCAATAGTTAATTTTACCTATTTCATAAACAAAAGTATTCATTTTCCCATTTGGCTGGCTGGTTTAGAGGCTAATTTTTTAGAATTAGAGAAACAACAGACTGAAACTATGCAGTATTTCATAGCGGGTACCAGTTACCTAGCCTTGATCAAAAATCTGTTGATAGTCGCATTTTGGGCAGCACTTACAGAAGAGGTTTTCTTTAGAGGTTTGCTTATCCCATTATTACGAAATTGGACAGGTCGGGTTCACTTAAGTGTTTGGCTTGGGGCGTTCTTTTTCAGTGCCATTCACCTTCAGTTTTTCGGATTCATTCCCAGATTCATTTTGGGTCTACTATTTGGCTATTTGTTTATCTGGACGGGCAATTTAAAAGTCAGTCTATTGCTGCATACCATCAATAATGGTGTACAAGTGTATATGGTTTGGCTAGCTAGTAGGGCGGGTACATCGCTACCTATAGATCAAGTTACTATGCCAAAAGCACTTGCCCTAGGTGCAGGCATATTGTTAACCAGTTGCTTAATGTGGCTAATATATAGAATTACCCACAGGGTGCCAATGCCTAATAGGCTTTCAGCATTGTTTAGCAATCCATTAGGTAGAATAAATGGCGGGCCTTGGGCTAAGGTATATGCAGATACCAGCGCTATACAGGCAGAAATAATCGCTGCACGACTAAGAAATGAAGGCATAGATGCCACCGTCATCAACAAGAAAAGCAGCGTTTATAATAATTTTGGATTGATAGAGGTAATGGTAAAAAAAGAAGATTATGACTTGGCCATTAGTGTGTTAAATGAGGAGGACACCTCATCAAATCCCAGTGAATACTAAGCTGTTGCATTAATTATGAAATCTGTTGGAGACTTACTGCTGCGGTCAATTAGTGGGTTAGTTTTTATTGCCATTCTCATTTCAGCAAGTCTATTTGGTATTTGGGCAATGATATTGGTATTGTTTCCCGTTCTAATTATCGGCATTGCAGAGGCTATCCCCCTATTTTGGGCAGACAAACAAGACCACAATACTAAATACTGGATTATTGCTGCAGCTATAGCCTACGCCATTACCTATTTGGGTATTCCCTACTTACAGAAACTCACAATAGCAGTTGCGGTTGCAACTTTTTTAATATTTGCTGGCATTATTCTCATTTCATCTGCAAATAAACGGGCTGATTTTTACCAGATGATTGCCACCTTGTATGTATTGAATGGAATACTTTGCTTAGTTTGGATGCCCAGAATTGTACAAGTATTACAACAATCAAATGTTAATCAAATTGGTGACTATAGCTATCAGCATAAATACGTTTACCTGTCGTTCTTTATACTACAATGGAGTGGCGACACATTTGCCTATGTGGTGGGTAGGTTATTTGGCAAACACCCGTTAGCACCAAAAATTAGTCCTAAAAAAACTTGGGAGGGTACCATAGGGGGGAGTATTTTTTTGGTAACAGCGTCACTGCTGCTGGTTTATCAGTTTCACATTATTCCCTTATACTTAGCCGTTGTTATCAGCATCAGCACTATGTTTTTAGGGGTACTGGGTGACCTATTTCAATCTAAACTAAAGCGACAAGTTGGCGTTAAAGATTCAGGTAACATTATTCCTGGGCACGGAGGCATATTAGACCGTTTTGACAGTGTACTATTTAGTGCACCAGGGGTGTTGTATTTGGGGCTAATAGCCATAATTATCCTCCAATTATTCTAGCCTAACTTTTATAGACTATATAAAGCCCTCAATATGTGCCATCAATTGCTCACGTTGCCCTGGGATATACGGGATTACACTTACCGTATGTGTGCTAAAACAAAGTAGTGCAGCATCTGCAGCTGACCGGATTTCTATTTGCCATACTTGCGTAGTTCTACCAATATGTATGGGTGATGCTCTAGCTATTACACTCCCCTCTCTGATAGATTTAATATGGTTACACTTTATTTCTATACCCAAGCAATAGTATTGAGTTCTGTCTATGCTAAGGTAGGCAGCAGTACTGCCCACAGTTTCACACAGGGCTGCGCTGGCACCACCATTCAAATAACCTAGTGGTTGTCTGGTACGGTGATCTACAGGCATACTGGCCTCAAGACAATGTGCATCTATTGCCGTAAACTCTATGCCAAGATTTTGACCCATATTGGCCAAGCTACCCCTATTTAGTTGCTCTAGAGTTATGGTGGTATCTATCATTATGTCTAAATCTCCTTTCTAGTAATGATTCTTAGGTTGACCAATTGAAATACACCCAAGTAAATTAATGCCATAATCCAACGGAATACATAATCATTTTTACTTATGTCATTGCCCCCATTTATAGCACGTTGTAACCAATATGGTGAAGGGAGCAAACCTAAAAATGCGCCTTTAGGAAACAATAAATCTATATCAAATGCATTTAGACCCAATACTTTACCTTGATTAGTGGCAAACCCCCCTACAGGCATTAAGTTGGCACTTAGGGTTAGTGTTAGTACCAATTCTACCAACATATAGGCTAAGTATAATGCAATAGCAAGACCTGTATTTTTAATAATTAAACCTGCAAACAATGCCATACTTAATAAGCCAAGTGTGCTGACAAAATAACCCAATAGAAAGGGAATGCCAGATGCAAACATTTTAAATACACTAGCACCGTGAAAACCAGCCGCCAAACTAACTATCAAGTAGCTAAATAAAGCTGCCCCTGCTGAAATGGTAACTAATACTATCAATTTACTTAAGTAATATTCCCAACGGGTCATACCATCTATAATGTGCTGGCGAAACGAGTTGTTCTGATAGTCTGCCGTCTGATGCGTAATGACTATCAAAGCCAACATAAAGCTCATAAACTTAAATAAATAACCTATGGTCTGCCATATATTATTATAAAACTCAGGAGAATTAACGCTGCTATCCAGCATTTCTTTCCCTATTTGACCTGTGGTCAAGGTACTTAATATGGGAAACGCAATGATAACAATGTATAGAATGCTGATGCCTAAAAATGCACGACTACGTCTGTACTTTAAGAAATCTATTAGAAATAGTTTTTGAATCAAAATATTTAGGCTTTATTTTTAGTAAGGTTAATAAATTGTTGCTCAAGGCTTGGCGTATATTCAGACAAATGATTTAGATAAATGCCCTGTTCTGCTAATGCTCTATTTACTTCACTTGCGCTTATATCTTTTTGTGTTTCTATTACGTTTTTACCTTCATCGTCGTGAATTGAAATCACAAAGTCAAGGTTAGTTAAGGTGTTGGCTAGCTGTATCATATCATCTGCCTGAATGTGATAGAACATAGAAGTTCTGCCCCCACTCACAAAGTTTTGCACGCTGCCAAAGTATTTCTTTACACCACGTTCTAGTATCATCATATGGCTGCATACTTTTTCAACCTCATCTAGTAAATGGCTGGCTAACAGTATGGTTTTGCCTTGGCTTTGCAAGAATAGTATTAATTCCCTCACTTCGGCTATGCCTATTGGGTCTAGTCCGTTAGTCGGCTCATCTAGTATTAATATTTTTGGGTCGCCCAGCAATACATTGGCAATGCCCAGGCGCATTTTCATACCCGTACTGTAGGTGCCAAATTTCGATTTTGCCCTTTGGTCTAGTCCTACTATTTTTAACACTCTATATATGTCTGACTTATCCACCCCTTTTATAGTGGCGCATATCAGCAAATTGTCATAGGCTGATAGATTCTTAATAAAGTTAGGCTGTTCTAGTAGTGTACCTATTTGTCTACGCACGTGGGTCTGATTCTCCTGAAAAGTCCAATTATAGCTGCCCGAACTGGGACTAAATACCCCAAGCAGCATACCTAATGTAGTGCTTTTGCCACTTCCATTTGGCCCAAGTAGTCCAAATATGGCCCCTTGTGGTATTTCAAAATCTAATTGATTGACGGCAGTAAGCGATCCAAATTGTTTGGTCAGCCCAGATACCTCTAAAATATTGTTTGACATAGGTTTTTAATGTCTTAGATTCACTAAGTTTCAATAGCGTTGTAAATCTAATAAATGTATTTATATCGCCAAAACTAAACAGGTAAATCTTTAATTTGTAATAAATGCAAGGATACAGATTAATACCTATTAAGAAACTTTTAATTTTTCTTTTGCTATTCGCTTCTAATTGTTTGTTGGCACAAACTCAGTATTATGATAATTACCCTGAGGATAGCACTGTAAAAAAGAAGAGGGAGGTTACAAACAAATATATAAACTTGGGTATTGCCGGTTATGGCCTCGGCATAGGAAACTCTAAATACTATAATGGCATTCGCATAAATGCGATAGATAAAAAGGTAAATCGGGTGAATGGAATCAATTTTAGCCTAATATATGCTGAGCCACTCGTTATGAATGGTATAAATATTAGTATTCTAACATCATCTACTGAGGTTAGCAATGGAATTAATTTAGCCGGACTGATAAACAAAACAAACAAGCATAACGGTATATTGATAGCAGGATTGTATGGAGGTACAGAGCAGCTGAATGGTCTAGGTATAGCCTTATATCAATTCACCAATCAAATGAATGGTATATTCATTGGTGGTGGGCTTGGTCCTTCGTATGCCAGTAAAGTTAACAAAGCAATGATGAACGGCGTCGCCCTAAGTGGTATAGGTAATGCAATGTCCATATTTAATGGTGCCTCTGTTGGACTGTTTGGTAATTATAATAGCGTAATGAACGGTCTTGAACTATCCCTAATAATTAACGAAAATAAAAAACTAAGAGGCCTTCAAATAGCCCCGTATAACAATGATTCATTGCACATTGGCATCAGTATCGGTGGGCTAAATATTGCCAAACAACTGTACGGATTTCAATTTGGGTTGATAAATATTGCGAAAAATAATCCAAGGCTATTTCGGGTGTTACCTATATTCAACTGCCAATTCCGCAGACCAAAACAGACAGATAATATGGGAATAATGGTCCAAAAAAATCCCCTAACACCATAATAGTTTTAGGGGAAAATATAATTGAGCATTAAGATAGTTATAATTTCAACTATTTATAAAAAGCAATCCTATTATATTGAATTAGTACTTTGGTAAACTAGTCTTCGTTTTTGTCATCAAAGTCGTCATCACCTTCATCATCAAAATCTTCCTCTTCAAAGTCGTCATCATCTACATCTAAGTCTTCTTCGTCAAAGTCAGCCATTTCTTCGCCTAGATCTTCATCGTCTAGATCGTCTTCCTCATCGAGAGTATCATCATCTTCGTCAATAAGGTCTTCTTCATCGTCCTCTTCTAATTCTGCACTTACTTTCCTAGATGTTATGATGGATGTGCCTTGAAGTAAATCTTCCAATTGAGCTTGGCTTAGTGTTTTGTCCATTTTCAAATTACTAATCATTTTATTATGTTTTGTATTGATAATTCCTATAACGTTTAATCAACCCATTTTGTGGGGAATAATCCATACCAAATATACCGAATGCTTTAAAATTTGTTGATTAAATTTTTACTAAATTATATTATTTTCAGAAAATATCAGCAGTGTGCTTTTATATCTAATCGTTTTTATGTTGAACCGTATCTATCATCGGCGGGTAAATAGTTTTCATTAGCACCACATATTGCTTAGTAATAGTTAATAGATGATTAGTATCTTGTGGTATAGCTATTATTTTACTAAATTTAACAGCATCAGTTGTTTGCAATATTTCTGACAGCATATTTATAGCCTTTGGGTCTAGTCTTATATTCCGCACTATTTGCATCACAGTCTTTGTAGTCTTGGCTTTTAATCGTTTATGTATCAATTTAGATGTTAGCTGTCTAATGCTGAAATGTATGCTTGTATATAGCTTTTTCACCTCATCATCACTAGTTGGGTGTCCTCTAAGTTGCCATTCGTCTATATCTTGTAATAAAATATCGAATAGGGCTATCTCATTTTTCTTCAACTGTTTAGATTCCTTTAGTCGGCGCCTGTATTTTAAGTATAACCATAGGCTAATAGCAATAAGAACTAACAGAACCAATATCAAGGCATACATTTGGTAATTATCCCAAGGTTCAGAAATTGAGAGGTACGGCATTACATCTTTAAATGCCTTAGTAGTATCTACACTTACTAGGTTTATGTGAAACTTTATATTGACTGGTGCAGGTTGTTTTAGCACCTGCCAAGTGCTGGCTGGCCAATTGAACTGAAAGCTGCCACTGTCAAATGCCGTAAGCCCTAAGCTAATGTGCGATATTTCATCGGCATAATCTATATGTACACTGTCAAGTCTTTGCAGACCTGGCTGCAGGCCGGGAAAATTATGGAAATAAGAAGTGTCCTCTACCCTTAGACTTTCAATGTCTAACACAATAGTAAATCGGTCGCCAACAGTACCCTCTACCTTGCTAATGCTAAGTTTAGGTACACCAGCAGATGTTACTGAATGCGATACAAATAGAGCATACAATATAACACCTACTATAATTATATATCTATTTACACTGCGTTGCATCGTACATAGGCAAAGTTATTAGAATGCAAATGCTATGCAAGGCTGAAAGCAGAATAGTACTAGACTAGATCTGAAGGTAGAACATCGGCATCGTCTATGGCACGTACTCTAGTTATGTAGGGTACTGAACGCCTGATACCATCTTCTATTCCGGCTTTCATAGTCATACTGCGCATACTACAGGTTTTGCAAGTGCCTACCATTCTTAGCCATACAGTTGTATCTACTACTTTTACTAATTCTACATTACCACCGTCTGCTTCTAAAAATGGGCGCATACTTTGCAATGCCGCTTCTACTTTTAATAGTAAGTCAGAATTAACGTTAGTGACAGATTCTATGGTTGTGTTATCCAAATTATTATAATTATTAGTTAATTAAAACCATTATAAATAACAAAATTACAACGGAAAAGTGCAGAAACAATAAAATAAAAATGAGTGTGGAAAATGTATGATTTTAGTGGATATATCATCCATAGTGCGCCCTTTATACATTATATTAATGTTAAATAGCCTAAAAATGGAAATATTGTTGTAAGTTTGAATAATGATAAAAGAGAATAAGTGAATCAACTTATCTCTGTTTGTTTATCTTCTATTAGATGTTCAAACTAAAAAAATCGCTCGTTAAGTAGATTTTGCTAAGCAAAAATACATATCACCACAATACAATCAATCATACAAAATTGACTTGCCTTAATATCGGCTTGGGTGCTTGTTTTTTACCAGCGTTTACCTACAGTGGTTCAATCATTAACGTAAAGGAAATTTCATTTTCGACTACATTAACTATCAAAATTTTTGTTAAACCCCAATTCTTAGATTTTTTTTAAGGACAATTAAAGTATTATGCAAGAAACAGTAGCAACCAAGAGTAGCCCATCAAGTGGGCGTAGAGGTAGAAACACAACCAGTGTAAGTGCACGCAGACGTGCCGCTGAACAAACAGCAACCGAGTTGATGATTGAGCGCCTGCGCAATACGACTAGACCAACTTTTGCTAAAACAGTAGAAGAGTGTGTTAAAAATGGTAAACGTCCTGTGCAATTGAGCCCTACCCTAATAGTATTCAGCGATAAAACTAAAGAAGAACTGTTAGAAAGGTATAAGCATACCAACAACTTGTTTTAGTCTAAACAATACAGACAGATATGTTTTATACATATTTGTATCATAACATTCCCTTTGACTCTATTTTGCTCATTTGTCATTTTAGAGTTAAAGGGTTTTTTAATGATAAATTTTTAAACTCCTACACTTACTAATGAATGAAATACATCCTGTTTATATTTATTACACTTACATCATTTTGTACGTATGCCCAAAGCAATACCAAACCAGATAATGGAGATAAATTAGACTCTTCTTTAACTACTTACTTTAGTTCTACAGATATGTTTAAAATGATGATTAACCCCACTGTATATGAAGCCCCTATGACAGGTAATGATGTAGTAAGTACTATAGACTATAAATTTATAGTGAATTCTGATGGCAAAGTATTAGATATAAATATAAAAACAACTGGCTATTTTAATGCCTATGCAAAAGAAGTTGCTAAAAAAATGATAATTGAATGGGGTAAAAAAAACACCATTAGACCTAAAAAGAAAGAATTTTATATACAAACCTACAGGTGTGTAAGATTTTCTCATAAAACAATAGATTTCAATAATTATAAAGACGAAGTAGAAGTGAACGGATGTAACTAAACAAAATGGAAGACAATATAAAAAGCCTACTAAACAGATATCTAGACTACAACCTAGAAATGACCCTAGAAACTGCCAAGTTCCTAATAGACCTAGACCTTCAGGTAGAATCTTCCTATAGCGAATGCTGGCAATTACTGATACATACAGTGCACGCTACCAATATATGGTACAGCAGAATAGCTAATATGGCAAGTTATCAATATGGTATAAATGACTATTTACCTGGTGATGAAGCTATAAACTCGACCAATTTGATATTTAATAATTGGAAAAAGTATATTGCAGAGGCAAATTTATTTGAAACCTTGAGCTACACCAACCTACAGGGGAAACAGTTTGAATCAATACTATATGATGTAGTGCTACACCTAAACAACCACTGTACCCACCATCGAGCGCAGATAATGCATCTGCTTAGGGTAGAAGGTCATAAACCACTTGTTACAGATTTTATAGCTTGGTCTAGAAAAGAACTTGCAGCTAAGCCAAAACTATAGAACTAGACTAGTTCAAACTTTTTAACTGCAGCATTAGCCCAGAAATCCAATTTATCTCTTAAACCCTCTAATTTATAGGGCTTACTTATATAATCGTCCATACCTGCGCCCATACACATATCCTTATCAGATTCATTTGCGTTTGCCGTCACAGCTATAATAAAAGGTCTTAATTTTTCCTCTAAACGGTCATTAATAATTTTAGTAGCCTCTAACCCACTCACTTCTGGCATTTGTATGTCCATAAATATTATGTGGTATTCCTTACGCTTTACAGCATCTACAGCTTCTTGTCCATTAGCTACAGTATCACAATCATAGCCTAATTTACTCAATATGTTTTTAATCAACTTTTGGTTCACCATATTGTCCTCAGCTACCAATATACACACAGGTAATACAGCAGGTGCTATAAACACCTTATCAATATCTATTTGATTAGAGTAATGTATTACAGTGCTAGTATCGTTAGAGCTGGTAGCATCATCTAATACATTTATTAGGGTTTGCCTAAGCTGTGTAAATTTTAGGGGCTTCTCTAAAACAGTATGGAAATATTTGCGAAGATGTTTTTTAGATTTTGGGAAAAAGCCAACAGAACTAAATAAAATGAGCGGAATGTCATTGAAAATAGTATTCTCCTTAATATGTTGAGCCAGTTCCAAGCCATCCATTTCTGGCATTAGCATATCTATCACCACTGCATCAAACTTATGCAATTGTAACAAGCCTAGGCCCTCTGCGGCACTTTTAGCTAATTTGCTATTGAGGTTCCATATTTCAGTCTGCTTTTGAAGTATTTTTAGGTTAGTTTCATTATCGTCAATTAGCAACAATCTTTTACCTGCTAGTCTGCTTAACCTTATTGCTGGGTTATCATTGTCATTTACCTGTACACTTGGCGAGCTAATGGTAAAATGAAAAGTTGAACCTTTACCGTACTCACTTTCTGCCCAACTGTAGCCGCCCAATAAGCCACTAAGTCGGCTGACTATCGCTAAACCAAGACCAGTTCCACCAAATTTTCTGGTGATGCTGGAATCTACTTGACTAAATGTCTTGAAAAGCTTCACGAGTTTCTCTGACTTAATACCGATACCAGTATCCTTCACAGAAAATTCTAATATGTAAGGATTTTTAGAGTTCTGTTTGGTGGCAGATACTTTTACCAATATCTCACCTCTATCTGTAAATTTGATTGCGTTACTAACCAAATTCACCAATATTTGACGCAACCTAGTTATGTCGGTATGGATTAAATCTGGCGTATCTGTCTCTAGATAATACAATAGCTCTAAGTTTTTGCTAGCAGCTTGTACAGCCAATAGGTCAAATGTTTCCTCAATCACGCTGCGCAATTCATATGTTGCAGGTTCTAGTTCTAATTTACCAGACTCTATTTTACTAAAATCTAGTATATCATTTATTACCGTTAATAGACTTTCTCCGCTAATTCTTATGGTCTCTACATAGTCTTTTTGCTCCGCTGATAGCTCTGTATTTAACAGCAAACTTATCATACCTATCACTCCATTCATAGGGGTGCGAATCTCGTGACTCATATTTGCAAAAAACTCTTCTTTAGCTAATTGACTTTGCTCGGCGGCGTGCCAAGCCGAGTGCATTTCTGAATTTGCCTTGCGAAGCTCTAGTAATGCTACAGCTTGTTTGCTTAGTTTCATTAGAATGTCGCGTTGCTCTTCAGTTAATTGGTTAGGTTCACTATCTATTACACAAAGAGTACCTAATACGTATCCTTCTGGGCTAACTAAAGGAGCACCTGCATAAAATCTTATGTTAGGATCACCAGTTACTAAAGGATTATCTTTAAATCGATCATCCTTTGAAGCATCTTTTATCTCAAATATTTCACTTGTACCAATTGCATATTTACAAAACGACAAATCTTTATGTGTTTCTTCTACTTCAATGCCTATTTTACTTTTAAACCATTGTCTATTTTCATCTAGCAATGATACCAAGCTAATAGATGTCCCACATATCATTTTAGCAATTTTAGTCAATGCATCAAAACTTTCCTCTGACTTTGTATCTAGTACATCATAGCTTTTTAATGCTCTTAACCTATTCGACTCATTATAATAATCCGTATCAGAAAACTGCCTAAGTGTCTCATCAGCAAATTTTTCCGACTCATTTTTATTATTAGATGATATAGGGGTTTCACTCATTTTATTTGTTAGTGCTAAACTAATTGTTTTGGTAATACTTAGTAAACTAAGCGATTAATTTCACAATATACACTTATATTCAAAAGTATAATTTATTCGTAATTGTTATTTATTTATTACGCTAAATTAGGTATTAACTATACGAACAAATTCGGCTGTTGATTTGACTTGTAAATATTGTAATTTCATCATCTTTAATTATCAACTTATCATTTCGATTTAAGCATCTACATACAATGCCAAATAAATACACACCTAAAATTTTTACAATATTTTTGATATTCATCGCATTATCGTCTTGTAAAAATGATGATTACAAACAAAGGCTAGAAAATCTAAAAACAAGGTTAGATAGAAAGGTTGAAAGCTATATGGACACTACCTTGATAACTACAAATCAAGATTACAAATACTTAAGCACTGAAATAGTTGACACCCTATACTTTAGAGATAGCCTAATTCAACTGAAAACGAAATTAGTTGACAGAATCAATCAGATAAACGACAGTCTTCAACTAGAAATTAAGTCCAAGAAATTAACTGCAGAGGTATCTGAAAGATTAAATAGAGAAAAATTAAAATACATTAACATCGCTCAAAAATCAATAGATAGTGCTCTAGCTAAATTCCCGGAAGGCTACAGAATATTTATATTAAAACACACCCATTTACTAAATAAAGATACATTCTTTGTTCGCATTCGAATGACCCCTGACAGCGTACTGCAAATACTAAAACCTAAGAAAGCGCTGAAAGAAGTGGGTAAAAAAATAGATAAGATTTAATTCTAATGGTGGTCAATTTTTACTCTTAATCTAATTCAGCCGATTCAATAACATCGCTAGTAGGTGCATTTACTTTTTTAACGTTGCGCTTCTTCTTGATTTCACTCCCATTACTATTATGCTTTTCTAATGACTTTAAAGGGAGTTTTATGTCTTCAAACACTGAATTACCCTCTATCATAGATTGCTTTATTAAATCGTAGAAATATGTTTGTGCTTGCAATTTTTCTTCTCCTTCTGGCCTAACTCTTAGTTTATTGTAGTTATCTAGGTCTAGGTTGCGGCTTTTTACATTGTCTAATAATTGTACTGCAAGGAATGCCTTAATTTGGCTAAACAATTTTGGATCATATATAGGTGCAACTACCTCTACCCTTCGATCAAGGTTTCTGGTCATTAAATCGCTACTACCTATATACAGTTTTTCTTCACCACCATTAGCAAATAGATATACTCTGGTATGCTCTAAGTATCTGTCAACTATGCTTATAGCTTCTATGTTTGTACTAAGTCCTAGTTGACCTGGTATGATGGAGCAAATACCCCTTACAATAAGTTTTATCTCAACACCAGCCTTACCAGCTTCGTATAGTTTTACAATTAGCTCCTCATCTACCAGACTGTTCATTTTCAACACCATATAGGCTGTTCTGCCTGCTTGTGCATTGGCTATTTCATTATTAATGAGTGCCGTAATTTCTGATCGCATATGAAACGGAGATACCAACAAGTGCTTATAAGTTCCTGGTTTAAAGTTGCTCTCAAAAAAATTAAAAATGTTATTTACTTCTTGTGTAATGCCCTTATGTGCGGTAAATAAACCGTGATCGCCATATAGTCTGCTGGTTGTTTCATTAAAGTTTCCAGTTCCTATGTAGGCATACCTATGTATAGTGCTGCGGTCTTTCCTTTGAATTAGGCACAATTTGCTATGAACCTTTAGTCCTGGTACGCCAAACATAACCTTCGCACCTTCCTCTCTTAGTTGGTCAGCCCAAAATATATTAGCCTCTTCATCAAATCTAGCTTGCAGTTCTACCACTACCATTACCTGTTTACCATTTTTTACGGCATTAATAAGTGCGTTTATCACGTTACTGTTAGGTGCAACACGATATAATGTCATTTTAATGCTTTCTACTTGTGGGTCAATTGCAGATTCCCTTAACAAATCAATCAAATAACTAAAATTCTGATAGGGATAATGCAGCAATAAATCGCGGTCGTGTATCAACTGCAACATACTAGCATTCGGTTGAATGTCAGGATGAGGAATAGACGGTGCAGATGGATACCGCCAAGAATCTGGACCAACATCAGGAAACTTCATAAAGTCTTTAAAGTTGTGATATCTGGCACCTGGTATTGGGTTATCTTGCCCACGTAGTTTTAGCTTTCTAATGAGGAAACGCAGCATTTCTGGCGGCATTTTCTCATCATATATGAATCTCACCAATCGTCCACGTTTTCTTTGTTTCAGACTTTTAGTTACCTTTTGTATGTAGGTATCACCATATTCCTCCTCTACATCTAGTTCTGCATCTCTAGTCGCCTTAATGGTATAGGCCTCTATGTATTTATATCTAAATATTGCAAATATCTCCCGCAAATTGTACCTCAACAAATCATCTAACAAGATGATGTATGTATTCAAATCGTCATCGCTGTGTGGCAAAACTATAAACCTAGGTACTGTATCGGTAGGCAACTCCATTAGTGCCATTTTTGGCTTCCTCGCCCCTGGTGCATTACCGTCGTGCAGGTTTATAGTTAGATAAACAGATTTATCTTTCAGGTTTGGAAATACCCGAGCATTGTCTAACATAATTGGTACAAGGCGTGGGCGCACTTTACTTTGAAAGTAATTGCGAACGAATTGGCCTTGATCTACTGATAATTCAGATTCATCAATTATATGGATTCCGTTTTCCTTCAGTTCTGACTCTATTTTACTATAAATTTTGTCGAAGCTGTGCCTTTGTTCGAGTACTATTTCCTGTATTTGTTGAAGTATTTTTTTTGGTTTTCCTCCTAATATTTCGCTACCAGTAGCATTTACATCAACCATTCTCTTTAAGCTTGCTACACGCACTCTAAAGAATTCGTCTAAATTGCTGCTAAATATTCCCAAAAACTTTAACCGTTCTAGTAAGGGTACTTCTACATTAGCTGCTTCTTGCAATACTCTTGCATTGAATGCTAACCAACTAATTTCTCTATTTATAAATTGCTGATGGGGCATATTAATTTGGGCTTGGATAGTCAATAGCTTGGTTGTAAATATTACGCGCAAATATATTAACTGAAATATGTATATCTTAAACCTTACAATATAAGCCAATATTAAGATTAGTTAATAATGGTTTCAAACAAAAAAAACGGCTACATTCATAATCTGATGCAGCCGTTTATATATATTCTATATATTTATTTAATTATGCCGATACTTGCTCAGACAACTGTTGGCGAATCATATTTAATGCGCTACCCGCCTCAAACCATTTTATCTGCATTTCATTATATGTATGGTTCAACATAATGTCGTGATGCGAACCGTCAACGTGTTTTACCACCATTTTAACAGCCTGCCCTGGTTTAAAATCATTTAAACCAACTATGTCTATTTTATCGTCTTCTAGTATCAAATCATAATCAGCTACATTGGCAAATGTAAATGCCAACATTCCTTGCTTCTTCAAATTAGTTTCGTGTATTCTAGCAAATGATTTAACTACTACTGCCCTAGCACCTACGTGTCTAGGTTCCATAGCTGCGTGTTCTCTACTACTACCTTCGCCGTAGTTTTCATCGCCTACCACTACGCAACCAATATTTTCTTTCTTATAATCTCTAGCTACAGCATTTACCTTACCATATTCCAGTGTTAACTGGTTTTTCACGTGGTCTGCCATACCGTTAAAGAAGTTATTAGCACCCATTAGTAGATTGTTACTTATATTGTCTAGATGCCCTCTATACTTTAACCAAGGTCCAGCCATACTAATATGGTCTGTAGTGCACTTGCCACGTGCCTTGATAAGTAAATACATATCTTTCAAATCTTTACCATCCCAAGGTTGAAATGGGCTTAACAATTGAAGTCTATCACTGTGTGGATCTACTTCTATGTTTATTTGATTGCCATTTTCAGCGGGAGCTTGGTACATTGGGTCTTCTACATCAAATCCTTTTGGTGGCAACTCTATACCCTTTGGTTCGTCTAGCATTACTTGTTCACCATTTATGTTGGTGATGCTATCAGTCAATGGATTGAAACTCAACCTACCACCTAGTGCCATTGCAGTTACCATTTCTGGACTGGCTACAAATGCGTGGGTATTTGGGTTACCGTCATTACGCTTAGCAAAGTTTCTATTAAATGAAGTAATGATGCTGTTTTTTCTGTTCGGGTCTGCATTATGCCTTGCCCATTGCCCAATACAGGGTCCACAGGCATTTGCCAGTACCACCCCACCTATTTCATCAAATACTTGCAACAATCCATCACGCTCAGCTGTAAATCTAACCTGCTCACTACCAGGGGTAATGGTAAATTCAGAAGATACTTTTATGCCTTTACTTTTAGCTTGAGCCGCTATGCTACTGGCACGCGTCATATCTTCATAACTGCTATTAGTGCAAGATCCTATTAGTGCAACCTCTATTTCGTCTGGCCAATTATGTTCACGTACTGCATCTGCAAACTTGCTAATAGGCCAAGCTGCGTCTGGAGTAAATGGTCCATTAATATGTGGCTCTAGTTCATCTAAATTAATTTCAATTAGTTGGTCATAATATGCTGATGGATTAGCGTAAACCTCATCATCACTACGCAAGTAACTGCGTAAACCATTCGCCATTTCGGCTACTTCTGCTCTGCCTGTACTGCTTAGGTAAGCTGCCATTTTCTCGTCATAGGCAAATATTGAGGTAGTAGCACCTATTTCAGCACCCATATTACAGATGGTTCCTTTACCAGTAGCTGATAGGCTATCTGCACCTTCACCAAAATATTCGACTATGCAGCCTGTACCACCTTTTACGGTTAATATGCCTGCTACTAATAGTATGATGTCTTTTGCACTAGCCCAACCGTTTAATCTTCCCGTTAAATGTATGCCTATAAGTTTGGGCATTTTCAGTTCCCAACCCATACCGACCATAACATCTACAGCATCTGCACCACCTACGCCTATTGCTATCATTCCTAGTCCACCTGCATTTGGAGTGTGACTGTCTGTACCTATCATCATTCCCCCTGGGAATGCATAGTTCTCTAGTACTACTTGATGGATGATACCAGCATTTGGTTTCCAAAACCCGATTCCGTATTTTGTACTTACATCGCTAAGAAATTGAAACACCTCAGCATTTTCGCCCAGAGACTTCTTAATGTCGAGTTCAGCACCTTTTTCAGCTAATATCAAGTGGTCGCAGTGTACTGAACTTGGTACAGCAGTTTCATCTTTACCACATAGCATAAACTGAAGCAAAGCCATTTGTGCCGTAGCGTCTTGCATTGCAACTCTATCTGGGGCAAAGTCCACATAGGCATTACCCCTCGGCAGCTCTACAGTTGGCTCAGCCTCAAACAAGTGCGAGTAAAGTATTTTTTCAGAAAGAGTCAATGCTCTACCTAATGTTTTGCGTGCTTGATCTACACGGCTAGGCATATTGTCGTAAACTTTCTTGATGAGATCTAAATTAAAAACCATATATAAATTGACCTATATTATTAATTATAAAAGGCAAAGTTGGAGAAGTATCAAATTATGATACACCAGCTTTGTTACACGCAAAGGTATTGTATGCAGTATTAAAATAAAAAACACTGAAAATTATACTGCGGTTAAATGTTGTGATTTATTAACCACGGAGCGTAAAGTCTCTACATAGTAATATTTGGTATTTAGTTTAGCGTATTTAAGATTTAGAAAATCTTTTTAACTTATTTATCAGACAATTAGAGTCTAAAATCAGTGTTAAGACTACAAATTGTGTATTAACTTATTCTACTACATAACAAGACTATATTTGTAGATTATATGAAAATCTCTGTTAGAATATTTTTAGGTTTCGGACTTATGACATTGCTCATATTTGTCAGTAATCTGATAAATATTTATGCGAGCAATCTAATTGAAAACAATATTGAGGAATTCAATCAAAGTGAAACAGTACTTAGAAAATCACTAGAGTTACAAAAAGCGATAATTGACCAAGAAACTGGACTTAGAGGTTACTTACTTACTGGTATAGACAGCTTTAAGCAACCAATCGTAGCATCGGATCCAATAATAAAAGCAAATTTCGCTGAATTAACCATTTTACTTAAGGACAATCCTGAACAAATAAATAGAATTTACAGAATTAAGGATATTTTTTTTAAGTGGAAAACTGGTTATTCTAATATACTCTTGAATAAAAGAAAATTTTTATTAAAATCCGATGACTTAACCGACTTTTTAAATGCTACTAGTGTCAACCCAAGATTTGCTAAAACTTTGGTTGATGAAATTCGGAGTCTATGGATAGCATTTGACAACAGAGAACACGACGTTAGAAATCTAAAATTCGAAATTCAATCCTCCACTGTTAGGAATGCTAAATTGATAAATATACTTACGCTAATAGCCGCTGGTTTTATAGCCATAAGCTCTACTATATTGCTAATTAGGTATTTAATTAATAGATTAAATGTTTTGACTAAAGCTGCTGACGAAGTATTTAATGGAAATTATGAACTAAAAATTGAAGATAAAAAAAATGATGAGTTAAGACCACTTATACAATCATTTAATAAAATGTCAAATGAAATACAATCAAATTTTAAAACATTAAATGAAAATATTGCAGAACTAGAGCAGTTTAATTGGATTACTTCTCACGATATGAAGGAGCCGCTGAGAATGATAAGCCTATACAGCGAAAAAGTATTGATACTAAATGAAGATAAACTTGATTATAATTCTATTCAAGATATAAAATACATACAGAAAAATGTTCGAAGTATGATCAATTTAATAAATGATGTATTAGAATATGTTCGATCTAATGATGAAGATGAATTGAAGAAAACTGTGTTAGTAGATGACATTGTAAAAAAATTAATAGAACAAAACAGAGAATTAATAGAAAATACCAATACTAAATTAGAAATATCGAATCTTAAATTTGAAATATGTTGTAATGAAAAAATATTACTACAAGTTTTTCAAAACTTACTTATAAATTCAATTAAATATCGATCCGATAAGGACCCAATACTTAAAATATACGCAAGTACTGATGCTAAGGAAACCATCATATCGTTTAAGGACAATGGTATAGGAATAGACGATGAATATCAGGAAAAGGTTTTTGTTATGTTTCAACGCCTACACGATGCAAATGATGCTGAAGGAACAGGTATAGGTTTGTCAATTTGTAAGAAAATAATAAATAAAATGGGTGGCACTATATGGGTACAGCCAGGACTTAATGTAGGAACAATAATTCACATAAAAATTCCCACCACTTAAATAAGTTATAACTTTACTTTTATAACAAGTTAGTAAATGATTTATAAATTATTTCCTAACGTTCGTGAATAAGGTATAATAATAATTTGGCAATGATTCGTTAATATTAATATATTTGTATTTAGACTAAAATCGCTAAACTTAAATTGATTAACTGTTGAGAACAATCTCAAAATCGTTCTCTACTTTGCTTTACTTGTAATTCTGTTGCATTGTTCACTTTACAATTAGATCTAGCTTCAGAATCAACATATTTACATAATGCCAACATATTATTGGCACTTGTACCTAGTCAATATAATGCATTAAGTTGATACTTCGACTTAATATATTGTTTCATTTAATTGTGTTAGCCAGCTATTATATGTAGCTGGTTTTTTTTGGAAAATAACAATAGCTAACTCCAAAATCCAAACCTATATATTCTCATAATAGTTTGGGAACAATATAATAATATTTTTGTAACTGGTTTCTGTAACCAAAAATAGATGACCTGTTTCCAAGTAAAAATATATTTTCTTAAATATTATTTTAGGCTACCCTAAATTATTATTTTTGCGCCATTAAGTTTATAATTATGTTGCCTGACAAAAGAATATTCCTATTCATTCTAACTCTATTAACAGCAAATGTATTTGCCCAGAATGCAAAGCTAATGGGCAAAATAACGGCTGATAATCAAGGTGTAGAGGGAGTAAGAGTTGTAATAAAAACTTTAAGTAAAAAAGCAATTTCAGATTCTAATGGTAGATATACACTTACTGGGATTCCTCTAGGTCAGTACAAGATTCAAATATCTAGTTTGGGCTTCTTTAAATTGGAAAGAACTATAAAAATCACATCTTCTGGTACCGATACTTTAAATATTGACTTGAGTAATCAAAAAAACAATCAAATAGAAGTTGTTGTATCTGGCACGCTAAAAGAAGTAAATAGGCTAGAAAGTCCTGTACCTGTAGAGGTTTACAACTCTACTTTTTTTAAGAAAAACTTAACTGCAAATCTTTTCGAGGGGTTGGCTAATATAAATGGCGTACGACCACAGCTGAACTGTGCCATTTGCAATACGGGAGATATTCATATAAATGGACTAGAGGGTCCCTACACTATGGTACTAATAGATGGTATGCCGATTGTCAGCAGTTTGTCTACAGTGTACGGATTGTCTGGCATTCCAAATTCTTTAATAGAACGCATTGAAGTAGTAAAGGGCCCAGCAAGTAGTCTATATGGTAGCGAAGCAGTAGGCGGATTAATAAACGTAATAACAAAGAAACCTCAAAATGCTCCATTGTTTAATGCAGAGGTATTTATGACTACTTGGAATGAGGTAAACGCAGATGTCAGTTTTAAAATTAAGGCTAAAAAGATTGACCTCTTAACTGGCATTAACCACTTTAACTACAGCACAGTAATAGATAACAATAATGACAATTTTACCGATGTTACTTTGCAAAAGCGGATCTCTATATTTGAGAAAGCTAACTTCAAAAGAAAAGATAATAAGCTATTTACCCTAGCTGGTAGATATGTATTTGAAGATAGATGGGGTGGTGATATAAATTGGACTAAAGAGTTCAGAGGTGGCGACAGCATATATGGGGAAAGCATTTACACCAATCGTTGGGAACTTTTGGGTTCATACCAACTACCGATTAAGGAAAAAGTATTTTTTTCATTTTCATATAATCAACACCATCAAGATAGCAGATACGGAAACACCTCATACATTGCACAGCAAAACATAGGCTTTGGGCAATTAACTTGGGATAAAAAGTTAAAAGCTCACGATTTCCTAATAGGTGCAGCCTTGCGACAAACATTTTATGATGATAACACCCCTACGACAGCATCTGCAGATACTCTTATACCAAGTAATATGGCACAAAATATTTGGTTACCAGGGGTATTTGCTCAAGACGAAATAACACTAAGCAAAAAGCAGAAATTACTATTGGGCTTCAGATATGATTACAACTCAGTTCACGGGAATATATACACACCTAGGCTGGCCTATAAACTCAGCGTGAACGATAGAAATATAATTAGATTAAACACTGGTACAGGGTATAGGGTGGTAAATTTATTTACTGAAGATCATTCTGCGCTGACAGGGGCAAGAGCTGTAATAATAAATGACGATATAAGACCAGAGAAATCTATAAATGTAAACCTGAACTACATACATAAGAAATTCTATAAAAACGGTACGTACATCAGCTTTGACGCAACGGCATTTTATACACACTTTTACAATAGAATAATAGGAGATTTTTTATCTGATCCCAACAAAATTTCCTATAACAATTTAAACGGGTACGCAGTAAGTCAAGGAATTAGTGCAAATGTTGACTTTAGCTTTAATAATGGGCTGAAAATAGTAACTGGGGCTACTGCACAAGATGTAACCTACACTGACAACGGGGTAAAAAATTACCAATTTTTTACTGAGAAATTTACAGCGACTTGGTTGGCAAGCTATACTGTAAAGGAATTAAAATTGACTATAGACTACACGGGTAATCTATATAGCCCAATGAAACTACCATTAATTAGTGAGCTAGACCCAAGAAGTGATAAATCACCGTGGTGGAGCATACAAAACATACAATTTACCTATACTGGTTTTAAAAAAGTTGAGGTATTTGGCGGCGTTAAAAACCTTCTTAACTGGACACCCTTTAAGAAAAACGGACTACTGCTACCTAGAACGAATGATCCATTTGATAAAAATGTAAAGTATGATGCTAATGGTCAGGTAATTGTTGACGCAAATAATCCATACGGCTTTACATTTGACACAAGCTACGTATATGCTTCTAATCAAGGTATTAGGGGATTCTTAGGTATTAGAATTAATATAAATTAACCATAATGGCTCAGTTTAAATCAATTCTTGTTGCATTGTTACTTCTTAGTATAGGTACATACGGGCAGCCTAGAACATATACCTTTCAAGAATTGGACAGTGCAGAACTTGAAGAAGCCAGACCTATTTTGCTATTTATACATACTGATTGGTGCCAATATTGCCAAGGAATGAAATATTCTACATTTCAAGACAAAAAGGTCATAGCAATGCTGAATGAAAATTATTATTTGGTTAATTTTAATCCTGAAACCGAGCAACCAGTTTATTTTAACAAAAAAACCTATGTATTTAGGCAAACAGGTATCGGGGTCGGGCTAAGTGATTTAGCAGCAGAAATTTCTGCCATTACCCAAAATACCAGTTACCCAAGCATTATTATATTTGATGAAAAGTACCAGCTAATTGCGTATCAAAATTCATTTCTTACATCTAAGGAAATGATAACCTTTTTAATTAATAAGAGATAATGCTGGCTGACTATTGCATTTTTACATATCTAGTAATTTGTTTATTTACTTTCAATTGCATAATTATCTAAAATTTTGGTAATTTCCCATTTCTAAACAAAGTCAAAAACTTATATGAAACCTATTTTAATCAAGGCCATTCTACTTGCTTTAGTGGCTACTATTCTGATAAATTGTAAAAAAAAGGCTGAAGAATTCCCTAACATTAAGGGTCCATCTTGCCAACTTAGCTCTATGTTAAGCAAAGATCAAAGCTTAACTGCTGGTTTTGACATTTCAGGTAGGCTTTCATCACTTACTAACAAAGGGATAGTAAATAACGTAATTTCTTATAATTATAACTTCGACAATAAATTTTCAGCGTTTACTATAAATAATGGTGGCGATTTAACTAAATATCTTAAAGTTGTACAAAATAATAGTTTAACAGAATACTACATTTCTACTAAGGCTAATGGTGACCCACAATTTAGAGAACCTTTAAAGAGAATTCAGTACATATCTGATGCTCAAAATGTAAAAGTTGAAATGGTTTTATTTCAAAGTCGTAAAAACGAAACCTCAGCTTATATTACAGATAAGATAGTTTCCCTTAGCTATAAAGGGAAAAATGTAATAGTAGAAAAGGCTATTAAACTAGACAGTACAGTTTTATACACTAATACTTTTACTTATGATTCTTTATCAAGTCCTTTTTACAGAGTTGAATACTATATAGAGTCTCCCTACTTGTATTTAAGTGAGAATAATACTCTATCTAGAAAATTGGGAACTGGTTCTAATCAGATATTTAGTTATGAATATGATATCAGAGGTTTACCAACCAAAAGTACTTCACCACTAGGAATTACTACCTATACTTACAGTTGTAGATAGAAATTTATTGCGGAAATTATTAAACTATTTATTATTTCATTTTTTTTTAGCCGCTACGGTATTCCCTTTTATGGTCAAATTGGGACGTACTAATTCTATGTTCATATTAGAAAACACCAACATCGTTTTTCTAAATTCACCTAGTGGTCTATCTTTACTGTTGTAGCGTACTTTTATTTCAGCCTTAGCACCTGGTCCTATTGGTTCTTTTGGCCAAATGGGAGTAGTACAGCCGCAGGGTTGCTCTACATTAGTTATGATCAGGTCTGCATCTCCTACATTAGTAAATGGAAAGCTAGCTTCTACTACTTCGCCGTAAGTTATTGTCTTAAAGTCAAATCGCTCACTATCAAACTTAATTTTTGAACCTATCGTGTGTTGAAATGATGACATAATGGCGATACTAAGTATTGCGATAGATAAAATTGATAACTTTTTTATGTGTTTCATAAAACTACTTTAGCATTTATTAGTAATACCAGTCAAAATATATACCACTTCTACATACTAAGTGTTCTATAAACTTAACATCAAACTAATACAATAGGCTATATATGAAGTGCTACAAGTATTAATTTCGTTTGCTTAACACGACATTAATGCTAATGTAAATGCAGACCAAACCAAAAGTAATGATAATAACTGGTGCCAGCAGTGGCATTGGTCAAGCCATAGCTGCAGAGGCTGTGAAGAAAGGCTATAATGTATGCATAGCTGGGAGAGATATGCCAAAACTATTGCAAACAGAAACATTTTGCGTAGCCATAAACCCTAGAGTTAACCTCCTGAAAATGAGCTGTGATGTGAGTGTAGAGCTTGAATGCAAACAATTGATAGAGAGCTGTTTTAGTCACTTTGGTCAAATAGACGTGCTGGTGAATAATGCAGGAATAAGTATGCGAGCACTATTTATAGATGTAGAAATGGCTGTGTTGCACAAACTAATGAATGTAAATTTTTGGGGAATGGTTTATTGTTCCAAATATGCCCTACCCTACTTATTGGCTAGCAAGGGTAGTTTGGTAGGAATTAGTAGCATAGCAGGGTATAAGGGTTTACCGGCTAGAGCAGCTTACAGCGCCAGCAAAGCAGCAATGAATTCAATACTAGAGGTAATTAGGATAGAAAATATGTATAAGGGATTACACGTGTTAACTTGTGCTCCGGGCTTTACTGCCAGCAACATACGTCAGACTGCATTAAATAGCAGTGGTAATGCCCAAGCAGAAAGCCCACTAAATGAAAGTAAATTAATGCAAGCCGATGAAGTAGCGGAAAAGCTTCTAAATGCTATTAACAAACGTAAGAATACATTAATACTTACTACACAAGGCAAATTGACAGTTTGGGTTAATAAATTTTTCCCTATTTGGCTGAATAAAAAAGTGTATGATCATATGGCTAATGAACCAGATAGTCCATTAGAAAAAAAGGGCATAGATTAAAGCACATAATTAGTTAACCTATGACGAACCAAGATTTCAAAATAGGACAGCACTATATAAATAAATTTAAAACTAAGCTTCTAGTGCAAACTTTAAATCATTTATCAAGTCATCAATATGTTCTATGCCTACACTTAATCTGATAAGCGAATCTGTAACGCCGGTTTTTATACGCTCTTCTTTAGGTATGCTGGCGTGGGTCATACCAGCAGGGTAACCAATTAGAGACTCTACACCACCTAGTGATTCTGCTAAACTAAATAATTTAGTATTTGTCAATATTTTATGCGCATCTTGATAACTATCCCCTTTCAAATCGAAGCTCATCATTCCGCCAAAGTTTCTCATTTGAGACTTAGCCACATCGTGGTTATGATGACTCTCTAAACCCGGGAAATAAATGTTATTTACTTTAGAGTGACTCTGTAAAAATTGCGCTATTGCCATACCATTTTCACTGTGCCTATCCATTCGTACGTGCAATGTTTTTAGCCCCCTAAGTACCAAAAACGAATCTTGTGGACCACATACTGCTCCACTTGCATTTTGTATAAATCTAATCTGCTCTGCCACCTCTGCATCTTTCACTACGACTACACCCAGTACCACATCACTGTGGCCACCTAAATACTTAGTTGCACTATGCATCACTATATCAGCACCTAATTTAATGGGTTGCTGTAAATATGGACTAGCAAAAGTATTGTCAACCACCAGCATAGCATTGTACCCTGTTAATGAATGCTTAATAGCAGCTATGTCAATTATTTTTAGTGTAGGATTAGTTGGAGTCTCTAACCATACCAATTTGGTCTGATCATTAAGCAGTGGCTTTAGGTTTTCTGCAATGCTTAAATCTGTGAAGTGAAATTTAATGCCATATTTAGCAAACATTTTGGTAAAGATCCTGTAAGTACCTCCGTATAAATCGCTAGTTGCAATTACTTCATCACCTGGCTCTAGCATTTTAATAATCGCATCAATTGCGGCCATTCCACTACCGAAGCAGAAACCACTATGTCCTGCCTCTAGCGCAGCCATATTAGCCTCTAAAGCTGCACGAGTTGGGTTTTGCGTTCTAGCATATTCATAACCCTTATGTACACCTGGTGCTTCTTGCACATAGGTACTGGTCTGATATATTGGTGTCATAATGGCCCCAGTGCTTGGGTCTGGTTCTTGACCTGCGTGTATGGCCAATGTTTCTATATGTTGACTTAAAATATTGTTGCTCATAATATGGTCAAATATAGGAACTACTAAATAAGTTATAATCTTAAATAGGTTATTCTATATACGAACAGGCAATCATAACTTTGAAGGTCGCATATTTAAAAATTAGAATAATATTATGAGATTAAATTGCTCATTTAGGTATTTATGTGTCTATATAAATTATCAATGCAATTATGCCACTTATACTAAAAAACGCTGAACAGATAGATGGAATTAGGGCTAGTGGTCATTTAGCAGCTCGCATACTATTAGAGGTAGAGTCAATTATAGTTCCAGGCAACTCAACCAAATCTATAGACTCTTTTATAGTCACCTATATGGCTGACCACGGCGCTAGGGCTGCAACACTAAACTATAAGGGGTACCCAGCTAGCAGTTGCATTAGTGTAAACGAAGTAGTATGTCACGGCATACCCGGCAACTACAGTCTGCAAGAGGGAGACATAGTAAATGTGGACATAACTACAATTTTGAACGGTTACTTTGGCGATACCAGCAAAATGTTTATGGTAGGTGCTGTAAGTGAACGTGCTGCTAAATTGGTACAAATCACCAAAGAATGTTTAGATCTAGGTATAAACCAATGCTTTCCTGGAAATTTCTTAGGTAATATTGGCTATGTGATAGGCAATCACGCACACTCTTTTGGATATGGCGTTGTATATGAATTCTGTGGCCACGGTGTAGGTATCAAGTTTCACGAGGAGCCAGAAGTTAGCCATATAGCAAATAAAAATAGCGGAATCAGACTAAAGCCAGGTATGACATTTACCATCGAGCCTATGATAAATGAAGGTAAAGCTCGTGTAAAAATTGATAAAAACGATGGCTGGACCGCCCGAACTATAGACGGTAAACTAAGCGCACAATTCGAACATACTATTGCCATAACAGAAACTGGATATGAAGTACTTACAGACATTATTGGTGAATACAATTCTAAAGCTGAGAAGGCTAGTTCTATAGCTATTGATAATTAAGTCATTATATTATTCCTAGATGATAAATGAATTATTAATGTAATTTTGCTCATTTACTACTCATTAGATTATTTAACCTAATCGTAAATAACGTGTCCAACATTGTTTCATTATCTGATGCTATAAACCCACGCCAAAAGTATCAGGCTCCATTTCATTATCAAGCTATGAATCCTAACTATTTAGAGCTGATAAACAATAAATTAGAACGTCAACACTTTATGAAGCATATCGGCTTTGATTTGACGCATATTGCACCAGGCTACATTGAAGGCTTTGCCCCATTAACCATTGATGTACAGCAACAAGATGGATTTATACACGGTGGTATGACGGCAACTGTTAGCGACTTAGTAACAGGGTTTGCTGCTTTTAGTTTAGTGAATAGTGAAGATAGAGTGGTAACCAGTGACCTTAAGGTATCATACTTTAGCCCAGGTAAGGGTGAGGGAATATTTGCCAGAGGCTGGGTAATAAAACCTGGAGCAAGACTAATGTATTGCGAGGCTGAGGTGTATAGTGTAGAGCAAGAAAGACATCTGTTGATAGCAAAAGCATACGCAATAATGGCAGTGATAAAAGGTAAAAACAAAGAGATAGAGGGTACTTAATAAAAATTTTTCTTTGTTCCTTATTAGCTGTTATGAAATTAGCCATTTGGGTAATAGGACAATATCATAGCCCATACATTAAAACTGGTGTGGAAGAATATTTGTCTAGATTACAAAAATATTTACCTACTGAGTGGGAACATATAGTTAGCTCTAAAGCAAAAAAAACCCTAAATCCTGATCAACAAAAAGTAATAGAGGCAGAGGCTGTCCTTAAGAAAATTAAGCCTGGTGACAAATTTATTTGCCTAGACGAATATGGGAAAACCATAAGTAGCGTAGAATTGTCGCAGTTGATGCAAAAATGTATGATAGAAGTACCCGGTCGTTTAATATTATTAATTGGTGGCGCTTACGGACTATCTGACATATTGCTAAAACAAAGTCTAATGAACCTTAGCTTAAGTAAATTGACCTTTACGCACCAGTTTGCCTGGCTAATTACAGTTGAGCAACTATATAGGGCTATGACTATATTGGCAAATGAACCATATCATCACGAGTAATAGAAAGTATGAAAATTATAAAATCGCATTTTTAAATGAAATAATTATTTTAGGTAAAATGCGTTATTTTGAAATATAAATCGTAAAGTGGAAGAGTCTGCAACTGCAAAAACACAAAAGTGGTTACCAGCATTAGTTCATAAACTTGAAATTATGAAGCTACAGTTAGATACACAGACTGCTACAGAAGAAACATTAGACTTTAATAAATTTATAACAGAAAATGATCCTGATAATAAGGCTCTATTCCTAAAGAATATTGCTGAAAAGTATTTTATAGAGCGTATCTTAATTGACTATTTGTCTGATGTAAAAGACTTAAATATTAGCAAAATTGCCTTTAATTATCAGTCTCCAATAGTATAGGTTTGGATTGAACTAGAACAATGGAATGATGAAATTGTGGGAAGCTTTATTATGTCTAGTGCAACTGTAAACGCAAAATACCTCAATTTCGGCTATGATATTACTGAAACAATAGTAGCAAAAGATATGCATCTAGATGTACAAATCAGTATAATGAATACAAGTTCAAATAATTGAGGTTTGATAAGTAGAAAATTCATTTAATACAAGCCTCTAAAAACCTTTCTTTTTTAGAGAAAATAAACAATTCTACAGATAATTATTTTGATTGGCAGGTTGCAGTCGCATTCTACACAGTTTTACGCATATGCAATGCGCATCTTTCTCAGTTTAATTATCAATATACCAAACACATTGATGTAAATAATGCTTTGAATCCTAGGCAGGCTTTAAATTCTTGTATAGATGAAAACACATATACAGCTTATATTTCATTGCAAAATATATCTTGGTTATCAAGATACTTGTATAACCCTAAACAAAAGATTATTCTCAAATTCAAGACGTATATCTAAAGAAAATATTATTCATTTAAATTCAATAATGAACTACTTTGCTGTAAAGTACAAATACTAGTACAGCAACATAGTTTTAAAATATAATGATTTAAATAAACATACTTTCCAATCAAGTTTTATTTAAATAGCATAAAAAAAGGCTTAAAAACCAGAAGTATTTAAGCCTAAATATATTTTCTTAATTCATTTAAGTTTATTTTCTATAATCAAATTCATAGCTGACACCACCACTTAGATAATTTGTAATTGACTTCACGTTGTTTTTATCGCCCCATACATAACTACCTGTACCAGACACCTGTAGTATAAAGCCTTTATACTTGAGTAAGTTTACATTTGCCCTTAGATTAATATAATTCAATATACCCAGAGGTCTGTTAGAAGTTGCATTTGAACCTCTATTGAATGAAGTGTAAAATCTATTGTAGCCTAAGCCAAACAAAAGAAATTTTTGCCTACCCCTTAGGTAAATTTTAGGCGAATATCTACCCTCAGTATATAACATAGTAGAGTTAAATACAAACCAAGAAGGTAATTCTACATAATTCATTCCCTCTTGATTATTTTCATATCCTCGTGCAGCACCCGCCCTAACAGAGTAGTATGATGTCATAGTGTCGTTATGGTAATAAAATATCTCGAAATTTTGTTGACCAAATCTTCTTGTTTTATTATACTCCCCTTCTTTATAATATGTTAATAGAGGGTGAATTGCCGTAGCATAGTTTAAACCAAAATGTTTAAATGCTGTCAAAGTCATATCGAACATAGGACCAAACTTTGGACCATATACATTGTGTGCTACACTTATCATCAATCTGTTATCAGTCTCCATAACATATACGCCACGCTGGTATTGAAACACCCCTGTTCGTTGAGATCCGTGCCAAGGTGCATACAGTGTAGTATTGTCTCCTAATTTAGCGCCCTTCTTAGGTGCAATGATTTGTGCAGTACTGTTTAAACTTAAGCCAATTAAGAAAAGAGTGAGCAGGGCTATGCTTAATCTAGGGTTAGTGTGAAATTTATTCATTGGTTGAAATAGGTTATTGTAATGTCCTTTATGCATTTACAGATTCAAATATATTTAGTTTGTGTATATGCTTATTTCAAAATGTGACCAATTTGACTGTTTTATACACTAACAGTACATTAATTGGGATTGAAATTTGAAAAGTTATCTCCATTTAGCATATTCTATAATAAATGAAGGTTTTCCAATTACAGGATTATTACTAAATGCGTATAATCTGTTTAAATGTACCTTTGCCACCTACGTGAAAAAAATAGTTAGACTTACTGTATTCAATTTCTTAGGTCCGCTACTCGCCACGTTTTTTACAGTGCTGTTCACGCTACTGATGCAGTTTCTGTGGAAATACATAGACGACCTAGTGGGAAAAGGGCTGGAATGGTATGTCATTTTGCAGTTGTTGTTTTATGCTTCAGCTAGTTTGGTTCCATTAGCATTACCTCTAGCCATATTGCTGAGTAGTATTATGAGTTTTGGTAAACTGAGTGAAACTTTTGAACTGGTAGCCCTAAAGAGTGCTGGCATTAGTTTAGTTCGTACTATGTTGCCCCTTACTTATGTACTCATTATCATCAGTGTTGGTGCATTTTACTTTAGCAATAATGTCATACCTCAAGCTAATCTAAAATTTCATAGCCTGCTTTGGGATATCAGACAACAGCGACCTGCACTAGACATAAAGGACGGCGTATTCTATGGAGGCATTGACAATTACAGCATTAGAATATCAAAAAAAGACCCCGACGGCAGGCATATATATGGTATTATGATATATGACCACAGCAGGGATAGGGGTAACGATGTAGTATTAACTGCTAAATCTGGCGAAATGTACTCATCAGACAATAATCGCTGGCTAAACCTACAACTATATAACGGGGTTAGGTATGAAGAAATGCCCAGAGCTAATGATGGTGGCAGCCAACGTAGTAGTGACAGTTGGTCAGCAAATAGGTTATCATTCAAAAGTTATGAATTAAAGTTTGATTTAAGTGCTTTTAGCCTGCAACGTACTCGTGAGGAACTGTTCAAGGATAATTACCAAATGCTAAATATTAAGCAATTACAATATTATATAGATAGTCTTGACACCCGTAGGGGTAGAAAACTAGACGAGGTAATGATCTACAGTAAACCGTACTTTACCATATTGAGAGACAGCAGTATAATTAGGGCTGCCGCGACTGATGGTGCTAAGGTAAAAACAACAAATAAGCCCCTAATAGAAATATACCCATTTTATAACCAGAAAAATATTTTGAATAAAGCATTAGGTGCTGCACGATCTTTAAAGGAAAGCTTCAGAATACAACGGGAGGAATTAAAAACTTATGATGTTGAGCAACGAAAATATGAAATGGAGTGGCATCGTAAGTTTGCCATTAGTTTGGCTTGCCTGACTATGTTTTTTATTGGGGCACCCCTTGGGGCAGTCATTAGAAAAGGGGGGATTGGTACACCTACGGTGGTTGCCATTATTATGTTCATTGTATTCTATATACTCACCAAAATGGGGGAGCAATTAGCTCTGAATGAAACACTTTCTGTGTTTGTAGGCCTTTGGTTACCCACATTCATACTTATGCCAGCAGGGTTCTACCTAATACACAAGGCAAATACCGATAGAATTAACTACAATTTCGGGGCAACTATATCCCATTTCTTTAAGAAATACGTAAACAAACCGATACAAAGACTAAGAAGAAATAAAGCATTAGTACAATAATGCGTGTATTGATACTAAGCAATAAAGTACCTTGGCCTGCTAAAGATGGAGGAGCCATTGCAACTCAGAATATGATATTTGGATTGCAACAAGCTGGCGTTCAAACCAGTTTGGTTGCATTAAATACTCTAAAACATCGTGTAAATATAAACGACCTTCCGGCTGCATATCATAATTTGCATATACTAAAATTAGTAGAAGTAGATACTAATGTGAAGCCTTTAGCAGCATTTATCAATCTATTTACCCAGGATAGTTACCATATTTCAAGATTTAATGTGCCAGAGGTATCTCACCAAATAATTAATCTTCTTAGTCATCAACAGTTTGATATCATTCACATAGAGGGTTTACATATGGCGTGTTATCTGCCTACTTTAAGGCAATATTCTAACGCTAAGATTGTGCTTAGGGCACATAATGTAGAACACTTAATATGGAACAGGTTGGCTGGCAATGAAAAACATTGGTTAAGACGTTGGTACCTTAATTTGCTTAGCCAGCGATTGGAAACATTTGAATGGAATGCATTTAATCAAGCAGATGGTATTATTCCTATTACCTTAGTAGATGCAGAATACATTCAAGCAAGGATAACAGATAAACTAATAAATGTAAGTCCTACTGGAATTGACCTAAATAAATATACCTATCGTGATGATAACAATTACAGCAGTTTTGCTTGTTTTCACTTAGGCGCATTAGATTGGATACCTAATCGCGAAGGGTTAGAATGGTTTATCGCAAAAGTGTGGCCTGCTGTCATTCAACAATTACCCAATGCACATTTTCACATTGCAGGGCGCCACATTCCTGAATATATTTTAAATATGAAAGTTTCAAGCATTATCGTTCACGGTGAAATAAATGATGCTCAAGACTTTATGAATAATCACGGTGTGATGATTATACCCCTTCATAGTGGCAGTGGTATGCGCATTAAAATATTAGAAGGCTTGGCACTTGGCATACCAATGGTTAGCACGACTATTGGCGCAGAAGGAATTGGTATTTCTCACGGAAAAAACATCCTAATTGCTGATGATTACAAGGAAATGGCAATCACAATAATATCTTTACTTCAACAAAAATTTGATATTCAGAGCATTCGCCATAACGCACGCGCCCTAGCTGGACTAGAGTATAACAATAAACAGATAATGAGCAAACTGTTGACTTTTTATAAAGAATTATAATATAACTATTAATCATCTTTTATTTTGAAATCAATAAGCTGAAGCTTAAGAGAATTGTTGACGTAAGAAATTTATTATTCATTCTATTAACGCAACTTGAATTGAAATAGAAGCAATGATGTTATTTCAATGTCAATAATTACGCAACTCCGATTATTTTTGCAATAGAAGGAGTTTCGAATCCTGCGCTTAAGAAATTAAAAATGGCAATTACCAATACCAAAGATATTACGACCAAATACACCAATGGTCAAGTTATTGAGACGATTCAAAAATTGTCTGATAAAGACAAACTGTATCAGAAATGGTATAGTGATATGGTGTTGATGAGGAAGTTTGAAGAGAAAGCTGGTCAAATGTATGGAATGCAAAAAATTAGAGGATTTTGCCACTTATACATAGGTCAAGAAGCTGTAACAGCAGGTATGAGGAGCGCAATGGTAGAGGGTGATAAAGTAATAACTGCATACAGAGACCACGCACACGCCATAATAATGGGTATACCAGCTAAAGAAGTTATGGCAGAGCTGTATGGTAAAGCAACTGGATGTACTAAGGGTAAAGGCGGAAGTATGCACCTATTTAGTAAAGAGAAAAATTTCTTTGGTGGTCACGGTATTGTTGGGGCTCAAATACCGATGGGTGCAGGTATCGCATTTGCCGATAAATATTTGAATAAGGAAAATGTTACTTATGTATTTATGGGCGATGGTGCTGCACGTCAAGGGGCACTGCACGAGACTTTTACTATGGCAATGCTGTGGAAGCTACCAGTAGTATTTGTGTGTGAAAACAACAAATATGGAATGGGTACAGCTGTAGAGCGTACCACCAATGTGCCTGAACTGTATAGAATGGGCGCTGCCTATGATATGCCTAGCTATCCGGTAGATGGTATGAGTGTTGAGGCTTGCCATTTGGCTTTTGCTGATGCAAGAGCCTCTGCTATAAATGGTACACCAGTATTTTTAGAAATGAACACGTATAGGTATAAAGGCCACAGTATGAGTGACCCAGCAAAATACAGAACCAGAGAAGAGTTAGATAGCTTCAGAATAACTCGTGACCCAATAGAGGTTACTGAGAAATATATATTGTCTAATAAAATTGCCAACCAAGAATGGATAGACAAAGTAAATGAAGACGTAAAGGCTGTGGTAGAGGAAGCTGTAGTGTTTGCTGAAGAAAGTCCATACCCAGACCCAAGTGAAATATATACAGACAACTACTTACAAGAAGATTATCCTTTCTTAAAAGACTAGTTGAAATAAAATATTTGGTAATGTATAATGGAATTAAAATTCGATGCCTCTATTTTGAAATTCCAACTATATTTCTAAAAGTAAGATTAATTCTAATACCCATTTGTTTCTTAGTTTTGGGTATTGCGTGTAACCAATTTTCTTGAGTTGCATCAGACATAATTAATAGACTTCCAGCCTCAGGGCGCATATCAAGTTTTTTGTGAGTATCGACCTTATGTTTTAGTTTGAAAGTACGTACCTCACCCAAACTTATTGACGCTATAATTGGTTTTACACCAAGTTCCTTTTCATTATCTGCGTGCCAGCCCATACTGTCAGTTCCATCTCTATACATATTACACAGTACACTATTAAAACTGTTATTGGTAGTTAACTCTATTCTATTTTTTAAATGTCTTAATTCCTCTGTCCAATACATAGGTGCTAACTTTAATCCACTGTAGGTATAGACTGCAGTTGGATCGCCATACCAAGCCGATAGTCTAGGTTGAATTCGCCATTCCCCCGCTATAAATACTCTATCTTGCCGCCACTCTAATGTATTGTGAAGTGTTTGAAACAATAGATCAGATTCCGCCCGTTCTAAAAAATCTGGTATATAATACAGCTCCCCTCCTGAAATATCCTCCTTGTATTTAGCTGGTAAGTTAATTGACATTCTTTATTATCTGATTGAACGTTAAAATTGTTCGTTTACTATAATGAATTTTAATAAAAAGTTTGGCTAATCCTACCTTTGTCATTATCGTGATGGACGAAAAACTCATTCGCCGAATATATCTGCTCAGTTTAGTTAGCCTCATTATATGTTATATATTGGGTATGTTGGTCCACGTATTAGAAGTAGATGCAGCGCAATATGCCAGCATTAGCTTGGAATTGTTGCAAAGAAAAGGCTGGTGGACTATAACTGATGGTGGGCAAGCATATTTAGATAAGCCACCCTTATTGTTTTGGCTAGACAGTAGGGTATATTTGGTTCTCGGCTACACTGATTTTGCCTACAAAGTTCCTGCTATAATCAGCACATTAGCTGCTAGTTACAGTTTGTTTAGAATGGGCAGATTGTGGTACGGATCTGTTGCAGGACGCATAGCACCAATTATGTATTTATGTACCACTGGTGTTCTACTTATGAATAATGATGTAAGGACAGATGCGATATTGACCAACTACCTGCTAATAAGTATGTGGCACATTAGCGAGTATTTGGAAAATCAACCTCGCAAATTATTCCACTTAACTTTGGCATTTGTAGCTGCTGGATTGGCAATGATGGCAAAGGGGCCAATTGCATTGGTGCTACCAGCATTGGGTATATTCACCCATTTGCTGCTTCGCAGGTCTTGGCGTCCCGTTTACATTCTACACTTTAGTTATGGTCTTTTAATATTTACGCTAGTGTGTAGCCCAGCTATATACAGCGTTTATCATCAGTACGGATGGTATGGGGTTAGGTTTTACCTATGGATTCAGAGCTTTGGTAGAATAACTGGTGAAAACGTTTGGAACAACCACCCACCATTTTATTTCCTTACTTTAAATTGGGTATGGAGCGCGTTACCTTGGGCAGTAATAAGTATTCTAGCTGTCATTTGGCAAATTAAAAGGATTGTTAAACAAGGTTTTAGACTGTTACCAGGGCAAGAGTTTATTAGTGTCGGTATCTTTATACTTGGCTTATTAATGCTTAGCACCAGCCAGTACCAGTTACCTCACTACATAAATATATTACTACCCTATTCTATTTTATCATCTGCTGGCTATTTGGGGCAAAAGGCTATCAATGTTAGGGGATATAAGTGGCTACACATAATACAAGGCATTATATTGCTGATATTGATTGCAGTAGTTAGTACAATCGCTCTGTGGGCATTTCCAGTGTCACATTGGTATATCGCAGTCTTGTCAGGCTTACTTTTAGGTATTGGCGTAATTATGTGGTTGTATAAAAAGGCTGGACTTGAAATTAAAGTCGTCTATTCCTCTGCTCTAATTTGTGCTGGGCTTTGGGTTCTGATAAATGGAAGTCTTTTCCCACAATGGCTTAGCTACCAAAGTAACTACAATGTGGTTTCTGACCTTAAAAAATTTAAGAAGGAGGCTAGTGTTAAGGAATTCATTACTTATGGTCCAGTTCACGCACACGCTTTAGATTTTTATGCCCAAAAGCAAGTTACAAATCACAACTATCCCATTTCAGATTCATTTGCAGCTAGCCACCCCATCAGCTATGTATATACAGATCTGGGTGGGTATAATAATCTAAAAGAACATACCAAAGAGGTGAATGTGATAAGAGGATATGGCTATTATAATATTGCTTTCCTATCTATCGGCTTTATAAATCCGAAGACCAGAAGTAAATATTTACAGCCGCGCTATTTGCTAGAAGTTGAGTGGTAATGTATCGTCAAACAAAAAAACCCCAAACTTGAATACTCAAATTGGGGAAATACTTTTAAAAAAAGCTGAAGGTTAAACGCTTATCATTATGGGGCGTACGCCCGATGACTACATTTTTTCCATTTTCTTGTCTGCTTTTTTCTCTTTTTTAGCCGCTTTCACTGGCTTTTCTTTTTTAGCTTTTTTGTTAGCTTTTTCCATTTTCTTGTCTGCTTTGTCCATTTTGTCTTGAGCTAAAACAGGCATAGCCAAAGCCATTGATGCAATCATAATCGCTGCGAAAATCTTTTTCATAATACTAATGTGGTTAAATAATTATTAAATCTATCGGGTATGTTGTCATAATCGTGCCAATAACAGAATTTTGTAATCTATCAAGAAATAACTTACTTAACGCTAAGCTATTAACTAGTTACCCTTTTTCATATCATCGCCGACTTCGTTGGTTTTTCTTTTTGCTTGCTTTTTGGTTTTCTTCACACCTTTTTCAGCACGCTTACCATCTTTTTTCATTTCCATTTTGGTTTTACGCGCTTCTTTCTTCATTTTCGATTCTTTCTCTTGTGCGCTAGCGCCAACAGTAATTAAGGCTATTGCCAGAGTTAAAAGTATCTTGTTCATAATTCTTTGTATTAGTTGTAATTTGAATACAATAGACACAGATTTATTTCAATTTGTTTGATAAGGTTTTCAAATTTTGCAAGTAAATTTAAGAGACGGGTCAATGCAAGAATAAAGATTTCTTCCTCAATAATTTACCTTTGACATTAAGTTAGCAGTTCTAGATAATGATAGTATATAATGTAACCGTAAATGTAACCGACCAAATTCACGATAGATGGCTAGAGTGGATGTTGAATGATCATATACCTAAGGTGTTAGAGACGTCTATGTTTCGCAGCTACAGAATATTTAAAATATTAAGTAGGCAACCAGAAGAAACAGGCAGCACATATAGTATTCAGTATTACGCCGAACAATTAAGTGACTATGAATACTACAGAGATGAATTTGCCCCAAAACTACAACAAGATGCTGCTGAAAAATTTGGAGGTCAATTTACAGCATTCAGAACACTGCTAGAGGAAATTTAAATAATACTATTTCTCTCAATTATATACAATAGTATAATTATTATGTGTAATAATTCTAAAAAGAATTTACATTTGGATATTGTTTAGAATTTTCTTAATAAAAACTAATGCAACCCAATAAAAAAGTTTAACTTATCCTCTCTACAAGCCATAATGTGGCACGGCGGTGAAGTAACAAATGCTAAGACAAAATTCAAATTATCAACCAAATAGCGAATTGATTTCTTAACTTTCATCAATAGCCATTAGTTACCAAATTTGACATAATCTTACAAATAGAGTTAAAATCGTAACGTGTTGATATATAGATTGCATAAAATATATATACCTTTTACTGAACCAAATTATGCCGATTTTTATTTAAATTGCTGAGTAATGTTGCATTCATCACTTTTATTTTTATGTTCATCACATACTTGTTTTGACATAATATTCTGTGGATAACTTGCACCCATTATCTCAAAAGTTAACAATATAACTGTCAAATGATATCCCTTAATCTCACCAAAATGTATAGTTTCATACTAGGTATGATGCTACTAGCAGGTACAACAACTATAGCTGTTGCCGGCGAAAAACCAACCGCAGCAATGCGCGCTAAAGAAGAAACAGCTAATATGAAGATGGTCCTTAGCGTAAGTGATCAAACTGCTTTAGACGACATCTACAATCTAAATTACGAAGTTGCTAAAGAAATCGACAAGATTTTACTAGAGTGGAATTGGAATTCAGTGTGGTTAGAGAAAGAACTTCGTGGCCTAGATGAGCGTCGTGATGTTGCATTGTATGACCTATTGACTCCAGATCAGTATAGAAAATATATTGACTACAAGAAAATACACAACAGTGTTTTGAATCCAACTGATGGTGATTTAAAAGATGCTAACGAGAAAGCTAAAGCTGTAAGTAGAAATGAGAATAATAATCAACCGTCTAATATTGAAGGTTTAAAATAATAACCAAACACAGGCTCATTTAAATCAAGATAATATTAATATATCTTGATTTAACAACTTGCAAACTAGGTCTGTACAGACCTACTAATAAAATAAATATACACCGCTTGATTAGTTATTAGTCAGGCGGTTTTTTATTTATATCCTCCCGTTACTATTTTTAATTTTTGGGCTAATTCCAAACTAATACTAGAACTTGAGTAACCGTAACCATCAACCAGTACACCCTTAAGTCCATCTTTTGTTTCTATGGCATATACTACAGACTCGTCTGCTGGGTCACTAGGACCTTCAAATCTATAAACTTCGTTTACTTTAAATTGATTTAAGCTATATTGCTCAGTTTCGTCTTGCCTAGATAGTAAACTTTGACCATCACTGTGTACATTAAAATCAAAAACGTACCCTTTTGCCTGTAGTTCATTTAATGCTTGAACCAAGCTTTGATAATTCATTTTAGTTTCTTCCATATACTTATTAATAGTAATAATGAGTAAGAAAAATGAGATTATGTTTACAAATTGATTAAGTTTAATCCGGACAAGATTGTAGTTGTTTAAACACTCATTCTAGGTTTGTAGTTCAATTTATATGTTTAACCTCAATAGAAATGCTCAATTTTTTCTTTAATGTGAATATACTCTTAATCAGGATTATAAAAAATGTGAATAGGTCACAGTAATTTTCCGATAAAGATAATATTGTGTCAATTAAATAGTATGGTAATAAATAAAATATTAATCGTATAATTGTGATATGACTACTCGTTTATAAATTTAATTTCTTTAAAACAATGATTAAAAGACTACTCAGCTTGGGTGGCGCCTTGTTATTTACTGTTGCAGCTTCGGCTCAATCCTATTACTACGTAAAGACAAGAGATGCTAATCCTGCGTACAACTTTGGCAACAATGTTGGTACTACTACAGTAATTCCTGTTGGTAGTAATGATGTACTAAGTGCATCGCAAACTCTACCATTTACATTTACTTTTTACGGAACTCCTTATTCTAGTTATAAAGCAAGTGATAATGGTTACATTACTTTTGACAATTCAGCAATGGTTAGTATGCCAATGAATACTGCCTTAACTGATGCAAAAGCACCCGAGAAATCAATTTTCGCATTCTGGGATGACCTAGAAACTAAGGCTGTAACTAATAATGCTAATATATTAAGTAATGTTAGGTCTTGGACTATTGGTACTGCACCTAATAGAATCCACGTAATACAATATAGTACTTTAAGTCCTAAAGGGGTTACAGTTACTACTGGCGCTACCAACCTTAATGCTATGTATTTCGGTATATTATTATATGAAGGTTCAAACAATATTCAAGTTGTGCATAACTATGCTTATGACCACTTGGTGAAGAAATTTTCTGGAACTATGGGTATAAAAGGTACTAGTAGAATTACAGAAGTTAGCGGTTCACCTAATTTAGTTGTACCTTATTTGGTGCCTTTTAACGAAAATGCAGATCCTGCAGCTCAACTTGTTTTCACATTTTATCCTGGTACCCAAGCTACTAATGATATTGTATTAAGAAAACCAAACATAAAACTAAACTATGGTCCTTCTGACAATATTGTAGTGAGTGGCCAATTTAATAATTTTGGTGCTGATGAATTAAACAAACTAGATATTTTCTATCAAGTTGATAGCGAAACACCTGTTAAATTTAGCTTCTTAGGCAATGTATTAGGAGGTGCTGATTATGGAACAGGTAACTATACTTTCCCAAATAAAATCACTGGTTTGGCATCAGGTAAAACATATACTTTAAAAGTATATACTTCTAACCCGAATGGTGGTGTTGATAATACCGAAGCAAATAATATATTTACCTCAACTTTTGCTGTAAACGGTGGTAAAATGGCAGGTCACCGTACACTATTAGAAGAGGGTACTGGCGCTTGGTGCGGATTCTGCCCTGATGGCCACATTATTCTAAAAAATATTTTAGATAAAAATGTTGAGCCAAATGTAATTGGTGTAGTTCACCACAATAATGATGGAATGACCAACCCAAAAAGTGATCAAATTAATTCAACTTGGCAAACTGGTTATCCGTACGGTATGATTGACCGTACTCCAGTAAATGGGTCTGTAGGAACAAGCAGAAACAATTGGGATCCTGCTGTAACAATGTCTCAAGAAACTATGAATCCAATGGAAATTCAAATTATTAATAAGACTTGGGACGCTACAACTAGAACTATTAAGTTTGATGTAGAAGTTTATTGTACAGACGTTTGGAATTCAGATGGTCGTCAATACGCTGTAAACGCATATATAGTTGAAAATAAAGTACGTGGTCCAAGTATCAATAACACGTGGAATCAAAGAAACTATTTCAGTAAAGATGACGCATCAGCTGGGGGTAACGGACACCCGCTTTATAATAAAGGTGCATTTTTAGCAGGATATTATCATAATCACGTAGTACGTGCAGTATTAGGTGCTAACAGCATTGGTGACTTAGGTGTATTTCCTATGAATTATGAAATAGGTAAAAAATATACCAAATCTTATACCTATGTATTACCAGCAGTTACAAAAGTGACCTACACAGGTACTGCTTCTCGTGATGTAGATGGTTACTTTGACACCAACGCTGGTGACGGTGCTAATAAACCTGATGATATTTCTATAGTTGCTTATGTATCTTACTCTGATCCACTTCGTACTAGAAATGAAATTTTAAATTCTCGTGCGAAAATGCTAACTGGTTGGTATGCTGGTGTAAATGACCCTAAAATTACTGCGGTAACTGCATTAGAGGTATTTCCTAACCCTGCTGTAAATAACGCAACTTTACGTTTCGATATGAGCAAAGCTGGTGTTGCAGAAGTATCCGTATTTGACGCTTTAGGTAAAAAAGTTAGCATTCTTTACAATGGCCAACTTAACCAAGGTACTCAAAAACTAAATGTTGACCTATCTACATTAAACAATGGCATTTACTTTGTAAACGTAAATGCTGGTGGTCAAGTAGTAACTACTAGATTAGTTGTAAATAAATAGTTAATCTGTAGAGTTTTCTCTACTCCAATATATAAAACCCTGTTCATTTAATTGGACAGGGTTTTTTTGTGGTTGCTATTGTGTGGCATTTTTAGTCTAACTCATTCTTATATTCATAACTTTGCCCTCTGAACAATCAAGATTACTACCGAATGTTGCCTACCCCATCTAGATATACCGTGACTGCAGCGCTACCCTATGCGAATGGGCCAGTTCATATTGGGCATTTAGCAGGATGTTACCTGCCTGCTGACATATATGTACGTTGGTTAAGGCTGCAAAAGAGGGATGTTGCCTTCATTTGCGGTAGTGATGAGCACGGTGTTGCCATTACCATCAAAGCTGCAAAAGAAGGTGTTAGTCCACAACAATTAGTTGATAAATACGATGGTATGATTCGCCAATCTTTTTTAGACTTTGGTATTTCTACAGATGTTTATTCCCGCACTTCATCGCCTAGACATCATCAAGTAGCAGCAGATTTTTTTAAAACACTGTATGAAAAAGATGTATTCATACAAAAGGAAAGTACACAATATTATGACCCAATTGCTAATCAGTTTTTAGCTGATAGATACATAATTGGTACCTGCCCAAACTGCGGCTATGACAATGCCTATGGGGACCAGTGTGAAAACTGTGGCAAATCATTAGATCCGCAAGATTTAATTAATCCGAGGAGTGCATTATCTGGCGAAATTCCGATAATGAAAAATACTAAACACTGGTACCTACCCCTACAGAAATACGAAAATTGGCTAACCGAGTATATACTTGAGCAACATAACAATTGGAAACCAAATGTGCTGGGACAGTGCAAAAGTTGGCTAAACCAAGGTCTGCAAGAGCGATCTATAACAAGAGATATGAGCTGGGGCGTGCAGGTGCCACTGCCAGATGCAGAAGGTAAAGTGCTGTACGTATGGATGGATGCCCCAATAGGTTATATATCTGCTACACAAGAATGGGCAGAAAATACCGATAAAAACTGGGAAGATTATTGGATGAAAGACGACACAAAGTTGGTGCACTTTATAGGTAAAGACAATATTGTGTTTCATTGCATCATATTCCCTGTTATGCTACAGGCACACGGAGGCTACATATTACCGGAGAATGTACCGGCTAATGAATTTCTAAATATAGAAGGCGATAAAGTCAGCACCAGTCGCAATCACGCAGTATGGTTACACGAATATTTGCTGGATTTTCCTGATATGCAAGACGTGTTGCGATACGTACTCATCAGCATATTGCCAGAGACTAAAGATTCTGACTTTACTTGGAAAGATTTTCAACAAAGAAACAACAGTGAATTAGCCGACATATTGGGTAATTTGGTAAATAGAATCATAATATTAATCCATAAGTTCTACAACGGTAAAATACCAGCCCCGGATGTACTAACTCAGCAAGAAATACAATTAATGCAAGAAATGCAAGATATTCCAGCTAGAGTATCTGCACTAATAGATAATTTCAAAATAAGAGATGCACAAACCGAGGCAATGAATTTGGCTAGATTGGGTAATAAATACTTAACTGAAAACGAACCCTGGAAAAGCATCAAAACAGACGTTACACGTACGGCGACAGTGATGCACTTTGGCATTCAATTATTGGCTAATTTAAGTATTGTATTGCAGCCGTTTTTACCATTTACCTGTACTAAAATTCAATTAGCGCTAAACCTGCCAGACCTAACTTGGGCGGATGCAGGTAGAGTTGACTTAGTGCCTGCCGATACATTTATAGAGCAACTACCAATCTTATTTAGAAAGATAGAAGATACAGAAATTGAAATTCAAGCGCAAAAATTAGCGAAAGCTAAGCTTGAAAATCTACAGGCACAAAAAACTAAAGAAGTGAAACTAGAAGAGATAATGCCAAGCATAGCATTTGATGACTTCGCTAAAATAGACTTGCGTGTTGGCAATATAATAGCTGCAGAACGTATACCTAAGGCAGATAAACTATTAAATCTAACTATAGACTTAGGCACAGACATCAGGTCAATACTAAGTGGAATAGCAGAATACTTTAAACCAGAAGACATAATAGGACAGCAGGTAGTAGTGGTTGCTAATTTAGCCCCAAGAAAGATGAGGGGCATAGAAAGTCAAGGTATGATACTGATGGCTGAGGATAATCAAGGAAATTTGCAATTCGTATTACCCGCTACCGTAATTAACCCAGGTAGCACAGTTCGTTAAATTATTTGTTGCATTGCTAAGATGAAAGATACTCCAGATTTACATATAAACGGGCTTAGAATTTTGATACCAAATGCTGGCTTTAAAATAGGCTTCTCGTTTGCATTGCTACTTTTCTCAATATTTTTTGTATTGTGGGCCAGTACAGTATGGTATCCAGATGCAGGCTATGGAAGCTTGTTTATTGCAGTATTAATACCCAACGTCATATTCGCTACATTCTTGCGTATAATGTTAACACAATCAGCAATAAAAGTTAGCCTTACTGCAACTAAAGAAGGAATAGAAGAACAGCCTGCCCCTGATGCAGATAAACGACTGCTAAAAATGAATAAAACCACAGGTGCTAGATTTATAGCTTGGGAAAATGTCGAAAAAATTCAAGAGAAAGGCGATAAGGGTAGAGATGGAGCTAGAGTGTTAACTATATTCATAAAAGGGAGCAAACAGTTCATTCAGCTAAGCAGTAGAAATACCGATATACATCAGTACCACGCATTCGTATCAGGTATGGCTGGTCACTTAAAGTAGAAATATTCGCTAGTTTATTGCAAAGAATAATAACCTAAAGGCCATTGCTTTGCATCAATTTATTCTCCTCAAGCAAATAGGATATGTCAATTTTCCAGAACTTAGCCAGCGATTGTATTATTTTATATTCCTCTATGCTGGTATCGTCATTTGCCTTAATTAATCTAAAGGCATAAATTAGAAAATCTAGGCGCTGCACCTCTGTACTGTAAGCAAAGTAGGCACTTGCGGCACGCTTAAAGTACCACGGCAAACTTCCCTTCGGTACATTGTTTAAGTTCTTGAGTTCTTTGTCTAAATCTGGTACAGATTTACCCTGCTTGGTCAAATAATTTGCAACCTCTTTGCCTTCTGCCTCTGTGTATTTACCATCAGCTACTGACAATATCATTAACATTTGGAACCCTGCCTGCGATAACTTCATTTCCTTTGTGATACACTGTATAGTTCCACAAATATATAGTAAAAACTGCTGATATTAAAATGAGATTAAATAACTTTTATCAATTAATTAAGTCCATTGGTTGCCTAGAAACAATCTAGGTTAAGACGTGTGGCGCTAATAAATTGAATGGCGTAACAGGTATATTTCTAAATATAAAAAAACCTAAAAATATAAAAAACAATAACATAATTAACTTACCTGAATACGGTGCCAACTGCGAACTAAATGGCCAACTAACTTTGAAAATAACGGCAAACCAATTTATAAATAGAATTGCTAATGTGGGTAGTATAAGTGGATGCCAAGCAAAAGCCTGAACAATATTGCCATTTACTGTGGACTGTATTGCCCGTTGGCTGCCGCAACCTGGACAATGTAAACCCGTAAATAAGTGCACAGGACAAGGAAGAGTTAGACTGAGACGTAAGGGTTGAATAAAATAAAACGCTAAACCCAATATTAAAAAACTAAGCAAATACAGAACTGCTTTCCGTTTGGCAATCATATCATAGCTAAATGTTGTAAAAATCTTTAAACCCTCCGTTTGAGTACTCAGATATCGTGGTAATGTAGAAAATATAAACAATATAATGTGTAGAAAGTAATTCCTATTATTAAGCCCCATTTTAGCCATTTTCTAGCATCCTCTGATGCTTTTTCTACACTTAAATAGTTTCCACTAAAGTATTTAGAGTAAATAGATGCCGCCAGTCCCAATGCAAATATTCTAAAAGGCATACAACAAAAAATTAATATTAGAATAGATTCTTTTAAATAGCTATTAGGCTTATTGGCTTTGATTTGGACTAATTTGTAAAGGGTTTTCCGTTTGAGTTTAATAAAGATTGAGTATACAAGACCTATAGTAGTACCTAAATAATTTAGGTACTACTATATATTATAATTTTTAAAGTAAAATACTTGAAACGATAATGTTATTGTTTATCCATCATAGTCATTAAACCAATACCAACAATAAGTTGAATACCTACGCTAATAATTAAAACAGCAATACCAGCAAAAAGTCCAATTTTCATCCATTTTTTTGCAGCAGCGCTAGCAGAAATAGATCCAACAAAGTCACCTGCATTCCAGCGACTTTCAACGTTTGCAGCATTTACAATTGATACGATACCAAATGGTAGGCAACAAAAAATAGTTACTAAAATAGATTCTGTTAAATAGCTTTTAGGCTTTACGTTTTGGTTGGAGTTGTCGTTAGACATTAAAGGAGTTTCCATAGTTAGATTTTATAAATTTAGCCGAAATATAATATTTTTTTTTAAATCATTACAATGATCACTTATTAGATAGAAATATTAATTAACAAACATCACCTTCCTAGCTATTCTAAAAATTATGACTGGGATTAGATGCCTGGCACTAAATACTAATCTTTAGAAGCAAGAACTAGTATTTCCTAAATAAGCTTTTTAACTTCATTTGGATAACTCCCATAACGGCTTCTTTAAAAATGCCTTTACTCATTTTGCTAGTACCCTCGCTGCGATCTGTAAATATGATGGGCACTTCTTTGATGGCAAACCCTAGTTTCCAAGTGGTGAATTTCATTTCAATTTGAAAGGCATATCCTTTAAATTTAACCTTATCAAACTCTAGACGTTCTAGCACTTTTCTGGTATAGCATTTAAAGCCGGCCGTAGTGTCTTTTATAGGCATACCAGTTACAATTTGTACGTATTTACTGGCGTAGAAACTCATCAGTACCCTACCCATTGGCCAGTTTACAACATTTACCCCAGTTACATATCTACTACCTATGGCTAGGTCTGCGCCACCAGTATGGCAAGCAGCATACAATCGCTCTAGGTCAGCGGGATTGTGGCTAAAGTCTGCATCCATCTCAAATATAAATTGATATTGAGGTTTCGCTAATGCCCATTTAAAGCCGTGAATGTAGGCTGTTCCTAGTCCAAGTTTACCCATACGCTCCTCTATATGTAGTCTATGTGGATATATTGTCTGTTTGTCTTTAACTATATGCGCAGTGCCGTCTGGCGAACCGTCATCTATTACCAATAGGTCAAACGCAGAGGGCAAAGCCATAACTGCATCTATCATTTTAGAGATATTTTCTTTCTCGTTATACGTGGGTATGATGACTAATTTGTCAGAATGCAAGGTATCATTAGTGAAAATGGTTAACGTAAAGTAGCGATATTTTATACAAAAATAAGGTATATAAACTTACAGAATTAGACTTAGGTGCAGTTATCTAATATCTTTGAGGGCTTAACCAGATGTATGACAATGATTGGGGGGCTATTTTTAGATAGAGACGGAGTATTAATTCCAGAGCGTGGGGACTATAATTTTTTAGCTGAGCAATCTATTTTACTCCCTGATGTTGGCGTGGCATTAGCAATGTTAAAACCTTACTTCCAGCACTTTATAGTTATTACCAATCAAAGCGGGGTAAGTAAAGGGTTATATAGCCACGACGATGTGAGTATGATGCACAACTCTATTCAACGCCAATTGGCTGAATATGAAGTTCAAATTTCAGATTTCTATTATTGCCCGCACGCTGTGGCTGTAAGCAAATGTTTCTGTAGAAAGCCCGACGGCATAATGATAGAAAAAGCACTAAGTCGATTTCACCTACCAGCTAGCAAAAGTGTGATGATGGGCGATATGGAGCGTGACATACTGGCTGGACTGGCCGCAGGTGTACATACCGTGAAAATTACCAGCAATGATAGACTTGAAGACTTTATTCCAGAAATACTAGAAAAGATAAAATAATAAACCGAGATTTAACCAATCAGTGCCCACGACCTAACATTGCACCTGGACCACCTATGTGTGAACCCTTAGCCTGTGGTCTCAGTGTTGCGGACTCTTTTCTATATTGGGCTATAATTTCATCTACCCTAGACTCAGTTAAATGCTCGTGATATTTCTCCCCTACCTGCATCATTGGGGCGTAACCACACGCTGCTAGACACTCTACCGTTTTAATGGTAAACATACCGTCTGGTGTAGTTTGCCCAACCTCTATACCAAGTTTTTTTTTCAAATATTCTAGCACCCTATCAGCACCCATTAGTGAGCAAGGTCCAGTATGGCAAAACTCAAATACATAATTCCCTACTGGTGTTAGGTGATACATACTATAGAAACTAGCTACCTCATATACCTCTACAGGGGTAATTTCTAGCACTTTAGCTACCAAGTTCATAACCTCAACACTACACCAACCAAACTCTACTTGTGCTATGTGTAGTACGGGCAATAAGGCACTTTTATGTCTGCCCTCTGGGTATCTGGTTCTAATTTCAGCAATCTTAGCCATTTGTTCAAGGCTAAATTCTATTGGTCTATCTACGTGGTGTATATCAGCTGTCTGCATAGCGGTGTATTAAGGATTGAGCATAGTTATATGTTTCAACCAATACCACAAAAATACAGGCGAATTACATTTAGGTAATTCACATATAGCATAAAATTAATAAAATTGGTGGCGGTCGTTTTGGTTCTTAAGATTTTGGAATTTGATATTTATTAAATTCAAGTAAATGTAGGAAATTTAGATAGGCTGTAAATTAAGCCTAAGGGTTCGGTGGATTTATGGTCTTGTATTTCTTGCTAACATTTATTATTAGAATGAGTGATATCTTATAAATAAAAAATCATTACACCCTATTTGATTTAAAACTCAAAGTTTGACAGTAGTTAATATTCTTATCATTGGCATTAATATCATCTAACTAATTGATTATGTGAGCAAAACCTTTATAGTTGACCTTGCGTATTTAATAGAGTCAAATTATTTAAATAACATTAAATATTTGAAAGCAATTACACTAATATTTATTTATGCTTAGAAATCTTCACAAAAAACTGGTTTGCCTATTGTTGGCATCCTTTGTTTGCTTTGCAAGTCAAAGCGTTTCAGCATCCTCACACAGAGAGGCCTTGCTGATTTCCAATGATCTCTTTATTTTCTGTATCGGAAAAAATAAAATTTACTAATTCCCATTTTAATAAAAAAACTACAAGCCGCTGCTGACAGGGTTTTTCTCTATTGGGGTAATTCTACCGTCATCCTCTAATTGTAAAAAGTTTGAGCTGGCACTAATTTCTTTTCCGTTTTCCGACTCTTTTATTTGTACACTGCCGTCTGGTAGCATTAGTCCCTTACGAATGATATCATTACCATCTATTAACTCTCTGTATGAAAGGCATAGCCCATCTATATAGGTACCGTCATTAGAGTGTGTAGTTAAGAAGTAGTAGCCAGAGAAATTATTCCCCTCCTCAATGGTAGATTCCTTTAGGGTAACTAGGGTTATAAAGCCTTTATTTTTAACTCTGCCTATGGCAAAGTAACCATTGTTTTCTGCATCTGTCTGTATGTCAGCTACCTCTGCACCAGGTATATTGTGGAAATTTGCGTTTAAGAAGAATTGATTTATCTCTTCCTTGGTCAATTCTTGTTTTGCAGTGGTATCATCATCTTCTGGCAATACAAATTCTGGAGACAATGTATCATACTTCTGAACCAGTTTTTCCCAAGGTGTAGCATTTTGATTGTTTGCAAGTGCTAATGGATCAGGTTTCTCACTACTGTCACAGGCTGATACAAATAATACCAATGCACTAAATACAATTAAACAGTAACTTAACTTGAGTTTATTCATTTTAGTTTATACTTATTCGGGTTGGTGCGGGGAATATAGAAACTTATTTTGCTCAAAGATAATATGAACTAAGCAACATAAAAATGTAAGACGAATACGAAGCCAACATAGTTGATGAAAATCTTATATTCTCTTGAAATAATAAAGCTGCATAAATAGTATGCCTAATAATAAAATGGCATAGAGGCAATCTTTTAGCCAACCTGGTAATTGTGATTCGAATAATTTAGCAGTGAATAATGCACAAGGTAAACACGCTAATTGGGCGAAACCCAATTTACTACCACTTGCAATAGGAGACGCTACCATAAGAATTACCAAATACAAAAACATTAAGCCCCCTAAATACCGCTGCTGTACAATCTTAAACTCACGGTCACTCCTAAGTATTAGAAACCCTAATAACGAAAGCAAAAGCATATAGCTAATGCCTATTATCTGGTATAAATCTAAGTCAAACCGTCGTAGATCTTGATACACAAACAGGCGGTACAAACTTTCTAAATATTGTGGTAGTTGGTCTTGATAAAAATAGTAAATCCCAGTAAAGTAATAAGGCAACACTAAGCCACATATCAGCAAAATAATATCTGCCAACGCGAATGTATTAATCAGCAAACCAATGGCTAAAACTATAATAAAGTACGCGGTAGGAAAATAAAATAATGTGCCAATACTTAAGAACAATGATGTAAAAAACACTGATTGTCGGGTACGCTGTACTGCAGTCAATTCTGCTAAATTGAAGAAGCTAAGCACAATAAAAAGCTCACCAATAGTTTGCAAGTCTGCCGCCGCCCACTCCCCAAACATACTCATATAGCTTATATAGAAAAAAGCTGGCAGGTAGGTTGTCCTAGGAAAAATGTTGTGCCTGATTAGGGTATAGTTCAGCAACAGTGCCTGTGCTATGAGTAAACTTACGTCTAGTAATTGTAGCAAAGCTATAGGCAAATGTGCCTGATTTACCATATTAGCTACCTCTCTACCTATCATTGTATTCTGATAGGGGGGCACCCAATCTGGGTTATATATAAACAGTAAATGTAGAAACAACGCATAAACCACCAGCCTAATATAGACTTGCGGTTTATTGGTGCGAAATGATTCTATAATCACGTGTTAGGTAGCGATGGCAATGAATGGATAATGCCAAAAATACTAAAAATGCTATTTTGAAGTGACTAGTATTTACACATAGGTAAAGTCAAAGCCTGGTTCTGAGCCTTTCTCATACCCAGCCTCGTGCAATAATCTCCATATTTCGTCTTTCAATACATCTATACCCAGCTTTTGAATAGAACTGATGAATAGAACCGTAATATTCAAGTTAATAGTCTTTAATATTTCTTCTTTCAACTCATCATCTAGCATATCAGCCTTAGATACGGCCAGTATTCTATCTTTGGTTAGTAGCTCTGGGTTAAATTTTTCTAATTCAGACAGCAGTATATCGTATTCCTTGGCTATGTCTTGACTATCTGCTGGTATTAGAAATAGTAACAGGGCATTTCGCTCTATGTGTCTTAGGAAACGCAATCCTAATCCCTTACCCTCGTGTGCACCCTCTATTATACCGGGTATGTCTGCCATAACAAATGACCTGAAGTCTCTGTATGAAACGACACCTAGGTTGGGCACCAAAGTGGTAAATGGGTAATTGGCTATTTTTGGTTTTGCTGCACTTACAACACTTAGTAGTGTACTCTTGCCAGCATTGGGGAAACCAACCAAACCAACGTCTGCTAATAGTTTCAATTCTAATACAAACCAAGCCTCCCGTCCAGGTTCACCAGGTTGAGCATATCTAGGTGCTTGGTTAGTGGGGCTTTTAAAGTGCTGATTTCCAAGACCTCCCCTACCAGATTGTTGAAGAATTTTGCGCTCTCCGTGTGCGTTTATTTCAAACAATACCTCGCCTGTCTCAAAGTCTTTTGCAATGGTACCTGGCGGCACTTCTAGTATAATGTCCTCACCCTCTGCACCAGTTTTACCACTAGCACCACCATTTTCCCCGGGTTTGGCTATTATGTGTTTTCTATATTTTAAGTGGAGTAGTGTCCACAATTGCTTATTACCTACCAGTATTATGTGACCGCCTCTACCACCGTCGCCGCCGTCAGGACCACCCTTACTGTTCAATTTATCTCTAAAGAAATGCGCAGAGCCTGAACCACCCTTCCCAGATCGGCAATTTATCTTAACGTAATCTATAAAGTTGCTATCAGACATATCTGTTTATTTCTGTGTTGGGACTTTTTTATCTGCTTTTGATACGTCTATTTCATATTGGTTTAGGCTATACTCAACGTGTTCTATTACTTTCACACGCTTTCTATATTTTAAAAACCATTTCATCTTTTGATTTGGGATTCCCATATTAAACCACGCAAATACATAGGGGTGTGCGTGTATGGTTATAGTTCCCTTAGTCTTATTATCTAGCAGATTTTCTATTCTATGTTTTATGTCTTCTGCTATCAATACATTTTCTACTACGCTGCCAGTGCCATTACATACAGGGCAAGGCGTTTGTATGTCTTGCACTATTTCTTGGCGCACGCGTTGTCGAGTTATCTGTAATAGTCCAAACTTAGTTAGGGGTAGTATGGTATGCTTAGCACGGTCATTCATCATTTGGTCACGAAAGTGTTCAAATAGGGCTTTCCTATTATGCACATTTCTCATATCTATAAAATCTACTACCACTATTCCACCCATATCTCTCAGTCGCAATTGTCTGGCTATTTCATTTGCAGCCTCTAAGTTTGTTTTAAGGGCATTGGCTTCTTGATCTTCCTGCTTACTACGCTTACTGCCACTATTCACGTCTATTACGTGCATAGCTTCTGTATGGTCTATTATCAAATATGCACCACCACCTAAGTTTACTATTTTGTTTAGAAGGGCTCTGGTTTGGCGTTCAATGTCCATTACCTCAAATAGTGGTTTATCGCCTTTATATAGCTTTACTAAATCACTATGCGGTGTACCAGCTTGGTCTAGATATTGAGTTATTTCTCCATATAGTTTTTGATCATCTACCGTTATTTTGGTAAAGCTATCATTTACCATATCTCGCATTAACGACATAGACCTGTCCAATTCGCTGTATAATTTTTTATTACCTGCACGCATATTATCTAGCATCAGATTCCATTGACCCATAAGGTTACTAAAGTCTTTCTCTAAATCTTCCAGGGTGGCTTCCTCAGCATTGGTTCTAATGATGACACCAAAATGTTTAGGTCTAAGTCCCAACACTATTTGCTTAAGCCTATCTCTAGCCTCTTTGTGCTTTATTTTTTTACTAATGCTTAGACTCTCGCTGAACGGCATCAATACCACATATCTGCCAGAAAGGCTGATTTGCGAACTTAATCTAATGCCTTTAGTCGAAATTGGTTCTTTTACTACCTGTACAGGTAGTAATACGTTAGCACTTAGTACAGAGTCGATTTTGCCTGTTTTTATAATCTCAGGCTCCATTCTAAATTTCTCTAAAGCATTGCCCTGCAATTGTCCTTTAGCAATTAGTTCACAGAATTTAATTAGGGATTTAACCTGAGCCCCTAAATCGTGATAGTGTAAAAAGCTATCGCGCTCGTGATCAATGTCTATAAATGCCGCATTTAGCCCAGGCAATAGTTTCCTAACCCTACCTAAATAGATGTCTCCGACCGAGAAACTGCTTTCCATATTATCGTGGTGCAGTTCCATCAATCGCTTATCTTCCATCAACGCAATCTCAACACCTTCTTTAGAGGCGTGTATTATTAATTCTTTACTCAAGATTTATATTAATCTATAGTGGATGTAATCAGCAATCATTCCCGGCAGAATTAATATGGCTGAACCACTTGTGGTTAATATTTTGGCAGCGCCAATATGATTAACAACAATATAGATTCATAGTAAGATGATGATGTAGAAACAGCCGCTCATACCCATAGGTATAGCTGGCTGGTAAATACAACCTTAGCTTATTTCTTCTTATGACGATTCTTCCTCAGACGTTTTTTACGTTTGTGTGTCGCTATCTTATGTCTCTTTCTCTTTTTACCGCAAGGCATATTATTTTGTAACTATTAATTATTTTCTTAAAAAAGTGTGTAAAGATACCGTTTGTTTTGATAAAACCAACTATTTCTTTATTTATGTTTAGCGTGTTCCTTTGGTTTAGCCAATAATGCATCTGCATCCTCAGTCATTACCTTTTTCCCCACTACTAGTGCTTTATATTTCTTGTATGCTTCTGTAGCTAACTCGTGATTGTCCATAGCCTCATATGCCTGCCCTAAATACCTAAAGTAGAATGGATACTCTGGGTCACCAGTGGCTTTCATATTTGTTAGCTTTAGAAATCTTTCCTTAGCCTTAGGGTATTGCTGACTTTGCATACTCAACATTCCCAACAAATACACAGCGCGCCTGTATGTACTGTCTTTAGCCTCAATTTCTTTTAACATTCCAACACCTGTCATTACCTCGTTTTCAGAAGTATTGTATGGGGCTGTATATATATAAACAGCTGCCAACTCAGTCTTAGCAGCATAATTATTCGGTTCCTTTGCCATTACCTTACCAAAAGCTTCTTTGCTTTTACCACTTAAGTATAGCATAGTTTGCGCATTTTGTTCAGGGTTACTTACTTGGCTCATCGCCTGAAAATATTGCTGACCAGCAAGAGTCCAGGTTTTTATATTTTGGTCTTGCTCTGCACTCTGTCTATAGTAATATGCAGCTAGGGCAGCATTGTTCAATGTATCCCACATACTGGCTAGGTCTAAGTATGGGTTAGCCATTGGGCCTCTCCCCACAGTTTTACCCTTTAGTTTACTTAGTAGTTGGGCTGTATCTTTATTTAAGGCAAGTAATGCTTCCTTTTCTATGCCTTCATAGTCAAATTCTGCACCCGTGCTTTGTTTTTTGTTTGCGTTATTTAACGCATTAGAACCCTTGGAATCTGCAATACTAGTATTTCTACCACTAAAATATAGGGTAACAGCGAGTAATAATATACCCGAAACTACGGCAGGGAGTACCCATTTGTTGTTCATAACAATAACGAAAAGTGTATTAAGTAGCGTTAAAAAAATGGCTGTCCAACAATATGAACAACCATTATGTTATCAATAGCTGATTACAGTTATCTAATCAAATTATTTCTTTGATTTAGCTGCTGCTTTCGCTTTCGGTTTTTTGTCTGCGCTTTTTACTTTTGTTCTAATTTCTTCTACAAAAGTTTTAGCCGGTTTAAAAGCAGGAACCGTATGCGGTGGTATTTCTAGAGAAGTACCTTTAGCAATGTTACGAGCAATCTTTTTAGCACGATTTTTCAAAATGAAACTACCGAAGCCACGGAAATATATATTATTTCCTTTGCTCATATTGTCTTTTAAAACAGTAAAAAATTGTTCTACAACATCTTGGACAACTTTGCGATCCATACCAGTTTTGGTAGCGATGTCTGATACTACGTCAGCTTTAGTCACGTTCTATGAAAAGTTAAATGAATGAAATTAATAACTATACCAATAAATTATTGGTCGGGCAAAGGTATTGATATTTTTGATATTACAAAACTTAATAACCTGTAATTTAAAACTATATGTTAACTATTATTCCAAATAGACACATTTCACAGCAAATACTATTATCTTGGTACAATGAAAATGCTAGACCACTACCGTGGCGAACGGGCTTTCCGCGTGACCCTTATAAAACTTGGCTGGCTGAAGTTATTATGCAACAAACACGTATCAGTCAAGGACTTCCATACTATGAGGCTTTTATTGAAGCGTTTCCAAATTTTGAAGACTTAGCTAAAAGCGATGAGGAAACAGTGCTAAAACTGTGGCAGGGTCTAGGCTATTACACTCGCGCTAGAAATTTACTTAAAGCGGCGAAATATGCCCATCAAATGTATGGTAATAATATACAGCTTAGCTACCTACAATGGCAAAAGCTGCCCGGTGTTGGTCCTTACACTGCTGCAGCACTAGCCAGCCTAAGTAATAATGAAGCTTATGCAGTGGTAGATGGAAATGTAATGCGAGTATGTAGCAGATACACAGGTAATGACACACCTTTAAATGCGAATGAAGCTAAAAAAGTATATGCAGAACTAGCAACAGAATGGCTGTACACATCAGAACCTGGTAAATGGAACGAAGCAATGATGGAGCTAGGCGCACTAATATGCACACCGAAAAACCCAAACTGTGCCGAATGCCCGATAAGCAATGATTGTGTGGCAAATGCACTTCAGTTGCAGGCAGAGTTACCTAAAATGAATAAGAAAAAAGCAGCTGAGCAACGTGAGATAAACTACTTAATAATTAACCCTACTGCTAAAACTATAATACTAAGAAAAAGAATAGGTACCGACATTTGGAAAAGTTTGTACGATTTCCCTGAACGAATTGCAGATAAACAAGAACATAAGCTGTGGCACACCAAGCATAAATTAACCCACAGGCAATTAAGCATACATTTCTATAATGCTGGCAAAAACTCAGACTATGAGCATTCAGATTGCATTACTATCCCCATAGCTGATATAAATAAATACCCACTACCCAAACCAATAGTAATGTTTCTAAAACATCAAGAGGGTTAAATACATAGTAGTATCAAGTATTTTGAGCATTTTGCCTATGTATTTTTGCAATTATTGGCACTTACACTCTAATATTTTCAAACAATTAGCACAAACTATTGCGTCTGAATATGTGCACAAGTTTTTGTGTAAACAGGGTTTGGCATTGGTGGTGGGCTGGACTATTGACAGTATTTTTGTTATATAACATAAGCAACTATTTGGGGGCAATTTGATGTTTATTGGTATAAATGCTTACAATTTCACCATAGTGAAGGGGTAAGTTAGTTTAAATTACTTGCTACTAACAATTAAATGGAATATTCTGATAATAACGATGATTATAACTACAGTGATGACGAAGCAAAGTCATTGGTTAAGGAATATGAGGCTCGATTAGAATTAAATCAAGCTATTTTATTTGGACCTGATGAATTTGAGGTAATTGTTACTTGGTATTTTGAGCAAGCTAGAATAAAAAAGGCTGATCGTGCTATGCAAATGGCAATAAATGAGTATCCCAATCACTCTGGATTGCTCTGTATGCGTGCCAACCTATATGTGGCAATGGGAAAGAAAAAATCTGCCCTGCATTGCCTAAAGCAAGCCTTAGTTATGGAACCGCAAAACATAGACGTGATTGAGTCTATGGCTGAATTGTTTCAGACATCTGGCAAACCACATATTGCATTAAAATATTACGATAAAATAAGTGACTTAGGCCACTACACAGACGAATTAATATACAGTAAGGCTTCTTGCCTGATAGCACTAGGCAGGTACAAGTCTGCCTTACGATTGTTAAACAACATCATACAAGAATTTCCAAATAAACTGGAGTGTTGGTTACTGATGGGTGAATGCTTCGAAGTGGGTCACCAATGGAATAAGGCTGCCGAATGCTATGATAAGGCAATTGAAATAAACCCGTATGACGCTAGGTCTTGGTTTAGGCTAAGTACAGCATACTATCAACAGTCTGACTATGAGAAATCTGCTTGGGCTGCGGAGTATAGCAGCATCACATCTAAGTCTATAATTCCTTTTGCTCCATCTCTATACCGTATGGTAAATTGCTACCTGATGCTAGAGGATTGGAAGCGTGCCAGCGAGAAACTAGAGGAAATAGTAGCTAAATACGTGGAAGATGACGATTCATTTGTACTATTAGGTGATTGCTATCGCACACAGGAAATGTATCACAAATCTCGCAAGGCATACCAAAAGGCAAAAGCAATAGACCCTAACAATACAGGAGCCTACTATGGATTAGGTTTACTAAGTATGATAGAGGAAGACCTGAAGAATTCTGAATACTACTTTAAGCGGGCTTGGACACTGAACGAACGCCCAGAATATGCTCACAGCCTTGGTCAAGTTTATTTGCAAATGGAGGACAATGAACTGTATGAACACTACAGCCGTAAGGCATACGAAAGTGACAGCGAGTGGGAGCAATATACCATAGACTTTGCCTATAGCCTTTACCTTAATGACAACACAGCCGAAGCCATTGCTCTATGTGAAAAGGATCTTGCTGACAACTCTAATTGGGCTGAACTGTGGGCACTGTTAGCGGGGTTGCACTATGAGGTACACCACGTTGACAAAGGTGATGATGCACTATACAAAAGCTTAAGGCAAAATGTAGAAAGCCACAAAATATTGTTTGACTATTTCTGGGACTTCGAAAAAGATGAGCGATTAATGAACATCATTAATACCTACATTAATCAGACGGGCAATACACAGGCTAACTAGACACATTTAATCTAACTAGCTAAACCGAAGACATCTTTGCCCAAACAAATAAAGGTAAAAGGTATATTTGCGCCCCCTGCATATAATTACTTGACAATTTATAAAAACAAGAAATGAACTTCACGTTAAATAATCTGCCAGAAAGAACATTAAAACCAAGAAGTAATGGGATTACTATGGTGATGGATAAAGGTCTAAGCCTAAGAGAAGCTGAAAATTTTGCAGATGTATCTGCCGAATATGTTGATATAGTGAAACTAGGGTTTGGTACTGCATTTTTCACTCCTAATTTAGCTGAAAAAATAAAGGTGTATCAAAATGCTGGACTTCAAGTATATTTTGGCGGAACACTGTTAGAGGCGTTTGTAGTTCGCGGTCAATTTGATGATTTTATATCTCAACTAGATAAATATAAAATGGACTGTGTAGAAGTGAGCGATGGCAGCATTCACATAGAGCACGACGAAAAATGTACTATGATAAGCCGACTGGCAAAAAACTACAAGGTACTGAGCGAAGTAGGTAGTAAGGATGCCGAGGTAGTATTTGCCCCGTATAAATGGATAGAGCAAATGCAAACTGAACTAGATGCTGGAAGTAGTATGGTGGTGGCAGAGGCTCGTGAAGGTGGCAATGTGGGTATATTTAGAGGAACTGGCGAGGTGCGTAGTGGTTTGGTAGATGAAATATTAACCAAAATACCATCAGAAAAAATATTGTGGGAAGCCCCAAATAAAAGTCAGCAAGTGTGGTTCATAAAACTATTAGGTAGCAATGTAAACCTAGGTAACATACCTGTGGCTGAAGCTATACCCCTAGAAACCCTGAGAATGGGATTAAGAGGGGATACTTTTTTCCAATTTTTACCGAAAGAAATGAAAGCAAAATTCACACAATTGAAAAATGCTGATGGTGAAAACGACTAATTAAAGTGAATATCTGAGGGCTTGGAACCCATAGCTACAAATACCGTCTTCCAATACACTTCATACTTTCTAAAGTTGGTAGCAGAATTGCCATCACCAGGCGATAATATATATATTTTTACACCAGCTAGTGACTTGGCTCTTAATCCGCGACAGGTAGCTCGGTGCTTCTCTAGGTCTTTGTTAGCAGCAGCCTCGCATTCTATCTCTGTTTTTACAGCTATGTTTTTTAGATTGTCTCCATTAGGAAGGTCGTGCAACATATCGCTAAAGAAGTAAGCAGTAACAGGAGCTCTGTATGTGGTGTCGTCTAAGTTATAGTGATTACTTAGCCTAACTACCCCTGCCCATATATCAGTATGATTTGCAGTTGAACCAGTTGGTCTTTTCTCTAATTCTTCAAATATTTTAGATTGAATGCTCCTAATTCCATTTTTTTTAGCCTCAATTATATCAGATTCCCTTGCTGCTTCATCGCGTCTATTGTCTTTCTCAACCAGTAATTTTTCATCTATAGTTAGACTATCATTTATAAATGCCTCATTAGCTGACGATGCGTGAAGGTTATAGCCAATTACAGCATCATTAAGATGTAGTTTGTTTAAAATTTCATTAAGTCTCATTTTATTCTTCACAAGAAAAGTTGAATCTATTGATCCAGATTTATCAAAGAAGAATATCAGCTTTTGCTTTTCTAATTTCTTTCCCTTATCTGAAGTTGTAGAAGAGCAGCCCATTAATGCAAAAACTGTTAGCACCACACACAATACTTTAGAAGTCATAAGATTAATTTTCAAAATTCTCCTCATTATTATTAAATTTATTTTTTGCAATATTCTTACGAAGTTGAATAAATGGTCGACGATTATACTTACTCGGTGTATATTCATTTTCATAAGTATTCTCTTTTCCATCATTTTGACCTATCTGCTCTAAATAGTGCAATTCTATTTCAGACTTATCAACCAATAGGTCCCCAAGAAATTTGTATTTATTTCCTCGGTTGTAGCCATCATTATAGTTGGAAATGGATTTATTCATAGCAAATTCATACTCTTTAGCTATCATTTCGCCTATAGCCCTATTTATATCTTCTAGTTTTATTGCTAATCCGTCAGGGTTTAACCTGCTTAGTGCATTTTCTTGATGTAATATCATCAGTTTTAGCTTAGCTATTTCTTGGTCCATTTCTATTTTAGGGTGTACATACAGGTGGTAGTGTGTTTTACGGAACTTTAGCTGCATTCGTTTTTTCTGCACCTCTTCTTCTGTTATAGTTCCCACTGGTATCACAGCCTTTTCATTCACCCACTTTTGTTTCTTTTTAAGTCCCTGTGTTGAGCCTAGATTGTGATATCGCTCTATTTGCTCTAGTTTTTTTATGCGTTTATTCATTGACCATCTGCGTCTGTTTACTTCTTCTGCCTCACTACCTAGGGTAAGTAATATGGCAGATGCGCAGGCGAATAAAATTCCACTAAGAATGAATACTAATACTATCTCCGAACTTTTATTTAGATCATCATTTAGAGAATTTATATCCTTTTTATTAATTTTGTTTAAAGTATCATTCAATACTTTTTGCTTTTCGTCGAAGGGCACAATTTTATCTCTCGCTTCATTCTCTTCCCTTAACGATTTAACTTGTACTTTCACATTTTCGCTTTTACTACGTACAAATCCAAATATTCCAAGTGTAGCCATACAGGCAATGGTTACTACCGAAAGCGAAATTATATAACCCCATTTTTTACCCCTTTCAATGTAGGGTTTATAGATGAAAGTATGGAACAGTGGCTTAATAAGAAAGCCTGTGAACGCAATTGCAATACCGAAGAACCAAGCCGTAATGTCATTCATTCCCAGTCCTGCACTTAATACATCTTGCACCAAATACACATCTGCACACATAAATGCAAAGGCAGCAATAATGAAAAGTATGCTAATGGGCCAGGCCAGTAATTGTTTGTTTTCTACTTTGTCCTTCTCTGTCTTTTGGTGGGCAATTTTAGTTTTTACTTTTTCCAAGTAATCGTTTACTTCGGTTAAGGCTAAGTTTAGACTTTCTCGCCTTATGCTGTAATGCAAAATGTTTCGCTCAGCAATGGTTCTTTCATTTAACTCAATGTTGTAGTGCCCTCTTAATTCAGCCTCTAGCTTGGTTTCCCTACCAGTTAATATTTCACTTATGCTTACCCCACTGTTATTTCTTAACCAATTGCGAAACTCATCAGGGTCTAAGTTTAACAATCCATTAAAGAAACCTCTATCGCCAATATTAATATGGGTAACATTAGAGCTTGTTTCACCAGTGCTGCTATTGCTTAACTCAATAGCATTACCTTGATTAGTATTATTAGTCTCTTCTTTTGTATCTAGATTTTCTATCATTTTTGGGGATATTTTATTTGTTATATTTAATTTTTTCTAAAGCTTGAGCTAAATTATATTCACTAGTGAATAACGACTTTTTATACTCTGCCATTGCCAATATCGCTAGCTCAGCTGGCACTTCAAGGTGCTCATTACCTAAGGCATCTATCTCGACCCTTATTTTATTTATTTCCTCTTCTACTTCAGCAATTCTAGGCTTATATTTTTTCATTTGTCGCTTGTATTTTTTACGGTCTGCCCTGTAATGTTTGGCTGACTTAGCATACTTAGTAAGCAATGATAATTGTGTGAAAAAAATGATACCGGATAGGAAAAATAAAATGGTATTGATAATAACCATACCGATTAATTGCACTGAATCAATGTATTTAATACACAGCAAGCCAATACATAAACTGGTGATGACGGGCAAACTAAGAATGCGTAAACCCCGTAGAAATCTCTTGAATGCTGAATCTGGTCTAATGTCAACCTCTACTGCACGATTGGTTAAGCCTTGATAAGATTGTTGCCTGCTGCGGTGGATCTCTTTATCGAAAAATTCGAATAATTTTTTACCAAAAAAAGAAGAGAATAAACCAAATACAAATATACCGATAGCCATAAACTTCCAGATGGTGACTGTATCTTCAAATTTACTTAGCTTATCATCGTCGGTTAAGTCAATAAACTTTTGATTGTTCAGACTTTGCAACATACTTACTTTATTGGCTGCCTTTTGCAGACTTACTTCATCTATGCTGGTATATGTTAAAAAGAATGCAAACACCCCAAATGCAACAATAATTAGCATTATGCTTAGGCTCCAGGCAAATTTTGTTTTCCCTAGCCTTTCATTGTCATATAGTTGTTCTGGTATCTTTTTTTCTAATAGTTCATCAGCTAGCGTAATCAGTCTATTTTCCCTATTCTGTATGTTCTGCTCTATGCTGTAGCGTGCCTGATTATGCTTTGCAATTTTTTCTGCAAAGAATTTATCTATAGTGTTCAATTTATTTATTATTTGACCACTTGTAGCACCAAATATGACACCTTCATCTCTCAATATTCCGTCATTTTCTATCCAAAGTATGTATTCTATGCCCTGTTTATGCTCTATATTCTGCTCAGGTAGGGTGTTATTATTGTCTGCATTTGCAGGTTTAGGGCTCTCAGTGCTAATAGTATCAGGCTCCAATAGTTTATCAGACTTCCCCCCAAACTTTAGTCTGCTGATTATCTTTTGGATTTTTATTTTTGGCATTTTAGGTAATTAATGTTTTAAAAAATCTATTAAATAAAACAAACAGATTTATTAAATTGTAAAAGTTTTCTTTGTGATATTCAAATATACGCTTTATAAAAAAATACCAATCTATTGGTTCTATGTTTTTTGACTATACATAGATAGAATTGATGAGGCTACTATGATGCTGAACAAATATTAGTTTAGAATGGCTTATTGTAATAATTATTCCCAATATCTGTTTAAATAATTCTATATTTCAACACGATTAGCGACTTAAAATTATTATGAAATATTTGCCAACGAAAATCATTTTTTTTAGCTTAATTATTGCGGTATTATTCGCCAGTGCAACTTGTAAAAATGGTGCTAGTACTCTAAATGAATTGAATGCAAAATTTTTGGCAGCAATAAAAAAGAATGATGTCAAGGAATTTGATAAATGTATTCCAAGTTTGAATCAGTGGGCTGAGTTTAATAAAGTATATTTTAGTGACCAAACCAGAAGTAAAAAAGAACAAGAAGGCGTCGCATTAAACCAAGCTACCAGCCAAACTGTAAAGATTAGGAACGAGTTTGTGAAGCTAATGGAACAGTTAACCAAGGAAGGATTTGAGTTTAAAAATGCAAAAATTGAAAATCAAACTACTGCCAATAAAACAAGGTCTGAGGGCTTTGAAGAAATATCAACAACTATGACCATCAACAGTGGAATATACAAGCACACATATAGGTTCACTTCATATAAATTCAAAGGCAAATTCTACATTGTAAATCAATTAGAACTTGTAGAGCCTGAAGTAATAATGGAGTAAGCATAAATTACAATTACATTCGTATTAACAACTAAATTAAATAATGAGCAATTGGAATGAATCAGAGCAGATGCTTAAAAAGACGTTTGAATTTAAAGACTTTAATCAGGCTATGGCATTTATGATAGAGCTTGTCCCAATAATAGATCAGGCTGACCACCACCCTACTTGGACTAACACTTATAATAAAGTTGATGTAGTGCTAACTACGCACAGCAAAGGCAATAAAGTAACTGAAAAAGACAGGATACTAGCTAAGCAAATGGATAATACATTTGAAAACTATAACAGTTAGCATTACAAGGATTGAGTTCAGTCATTTATCATAATCACACACTTTCCAATGGACTAAGGCACGTCCATTTACAATTAACTCACAGCGAAATGATACATTGTGCTGTGATGATAAGTGCAGGTAGTAGAAACGAGACTCCCCAAAACGATGGCATCGCCCACTTTATAGAGCACAGTGTTTTTAAAGGGACTGAACGCAAAAAGTCAAAAAAAATATTTGCAACAATGGAGGATCTAGGCGGTGAAATAAATGCTTATACCACCAGAGATAAAACCTGCTATTACACCACTTGCCGTAGCCAATTTGCAGATAAAGCACTAGACTTGCTGGCGGATATAGCTTTTGCACCTAGCTTTCCACAAAAGGAATTAGACAAAGAAAAGGGCGTAATACTAGAGGAAATAGATATGTACAGCGATTTGCCAGACGAATGCATATTTGATGAATGGCATAAATATTTGTATCCAAATCATAGCCTTGGCCACAACATATTAGGCACTGTAGAATCCGTAAAAAACATAAGTGCTGAGCAATGTCAAGCTTGGAGAAAGGAGCATTATCGCGCAGATAATACCGTGATAGCAACCGTAGGTAAAATGACAGCAGCAGAAGCTCAAGCTTTGGTTCATAAGCAATTTGCGCCTATAGAGTTTGACAATAAACCTATTCTTAAATTGGAACAGCCTAGTTATTATAATTCTAGTTTTCAACAAATTAGTTACAGAGATTTTAGTCAAGCGCATTGTACTATAGGTAATTTTACATTTAATAAGCTAGACCCCAAGCAAAATGTATTGGGACTAATAAATACATACTTAAGTCACGCTGGAATGAGTGCCAGGCTAAATATGATACTGAGAGAGAAGCACGGGTTAACCTACAACGTAAGCACGTCTAACTTAATGTTTACGGACTCTGGCAACTTTAGTATCTATTTCGGCTGCGACGATAAACACGTTTTTAAAGCTTTAGATTTGGTTCAGGCAGAATTAAAACTGCTGTGTGATAAGAAATTAGCAACTTCAAAGCTTGACAAAACAAAAAATCAACTAATGGGGCACATAGCACAAATGCTAGAAAGCCCAAGCGCACAATTGCAACGAATGGCTAGAATGAGTTTGGATTTTAACCAAGTATATACTTATGCTGATGTAGAAAAGGTTGTAAAAGCTATAACTGTAAGTGACATAATAGAAGTGGCAAATCAAGTATTTGATCCAATTATGCAAAATGTATTAATATATAGAGAACAAAAATAAATGAATTTTTTACCTGAAGACATAGAAAACTACACCAATACTTTTACCAGAGTTGAGGGTGAATTGTTACAACAATTAGAACACGAAACCTACCAAAAGGTATTGATGCCAAGAATGTGCAGCGGACAGTTGCAAGGCCAAGTAATGAGAATGCTAAGTAAAATGATACAGCCCAAATATGTGCTAGAAGTAGGTACATACACTGGCTATAGTGCATTGTGTTGGGTAGACGGATTGGCAGATGAACCAGATGCAAAAGTATATACGCTAGATATAAATGAGGAAATAGAAGATATGGTACGCGGTTATATAGCAAAACATCCTAAGGGCAATCACATAGAATACATAATAGGAAATGCAGTTGAGGTAATACCTAGCCTAGACGTTCCCCATTGGGATCTAGTATTCATAGATGCAGATAAGGAAAATTATAGCAATTATTTCCAACTTACTATTGACAAAGTGAGACCTGGTGGATTTATAATAGCCGATAATGTATTGTGGAGTGGTAAAGTAACTCAAGAAAAACCAGACAAAGAAACTCGTGCCATAATGGAGTTTAATGAGTTGGTACACAATGACAAAAGAGTTGAAAACGTGCTATTTCCAATTAGAGATGGGCTGATGGTGATGCAAAAATTGTAGCCGTCCATACAATATTTTTACATTAGTTGCGTATTGGTAATAGTATTTAAACACCAACCAACTAATGCAATTTTTCAAACAACTATTATTTAGAGGTTTCGTCACAGCGACGCTGCTAAGTTCTGCTACCTACCTACAAGCACAAGACAAGCAAATAACCACAGTTGAGTACATAAATATGTACAAAGGTATAGCTATCAGAGAGATGAAGCTGACAGGCATTCCTGCAAGTATTACCATTGCGCAAGGCATACTAGAAAGTAATAAAGGCAATAGCGCACTAACTAAAAACGCTAAAAATCACTTTGGCATCAAGTGCAAAAATAACTGGACAGGTAAAACCTACTATATGAGTGATGATGAAGACAATGAATGTTTTAGATCATACACTACAGACGAGGAAAGCTATTTAGACCACAGCTACTTTTTAGTCGTAAATGCCAGATATGACACGCTATTCAATATGCCCCCAACCGACTTTGCTAACTGGGCTAAGGGCTTAAAATATTGTGGCTATGCAACTAATCCTAGATATGCAGACCTGCTAATAGAGGTAATTAATAAGTATGAACTATATAAGTTTGACGATGGTAACCAACAATTAGCCAAAGCCGATAGATTAAATAACGTTAAATCCGCCTCAAATCAATTAGCAATTGCCAATGTAAAACCTGGCAGCGTGGACAATTCATATAAGGGTAAAAAGGAAAAAGATAAAGAAGCTGAAAGAATAGTTGAAAATAACATAAATAAAGAGAATACTGATAGAATATTCTTTGATTACAATGGCATAAAAGCACTTGTAAGTAAATCTGGTGATACTTGGGAAAGTATAGCTAGAGAGAATAATATGATGTATTTTGAGGTGAAACTCTATAACGATTTAAACAAGTATGACGAAATAGAGGCTGGTACAGTACTTTACTTAAGGGCAAAGCATAATAAAGGGCAAAAAGAAACCCATACTGTAGTTGCTGGTGAAAGTATGTATTATATAAGTCAGCTAGAAGGGATAAAGCTGAAAAAACTTTATAAATATAATCACCTAAAACCAGGACAAGAGCCACAAGTAAATGAGGTGATAAAGCTGAGAAGCAAAACACAAGTAAGCCCAAAATATGTAGATGCACCCGTACTAAACAAGGGCTTGCAATATGCTAAGGTGACTGGTAAAAAATCTGAATTGGCCCCTGTTAAAGCTAATCAAATAGTAGCTAAGCCTACTCTAACAGAATCTGAAACAGCTGTTGATACTTCAACAGAATGGCATATAGTAAAGCCAGGTGAAAATACTTGGAGCATCGTTTCTCGCTACGGTATTAGCATAAGCAATCTACAAGATTGGAATAACTTAACATCAATAGATGGTATAAAGACAGGACAACAACTTCGCATTAAAAATACTAAAGGACTCACAAAAGAAAAGAAAACAATCTCTCCCCGTGTTATTCAATCTCCAGTAGCTGAAAAGCCAATGGAAACTGAAAAAATTGTTGAGAAACAAGCTATGCCTCGGGTAGAACTAAATGCTATCATAGAACCCTTAGCAGCCAACCAATATGAGGTAGGAACTGGTGAGGGTTTATGGAGCATTAGCAAGAAAACTGGGGTGAGTGTATTGGACTTAAAAGATTACAATCAATTAAAGTCTGACGTCTTACTACCTGGCCAGCGACTATGGCTAGTTGATGCCAGAAGTCTAAATATTGATATGGTGCAGGCTACTGCTATGCCAGAATTTCATATAGTAAGTCCGGGTGAGGGTTTGTATGCAATAGCTAGAAAGTACAATACTACAACTGCTAACCTAAGAGAGCTAAATCAATTAACTCAAGATAATTTGCAGCCAAACCAAAAATTGAAACTAAAATAGTTTTGATATATATAGTAGCGTTATTAACTACTGTGGATAAAATAATTAACAGTAAATTAACTTTTCCATAATTATTTTATAAAAAATTAGTATAATTGCTAATGAAATTGATACTGTTTATTGCTAAACTAACAGCATTTTCTAAAAATTAGCACTCGAAAGAGTGTATTTCATGGGTGTTTATTTTGCGAATCCCAATCTATTCAATAGGTTGGGATTTGTTTTGACTTCTTGACTAAGATATAAATTATTTATTGTCCTTTTTTATTTTGCTTTGTCCAAATGATTCCATACTTCAAGAATCTATAATAGCCACTCATATAGGCAAGTATCAGCCCAGGCTTTCCATCTCTCCACCCCATTTGCACTACGTATTCCTTTATAAAGTAGAAAGCTGGCTTCATTATTACATTCAGCGCTGTAGTTGTCTTACCCTTACCCAGTGCCTCCTCAGCGCTTAATTGTGCATACTTTGCTTGGCTTATGGCGTGCTCTGTTATCGACTGGAATGGTCTGTGTAAAATATTCGCATTAGTAGGCAGGCTTACTACTTTTATATTTTGTACATTCAGTTGCAAAACCTCGTGTACATACTCTCCAGTCCAATTGGCCATTTGCCGATTATATAGCCTAAACTTTAAGTCTTTAGCCCAGGCCCCGTGTTTTATCCATTTACCTAGGTAACAACTTACCCTTTGTATAGCATAGTGCCAATCTTGCAAATCTGTTTGCATTTTTAGCTGTTCTATAAAGTCTAAAGCATTTGCATTTAATGTTTCATCAGCATCAAGCATTAGTATCCAGTCGCTTGTAGCAAAAGATGCAGCCAAGTTTCTGGTTTTGGCGTAGCCCAACCAATCTATTAGATGAACCTTAGCGCCGAGCCTAGTGGCCAGCTCAACTGTATTATCTGTACTGTGGCTATCAGCTATTATCACTTCATCTGCGATATCACGTATAGATATCAGGCAACTCTCTATATTTATGGCTTCGTTCTTGGTGATTATGACCACCGAGAGTTTATTTTTTATATCTTTATGCCCTGAACTATGTTGCATACTAATGAGGCTAAAGATTATATTGACCAAGTAAGAAAATCATAACTAAACATTTTTTTATTTTTTTTGATGTTACTATAATAAATTAACCTAATTGATATTTGCCCCATATTATGGAAGAAGAAACTGGCCAACGTACAGAATTAACAAAAGTAGAGAAAGATAAAATCTTTGAGGAGGAATTCTTGCCCCATATTGATGCACTTTACAATTTTGGTAGCTATTTAATTCACGACGATGATTTAGCAAAAGACCTACTGCAAGAGACCTATATGCGAGCATATAGATTCATAAATTATTATGAAAAGGGAACTAATGCAAAGGCTTGGTTGATTAGAATACTGAAGAATACATTTATAAATGATTATCGCAAAACCAGTAAACAACCGATTAGAGTTGACCTAGAGGAAACCTACCAACAAGTAGATGATAGTGCAGAAGGCGAAAATCGAAATGTAGATTTAAGGCAAGAAGTATATAATAATTTAGTTGGCGACGAAATAATGAACGCAGTTAATTCTTTGCCTGTTGACTATAGACTGATTATTCTATTATGCGACGTTGAGGGATTTAAGTATGACGAGATTGCAAAGATAATAGATGTACCAATCGGGACCGTGAGGAGTAGATTACATAGAGCTAGAAATATGCTAAAAGAAAAGCTAAGCACCTATGCTAAAAGTAAAGGATATAAAACGCAAGAATAACTAAAGAACTCAACAATATTGAAATGAATTGTACAGAAGTAGAAAAGATAATGGATGCTTATGCAGACGGTGAGGTTAGTGACATAGATTGTAATCAGGTATCTAAACACATACAGGATTGTAAACACTGCCACGAAAAATGGGAAAATAGTGTAAAATATAAATCTACTATACTAAGTATTTTAAAAAAGTGCTGTGGTGAAGATGTTAAATTCAACATCAAAGAAATGGTGCTGAAAAGCGAAGTGTACTAATCCACATTTTTGTGCAGATTCGTTCATAATATTGTATTTGAATGAATCATTATAACAATATTGACCCTACCACTGTGAAAGGGCTAGCTAGGGCAATTAGCCTAGTTGAAGCTGGCGTAGGCGGCACCAATTCATTCTTGAGTAATTGGGTAGCTAAACAACCTAAAGTTGCACCAATAGTAGGCGTAACGGGTCCTCCCGGTGCTGGTAAAAGCACTCTAATCAATGCCTTAATTCATAATTGGGTGGCTCAAGGTAAGCGTATCGCTATTATAGCCATAGACCCCAGTTCACCATTTAACTTCGGCGCCCTGTTGGGTGATCGCATCAGAATGGTTGAACATTTTACCAATCATCAAGTATTTATTCGCAGCCTAGCAACTAGAGGTGCCTTAGGTGGATTGAGTGCTAAATCTATAGAAATTAGCGATTTAATTAGAAGGGCTGGCTTTGATATAGTACTAGTAGAAACCGTTGGTGTAGGTCAAAGTGAAGTAGAAATAGCTGGACTAGCAGATTTGTCAATTGTCGTTTTGGTGCCAGAGGCTGGCGACGACATACAAGGTATGAAGGCGGGAATAATGGAGATAGCCGACCTATTCATAGTAAATAAGGCGGACAGGCCTGGCGCAGAGCAGTTCGCAAGCAGATTGAGGAAGCTGCTGCACGGGGGTAATGGTTTAAATGAAGATACTCAAGTGCTACTAACCACAGCTACAGACAGCAATAGTATAACTATGGTAGCTGCTGAAGTGTTGAATCAACTAAGTGTTGTATCTAAAAATAATGAAAAACAAGCCCAACTGTACCTAATGAAATGCCTAAAACTACTCAGTGAGCAACGGATGCAAAGTATTTCCAAATTAGACTTATACACTGAAATAAAAGATCGATTATTAACCAAATCATCTGTCAATATATATGAGATGATTGCTAAATACGCTCTTTAAATTTCCCCTTGTTCTAAGCCTGCCACGTAGTTAATCACCCAAGGCACGCCAATGGTTGCTTCTTTTTCTATGTAGTTTATGTTTGGCTTTCTAGTATCGTCTGGTATTACTGGGTTTATTACATAAATCTCAGCATTTATTGGCGCATAGTCTATTAATATATTAGCTGGATGTACCACCATACTGGTACCAATTATCAATACTACGTCCGCATCTGCTATTATGTTGGTTGCCAATTCAAATTGAGATACTGTTTCACCAAACCAAACAATGTTCGGCCTTAATTGACTACCCCATTCACACAGGTCGCCTAAGTATATTTGTTGGTCTTGCTTTAGTTCGTATACCAATTCAGGATTTATGCTGCTTCTTGCCTGCAGTATCTTACCGTGTAGATGCAATACATAGTCGCTGCCTGCACGCTCGTGTAGGTCATCTACATTTTGGGTAATGATGTAGGTATCAAAGAATTTGTAAGAAAATGCTAATGCCAAGTGCGCTCTATTCGGCTCGGCTTGTCGCACGTTTGTTCTGCGTTGGTTATAAAAGTCTAAGACCAATTCTGGATTAGCCTTAAAACCCTCTGGACTAGCTACATTTTCTATGCGATGCCCCTCCCAAAGTCCATCTACTCCTCTAAATGTAGCAATACCACTCTCTGCACTCATTCCTGCCCCAGTCAGTGCGACTAATTTTTTCTTCATAATTGGGTTTTGTATTCCAAGTGATGATACAAAGAATCTTTATAATTGGTTTTAACTATTGGAAAAGTTCTGTTCCAAATATAATAGTAATAGAATTTAAATAATAATACAAAGTCCTCAGGACTACAGGCTTCAATACTTAACTCAAATATTTTATTAATTTTATTTTCAATCAATGTTGTTATAATAACATTTAAAGGTTTAGTTAAAAATTTTAATGAGAAATTTTCAATATCAGAGAAATAGTACAAAACCCTTTCATCTTTATAAAGTGCAATGACTCTATTTCCACTAGACTTGATATATCCAATTGAACCTATTGGAAAGCTTTTTAAATCCTCTTTTGCAATTGTCTCAGAGAAAGTATGTGCTCCTATTATGAGCTCTTTAGTAAGAGTGATTGGTGCTTCGGGAGGAAATTGTTGGTTTGTTGTCAGTATTGAAAAGTTATCTTGTTTTATGGGTAAAGCTTTTGCTTTTATTTCTATTCTTAGGTTAGTTTGAAGAGCTCTTACATTTTTAAGATTAATTTTATCTTTAACACTAAAACTTTTGTTAGAATTATTTGAAGAAAGTGCTTTTGGCCATTTTGCAAAATAATTTTCGACCCTAATCTTATTGTGAAGTAATGACTGTATTATTGTCCTGTTAATCAGTTCTTTCTTTAAACTATCATTTTCAAAAAAATCTAAAAATACAGATTGCCCGCCATCCCACGTTTTGTCCACACCTTTCTAAATACTCCAACCCATTTCTTATATAGTATTAACTTTTAATTGTGTTTAATGTGGTAGAAGTTGTATCAAATTATCTATTGAATTACTTCCTCCCCTGCAAAGTGGCAACATATGGTCTGGAGAAGGGAAGAATGTCCATACACCCTGATGGTTAAATTGCATTGGGATATTTGGCATTTTTAAAAATTGGAAATGAGTCAGTAAATGCAGATATCAGAATTAAGAAAGGTAAGGTAAATAATTTTAAGCCAGAATATTGGCATTGATAACAGTCTTTAGAGAATAAATAGTCACGCTCTATTTCATCATAAGAAATTCTAAAAAATCGGACAATGGGAATAGCACTATTTAATATTGGGGTTCTATTGAAATCCAAAAAGTCTATCTCTTCATTCAAATAAGCCCTCGCGCCAAGTCTGATTGGGTATTTGTTAGAAAAGCAAAATGATGCATATTCGTAATTTTGCGATTTTATTGCTTAATGAACACTTTTCTGCAACAGAATTTACAACTCAAATTGACATTTAAATTCAAAATTAATAATTAATGAGAATTCCCATATTAATAATTATTTCAAGGCGATTTGATTAATTTGGGAATAAATATCCTATACTAACTAATCATATTTAACTAATATGAGAATAAATAAGCCATATAAACAAAATATCCGTTATTCCATAGCTAATACAGGAAACTGAAGACCTTATAAACTACCTACTTTATAAAACGATGAATTGGGTGTACCTTTGCGCCCGCAATGCTGTCAGTTAATAAATTATCCATATACTTTAGTGGAAGGTTCCTGTTTGATGATGTCTCATACCTAATTAATGCCGATGACCACATAGGTCTGGTCGGTAAAAACGGGGCTGGTAAGAGTACTATGCTAAAAATATTAGCTGGTACGCAAGTAGCTGAAAGTGGCGAAATAAGTAAACCTACAGACTTTAATCTAGGATATTTGCCACAGGAAATGAATCACCGTGATGGGTTGACTGTAATGCAGGAAACCTTAACTGCGTTTGATGAATTGCAAAAAACCTCAAAAGAAATGGATGAGGTTGCTCACAAAATTAGCACAACCACAGATACCTCCTCAAACGAATTCTTAGACCTATTAACCAGACACCACGACCTAGAGGAGAAATTTAGGATAGGTGGCGGTTATGAAATGGAGGGAGAAACTGAAAAAATACTTTTGGGTTTGGGATTCGAACGTAAAGACTTTGACCGTTTCACGCAAGAGTTCAGTGGTGGCTGGCGTATGCGTATAGAGTTGGCTAAAATATTACTTAAACGTCCTGATTTAGTACTATTAGATGAGCCTACTAACCACTTGGATATAGAATCTGTACAGTGGTTAGAAAATTTCTTAAAAACCTACAATAGTGCCATAGTAATGGTGAGCCACGATAAAATATTTCTAGATGCTGTAACTAACAGAACTATAGAAATAATAAATGGCAGAGTAGAAGACTATAAGTGTGCCTACAGTAAATATGTAGAGCTAAGGGCAGAGCGTAGAGCAATGCAAGAATCTGCTAAAATTAATCAAGATAAGCAAATAGCTGATATGGAGCGATTTGTAGAGCGGTTTAAGGCTAAGGCTAGTAAGGCAACCCAAGCACAAAGCAAGCAAAAGCAAATAGACAAGATAGAAAGAATAGAAATAGACAATGACGAAGTAACCGCTATGCGTTTTAGATTTCCAGAGCCACCTAGAAGTGGCCAGGTTGCCGTACACGCAGTAGATGTTGAGAAAAACTTTGCTGACCTACAAGTACTAAAAGGACTAGAGTTTGATATAAATAGACAAGACAAAATAGCATTTGTAGGAAGAAATGGTGAGGGTAAATCAACACTAAGTAAAATATTAGCTAATGTAGATAAAGCTAGCGGTGGTCTAATAGAATTTGGGCATAATGTTCAAATAGGATACTATGCGCAAAATCAAGCTGAAGAACTAGATGGGAATAAGACCGTACTACAGACCATAGATGATGAAGCAGTGGGAGATATGCGACTAAAAGTAAGAAGCTTACTTGGGGCATTCCTATTTAGTGGTGATAGTGTAGAGAAGAAAGTAAAAATATTAAGTGGTGGTGAAAAAGCAAGATTAGCTTTAGCCAAGCTATTGCTAAGACCTGTAAACCTATTGGTAATGGATGAGCCCACAAATCACCTTGATATGATGAGTAAGGCTGTACTAAAAGAAGCCTTAAGCAAATACGGAGGTGCATTAATACTGGTAAGTCACGATAGAGATTTTATGCAGGGATTAACCAATAGAGTATTCGCATTCAGACACGGGAAAATAAAAGAATACGCTGGCGATATATATGACTACTTGCGTGAGAATAAAATAGAAACTCTCGATGAGCCCAAGGAAAAGAAGGCAGTAAAAAAGGAAAGTGCAGAGGTAAAAAAAGAATTGAGCCGCGACCAACAAAAATCATTGGATAATCAACGTAAAAAGTTAGATAAAAAGATAAAACAAGTCGAGGATGAAATTCAAGTGATAGAAGCAGAAAAAGCTGCAATGGAGAAGAAAATAAATAGCACAACGAGTGCGTTAGACCAAATAGATTTATCTCGTCAATATCAGCAAATAGACCAAAAACTTAACATTAAAATGAATGAGTGGGAGAATGTGAATGAGGAATTAGAGTCACTCAAGTCATAAACACTTAATATCAAAAGTAATAATAGTAACCATATTTACTATTTAACAATGTAACAAGAAAAATATTTATTATATATAAAACAATATTTATCAATGTTCAGCGACATTGTAATATTATTTATAAAAATATTTAATAATTTAAGAATTAATAGGAGAAATATATAGATATTGACTAAAGTCATTGAAAATACTTACTTAACATTTGCTTAACACATCAGTAACAATTTCATAATTTCTGACTGTGAAATTTGAACTCGTTATCCGATATTATATTAACTATATGGCAAATTTTACCAAATTACGTGCTTTAGCAGCCGGTGTTATTTTAGCATCAGGTCTTGCTGGACAAGTGCAAGGGCAGGCTGTTCTGGGCAACTACTCAGTTACCCCAAACCTGTTGAAAACTAACTATGACATAAGTGGTGTTACAGTGTACACTATCTTAGGTTCAGACGACGTACTATCTCAAACTCCAACTTTTATATTTGGTGGTAGTGTAGATGGTGCAGGAATTGTGAAAAACGAAGATGGAACATTTTCTTATCTTGTTAACCACGAGGACAACTTTGCTGTGTCACGTGTAATACTTGATAAAAATTTTAAACCAGTACGTGGAGAGTATGTAATGAACAGTAATGCAGGTATATGGAGACTTTGTTCTGCTACTATGGCTACGCCAGAGGAACACGGTTTTGGTCCATTATTCATTACTTGTGGTGAGAGTGGTCAAGAAAGTATGACACACGGTCTAAATCCATATTCTGCATCTCTAAAAGATACAAGCAACACCAGACCTACAGTAATCCCTGCATTTGGTAGATGGAGTGCTGAAAATGCAATTCCATTAAACAAAATTGCATATCCTGGTAAAACAGTTGTAATACTGGGTGATGACGATTCAGGCCCCAATGGTGGTCAAGTAGCTATGTATGTAGGTGACCAAGGCGATTTGAAAAATGGTAACCTTAGCGTATTGCGTAGAAAAGACAAAAACCAAAAAGAAACTGCAATGATACCTGGTACTAAATACGATATTGAATTCGTATCTGCACCATCTAACTTCCGTACTTTAACTGGTTCAGCTCTAGATGCTTGGTCTGGTAGTGCTACACAAGCAGCTTCTATAAAATTTGGTCGTGTTGAGGACTTAGACTACCGTAAAGGAAATGCATCACGTGCTCGTGAAATTTACTTTGTGACAACTGGTCAAGACTATAACGGTTCAAACTCTGACAGCAGTAGAACTAAATGGGGTCGCGCCTATAGATTAATGCTAGATGCAAATGACCCTACTAAAGGTACATTAGAATGCATATTGAGTGGTGACGATAAATCTGCTAGCAATCCTGCTCGTGTATTTTACGATCCAGACAATGTTGTAGTTACTGATGACTATGTTTACATTCAAGAAGATCCTAATAGTTATTCAGGTGCAGCAAGTTTACCATTCGTACACGATGCTCGTATCTACCAATATGATATTGAAACTAAAGGCTTAAAAACTTTATGTGAATTAGACCACAGAAGAAGTGCCCCAGATTCAGTAAGATATAACAATAACGGTACAGGTACTTATTCTAGGTCTGGCATAGGTGCTTGGGAATATGGTGCAATGGTAGATGTTTCTAATAACACTGGAATTCCTGGTTCATTTATGTTGAGCCTACAACCACACTCTTGGAGAGCTGTTAAATATCGCGCATCTGACGGTGGTACACTACGTTTATCTGAAAACCAAGCTTCTATGTTGGTTATGCTTACTGGTATTCCAACTACTAAAGCAGTAGCGCCTACAGCTGTAACAGCTAGTACTAATTGTTCTGGTTTAGTTTCTGTAATTACACCAACAGGTGGTGCAGATAGAGCTACTTACAGGGTGTATACTGCTGCAACTGCTGGTACTTTAGTTGGTCAAGGCAAAACTATTACTACACCTGCTTTGACTGCTGCTACTAGTTACTTTGTGGCTACAGTTGTTGACGGTATGGAAAGTACTATTCGTACTAAAGTTGATGTTAAAATCAATACCCTTCCTGTTGACGCATTACCTGCAACTATCGAAACTTGTGGTGAAGCAACTTTAAGTGCTGGTAACACTGGTGCTAAATTTCTTTGGAGCAATGGTAGCACAAACCAATCTATCAATGTAAACTTTGATGGTAAATACAAAGTAACTATTACGAATGCTTCTGGTTGTACATATACTGACTCAGTTCAAGTAATAGTAAAAGCTCAACCTTCTATGCCAAATATTTCAATTGAAGGCCAAATGCTAATGAGCAGCGCTACTATTGGTAACCAATGGTACAAAGATGGTATTATGATTTCTGGTGCAAATATGCAGTCATACAAAGTGAAAGAAAGTGGTGAGTATTCAGTAAGATCAACTCTTGGTACTTGTCAATCTCCTATGAGCAGCACAGTGAAATACAGTTCTGTAACTAGCATTGCTAGTCAACTACAAGAGCAAGGTATAAGTGTATATCCTAACCCTAACGCCGGTTTATTCAATATAAACTACAACGGTAAAGGCAACACTCAAAACCTTCATATCGAAGTATTAACTATAGACGGTAAAGTTGTACTTGATGAGTACATCAACAACGTAACTAGCACATACATCAAACAAGTTGACATCACTCGTCAAACTGCTGGTATGTACATTTTAAGAATAACAACTGATAAAAAAGTAACTCAATCTATTATCAACAAACAGTAATCTGTTTGGCTGAAGTAGCCTAATTATAGCCGGGTATTCTCTAGCAGTTTATCCGGCTTTTTTTTACTTAAATACACATAGTAAATCAGTTTACTAATTTTTCTCATATTATGAAAAGGAATAGAATACTTATCCTCTTAGCTATAAGTTTTGGCATTATGGCATTAGCCAGTAAATCTGGCAAGACTGATGTGCAATTTAAGTCTTATGCAGACATCACCGGGCAAATTCAAGATAAGTGGATAGAAGAGGCCAAAATATTTAAAAAAAATATACTGGATTTACATAATAAAGTTGAAGATAGATATAAGAATAATGATCAAACTATTGCATATAGAAATATATTAAAAGAAGAATTAAAGAAATGCAGATATCAATATAAGAAATCAGAGTATCTATTAGCATTCTATACCGATGATAATGAAAAAATGTTGAATGGTCCAGACCTAATGGAAGAAGAGGAAGACGAAGGAAACATAGTTATTTACAGACCAACGGGGCTACAAGTTGTAGAAAACATACTGTACGACGATGAACTATATGCGCAGGCTAAAGATAGTTTACGCATCTACACCAGTAAACTGATTGGGGCAGCTAATAGACAAATAGTTGTAGCAGAAAATCAAGGAATTAATGAGATTAACCTATCTCAAGCCATACGTGAAGAGATTATTAGAATCTATAGTATGGGGTTGGCAGGTTTTGATGCTCCCCAATCTGGTCTTAGTTTACAAGAAGCATTCGTTAGTTGGAAAAGCATTCAATTGCCTATACTTATGTATTTAAAGGAATGTAAAAACAAAAAACTGAAGGCTGAAATAATGAATAGCCTTAAAATTGGCGACAACTATTTAAAAAATAAAAAAGGTATAGAGGCATTGGATAGAATTGAATTTATAGCTAAGGCAGCTGACCCATTATATAGACAACTACAATTGCTAGACAAAGAATTGAATCTTAGCCCACCTATAGTAGAAAATGTATTTACCAGAGATGGTAGTAGCCTGTGGAGTGTTGCTGGATGGCGCCCAATATGGTTTGGTGGACAGGGCGATACAATTCAAGAAACTGCAAAGGCAGAGTTAGGCAGGCTGCTGTTTTACGACCCTGTAATAAGTGGTAATGCGGAGCGTTCTTGTGCCAGTTGTCACAACCCAAATAAGTTCTTTACAGATGGTCAAGCTCGGGCAACTGGTTTTGATGCAGTAGCTGGTAAATTGAGAAATACCCCCACCCTATTAAATGCAGCACTACAAAGCTCACAGTTTTATGACAATAGTGTAGCTACACTAGAAGATCAAGCTGCTGCAGTAACACTAAACAAAAGCGAATTGCACGGAAATTTTGAAGAAACTGGACGTAGATTAGTTCGAAGTAAAGAATACGTGTTGATGTTTCTAAAGGCATTCCCCAATGAAAATGGTAAAATAAATGCCAGAAATATTCTAATGTCTTTGGCTGCCTATGAGCGTAGTTTACTGTCATTTGACTCTAGGCTAGACAAATATATTAGAGGGGAAAAAGATATTGCAATTTCTAAGTCTGAGCGCAATGGGTTCAATATATTTATGGGAAAAGGGCTATGTGGTACTTGCCACTTTGCACCTTTATTTAATGGTACTGTACCACCCCACTATGTAAAGTCGGAAATGGAAAATCTGGGAGTACCTGTTATGTATGACACAGCTAACCTAGTGGCTGACCCAGACCTAGGTAGGTATAATGTAACTGGTAGAGAGGGTAAAAAGGGTATGTTTAAGACGCCGTCAGTTAGGTTTAGCGCCCATACGGCTCCCTATTTTCACAATGGCAGCTATAAGACTTTAGACCAAGTCATAGATTTTTATGTGCGTGGTGGTGGTGCTGGAATGGGATTAGACAATCCGTGGCAAAGCCTTCCATTCGATAAATTAGACCTATCAACAGTTGAGCGTACTGACCTAATAAATTTCTTAAAAATGCTTAGCCCAGATATTAATTATAGCCTAGTACCAACTAAACTACCAGAGATAAACGGCGCATTCGATAGAACGGTCGGTGGCAAATATTAAGTTAAAAGAGGAATCTGTTATTGACACTGCGCCTACATTTTTAAAAGGCGCTTTACGAAGAACATATGGAATCTGGCACCAAACCACCTGCGAGAAAACATAATAAGTGGGGCCCCACCACCAACTGGATACCTAATTTTATTACTATTACTAGTAGCAGCTGTATATATTGCCTCTGCAACAACTATGGGTTTACTACCCTTAGCACCCGCCTCTATCATAGTAGGTGTCAACTTATTTATAAATCCGTCATAGGCAGTTAGGCCTGGTTTGCTAAATATGTCTGCTGAACGATCATAAAAATCGGTAACTATTGGTCCTGGCTCAATAATGCGAACCTTAATATTAAACTGTTCTAACTCATAGATTAAGCTCTCACTTATGCCCTCTACAGCCCATTTGGTGCCGTGATAAAGCGTATATAAAGGTAACGTAACACGCCCACCCACACTGGCAATGTTTATAATGGTACCGGCCTTACGTTCACGCATTTTAGGCAAAACAGCTTGTGTCATTTTTATTAGGCCGAATACATTGGTGTTGAATTGCCTAAAGATTACTTCATCACTTGCAGCCTCCAGTGCACCTACGGTACCATAACCAGCATTGTTTACCAAAACATCTATAGCGTATCCGTCTTTATGTATTTGTAATATTGCATCTTCAATGCTGCCATTGTTGGTTACATCCAGCTGATAAACTCTAACGTTACTCATATTTGCCAAGTCTGGGTACTTGATTGGATCCCTAACGGTTGCTAACACTGTCCATCCTTTTTGACTAAATAATTCTACAGTAGCGCGACCTATCCCGGTTCCAGCGCCAGTTATTAATATGGTTTTCAATGTTATATGCGTTGTTAATTGTCAAGTAAAAGTATGGTAAATATCTAAATTGGCTCTGTGTATTGGGCTTAACCCTAAGGCATTTACGCTAAACCAACCAAATATGATACTGTAGCGAAATCACCTAAATCTAAAACCTATAAACCACAAAAAAACCCCGTACATCTTACTGTACAGGGCATATCTAAATTAGATTAAGCTATTTACTTATTTTTTGATAGGTCTTCTTTCGCGTTTTGCACCGCCGCCACCAAATCCTCTGCCTTCGCTGCGACCACCGCTACCTTCGCTACGACCACCGCTACTTTCGTTGCGTTCACCACCACGGCTACCGCCACCACCTGGCTTGTTTTCAGCTACTGCTAGGTTAAAAGTTTTACCTTTAATTTGGGCTTTCTTCATACCGTTTATAATGTCGTCAGTATATCTAGTATCAACATCTATAAAACAATAAGCATCATATAAATCAATGCTACCTAAGGCACTGCCTGGCAGGTTACACTCATTTACTATAGCGCCTACTATGTCTTTAGGCATTATTCTGTCTTTCTTACCTAGGCTAAGGAATAGTCTTGTGCTGTCTTTGAAACTGTTGCTAAAGCGTTCTTGCTTGCTGTCTCTACCTCTACCCGTTTTACCGCCGTAGTTGCTGTCGTTATTAGAATAACCAGATCCACTTTCCCAATGATCGTGTTGTGTACGCTCACTTTCTAGTTGTCCTCCACTTGCAGCTACTATTAGTTTATGTATCTCCATTTTGATTAGAGCTGCAGCTAATATCCTCGGGTCATTACCTTCTTCTTTAGCTTCATACTCTTCTACCCAGTCTATGTATTTGGTTAAGTCACCATTAGCTATGGTAACTTCTATTTTATTAAAGAAGTTATTTTTCTTGACATCTTCAATTGAAGTTAGACTTGGAATATCTTCTCTAATAATGGTTGTTTTAGCAAATCGCTCTATGGCAGTTATTTTAGATCTATCACGGCTAATTACCAAACTGAATGCTGCACCTAATCTGCCGGCACGTCCTGTTCTACCTATACGGTGTACATAATATTCGCTGTCCATTGGTAGGTCATAGTTTACCACCATTTCTACGTCATCTACATCTATACCACGTGCAGCTACGTCTGTTGCTACCAGTATTTGTATGGTCCCCTGTCTAAATTTATTCATCACTTGGGTTCTCATTGCCTGACGCATATCACCGTGAAGCGCCTCTGCAAAGAAGCCATTACGTTGCATATCCTCAACTATTTCGTCAACTTTTTTCTTGGTATTTGCAAATACCAGACAAAGTTTTGGCTCATATAGGTCAACCAAACGTTGTAGTACTTGAACTTTATCTTTTTCCTTAACGGCTAGGTATCTCTGCTTGATGTTGATGGCTGTCAACTCTGTACGCACTACTTTTATAACTTCGTGCTGCGGCATATAGCGTTTAGCAAGGTCAAGTATTGGCTTAGCCATAGTAGCACTAAAGAAGACTGTCTGTCTGTCTTCACCTTGCATTTCTTGCATTATAGCTTCTATGTCATCGCGGAAGCCCATATCCAACATTTCATCAGCCTCATCTAATATAATGGTATGTACTTGGTCTAACTTTAGCGTACCACGGTCTAGGTGGTCTAATATTCTACCTGGTGTACCTACTACCAACTGTGCGCCACGTCTTAGCCCTTGTATTTGCTTGTCTATGCTGGCTCCTCCGTATACGGGTAGTATTTTCAGTCCTTTACGTTGGTGGGTTAGTTTACCTAACTCATCAGCTACTTGCATAGCTAACTCACGTGTAGGGCACATAATTAGTCCTTGGGTGTAGTTTTCGTCGGTAATTTTTTCTAATAAAGGTATCCCAAAAGCAAATGTTTTACCAGTACCTGTTTGAGCTTGTCCAATTACGTCGATGCCTTGCATCAATCGGGGTATTGCCTCTGCCTGTATAGGGGTTGGCTTTTCAAATCCTAAGGCTTCTAGGCCTTTCATCAACCAAGGACTTAGTCCTAAGTCGGCAAATTTAACTTCTTCTTCCATTCAATGTTAATTGCCTAATTGCAACTTGGGCATACGAATGGATCGTGTACTTATTTGGTGCAATAAAGCGTCGTTTTATAAAATTATTAATATTTCCTATTTATCACTTTACTGTACTAATAACACACATAGTTTTTAAACTATGATTATGTTACCCTGTGCAGTAAACTGCATCCCACTAGCCGGAGTCCTTTAATTAGGGTGCGGCGCCGGACTATCGGCTGACCCTAAAGCTATAAATAAGCTGGTCAGCGTGATAAAACAAACGGGAGAGAAATCCCACTCAGAAAATAGTTGGTGCCACAAGTATTATATAGTACCTGCTTGCGGTTGCAAATGTACGACTATTTTCCCAACTTCTTGCATAAATGCTTGGAATAGTTATATATGACTGTGTTGAATCGATACTTGTCGAGTTTTGTACACATAAAAAAACCTACTACGTCGCCGGTACTGACTTATAATAGGTTATTTATTTAGACAATGATAATGTCTTAAGGTATTTAATCTTCGTCAGGTAAACCAGCTTCTAGGCGGCTTCTCTCATATAGTTTATAGCCAGAATCCGTTAATATATAGTATCCTTTACGCTTGCTGCCGTCTAGGGTAACTAGGTCATATTCTTTTAGGTCACCTAAATGTCTCATTATAGTAACACGGGATGCCTTAGTTAAATCAACCATTTCATTTCCAGTTACGTTTTTACGTTCAAACAATACCAACATTATATTTACCAATGCATTGATGGTAGCCTTATTTACTTTACGACCTTTATCTTCTATCAGGGTGCGAACTTCAGGTTCAAGAGCCCGTTGTAATGCATCACGTTCATTGCTGTGATAGCCCTGTTTCTGATGACTTCTATCGCCATATTGTTCACGTGTACTGCGCAAAAGGGCAACATTGGTGTTCATCATTTCTATTGCTTGTAGCTTAGTTTCCAATGCACGGCATTTTAATTCCAATGCTTCTACTTGCATCTCCAATGCTTCACGAATTGAAGTCTCGTATTCATTTTGGGCCATCTTTTTCACAATATTCTCTATTAAATTATAATTATGCATAGCAAAGTTAATGAAAAGCCTTTTTAAAACTCAAATAAAATTTTATTTCAAGTCAATATTTTAACTTATTGCAAATAATTAAAAATATCTATGAGGTAATTAACCTGCTATAGCACAAATTCTGTACTATTTTTTATTAAATATCAATATATCAATTCTACCATTTTTATTCTTATAAATAACTAAATGCCCATTTCTAACATTTGTCATAAATATAGGGTTCAGAATAGCCGAACTTAAATATTGTAAAAAATTGAATAGTTTACTATTTGTAAATTTTAAAAAATGAATTTGGTATTCCGAATAATTGTAATACTTTTGTCCTGTGTCGTCAGACACGAAAGGTTTGTTTGGTTTCTGGTTCTGGGCTGACTGTCTTGGGAAAACGGTCAGCCCGCTTTTTTTTTAAAAAATGGACAAAATAGAAACATTCAAAAAAAATTAAAACATCAATCACCTCTATTAGCATTATCGCTTTAGTTTAAAAAAACTGAATCGATGAATTTAAATTTTCTACACATTATTCTCAATTATCGTGGCTAGCATTGTGTCAATGGCAGCAGGCATATTTAAATTATTTTCAAGCAAAACAGCCCGATAAACAACACGAGAGCCTAATGCAAATGCTGGTTGCCGCCAGTGGAATGAATAGAGATCAGGCTAATACCCTACCTGCCATAGAGTTGAAAAAATACTGTGATGAAATGCTAAACCCAGCCTGGTGCACAGACTATATTCAAACGCACAAACCAAAATCTAACATTTGGATAAGTCTTTTAAAAAAAATAGAATTACCACAAGACCCAGGTCAGTTAAGTCTAGGTACAATGGAGTATATCAGGCTAATGCTACAAACCAACCAACAGCTACCCTATAATGCCATTCCTGAAATATTTGCAAGTATTATTCACTCAAATAGTGTTTCTAAAAAAGAAAGACTAAAACGACAATTAGAAAAAATGCCTGCTTATAAAATATTACCAGCGGTAGCTTTTTTTTTGCCCGTATGTCAAGCTTTCTTGAACACTACACCAATGCTTCAAACCAAAGCAGCCTAAATCCTTATTTAAATGATTCACTTATGCAAGTGAGCGAATTGGCTGGTCACGATGTACTGAAAGTAAAGAAGATATTGACTGAGTGTAATACTAGAGAGGTTTACAATTACATAAGATTTCTAAATAGCAGACAGATAATTAGCTAGAGTACTTAGCATTACTGTCATTCCTTAACCAAACTTTACTTCCCCGATAAAAATGATACAAGTATATAATACCTTGTTGGCTTTAGTGGCTAACAATGTGTTTCCCTATGCAATGCGACCAGATAGTGGCACACTAGCAGAGCTAAATAGAGTGGTAAATGATGATGCTGAAACTGGACTTATTTGGCTAAGTACTTTGCCTGAACATTGGCAAATTGGCGTTAGCGCGACCAACAGGCAATCGTCATTTCGCCTATATATAGTTTGGCCAATTGGGGTGCAAGCCAGTAACATTAAAATACTCAACTACACTGAGGCTGCACTGCATACAACCGAATCTTTGTTAGAATATTGGCAAGATGGAGAATACTCTGTAAAACTTGGAGAGGCAAGGGCCAAACCTGTTGCCAGAATGTGTGCATCTGGTTACTGCGGAGTTTCAGTAAATGTAATTGTAACTAGTCCAACTATGCCCTGTACGCAGTCGCCAATAGATCTAACTCAGCTATAAGCAAACATACCTATATGATAGAAATTACAGAAACTGCCCCAAATTGGATCGCAGTTCACAACACTGAATCAAATATTAAAGCAACAAGCGACATACTCCCTGCCAAAGAAATAACCAGTCTGATTGTTAATAGCCTAAGTAGAAATTTAAATGATGGATTATTAATAATACAATTAAATGCAAATGAAGGATTGCAAATAGGAGATTCGCTTTGGCTTCAGAACTATGGTGAATTTAGTGGGGTGGTAAAAGTTATCGCAGACCTTGGCAGCAATCAAATTAAGCTTAATATACTGTGGCAAGGAGAATTCTTAGCCAATATGTCTGTAAATAGATACTATGCTAATTATAGATTGCTATGTCAGATAATTATTTGGTCAAATAATTTAGAAAAGTGGGAATGGCAGAGCATAATAATTCAGCACGCTGATAAATTGGGTGAGTACAGGTTCAATGTTGGTACTACAATAGGTCTTAAATCATTGACACCAAGTAACGATTATTCTAGTGAATTGTGGATTAGAGAGCCTACAAAGGCTTGGGTACGTTATGTATATTATATTGCTGATGAATACTGGGCAACTGAAAATCAGAGTGGTAATAATCTTACACAGGTTAGCCATACTTACGCGCTATTAGAGGACTGCGCTGTAACAGACAATTTATTAATTAATGGATCATTTGCTAATGCTAGCAATCATTTAGATAATTGGCAACAATCCATTTTTGGCGATAATTGGTTGTATAGCAACTCCAATGCTTGTGTATTTGCGAACATATTGCCTAGTGGTGAGGCCTGTACAGCGTTAATATGGCAAGCCGTGGAAATATCCGCTGTAAATATTTACCTATTAAGTTGGAGGATAGTAGCAATATTAGCAGAACTACAAAGAGATATAGTTATAGATGTTGTCGGGATTGACGATGTAGGCAGAGAGTTTCTATTGATGACAGTACCTGCATTTGGTACTGAAAGTAAACACATACTAAAACTAAGTAATCTAAGCTTTAATGCAGACGGAATTGGATTAAGGTTTAGATTCATAGGTCCAAGCACATTTGACAGCCAGATTACAATCAAGCTATTTTATGTTCAGCTGAATGATATAAGTACTTGTCTACCGCAGCACTTTGCCCTAAATGCAGATTTGCCTAAGGAATATCTGCCCCTAGTTGCAGACAAACTGAGTTTTCACTCTATAGGCACCAATTCTAGTAAAGTACTTAGCAGGCGGGTACAAAGCTTTAGAGATTTGACCATCTATCAACAAGATAAATATCACATACTTACCAATGATGCCATTCAACCTAATAAACTGAGCATCAACTTAAGATATAAAAGTGAAACTGAAAACCTAGTTGGGCTAATAGCTGAAATAGATTTGTTTACACCTATCAGCAATAAAAATGGAGGACTATACATACTAGACCTAAGCCCAGCACTTATTTACAATTACCTAGAAGCGATATTAGATGAAGTACCAGACCTAAATACTTGGATAAAGGCTGAATATGGATTGCTATATAATATTAATTTAGTGACACAGCGTATCACTCAGACATTTACGCATAAATGCAACGGTCAAAACTTGCAATTGTGTTGGCTAAATACAATAGGTGGGTTAGAATATCAGTCGATTTATTCTCTAATTAGTAATGAGGCAATAGCAGATGACCAACAGGCTAAACCAATTAGATTGTACAATGATGAGTTACCAACATTAATAACGGGTGCCAAAAACCTAAAACCACTTGTAAAATCGCAAAACCAATGGGAAATTGCCACAGATTGGCTCAATAAATTTGAAATAAGTTATTTAGCCGCAGAATGGATGCTAAAACCAAATATGTGGCTAAGTGTAACTAAGCCTATCGATATATCTGCCAAGTGGATAGCCGTCAGCATCATAGAGAACAGCATCGCCATATTAGATATTGGACCCCACTTACGCAGAATACGTATAACTGTAACTGGCTAGCCTATAGCCTATCACTCTAATAGTGTCTTCTATCTAACGAAACGTACTTTTGTACCAGATGCAACTTATGGCAGAATACCCAAAGATTTTATTAAAAGCTGGAAGAGAGCGGTCGTTATATAACCGTCATCCCTGGGTATTTAGTGGTGCATTGCAAGCAATGCCTACTGATGTAGCAGAGGGTGAAGTGGTTGCAGTCTGTGACAGTAAGGGTGAACTATTGGGTCAGGCATTCTTTAGCAGCAGAAGTACCATCAGCCTAAGGATGCTCACTTTTGCCCAAGAATTGGAAGATATAGATACTGTTGCTTGGTGGCAAAATAGATTTACTGAGGCAGTTACATTAAGAAGAGAACTGTTTGATGTCAACCAGACCAACGCCTATAGATTAATTCACGCAGAGGGTGACCAACTGCCAGGATTAATAATAGATGTATATAACACCGTTGTCGTATTGCAAATACTAATAGTAGGCATTGAGCGTAAGCTTGACTTGATTACCCAAGGACTACATAACATTGGTTATACCAATCAATTCATCAAGGCTAAGACAAGTGCCCACGTATTAGAAGATACCAGACCAGAAAGTGCGAATCTGAGTGGAAATACTGATGAAGACACTGTTCAGATAATAGAAAATGGGCTAAAGTTTAACATAAATTATAAATCGGGGCAAAAGACAGGCTTTTTTATAGATCAAAGAGACAATAGAGCTCTGCTAGAGCAATATAGTAAAGGCAAAACTGTGTTAAATACATTTAGCTATTCAGGCGGATTTAGTTTATATGCCCTGCGTGGAGGTGCCACGAGAGTGGTCAGTGTTGACATTATGGCTGATGCTATTAGGCAGTGCAATGAAAATGTAACCATAAACTATCCTGATATAGGGAATCATACCAGTGTCACCGCAGATTGCTTCGAATATTTGAAGGAAATGCCGGACAACGAGTTTGACATTATCGTATTAGACCCACCCGCATTTGCCAAAAGCCAAAAAGCTGTAAAAAATGCCACACGTGGGTATAAACAAATTAACCTACAGGCATTTAGAAAAATAGCAACAAACGGCATCATCTTCACCTATAGTTGTTCACAAAACATCAGTACAGAACTATTTAGAAAAATTGTATTTGGTGCAGCAGCAGATGCTCGCAGGCACGTCAGAATTATCCACCAATTACATCAGCCCCCCGACCATCCCATTAGTATCTATCATCCAGAGGGTGAATATTTAAAAGGGCTCGTACTTCAGATATTGTAAACTTAGTTTAACTATATCACTTTCAAATATTTACATTTAGACAGTAACCAATGTTAACATTATGTTGCCTTGACTATGGGTATTGTGGCTTTATTTACCTTTGGAGTGCCATAATTTCAGATTAGGACAATGACTAAAAAGTCAAAAAAGAAAGATAAAATAGTAAAAGATAGGGAATTAAATTTCCCAATGAGTTCTTTTACACTTCGTGAATCTGAAGCTAACTCTACTATAGATGATGAGCCAGAGAAAGGGGTAATATACAGTGCTGGATATATGATATATCAAGTTAGCCTGCGTTGGCAAAGGCACCTACGTATTGCATTAGAATCTACTGGACTTACCTACCCTCAATTCATTGTATTGTCATCAATACATTTTAATGAAGAAACTGAGACTGAATTAACACAGCAATCTATAGCCAGCATTACAGCTATGGACAAAATGATGATTAGTCAAATGCTAGAAGCTTTGGAGAAGAAAAAGTACATAAGCCGTACTCAGGGCAAGTCAGATAGCAGAAGCAAAGCCGTAAAAATAACTAAGGCAGGTACAGACTGGATAGAAACTTATGCCCATACAGTTTTAGCATCAGACCAAGAGTTTTTTGATAGACTTGGTAAAAAAAGCGAAATATTTATGAAAAGCTTGTCAAAACTGTACAAACAGGCAAATAAAATTGATACTGATACTACGCCAGTTGCAAACTAGCACAATTTCACAATAGCGTACTAATCTGGTTTGTAACCAATATTTTTGCCAAATCAGCTAAACGCATAATGGCAAAAATTACTAATAGTAAAGTAGATAAAAATAGTGGCAAAAACGCAGCACCCACACAAAGTGTTGCAATCCCTATTACAGACAGAATAGACTTGTGGCTTATGCCAAAGATTCACATCATAGCCTGGGTATTGGTTGGTATTACAGCATTGTTTGGCGCGCTACTTTTCGATACTAGATTGTCATTTGCTACAGACGATGCTACTTATGTAGCTAATGCCCTAAGTGTGATAGCTAATAGAGCCTATCCTACCTATCAGGGTTCGCTTTATCCATTCTTTTTGGTAATGCTTATTAAGGTGTTTGGGGTAAAACTATTGCTATTCAAGTTTGCCAGCTTTGTATTGATGATTGGCCAACAAATATTGCTATACTATACTCTTCGTAAGCGCATCCCTGCTTTATTTCTGTGTATTACTATGGCAGTATTTGCCTTTAATGCCTACATATTGGTTTATGGCAGTAGCACATTTACAGAGAGTTTTTTTATGTTTATGCAAACGCTTAGTTTTTGGGCATTTTTTAAATTAATAGATAAAATTGATAAGCCTGGTAGTAAACTAGCGCAACAAATCCCCTATTGGATAATATTTTCAATCTGCTTTCTACTGTTAACCATTACTAAGAATGTAGCCCTATTTGCTGCAGTGGCATTCGTGGCTTATTTCGCATTTCGCAAACAATGGATGGCGCTATTTTTAGCCATTGGCTTTTTTGTTGTGACTAAGGTAGCCTACGAACTTAGTGTTAGGGTAGTATTTGGCAATGTAACTACAGGTCAAATAGAGCAACAACTCCGCAAAAAACACGATGACCCAAGTCAAGGTTATGATAACGTAAATGGATTTATAAACAGATACACTACAAATTTTGGTCAATACGTTAGCATTCACATATACAAAACATTAGGCATACGTGGTACAGGTAATCCCACACTATTTACTACTGAAAAATCTACTGAATTAGATCCTCAAAAGGCAATAAAACCGAATGCCCTTCTTAGCATTATGTTCCTAATTGTGTTCATATTAGCACTTTGGGTTACTTGGCGACAGAATAAGTACCTATTTTACATTTTACTGTATGTAGGGGCATTGTGTAATGTAAGTTTTCTAATTCAAACCTATTGGAATCAAGACCGATACGTCATTATATTCCTTCCATTTTTATTAGCTGGCGTAGTTTATGGACTAGATGGTCTGGGTAGAATGCGCAAATTGCCCATACTTAGTTTGTTGGGGGTAGTACTTGCTGGACTGGTATTAATTATTGAAATCGGAACTACCTTAACGACCAGTAAAAAAACCCGTGGAGGTTTTTCAGCTGCACTAGGTGGCAATGTTTATCACAATTATGATGAACCAACTACTGCTTACCTAAAGGCTGCCGCTTGGATTGGCAGTAATTTACCTGCTCAAGCTATAACTGGAACAGCAAGAAACAGAGAGGCTACCGTATTTGCTGGTAATCTTAACTTTATTAAGCCAGACCTAAAGGCACTAAGTGACCCAAATATGCAAACGCCCGATAGCATTGTAGCTGTACTAAATAGACAAAAAATAACCCACTTACTCACCACTGGTAGTGGTCTTGGTATTGACCCACAATTGGCGGAGTTTTTAGCTAAAAGTGTACCTAGTCACGCTAAACTACTACACAGCGAGCCAGATGGATTGGGTGATGAGGCGAAAATTTGGGAGCTAATTAAATAATATTCAATTATTTAACTTTTCTTAAAACAATTTATAATTAATTATGTTCATAGGAATAGTTTTGTAAGATATAAATATATACCTTTGCATTCCCTTAAGAAAAAAGGAAATATGATTTCGTAGCTCAGCTGGTAGAGCAATACACTTTTAATGTATGGGTCCTGGGTTCGAACCCCAGCGAAATCACACAAACTATATAGAAAGGAGCCTCTCGGTTCCTTTTTTTATGCCCTAATATTAGTTAGGTTATACTAACTTTTTAAGGCTGAAAAACTAATTAACTGAATTAAGAAATTACCCAACACTGTCAAGTGTGTGCATAATTGGTACTAAAATGAACTAATGTGTTAATATCAAAATTTTAGCGATAATTATAAATATTTTACTTTTACAGTATTAAGGTCGTTTTAGGTTAAGGTAGTGCCACTTACCCTGTATTCAAATACGTTAAGTATGGTCAGGGTAAGGCAACTACATTTTACTAAAAGCGCTAAGCATTTATCAGTAACTTTAGCCTCACAGGATAATTTTTTAGCAGAAAATTAAACTGAATACTATTTATATGACTATTAACAACCAATCATTCATTAAGCCTGTTTCTGACAGTCCCTTAATAACTGGCAACAATGATTTGCCAAATGCTTGGAGTGATCCTGCGTTGATGCACGGATTAATGAATGGATTTCAAGGAATAGTATATCAGTGTCAGGCAAATGAATTAAGAACAATTGAGTACATATCTCCTGGTTGTAAAGAAATATCAGGGTATGAGCGTGAAGCATTTAGTGGCATTAATGCATTAA
>Ga0163144_10000329_pt1 | contig 109778 bp, 102 predicted proteins | sample OliLak19BULKMAT1_FD_123175 | JGI IMG/M metagenome (GOLD analysis project Ga0163144, IMG submission 123175) | Freshwater microbial mat bacterial communities from Lake Vanda, McMurdo Dry Valleys, Antarctica - Oligotrophic Lake LV.19.BULKMAT1 | ecosystem: Environmental > Aquatic > Freshwater >...
AGCGCGTGGCTGGGTGGCGGTACTCGAAGAAGTAGTACCTGCTTGACTTGGTGCCCGGACAGGCAGAGATTGCCCGGGCCTTGCGGGAGTAGCTCAGTTGGTAGAGCTCCAGCTTCCCAAGCTGGCTGTCGCGGGTTCGAGTCCCGTCTCCCGCTCTCCGCAGTGGACCACGCCCCAGGGGTATTCCTCCGGGGCGTGGCTCGTTTCCGGCCCTTGCTGCTGCCTGATTCGTTGGGGTCCCGGTGCCACGGGCCCGCCGTCGTGAACCATCATTCTCCAATTGTTCACCCTCGCTTCACAGGCAGGTCGCCATCTTCGGGACGGCAGCGTGGCCCACACCTCATGGCCATGTACTGTCCTTCCGAGGGAGGATCCCATGAAGCGGACAAGAAAGTTCCTGACCCTGGTGGCGGTGACCGTGACCGCTGCTGCCTCCTGGCAATGCGGCGGTGGATCGAGCGGCCCTTCGGGCGACCAGGCCACCATTGACCTGCCCAGTGTCCAGACCGGCATCGATGTGGTCTCAAGCGTGGTCCCGATCTGCCAGGTGGGTGGAGCGGGCAGCGGGCTTGCGGCACCGGCGGCAGCCGCCTCGTCGGCTTGGCTGGCGCAGTTGCTCGAGCTCCGGCGCGACGGACAGCTCCGGGCCACCCTGTCGGTGCAGGGTCTCGGCAGCACCCAGCCCCCCGATGAGTTCGGGGACTGTGGCGGGCGGATCACCTATGCCGGCTACAGCCATACCAGCGGGGTGACCTCCGGTACACTGGTGTATGAGAACTACTGCTCCATCAATGACGATAGCGGCGATCGAAGCACCGCCAATGGTCGGATCACGTTCGTGAACACCGGCACCCCCAGCGCGTCGGGACCGATCACCTCGAAGATCGAGGCCGACAGCCCCGACGGCATTACCCTGGTCACTCGCACCGCAGCCGGCGCGCAGTTGGGGTCGCAGCACGTCCGGTTCACTGATTACCTCTACCGGGCTGGGGTTCCGGGTGGAACGCCCACGGCCAGCAACCCCGAGCGGTTGACGATGGCGGAGGCACGAATCACCAACCTCGAAACTGGCAAAGTCTATCGCCAGACTGGGTACAGCATGACGGCCTTCGAGACGGCCGGCGGCGGGGACCAGCTGACCGTCAGTGGCCGCGGGTATCGGTCGAGCGGCGACTGGTTCCAGGTAGCCACCACCACTCCGCTTTCCAGCGATGCTGACGGGGACATCCTCGGGGGAGCCTTCACTTTCACCGGTGCCGCCAACTCCACTGCGACCGTCACCATGGTACCCGGGAGCGCTCTCCAGGCTACCATGCGGGTCAACGGCGCGCCCGTGACGGGCGTGCCCGCCTGCCGGTGACCGGGACTCGGCCGTGATTGCGGCTGCCACCCGCTGGACCACGGGGAATGACGGGCACGAACGATGATCTTCGTCCGCAATCTCCTGCGCGCCCCGATCCGAAGCCTGCTGACCACCCTCGGGGTGGCGGCGGGCATCGGGCTGTTCGTGGCGGTCACGGCGATTACCCGGGACATTCGGCGGCAGATTGACGGCGTCACCGGTGCCTATGGACTCGAGGTCGTGACCTACGAGCGGCGGTCCACCTCCCCGTTTTCGTCACGGATCAGCACCGCCCAGATGGACAGCCTGCTGGCACGCTATGGGGGCGCGGTGACGCCGTTGGTGCTCGGCACGCACAACGAGCGATGGAGCGCCTACGCCCTCGTGATCGGTGCCCCGGCTGAGTTCCAAGGCCGCGTGGCCCTGATAGCCGGAGAGCGCTTTAAGCCCGGGTCGGGTGAGGCACTGATTGGGGAAATCGCCGCACAGCGACTGGGACTCCAGAGCGGCTCCGCACTGGTGCTCGATGGCCGCCGGTTCCGACTGGCTGGGGTGTACCGGACCGGGAGTCGACTGCTGGATGGCGGGGTGATGATGGACCTCCCCGAGGCCCAGGCGATCCTGACCCGGGAGGGGGCTGTCCAGCAATTCACGTTGGCACTCTTCCGGACCGAAGGTCCGGCTGACGCCGCTGCACTGATCGTAGAGCTGAACCAGCGGTATCCCCGGCTCCGGGCCATTCCCGGCACCGAATTCGCCGGGGCGATGCGGCTGATGCGGGTGGTGGACGCTTTTGTCCGGACGATCTCGGTGGTCGCGCTGCTGGGTACCTGCCTGGTGGTCGGGAATGCGCTGGTCATGTCGCTGGCCGAACGGACCCGTGAACTCGGGATCCTGATGACCGTCGGCTGGACACCCTGGCTGGTGCTGCGGATGCTGCTGGCGGAGAGCGTGGTGGTGTGCGCGGTGGGCGCGTTGCTGGGCAACGGTCTGGCCCTGGTGGTGCTTCGGGTCCTCAACGGGATCGAGTCGATCGGGTTCGGCTGGATCCCGGTGCGGTTCCCGACTGAGCTCGCCGCCGCGTCGGTGACCATTGCGCTGGGGCTGGCTCTGGTGGCCCTTGTATGGCCGGCGTTCGTGGTGCACCGCATCCAGCCACTGACCGCGCTGCGCCATGAGTAGCAACGCGTCTCTCATCCGGGTGGAGTCCATCTGCCGTCGCTACGCCGGGGGGGTGGAGGCGCTCGCCGGGGTGTCGTTCACGGCGGGTGCTGGTGAAATCGTCGCGGTGACCGGACCCTCGGGGTGTGGCAAGAGTACCTTGCTGGCGCTGCTGGGCCTCCTCGATCAACCCACGGCGGGGCGGGTGATTGTCGGGGGACAGGACCTGGCCGTGATTCGTCATCCAGCGCAGTTCCGGGCCCGGACGGTCGGCTTCGTCTTCCAGTTCCACCATATGGTCCCCACCATGACACTGCTCGAGAATGTGGCCGCACCGATGATCGCCATCGGTGTCCCCCGCCGCGAGCGCCAGGCGCGCGCACTCGGACTGCTGGAGGGAATGGGACTGGCGGCCAGGGCGCGATTCCTGCCGCGTCATGTGTCCGGGGGTGAACGCCAGCGCGCCGCGGTGGCGCGGGCCCTCGTCAACCGACCGGCAATCATCCTGGCCGACGAGCCCACCGGCAACCTGGACACAGGGAATGGTGAGGTGGTGGTCGAGTTGCTGGTGCGACAGGCGCGCGATCACGGGGCGCTCGTGATCATGGCAACCCACAACCCTGAAGTGGCCAGGGTGGCCGATTGGCGCCTGGAACTGCGAGATGGTGTGGTGGTGGGCCATGATGCGTCACCAGTTCCGCACCCGGGCACCCCTGGACCTCCGATACGGCCCCGTCCGGCGCCGCTGCTGATTCGTCCCTGAACGCACCGCGCCCCGGGAATTCAACCCCGGGGCGCGATGATACTGGATGATACCGATTGAATCCCCCCGGAGTGATCCGGGGGGGAAGGTCCTTACTTCGGATCGAGGATCTTGGCGATCTCGGCCCGGGCATACTCGATGTGCGCCCGGGTTTCCCGGTCGGCAGCCCGACTGAGGGCGCCCCGCAACTGCCCATCCAGCGCCACGACCTCGGCGCGCATCATGGCGCGGACGTCCGCCGTGGCCCGCACCGGACCGAACACGAAGCCCGGCGGCAGGCCGACCGGCGGGGTGAACGGGGCCGGATTGATCTTGCTGTTGGCCGAGATCAGGAACGCCCGCTGCAACTCGCGGCGGTACGGGTCCACCGCCACCCGGCTGGCGCTGAGTTCGCTCCAGATCCCGGTGCGGAGGTCGGAGAGCATTTCGCCGAGGGAGTAGACGTTGGCCTTGTTGCGCTCCAGGGCGTCGTACTCGATCAGGCGCTCCATCCGCCGGTCATTGAGGACGGCGTTCATCAGGCCGGCCTGGGCGGCATGGATCCGGCGCAAGCCGCCCTCGACCTCGATCCGGTTGAGGATCTCGGGCACGATAAGGAAGTTCGGGGTGGCAAACGCCTCGCGCACCAGGAACTGCATCGCCTCCTTCTGGCGAGCCTTGGAGAGCGGGGTGAATCGGACTCCCGCCTGCCCGGCATACTTCTCCTGCGCCTGGGAGCCACCGATGACGTTGGCCACATGGCCGAGCTCGGTGCGCCACTGGCCCACCACCCGGCCATAGATCAGGTCGAGGTCCTCGTAGTCGTTGCCGGGTTTGGCGCCGGCCTCCATGATCAGGGGCACGACCTGCTTGAGGCTGGCGATGCCCCAGCCGGTGGCCTTGACGGCGTCGGCATCGCCAACGGCCTCGGACTGGTCGCCCGGGTCGGAGCCGCCGGAGCCGGCCACGTTGAAGCGGAACCAGGGCGTCGCATCCTGCTCGCGGGCCCAGCGATCGAGGGTCGGCAGCTCGTCATCCGCCGTCCGGGCGCCGGGAATCGGCGCGTAGCCCCAATGGGTGGCCCACTTGTCGTAGGGTCCGATGATCGGGAGCAGGCTGTCGACGGGGATGCCATCGCCCGGCTGCGCGGTGTAGTTGAACCGCGAGTAGTCCATCAAGGTCGGGGTGTGTCCCATCCGGGAAATCCAGCTGCGGCTCCGGACGCTGTCCACCGGGTAGGTGGAGCTGGCCTTCTGGTTGTGCTGGAACCCAAGGGTATGGCCCACCTCGTGTGCCACCACGTACTGCACCAGCTCGCCCATCAGCTTGTCGGGAAACGGCCACATCCGGGCCCGCGGGTCCAGGTGACCCACCTGGGAGAAGTACCAGGTGCGCTGGAGGTTCATGATGTTGTGGTACATGTACACGTCCGCTTCGATGATCTCACCGGAGCGGGGGTCGTTGACGTGCGGGCCCTGGGCATTCTCGGTGGTGGAGGGGAACCACCGGATCACTGAAAAGCGGGCATCTTCCGGGCTCCAATCCGGATCTTCGGCGGCGGTTGGTGCGTCCTTGGCCAGGATGGCGTTCCGGAAGCCGGCCGCCTCGAACGCGGGTTGCCACTGCTCGATGCCGGCCTTTACATACGGGACCAGCCAGGTCGGGGTGGCCGGATCCACGTAGTAGATGATCGGCTTGACCGGCTCGGACATTGCGGCCGACGGGTCCTTCTTCTCGAGCCGGTAGCGGGTGATGAAGGTCCGGGTCTGCGACCGCTGCTCCGGACGGCTGAAATCGATCATGCTGGTGGAGAAGTACCCGACTCGGCTGTCAAAAAGCCGCGGCACCATCGGCACGTCGGGGAGCTTCACCATGCTCCAGTGCATCACCAGCGAGGTGGTGCCCGGCGCGGGCGCGCCCGGCGCGGGGGCCCCAGGCGCCGGGTTGGCGGTCAGGAGCGCCTCGACCTCGACATTGATCGGATAGCCGGCCACCCGCTCAATGAAGGAACGGGCCTGGTCCACGGTGCCCCGGAGCAGGGTGCCCGGGCCGATCTCAGGCGGTGGCGAAGTAAAGAAGCGCGAGACATCGATCACCGCCGCGCTGTCCTCGCCGAACGACTCGATGTTGAAGGCGCCGAGGATCGGGGCAAAATTGGAATTTGCCACCGCCGCCGCCATCGGGTGGGTTGGATCGGCGTAGGTATTGTAGGAAATCGCGCGTATCAGCACCCGGTTGCCGCGGCGTTCCCAGCGGACCACCCGTCGCTGCCCCAACTGCTGCCCGCCGTAGGGCCCGCCAGCGTTGGTTCCTTCCGGCGCCCGCGCCACCCGGGGCACCATCAGGATGTCCTTGCCATACAGGCTGGCCGGAATCTCGAACAGGAGCCGGCCGCCGATCATGTGGGTCTTCCACAGGCCGTCCTTGGACCGGGCCTCCGCCGTCACTACCTGACGGTACGGGCGGGGGTTCGGCTCACTGGCTGCGCCCCCGCCTGGTCCCTGGGTTGGCGGAGTGGCCGGACGGGCGCTGGAATCACCCGGAGTCCGGGCAGGGGCACCGGCAACGGTGCGGGGCGCGGGCTGCTCTGGGGCGGAGGAACCCCGCGAACACGCTGCCACAAGCAGGCAGGTGCCGAGGAGGGTCGCGCGCCGGGACAACAAGTCCATGGCTGGCCTTTCAGGTCGGGAATTGCTGGTGGGTGAACGGACCGCACGCCCAAGGAACGGGCACCAGGGACGCGAGGAGGTGGAATCCCCAATATACGTCGAGAGTCCTCACCATGTTGAGGAAGGGGGCCTGCCGCGGTTCCCCGGGCGGTTCCGGCCTCTCCGGGCAGACCCGCCCCGACCCGTCCTGCCGGGACGGCGGCCCTGGAGCCGAACTCGCCAGGGTGCAGGAATGATCCATGGATCGACCGGCGCATTTCGGTGAAAGAGGATGAGGTGGATCTGCTAACTCTTGATATTCAGCGATGATACGAGCATTTTATGAGAATACGCTGGAGGTGAATGTCCAGCCCGCATCCGACCAAGGTGTTGGCCATGATCAAGGTGACTGAAGTGCAGCCAGAGTCGATCGCCGAGGAACTGGGGATCGTGTCGGGCACCGAACTGCTGGCGGTGGACGGCCGGGAACTGGAGGACTTCCTCGATTGGGAGTTCCTGACCTCCGAGGACGAGTTCCTGCTCCACGTCCGGCAGCCCGACGGTGAGGAAATCGAATTCGAGATTGAACGCCCGGCACACGAACCGCTGGGCGTCAGCCTTGAGCCTCCCCGGATCCGGCGCTGTGCCAACCGCTGTGACTTCTGCTTTGTCGACGGGCTCCCTGACGGCCTTCGGGATGTCCTCTACATCCGGGATGACGACTACCGCCTGTCCTTCCGCTACGGCAACTTTGCGACCCTCACCAACCTGAAGCCGTGGGACACCGACCGGATCATCGCCTACCGGCTCTCGCCGCTGTATGTCTCGGTCCACGCCACCGATCCCACGGTGCGGCGCTACCTGCTTCGCAACCCGACGGCGCCCGAGATCATTCCCCAGCTGAAGCATTTTGCCGATCATGGCATCGAGTTCCACACCCAGGTCGTCATGTCGCCTGGCGTCAATGATGGGACGATCCTTGACCAGACCCTCGAGGATCTCTGGTCGTTTGGCGCCTCGATCCTCGATGTCTCCGTGGTGCCGGTCGGGTTGACGGAATTCAGCAAGCATCACCTGGTTCGGGAACCGACCGAGGCGGAGTGCCGCGCGGCGGTGGCGCGGGTCGAGGCCTGGTGGCCGCGCGCCCAGGCGGAGCGGGGAAGTTCGTGGGCCCTCGGCGCCGACGAGCTGTACCTCCGGGCCGGGCTGCCGCTTCCCGCCGCCTCAGTCTACGGCGACTTCGAGCAGACCGAGAACGGGGTGGGATCGGTGCGGTTCCTCCAACGGCAGATCGCCGAGGCGGCGCCGGGGCTGGGTGCCTGGGCAGGTCGCAAGATCGCGGTGTTGACCGGGCTCAGCATGGGGATGCTCATGCCCCAGGTCCTGGAGCCGCTGCGGGAGCGAACCGGTGCCGAGTTCGAATTGATCTCCCTGGAGAACACGCTGTTCGGGCGAACAGTGACCACTGCCGGCCTGCTGCCGGGTGTTGCCTTCCTGCAGGCACTGGCCGATCGCCACGACCTCGACCTGGCGCTCTTGCCGGGCGAGTGCCTCAATGATGATGGGCTCTTCATGGATTCAATGAGTGCCACGGCCTTGATGGAACAGGTACCGGTGGCAGTGCGTTTCTCCCGGACCTTTGTCGACGCCCTCGGCCCAGTGGGTGCCACATGAAGCCGACCGTCGCCATCGTCGGCCGCCCGAATGTGGGCAAGTCCACGCTGTTCAACCGCCTGATCGGTGGCCGACCAGCGATTGTGTCTGCGGAGGCCGGCACCACCCGGGACCGTCACTTCGGGGATGCGGAGTGGGCCGGGCGATCGTTTTTCCTGGTTGATACCGGCGGCCTGGTTCCCGACTCCAATGAGCCGATGGACAAGGCGATCCGCCGCCAGGTGGAGCTTGCCCTGGTCGAGGCCGACCTGATCATGCTGGTCGTCGATGGCAGGGACGGGCCCAATCCGGTGGACCAGGCGATTGCCCAGCAGCTTCGCCGCCAGGACAAGCCGGTGCTGCTGGTGGTCAACAAGCTCGACGACTTGCCGCGCTCCACAGGCCAGCACCTGTTTTATGACCTTGGCCTGGGCGACCCGTTCCCGGTGTCGGCGCAGGTCGGGAAGTCGAGCGGCGACCTGCTCGACGCCGTGGTGGCCCGCCTGCCCGAGGCCGGGGAAGGGGAGCATGACGCCGCCGTGGCGGTGGCCATTGTCGGCCGCCCCAATGCCGGGAAATCCTCGCTGGCCAACAAGCTGCTGGACCAGGATCGTTTCGTGGTGAGCCCGGTGGCGGGGACGACCCGCGATGCCACCGATTCGTTTCTCAACTATCACTCGCAGACCTTCCGGTTCATCGATACGGCCGGACTCCGCCGGCGTGCCAAGGTCAACGAGGACCTCGAGTTCTACTCCACCCTGCGCACCCAGCGGGCGATTGAAAGCGCCCAGGTCTGCGTCCTCGTCGTGGACGCCTCGATCGGACTGCACAATCAGGACCTTCGGATCGCCACCGAGGCCTGGGATCGCGGCTGTGGCTTGATCATCGCCGTGAACAAGTGGGACCTGATCCTCGAGAAGGACGCCAACACCGCCCGGCGCGGGCAGGAGACGCTGATTGCCAAGGCGCCATTCCTGGCCCACGTCCCGTTCATCTACGTCTCATCGCTCTCGGGACAGCGGGTCCGCAAGATCCTTGACCTCATCCTCGAGGTGGCGGAGGCCCGCAGTCGGCGGGTCACGACGGCGGAGGTGAACCGGGTCCTCAATGCGCTGATCGAGAAGAACAACCCGCCCCAGCAGCTGGGTGAGCCGATCAAGCTCTTGTACGCGTCCCAGATCGGGACCGAGCCGCCGGGGTTTGCCATCGTCAGCAACCGGCCGGATGAGGTGCCGGAGTCGTATCAGCGGTACCTGCTCAATGGCTTTCGGAGCGCCTGGCAATTCACCGGTGCTCCGGTGCGCCTCAAGTTCACCCGCCGTGGGAGCAAGCCGGCTCGATGACGCTCGGGGTGCTGCCATGGTTTGGCCTGGCCTATCTCCTGGGCGCCATTCCCACCAGCTACCTGGTGGCGCGCCTGGTCCGCGGCGTGGATCTCCGCACCGTGGGCAGCGGCAATCTCGGTGCGACGAACCTGTATCGGCAGATGGGATGGCGGTGGGCCATTCCCGTAGCGGTGTTCGACCTGCTCAAGGGCATGGTCCCCGTGGTCCTTTTTGCGCGGTGGGCCGGGGTTGGCGGGGTGCCGGCCGTGCTGCTCGGCGTGATGGCGATGCTGGGTCACGTATACTCGGTGTTTGTCGGGTTCAAGGGCGGGAAGGGAGTGGCCACCGGGGCGGGAATCGTGCTCGGGGTGGCACCCTGGGCGTTCCTTGCCTCGCTGGTGGCCTGGGGGCTGGTGGTTCGAGCGTCCGGATATGTCTCGCTGGGGAGCATCGTGGGCGCCATTGTATTCCCGATCGCCGCCTGGTTTGCCCATCCGGCGCAGCGCGGCCTGGCATGGCTGCACCTCCTCCTGGCCTTGGCGATCATTGTCCTGCATCGCGCCAACATCCAGCGCCTCCTCAGGGGCACCGAGAACCGATTCGGGCAGCAGCCGCGCCCTGCCGGCGAGACCACCCCATGAGGGCCTGCGTGCTGGGTGCCGGAAGCTGGGGGACGGCACTGGCGGACCTGCTGGCCCGCAATGGTCACTCTGTGGCACTCTGGGCGCATGAGGCCAGTCTGGTGGAGTCGATCGCTCGGGAGCGGCAGAACTCGGCGTACCTCCCGGGGGTGACGCTGGCGCCAGGACTGCTGCCAACGGCGGACCTGGCTGCGGCCGTCGGCGATGCGGAGCTCCTCGTCAGCGCGGTACCCAGTCACGTCACCCGGGACGTGCTGGGCAGGGTGGCGAGGTACCGCCCCGATTCGGTGGTCCTGGCGTGCGCCAGCAAGGGGATCGAGACCGGCAGCTTGAAGTTGATGTCCGATGTCTGCGCCGAGGCGCTCCCTGCGGCCCACTTTGTGGCGCTGTCGGGGCCAAGCTTTGCGGTGGAGGTTGCCGAGCGGCAGCCAACCGCGGTGGTCGCTGCCGGGCCCGCCGAAGCCGCCAGGCTGGTGCAGGCGGCGTTCGCAGCTCCCGAGTTTCGGGTCTACACGCAATCGGACGTGATCGGCGTCGAGGTAGGGGGGTCGCTCAAGAATGTCATCGCCATCGCTGCGGGTGTCCTGGTGGGCCTGGGCCTCGGTCACAATCCACGGGCGGCGCTGGTAACGCGGGGGCTGGCGGAAATGTGCCGGCTCGGTGTGGCGCTGGGCGCCCATTCGTCCACCTTCTCGGGGTTGGCCGGGATGGGAGACCTGATCCTGACCACGGGGGGGCCGTTGAGCCGCAACCGCAGCCTGGGTGAGGCCCTGGCGCGGGGCGAGACCGTGGATCACTGGCGCGCCACGCACCGGGCGGTGGCCGAAGGTGTGAACACGACCCTCGCCGCAGTGGCCCTGGCCAGCCGCCATGCGGTGGATATGCCGATCACCACCGAAGTGCACGCCATCCTCTTCGAGGGCAAGCCGCCCCGCCGGGCGGTCAGGGACCTGATGGAGCGCGACCTCAAGCCGGAGCTGACCGGATGACTCTGCCACGCCCCGCCCAGGAGTTCTTCTCGATCGGGGAGGTGTGTGCCCTGACCGACCTGAAGCCGCATGTGCTCCGGTACTGGGAAAGCCAGTTCCGGTTCCTGAATCCCGCCAAGAACCGGTCGGGAAACCGGGTCTACAAGGGGCGGGAGATCGAGTTGATCATGCTGGTCAAGCACCTCCTCTACATCGAGAAGTTCACCATCGAGGGAGCCCGGCTCCGGGTCGAGCGGTTTCGCCGCAGCGGTGAACTCAAGACGGTGGCGCGCGAAGCGACATCGCTGGAAACGATCCGGGAGATCCGGGCATTGCTCGACGACGTGGTTGCCGTACTCGACGGGCATGCGCCGGCGGCGGGCACCGAGAGCGACTCTGCGGCCCCGGACGGCGACCCGTCGTAACCGGCCCGCGCCTGCCGGTGCAGGCGGCTTCCCGCCTATACTTCCCCCATGAATATTCTGGTCAGCAACGACGATGGTATCCTCGCCCCCGGCATCGAGCTGCTGGCGCGCGCCTGCCAGACCGTCGGCACCGTCACCGTGGTCTCTCCTGATCGCGAACAAAGTGGCACCTCCCATTCCCTGACGCTCCATCGGCCGCTGCGACCGGCGCGGCGTCCGGACGGCGCGTGGCAGGTGGACGGCACCCCCACCGATTGCGTGCTCCTGGCCGTGGGGGCCCTGATGCCGGAGCGGCCGGACTTTGTCTTCTCCGGGGTAAACCACGGGCCCAACATGGGCGAGGATGTGCTCTACAGCGGCACCGTTTCTGCCGCCATGGAGGCGGTGACCCTGGGAATCCCCGGGGTGGCATTTTCCTTTGCCGGCCGGCTCCCTGAAGTACTGCAGACCTATGGCGACCTGGTCGCCGACCTGGTCGGCCGGATCACCCGGATCGACAAGTTCCCCGCCGACACCATCTTGAACGTGAACCTGCCCGATCGGGCCGCCTCGGAGGTGCGCGGGATCCGGGTCACCAAGCTCGGCAACCGGTTCTTCTCGGGCTCGCTGACCCGGATGAAAGATCCGTGGGGGCGCGAGGTCTTCTGGATCGGCGGCGGCGAGATCACCTGGACCGGTGACGCGGAATCGGACCACCAGGCGGTCGCCGATGGCTTCATCTCCATCACGCCGCTGCACATGGACCTCACCTCCTACTCCGTCATCGACACGGTCCGGGCATGGGCACTGGAAGAGTAGGGCTGGCCGACAGCTACGGCGGCTACCGCAGTCGGCTGGTGGAGGAGCTTCGGGGCAAGGGCATCCGCGACCTGGCGGTCCTGCACGCCGTCTCGCAGGTTCCCCGTCACCTGTTCGTGCCCGAGGGCGTGCGACACCGAGCCTACGAGGACGCCGCGCTTCCGCTGACCGCCGGCCAGACCATCTCGCAGCCGTGGGTGCAAGCCAGGTCGCTGGAGCTGCTGCGGCTGACCGGGCGGGAGCGCGTCCTGGAGGTTGGTGCGGGTTCCGGCTACCAGACCGCGCTCCTCACCCTGCTGGCGTCGGCGGTCTTTGCGGTGGAGCGGGTACCGGCGTTGGCGCACCTGGCGCGGGCGGCGCTGGAGCGCGCCGGAATCACCACGGTCAACATGATGATCGGCGATGGCACGCTCGGCTGGCGCGCCTACGCCCCGTTCGACGCCATCCTGGTGGCCGCCGGGGCCCCGGACGTGCCGGCGCCGTTGCTGGAGCAGCTGGCCCCCGGGGGCCGCATGGTCATCCCGGTGGGGGCATCCGGGAGCCAGTCCCTGACGCTGATCGAGCGTCCGGGCGATGGCAGTCCGTGCACCCGCACCGAGATCTCCGGGGTGCGCTTTGTCCCACTGCTGGGCCAGTTTGGCCACGCCGACGCCTGACTCTCACGGGGATTCCCATGGAATGGTTCAGCCAGTTTCTCGATTTCTTCCTGCACCTCGACACCCATCTCATCCAGATTACGGCCGAGTATGGTGCCTGGACCTACGCCATCCTCTTCCTGATCATCTTCTGCGAGACCGGGCTGGTGGTGACGCCGTTCCTGCCGGGTGACTCGCTGCTCTTTGCCGCCGGTGCGATCGCCGCGCTGGGGAGCCTTGATCCCATCTGGTTGGGCCTGCTGCTTGCGGTTGCGGCAATTCTGGGCGATACGGTCAATTACTGGATTGGGGCGTGGATCGGGCCGCGCGCGTTCTCGGGGGAGATCCGGTTCCTGAAGAAGGCGTACCTCGATCGCACTCATGCGTTCTACGAGCGCCACGGGGGCAAGACGATCATCCTGGCTCGCTTCGTACCGATCGTGCGCACCTTTGCGCCGTTCGTGGCCGGGGTCGGGGCCATGACCTATTCCAAGTTCTTCCTGTACAACGTGGTGGGGGCGGTGGTCTGGGTGGGCATCTTCATCCCGGTGGGCTATTTCTTCGGCAACCTGCCCCAGGTCAAGGAGAACTTCTCCCTGGTCATCCTCGGCATCATTGTCCTTTCGGTGCTGCCGATCGTGGTCGAGGTGCTTCGCGGCATGGCGGCGAGCCGGGCCGCCCGGTCGCGGTAGGCCGTCATGCCGTCCATCCACCTCATGGTGGAAGGGCTCGTGCAGGGGGTGGGGTTCCGGTGGTACACGCTCCGAGTGGCCCGGCGGGCCGGGCTGGCGGGGTGGGTGGCAAACCTGCCGGACGGCACCGTCGAGGTTGCCGCCGCCGGCTCCCGCCAATCGCTGGCGGTGTTCCAGAAAGAAATTCGCACCGGCCCCCCCGGAGCCCGGGTGGACGCGATTTCCCGCTTGGCGCCAGATCCGGAGGCCACCCTGCCAGACCCCTTTGAAATCAAGTAAGTTTCATGGTTCGGCCCCCGTAGCTCAGCTGGATAGAGCAGCGGTTTCCTAAACCGTTGGCCGGAGGTTCAAATCCTCTCGGGGGCACTGGCTGCTGGCGCCCTGGCCCGCGGGATTCTGGAGTCCGTCGATGCGTCTGGTCCTCAACCTGCTTGCCGGTTTACTGCCCGTCGGTCCCGGCGGCGGCAGGGGCGCAGGTGGGTTGGGGCTGGACTCGGCTGCCGCATTTCCCTGGGTGCCGATGCTCCTCCTGGTGGTGCCGGCCGCGGTGGCGCTTGGGTTGCTGTACCTGTACTTCCGGACCGCCCGCCGGATGCGCCGTGCCCAGCTCGCCCCGCCGGTGTGGCTCCTGCCATACCTGGAGCAGCAGCGCGAGGAACCACAGGTCTGGCCCCCGACCCAGAGTGCCGCCGACGTGGCGGCCGATCTGGCGGAGCGGGCAGAATCGGTCGGGCGCCTGGCACGTCGCAAACGGGCCATCCTGGTGGGTCTGGCGCTCAACTTCGTGGCGGGTTGGGCCATGGCCGGGGCCTACCTCTACGACACGAAGCGCGGCGGCGGGTTCCAGGAACTCCCCAGCACCAGCCTGCTTGCTTCGTCAGTGGACACCGCGGACTTTACCGGACTGGAGCAGGAGGCACCGGGGCCAGAGGAGCCCTCAGGCAGGCCTTCACCCGGCCCCGAATCACTACTTGCGGATGCCGGTCCGGTCGACACGGCCGAAGTGCGGCGACGCACTGCGCAGCGTCTGGCCTTTTTTCGGCGACGCGATTCCCTGGCGCTGGTGGCGCGTGCCGATTCGATCACCCAGGCGACCGAGGCTGCGACCCGCGTCCGGGATTCGATCGCCCGGTCGGTTCGGGATTCGATCGCCAGGGCCGCGCTGGTCCGGCCGGCTCCGGCGCCGCCCCCCCCGCCGCCACCACCTCCGCCGCCACCGCCACCCGATGCCGCTGTGGAACTTGCCCGCGCCCGAGACGTCATCCATGCGGGGGCACGCTCCCTGGTCGGCGGGATGGAGTCGAGCCAACCGGTTGCCGAATTGGTGGTCCCCACCGCGGCCCGGCAGCAGTTCACGACCTTCCTGATGGAAAGCCGCCCGAGCGTCGCACTGGTTTCGGTGACGGAGCCGGTGCTGCAGGGGGGCCAGGCGGAAGCCCTGGTCGTGATTCAGTTCCAGTGGCGCGGCCAGTTCGGGGATACCCGCCGCCGGTCCGTTCGATTCCGCGCCGAGGCGAGTCGTGGGGCCACCGGTTGGCGGGCCTCCTCCTTTACCGCGCTGGACACTCCACCAGGAGGCTCCTGATGCCTGCAGCTGCTCGTTGGTTGGTCGTGCTTGGCCTCCTGCTTCCCGTGTCGCTCACGGCGCAATCGGCCCAGCGTCTGTCGGTGCAAGGTTCCGGGGCGTTGTTGTTCGGCAGTCGCGTCGAGGGCGCCTTCGAGGGGCAGACACGGCTCGGATACGAGGCCCAGCTTCGGTACACGGCGAGCCGACTGTCGGTGGGCGCAGGCTATCAGCGAAGCACCGTCTACAGCTTCCAGGACAACAACGTTGAATTCACCGCCGCACTGTCGCTGGGATTTATCGAGCCGCGTTACGTGGTGGCTGCTGGCAACCGGGCGGCGGCCTATGTAGCAGGACGGCTCGGGTATGGCACCCTGGTCTGCAGCGAAGAGTGCAACGCCAACGACGGGTACCTGACCTACGGCGGCGGCGGCGGTGTGCTGATCCGACTGGGCGGACGCGCGGCGATCGATCTCGGTGGCCAGTATTTCACGGCCAGTGACACCTTTGCCTCGGGGTATCTGCTCCTCCGCGTCGGCCTCAGCGTCGGGCTCTAGGATCGCGGTCGCGATGAAATCTCCGCTGCGATCTCCCCCCAGCCGCCTCCCGGCGGCTCTTGCCACCCTGGGGCTGCTGTTGGTTGCCGGCTGTCCTCCGAGCGACCCCGGGACCGGGGTCGGTGGGGTCCTGGTGGTTGCTCAGGTCCAGATCGAGGCAGGGCTCAGGGATGTGCTCGTCGGAGGCTCACGGCAACTGACCGCGACGCCCCGCACCAGTACCGGCATCGCCGTCCCGGGAAAGACCGTCACCTGGGCGTCCGCCAACACCTCAGTAGCCGGAGTGGACCAGAGCGGGTTGGTGCGAGGCATCACCCCGGGAACCGCCTCCATTCGCGCCACGGTGGATGGGGTTGCCGGCCAGGTCACTGTCGATGTCCGGCCGGTTCCCGTGGCAAGCGTGACGGTAGCGCTCGGGGCATCCACACTTGTGGCGGGCGAAACAACCTCCGCGCAGGCGGCGGTATTTGACTCGATCGGCGGGGCCCTGCCTGGCCGGACCGTGGCCTGGAGCAGCTCGGACCCGGCGGTGGCTTCGGTCTCGACCTTCGGTGTCGTGACGGCGCTCGCCGCGGGCTCCGCGAATATCATTGCCACCAGTGAGGGTCGCTCCGGACAGGCATCCCTGACCGTCCAACCGCGCACTGCCGTGAAGCTCGGTTTCATTGGTCAGCCGACCCAGACCATCGCCGGTGCGGCGATTGCGCCACCGGTGCGGGTGGCATTCCAGGACGGCGCCGGTGCCACGGCGGTGACCGCCACCGGAACCATCACCGTCTCCTTCTCCGCCAACCCCACCGGCACGACGCTGGCCGGAACGTTGACCGCAGCGGCGGTGGCTGGTGTGGCCACCTTTGCCGACCTTCGGATCTCCAGGGCCGGTCAGCCGTATTCGCTGCAGGCCACCGCTGCCAACGTGGCCCCTGCCACCAGCAGCAGCTTCGGGGTCACCGCGGCACCCGCCGCCGCGCTGGCGATTGTCACGGCGCCGGCCGGGGGTGCCGCCAGCGGCACTCCGCTGGCCGTCCAGCCGGAGGTGGAACTGCGAGACGGCTTCGGCAATCCGGTCAGCACCGCCGGGGTGTCGGTCACCGCCTCGGTCGCCACCGGCCCCGGGACGCTCGGCGGGGTGGTCACGGCTGTCACGAGTGCCAACGGTCGGGCCAGCTTCGGGAACCTGGTCATCGTAGGTGCGGTGGGGTCGTACACGTTGCGGTTCCAATCCCCGGGGCTGGCGGAGGCAATCTCCGGCCCGATCGCCATCGGCGCCGGTGGCGCCACCCAGCTGACCTTCAACGCCGCCCCGCCCGCAATGGCCACCAATGCGGAGCTGCTCGCCCCGCCGGTGCGCGTCCAGCTGCGCGATGGGACGGGAAATCCCGTGGCGCAAATCGGCGTGGCGATCACGGCATCGCTGGCGTCGGGAACCGGCGTCCTGGCCGGCACGCTCAATGCGGTGACGGGCGCCAACGGGGAGGCCAGCTTCGCCAACCTGCAGTTTACGGGAGTGGTCGGGAGCTTCTCGCTCCGGTTCTCGGCGGCCAATCTGACCCCGGCAGTCTCCAATGCGATCACCCTCGTGGCGGGCCCAGAACGCGCCATCGGCTTCGTCATTCCGCCGCCACTCACGGCCGTCAACGGGGTGATCCTGTCGGCCGCGCCGGTGATCCAATTGCGGGATATCAGCGGCAATCCCGTGGCCAAGGCTGGCGTCGTGGTCCAGATCACGCTCCAGACATCGGTCGCCGGACAGCTCCAGGGTGTCCTCTCGCTCCCAACCGACGGCCAGGGAAGGGCCACCTTCGGTGGCCTCAGTATCCTGGGCCAGGTGGGGTCGTACACCCTGACCTTCCGGTCGGGCTCGCTCAGTGAGGCGATCGGCGCCCCGCTTCAGCTCGAGCCGGGGGCGGCCGCCGCACTCACGCTCAGCACCGCCACCCCGGTCGGAGCCCAGAGTGGGGTCCCGTTCACGCCACAGCCAACGGTGCAGGTGGTGGACCAATCGGGGAATCCGGTCGCGTCCGCCGGGTTCTCAGTAGCGGCGAGCCTGGCGAGTGGTCCCGGGCTTCTCGGTGGCACCCTGAGTGCGACGACGGCCGCAGGAGGAGCGGCCACGTTCACGGGGCTGATGCTGACCGGTCCGACGGGGGCGTACACGATCCGATTCACCGCCACCGGCCTTCCCGCCCTCCTTTCCCCGACGATCTCGGTCGGGGCAGGGGCCGCCACTCAGGTCACCTTCACGACCGCACCACCGGCGAGTGCACAGAACGGGATTGCCCTCGTACCACCAGTCGTGGTGCAGCTGCGCGACGGGGTGGGCAACCCAACCGCGCAGCCTGGGGTCACCATCACCGCCAGGCTCGGTTCGGGCCCCGGGGTGCTCGGTGGCACACTCACCGGGGTGACCACCGGTGGGGGCAGTGCCACGTTCAGCAATCTCGTGATCACCGGCACCACGGGGTCCTACGTCCTGGAGTTTGCGGTGCCGGGCCTTACCACCGCGGTGGCGAATACCCTGATCCTGACTCCGGGCGCGGCAACCCGGCTCACCTTCTCGACCGCACCACCGGCCACGGCCATCAACGGCTCCAACCTGTCGCCGCCGATCGTGGTGCAGCTGCGAGACCTCAGCGGCAATGCCGTGACGCAGGCCGGGGTCAGCGTGACTGCGGCCATCAGCAGCGGGGCCGGTGCGGTGCTCTCGGGCGCCAACCCGGTGGCTACTGGGGCGGGGGGTGCGGCCTCCTTCAGCACCCTCCGGCTCACCGGATCAATCGGCTCCTTCGCCCTTGCCTTCTCGGCGCCCAGTGTATCGGCGGCCACGTCCAACGCCATCGTGCTTCAGGCGGGGGCCGCCACGGCCGTGGCGGTGACCACCCAGCCTCCGCCGAGCACCTCGAGTGGGGCCTTGCTCTCGCCGCAGCCCGTGGTGCGGCTGGTGGACCAGAGCGGCAACCTGGTCGCCACCACCGGCATCAGCATCACAGCCTCCCTGGCATCTGGACCAGGAACTCTCGGTGGGACGCTCGTGGCGGCAACCTCCAACGGTGTCGCGACGTTTACGAGTCTCTCGGTGACGGGAACGGCCGGGACCTATGCGATCCAGTTCGCGGCAACCGGGCTGACCGCGGTGGTCTCGGGGACGATTGGCGTCGGGGCCGGCACCGCAGCGGCGCTCCAGTTCGTCGGCACCCCCGCCACCACCGCCGTCAATGCCGCGGCCATCACGCCGGCGGTGGCCGTACGCCTGATCGATGGTTCCTCGAATGCCGTGGCGCAGGGCGGAGTGTCGGTAACCGCGGTGCTGGCCAGCGGCGCAGGGGCGATCGGCGGGACGACCTCGGTTGTTACTGACGGGGCCGGGGTGGCTTCGTTTACCAACCTTGTGCTGACGGGAACAGTCGGGAGCTACACCATCCGCTTTGCCGTCTCCGGCATCACCTCGGTGACCACCGCGCCGATCACTGTCTCGGCCGGCGTCGCCACTCAGCTTGGGATTACGACCCAACCTCCCCCCAGTGCCACCAACGGGGTGGACTTTGCCAGCCCCACCGTGGTGCAGCTCCGGGACATCAGTGGCAATGCGGTATCCACCGCAGGCGTTTCGGTGACCGCTTCGCTGTCCAGTGGCAGTGGGGTGCTCAGCGGGACCCTCACCCTCGCGACCGGGGCCGGTGGCAGCGCCAGCTTTGCCAACCTGCGCGTCACCGGTCCGGCCGGTTCCAAGGTGCTCCAGTTCAGCAGCACGGGGCTGGCTGCCATCACCAGCACGACCGTCAGCGTGGTGGCGGGGTCCGCGACGAAGTTGTTCATCTTCACCGCACCGGGCGGCGCGGCGACGAGTACCGCGCTGCTTGCGCCCCAGCCAGTCGTCCAGCTCCGCGACCAGAGCGACAACAATGTCAGCCAGGCTGGTGTCCTGATCACCGCGGCATTTGCCACCACGCCCGGCGCCGCGGCACTCGGTGGCACCACCGGCGTATCGACTGTGGCCAACGGGCAGGCGGTGTTTACTGACTTGGTCATCTCGGGTTCGGCCGGTGGGTACACCCTGGTATTCAGCGCCGGCGGCCTGGCCTCGACCACTTCCGGCACCATCGCCGTATCGGCCGGGTCCGCCACCCAACTGCTGTTTGCCGTGGCGCCTCCTGGCAGCACAGCCAGTGGCGCCACCCTGTCACCGCCGATTGTCGTCCGGCGGGCCGACGCCACCGGCAACGCGGTGACGACGGCGGGGATCTCCGTGACGGCCGCGATTGCCAGCGGGAGCGGCGGGGCCCTGACGGGAACCCTCAGCCGGACCACCGACGGCACGGGCGCCGCCACCTTCAATGACCTGGTCCTGACCGGGACCGCGGGAAGCTTTACCCTCACGTTCACGGAGGGGGCGTTGACACCGGCCACCAGCGCGGCCCTGGTGCTCACGGCGGGCGCCGCGTCGCAGCTTGCCTTCGTCACCGGACCGCCGGCCACTGCTGCCAACGCCGTCACCCTTGCCCCGCCGATCGTGGTGCAGGTGCGGGACGCGAGCAATAATCCCGTCGCGACCGGGGGCGTCCCGATCACCGGATCGATCAGCTCCGGGGCAGGCGGGGTGCTGAGCGGCACCCTGCTCCGGAGCACCGTGGGGGCAGACGCCTCCTTCAACGACCTGGTCATTACCGGTCCGGTGGGGAATTACACCCTCCAGTTCACCAGTCCCGGCGTCGCAACGGTCACCGCACCCTCACCAGTCGCCCTGACCGCCGGCCCGGCGGCGGCGCTCGGCTTTGCAGTGGTGCCCCCGGGAAGCGCCACCAGCGGCGTGGCCCTCACTCCACAGCCCCAGGTCCAGGTGCGCGACCAGAGTGGCAATCCTGTCGGCGTGGGCGGACTCCTGCTGACCGCCACGACGGCCGGTGGCAGCGTGGCGAATGCCACCGCGACCACGAGCGCCGGCGGACTGGCTGCCTTTGCCGGGTTGTCGATCACCGGCGCGGCGGGCAACTACATCCTCGACTTCAATGCCACATCCTACCCCACGCTCTCGAGCGGTGCCGTTGCGATTGCCGCCGGGTCCGCCACCCAGATGGCCTTCATCACTGCACCTTCCGGGGCCGCCGTCAACGGGGAGGTGTTCGCGCCGCAGCCAGTGGTGGAACTCCGCGACGGCACTGGCAACCCGGTCCTCGTGGCAGGTACCAGTGTTACCGCCTCGGTCTTCAGCGGGAGTGGAGTTCTGGCCGGGACGGCAACGGTTCAGACCGCTGGCAATGGCCGGGCCACCTTCACCGACCTCGAACTGCAGGGGAATCCCGGCTCCTACGTGATCCGGTTTACGAGCGGCGCACTGCCACACCTGGACTCCGGATCGATCACTCTGGCGATCGGCCCGGCCACGAAACTGGTCTTCCAGACGGCGCCTCCAAGTACCACCATCAACGGCCAGCTTTTCGGCAGCAGCACCGTCGTGGCCCTCGCCGATGTGACCGGGAACGTGGTGCCGACCAACGGCGTGTCGATTGCCGCCACGATTGTCAGCGGACCGGGCGCCAGCCTTGGAGGATCCACTTCGCAGCCGACGTCGAGCGGCCTGGCGACGTTCAACAATCTGACCCTGACCGGCACCGCCGGGAACTACTCCCTGGATTTCACTGCGCCGGGCCTGACCAAGGCGACGTCCAATACCCTGACGCTGCAGGCGGGGGCCGCCACCAAGCTGGTGTTCATCACCCCGCCTCCGGCCAGCGGTTCCAGCGGAGTGGCGCTCATCCCGGCCACCGTGGTCGAGCTCCAGGATGTGAGCAGCAACCCGGTGCCCCAGTCCGGTACCACGGTGGTGGCAAGCCCCAACTCGGGTGGCGGCAGCCTGAGTGGGGGATCGGTTGTGACCGATGCAAGCGGGCGGGCCACCTTTGCGACCCTTGCCATATCCGGTCCAGTGGGGAACCACACCCTCGGCTTCACCTCGGGCTCGCTGACCGGGTTGCTGTCTGCCCCGATCGCCATCGCAGCTGGGTCGGCCAGCAAGCTGGCCTTCATCACGACCCCGTCCACCAGCTCCACGAATGGAGCCGTGCTGGCGCAGCAGCCCGTCGTGGAACTGCGCGATGCGGCGGATAACCCGGTGCTCGTTGCCAGCACCCCCATCACCGTGGGCATTGGCACCGGGCCTGGCGCCCTTACCGGTACCCAGCTGGTGGTCAGCACGCTGGTCGATGGCCGTGCCAGCTTCGCCGGGCTCACGATTACCGGACCAGCCGGGATCCACACCCTCGCATTCAGCAGCGCCGGTCTGTCCACCCTGGTCTCGGCCAGCATCACGGTGGCACCAGGGCCGGTCGATGCCCTGGTCATGCTGACCCAACCGCCGGCCACCGCCACCAGCACCGTCGCGTTCAGCGGGAGCCCCAGCGTCCGATTGGTGGACAGCAGCGGCAACACCGTGCTCGCGGCGGGAACCAACGTCACGGTGTCCCTGTTGCCGGCCGGCGGCGGAGCGATCCTCAACGGCACCCTGATCCAACCCACCGACGCGTCTGGCATTGCCACCTTTGCCGGGCTCTCGATCACCGGGCCGGGGGGCAACTACCAACTGGTATTCGGAAGCGGGCCGCTCAAGTCGGACACCTCTACCGTCATTGCTATGAGCGCCGCCACCCAGCTTTCTGTCACGACGCAGCCGTCGCTTGCGGTCCGGAACAACGAGGTGTTTGCCCAGCAGCCGGCGATCCAGCTTCGCGATGCGGCGAACGCCCTGGTGTCCCAGGCCGGGGTGGTGGTTACCGTGACCAAGGGCGCCGGAACCGGGAGCCTGCTCGGCACGCTGACGGCCACCACCGATGTGAACGGCCTGGCCACCTTCACGAATCTTGGCATCCTGGGAACGGTGGGCACCTGGGACCTCGGCTTCTCCGCGCCTGGCCTCACCAGTGTTTCCTCGGCCAGCATCGCTGTCGGTCCCGGCATGGCCACCGCGCTGGCCGTGGTCACCCAGCCACAGGCCTCCACGGTGGATGCGGAACCGCTGACCACATCGCCGAGCATCAAGTTGCTGGACATCAGTGGCAATGATGTCGACTCGGCCGGCGTCAGCATTGCCGTGGCTCCGACGCCAGCCGGGGCTTCCCTTGCCGGCATCACCTCACAGCCGACCGACGGCACCGGCACAGCCGTCTTCGCAGGGCTGAGCCTGGGAGGGACGTCGGCGAGTTACATCCTCGCATTCACCGGTACCAGCCTGACTGGGGTCCAGTCGACCGCCATCACGCTGGTGGTGCCGGACACCATCGTCGTGACCGTCCAGCCCCCTCCGGTTGCGGTGCACGACGTCGTCTTTTCGACCCAACCGGCGATCCGGGTGGAGGATGCCGGTGCCAGTCCGATGGCAGGTGTTCAGGTGACGGTGGACCTGGTCGTGGTGAGTGGGGCGGGGACCCTGGTTGGCACGACGGGCATGACAACCGCCGGCGGGGGAGTGGCCACCTGGACCGACCTCAAGATCCAGACCTCCGGGGGGGCGGGGCAGTTCCGACTCCGGTTCCGCACCGCCAACGGCGCTGAGACGCTGTCCGGCACGATCGACATTCCCTAGAATGTGTCAAACGGTTATTATTCAAGGCTTTGGCAATCCCGTCCCCATTGACCCGTGATTGGTTAAACTGATGGCATCCTCGCCGGACAGCAGCCCCACCACCGAAGCCATGCCCGAGGGGGGCAACAACCTCCTCGCGCGCCTCCAGGCCCACCGCAAGGTGCTGACCGGGGCCGGCATTGCCGTGGCCCTGATCCTTCTCGTCGGCTGGTTCATGGTGGAAAGCGGGCGACGCCGCGAGGCGGCCGCCAGCGGCATCCTCGAGGGGGCGTGGGGCCTGCAGGATCAGGGCGACCTCCCCCAGGCATCCGCCGAGTTCCAGAAAGTCGTCGATGGGTTCAGCGGAACTGACGCCGCCAACCAGGCGGTGCTGGCCCTGAACCAGGTCCGGATCGAGAGCGGGCAGTCCCAGATAGCCGCCGATGCCCTGACCGCGTTTCTCGCCACGAGCCCAGCAGCCGAGCACGGCTCCGCGGCCAATCGGCTCCTTGGCGTGGCGCAGGAGAACCTGGGGATGGCCGCGGAGGCGGCGGCGTCCTACGAGCAGGCCGCTGCCTTGGCCACCTTGGGCCCGCTCAAGGCCGAGGCGATGCTGGGCGCGGCGCGGGCCCATCGGAACGCCGGCAAGCCCGAGGAGGCGCTGCGGGTGCTGCGCATTATCCTGGCCAACCACAGTGAGTCTGCGGTGGCTGGCGAGGCCAAGGTACGGCTGGCGGAGCTGACGCGGGGCGGGATGTAACAGCCAGGCGAAGGATGCAGCAGCAGGCAAGGGCTTCCGGTGATCCGGGGGCCCTTCTTTCTTTGGGGTCACCCTCTCCCCCATTTCTCGACAGCCAGGATTCCCAATGGCCCGGATCACCAACCGCATCGCCGCGTTCCTTCTCATCGCCCTTGGGTCCAACGCTTCCGCAGCGGGACAGGCGGGCGTACCGACTACTCGCACCCTGCAGGAGGGGATCCCGGCGGGAGGTTACGTCCTGGCCCCCTCGGAAGTCATTGGTGCGACCACCAGCGAGCTGCGGGAGCTGGTGGAGCGCTACGGCACCGATCGACAGACCCTGCAGCGGCGCTGGCACGTGGAGTATTCGCCCCAGCGGCGGCAGCGCCTGGCGGAGTTTCTGGGCGGGTGGCAGCAGCAACTGGCGAGGGTGGAGTTTTCGACGCTGGGCCAGCAGGGAAGGATCGACTACGTCCTGCTGCGGACCGTCCTCGAATATGAACGACAGCTGCTGAGCCGTGAGGAACGGGAGTGGACCGAGGTTGATCCGCTGGTGCCGTTTGCCGCCACGATCATCGGCCTGATGGAGGCGCGGCGGAGAATGGAGCGGGTGGACCCGGCCGGGGTGGCCAAGGCCTTGACGGCACTTGCCATGACGGTCGATTCGGCCCGGAAACGCGCCGACTCCCTCACCGACACCAAGGCGATCACCGCCTATCGGGCGGCGACGGCACTCAAGAGCCTTCAAGCGACCCTGGGGCAGTGGTATCGGTACTATGCCGGCTACGATCCGCTCCTTACCTGGTGGGCCTCCCAACCCTACCAGCGGGTCGATGCCGCCCTGACGGCCTACCACAAGGTGGTCCGCGAAAAACTGGCCGGCATCAAGCCCAATGAGGAGGAGCCGATCATCGGGAACCCGATCGGCCGGGCCGCGCTGCTGGAGGACCTCCGGTCGGAGATGATCCCCTACACCCCGGAGGAGTTGATCGCCATCGGGGAGCGGGAGTTTGCCGTCCTCGAGGCGGAGATGCTCAAGGCCTCCCGCGAGCTCGGCTTCGGCGACGACTGGAAGGCCGCGCTGGAGCAGGTCAAGACCTTGCACGTCGCGCCAGGTGAACAGACCGAAGTCGTGCGTGCGCTGGCCTTTGAGGCCATCGACTTCATCGAAAGCAGGAACCTCGTCACCATCCCACCGCTGGCCCGGGACGACTGGCGGATCGAGATGCTATCGCCGGAGGCCCAGAAACTGTCGCCGTTCTTCCTGGGGGGGGACATCATCCAGGTGGCGTTCCCGACCGACAGCATGGCCCACGAAGACAAGCTGATGAGCATGCGGGGCAACAACATCCATTTCAGCCGCGCCACGGTGCACCACGAGTTGATCCCGGGCCACCACCTCCAGGGATACATGACCGCCCGGTACAACCCCCATCGGCGCGCGTTCAGCACCCCGTTCTGGACCGAGGGATGGGCGCTCTGGTGGGAGATGCTGCTCTGGGACCAGGGGTTCCCGCGAGGGCCGGAGGACCGGATCGGGATGCTGTTCTGGCGAATGCACCGAGCGGCCAGGATCATCTTTTCGCTCAAGTTCCATCTGGGGGAGTGGACCCCCCAGCAGTCGATCGACTTCCTGGTGGACCGGGTGGGGCACGAACGGGCCAACGCGACCGCCGAGGTGCGCCGGAGCTTCCTGGGGACCTATTCGCCCCTGTACCAGGTGGCCTACATGATGGGCGGGCTGCAGTTCCGGGCCTTGCACGAGGAACTGGTGGATTCGGGACGGATGACCGATCAAGCATTCCACGACCAGATTCTGAAGGGTGGGGGGATGCCGGTCGAGATGGTCCGGGCGATGCTGCTGGGCACGCCGCTGACCCGGGACTACCAGGCCCAGTGGCGGTACCTGGGGGAGCCGCTCGGAAGGTAGGTGAGATGTCCCATGAGGTAGCGGAGGATCCCCCTCGAAACGACTTGAGGGGCCAGAAGCGCACCATACGGAACGCGTTGTCCGGTACCTGGAGGCGCGATGGAGGGGGATCTCGAAGGGTGGAGATCTCCCCGGACTGTTTTTTCTGGGTCACAGTCTTAGTACGTATAAGATGTATTATGTTAAGTTGTTAGGTGGATAAGTGTGGGAAACCCGCCTTCCCGGTGGGAAACTCAAAGGCGCGAGGCACCAAACGGCCTCGCGCCAGCTGATTTCTTTGCCTCCCCACCCCTTGCTGCTCAGAGGAGAGTTCCTGAATACACCAATCGGCCCTCTCCGCAGAGCCAGACCTCCTGGCACTGGACCCCCTCGATCCGCCCGGCCACGGAGAGCAGCGATCCACTGCTGGTTTGCACCTGGAGCGGCAGCTCGGCCAGTCCAGACGAAGCGATGGCAAAAGACGAGCAAATTGTTCCCGTACCGCAGGCCCAGGTCTCGCCCTCCACGCCGCGCTCGTAAGTCCGGATACCCCAGGCTACCCCGTCCGGGCCTTCGATCCGCCCAACGAAGTTGACGTTGGTCCCGGCCGGGGTAAATCTCGGGTCGAATCGGAGCTGACGTCCCCTGGCGTCCACATCCACCGCGGCGAGGTCCCGGACCAGGACGGTCAGGTGCGGCACCCCGATGTCCCCGATCCACGCCTGTCCGGCTTCCCCCGGGGCAAAATCCAGGGTGACCGGCGGTGGGACAGGAAAGGCCGGGAACTTGAGCTCGGCCATGCTCCCCTCACCAACGCAGCGGGTCTGGAGGTCGCCGGCGTCGGTCCGAAGCACCATGCCGCCCGCCTCGGCCATCCCGAGCCTGGCCGCGAGCCTGGTGGCACAGAGCGAACCATTCCCGCAGAGGGCAGCCCGACCCCCGTCGGCGTTGAAGTAGTGCATCACCACCGTTCCAGCCTCGGCCGGTTCCAGGATGATGAAGCCATCGGCCCCCACCCCGAAGCGTCGGTGACAGGCCGCGGCTATCCGCTCCGCCGACCAGTCCGCGGCAGGAGTGACCCGGCCGTCGACGAAGACAAAGTCGTTTCCCGATCCGGTCATCTTGAAAAACTCGGTGGCCATCACAGCCTTCCCAGGAGCTGGCGAATCCGGAGCCACCAGACCCGCCAGACCGCCTCACGGACGATCTTCTTGGTCATCTTGCTCTGCCCTGCCACCCGGTCGGTAAAGACGATCGGCACCTCCGCGAGGGAGAAGCCGAGCTTGTAGGCCCGGAAGCTCATCTCGATCTGGAACACGTAGCCGTCGGACTTGACCCGATCCAGCGGGATGCGTTCCAGCACCCGTCGATGAAAGCATTTGAACCCGCCGGTCGCGTCGGTCAGGGGCAGCCCGGTGATCCACCGGACGTAGGTATTGGCCCCGTAGGAGAGCAAGAGTCGGGACATCGGCCAGTTAATGACGTTCACCCCCGTCTTGTACCGGGACCCCAGCGCGACGTCGCTGGTCTCGGTGGCCCGGATCAGGTCGAGGAGATACTTGGGGTCGTGGGAGCGGTCGGCATCCATTTCGAAGATCCGCGAATAGTCCCATTCCAGTGCCCAGCGGAAACCGGCCACATACGCCCGGCCGAGCCCCTGCTTCTCGGGGCGATGGAGGACATGGACCCGGCCCGGATGTTCCAGGGCGAGTGCATCGGCGATCCTGCCGGTGCCATCTGGTGAGTTGTCGTCCACCACGAGCACCGCCAGGCGCGGATCCTGCTCGAGTATCTGTGGGACGATCTCCGGCAAGTTGCGGCTTTCGTTATAAGTCGGCAGGACGACCAGAAACCTCTCAGCCACCGACATGCTCCCTACGCCGTTCGCGGATCCCGGGCACAATCAGGAGCAGGCACGCCGCGATGGTAGCCAAGATACTGACCCATTTGAACCGGCTGTGGTGCCGGGAGACGTAGCGGAATTCGGCCTCGCGGGCACCCGGTGGCAACTGGATGCTCAGGACACTGTTCTGGGCGCGCAGCACCGGCACCGGGTTCCCGTCGACGCTGGCGGTCCAGTCGGGATACCAGTTCTCGGCGGCGACCAGATAGGTCTGGCGCGAGTCGCTGCCGTCTAGCGCCACGCGAATCCGGCCCGGTTCCCATTCGAGCATCCGGGCCGCCGCTGCGGAAGGCGCGGGAATCGTATCACCGATCGGTGCCACAGTGGCGGTCGTGGTATCAGACAGGAGCACCACATCGGTCACCGGAAACCGGGGATCGGCGGCGGTGGCAGCCAGATCGGCCTCGGGCAGCTTGAGCGCCCCGGCCATGACTCGCACGTAGGGCGGCGGCGCGGCGGCCTCGTAGAGGTACCCTTCGCCGCCAAGCATCGTGGGTTCGGGTCCAAGGATCCTGGTAAACCCGGGAATCTCCTGGGGTTGGTTCAGCACCAGGTAGCGCACCCCGAACAGGTCCCAGAGTCCTGGATTGACCTGGTTGTTCCATTCGTTCTTGCCGCCGAGGAGATCGTCGAAGGTCCGCAGCTCATTGCCATGGTAGCCCAGCAGCGTCGGGATGCGGTAGGCCATCAGCCAGCTTGGCGGGTAGACGCCAAGTCCACTGTAGACACCCGCCGGTTGCCAGACGCGGTACGGCAGCGGGGTCTCTTGCATTCGGCGGGTCAGCGCATCGCCGCGGAAACTGATTTCGGCAGGCGGCTTGTACGATACGAAGAGGCGGTCAATGCTCCAGGCGTCGGCGGTCAACAGGACTGCGGCAACCCCCGCCGCGACGGCGCCCACCAGGCGCCTGGACTGGGCGGCCCAGAACACCGCTCCAGCAGCCGCACTCACCACAAGGAGGCGCAGGGCGCCGGCGCGGAGCGCGTCGGCGTTGGCCATGGCCGCCGGCAGCCGTTCTGGGCTGGCCAGCGACTCCGCGACTGCCTGGAGCACCCCCACGACCCCGAGCAGTCCCAGGGCCGCGAGGGCACCTGCGGCGGTCAGGATCCGCCGGCTGCTGACCTCACCGCGGAGCACCCGATCCAGTCCCAGTCCCGCCATCGTGCAGACCACGAACGCCGGCAGGTAGAACGCCATCCCGGCGGCCCGCACGCTCTTCATGAACGGCATCACCTCGTACCACACCCGGTAGAACGGGGTGTATGCCGCGAACGCCACCAGCAGGAACAGTCCGCCGATCACGCCGAGTGCGCCGAGCAGACGGCGCCGCTCGGCGGGTCCCCAGGCCAGGATGGCGAGGATAACCGCGGTGGCCCCGAGGTACTCCGTGTGCATCTTGAATGAGTTCTGGCCCCAATAGCCTTGCAGCACCCCGTTGAACTCTGGCAGCACCGTGGTAAAGAGCTCCAGCGGTGGCATCGACCACGAAGTGGCGTATTCCCAGCCGCGGCTCGGGCCCGCGAGGGCCCGGGGCGACCATGGGATGTATTCATAGAATGGGAACACCTGGACGCCCGATATGAACAGACCCAGGATCACCGCCGCACTCGCCGCTGCCAGGGCAACCGGCCACCGCACCGCCGGGTGGCGTTCCGGGTGGAGGAAGAGGAGATACAGTGTCCAGAGCCCGGCCGCCACGAAGAGGTAATACATCATCTGGAAGTGCGGCGAAATCAGCCCGAGCCCGGACACCAACGCCACGATGCCGTAGCCGCTGGCGCGGTTGTCCCGGATAGCCCGAAGAAGCCCCAGGAAGATCAGCGGGGCTAACGCCGTCACCATCATCTTGCCATCATGTCCCGGGCTGACCATCGAAGCCATGATGCCGGTCAGTTCGTAGGCCACCCCCGCCCCGAGGGCGGCACCCCACACGCCGCCCAGCGCCAGGATGAAACGGTGCATGAACCACCCGGCCAGGACCAGGTGGACGAAGATCTGGAAGTTCATGGCCGTCTGGACCGGCATGAACCAGCGCAGCATTGCTGTCGGATAGAAGATCTCGCCGTGTCCGGCGGCCACGAAGGGGAGGCCCCCGAAGAGGAACGGGTTCCACTGCGGCACCGCGCCGGTGCGTTTGAATTCCTCTGCCCCGAACAACCGGAAACCGTAGCCGGCGATAAACTGGTCATCCCCGATCAGGAACTGCCCCGTGAGCATCGGCCAGCAGATCGTCAGCGCGGCGGCAATGAACACTGCCCACGCCAGGAGGTTGCCATGCCGGGGCATCCAGGGGGGCGGTGACGTCGGGGAATCAGCCTGCGGCACGGGACTCGCTCCGGATCCAGGAATAGACGAACGGGGTGGCGGCCAGCAGCTCCGCTACGGTCAAGACGACTCGGGATCCGAGGCTCAGGGCCAGCGCCGGCCCGGCCCCGAGGTGCGGTGCCAGGACCGCCACCAGGACTCCCTCACGCACCACGATCCCGCCCGGGGCAAAGAGGGCCAGGAGGCCGGCGGTGTAGGCCAGCGCGAACCCACCGGTAGCCACCCCGAACGCCAGCGGGCCCGGAATGCCCAACCCGAAGCTCAGGGCCCAGAGCGAGGCACCGTAGCCGATCCAACCCAGGACGGAGAATCCAACGGCCCCCGCCAATGCCCGGAGCGGCAGCGGGCGAAGCCCTGCAAGGCGGGGCAGCTTGCGGGCGATCCAGTCGATCAGGCGGGCCGAAGTGAACACCATGGCCCCGGCTCCCGCCAGCAGCGCTGCCCCGACCAGGCTCCATCCTGAGGCCGCTCGTGGCAGTGTGGCCGCTGCCACAGCGATGGCGGTGGCCAGTCCCAGCGCCTGGATGACCACCGCCGCGGCCGACGCGGCCCAGGCGGCAACGCCCTTGCGAGTGGCCAGCACGATCATCCCGGCGATACTCCAGACCTTTCCGGGCAGATACCTTCCCAGATTGGCCAGGAACCACACCTCGGCCAGTTCCCTTCCGCGCAGCCGTTCGTTCCAGCCGAGCAATGTTACCCGCCACGACTGGATCAACACCCCGAACGTCAGGACGGCGAGGCCGCCCGAAACGAGCAGCCAGCCGGGTGCAATCACCACCTCCAAATCGGCCGACTGGAATGACGCCCACTGGTGCCGCAGTGCCCCGCCGACGAACCATCCCAACCCCACCACCAGCAACCCCTGCCCGATCCAGCGGGCCCACTTCACGTGCGCACAAAGCGGTAGACGATGGAGCGAGCCAGCAGGGACACCATCGGAATCGGCGGGTGCAGGTAGGTGCCGGCGGTGGCCTCCAGCCGGAAGCCGTTCATCCCTCCCAGCGCCGTCATGGCCTGGCGGGTCCAGCTGTAGATGTGGCCCTGCCGGTCGGGGACTCGGAACAGGTTCCAGATCAGTTCCTTGACATGGTACGGATTGGGCACCGACAGGACGAGCACCCCCTCGCTGCGGAGGACCCTGCGGATCTCGGTCAGGGCCGCAAACGGATTGGGAACGTGCTCCAGCACCTCGATACAGAACACGAAATCGAAACTGCCATCGGGAAACGGGAGCCCAAGCGACACATCCCGGATGAGGACCCGCTCCGAGGCAAACTCCGGCGCGATATCGAGGCCCTGGTACCGAGTGGAGTCGGGCAGCCATTTCGCGAGCCCGCCGTCGCGGGCGCCGATATCGAGCACGGCACACGCCTCCCCCACCCGGGCCATCCGGCTGGCGGCCCGGAAACGCATCCGCTCCTCGCCGGAGTCGCGCCAGCGGGCGCGTTCGCGGTAGTAGTCGGTGAGGGTGTCGGTCCCTGGGGTGATTCGTGTGCTCATGGCTCCGAACGGCGGCGGGTCGGTACGACGACAAGCCTGAAAAATCGCCGATCGAGGGCGGGATGGCAAGGAATTCAGGTTCGCCGTTCCAGGGCCCGCTGGTACCAGCCGAGGGCTTGCCGGGCGGCGGCGGCCGGTAGGAGGCGGGTGCGAAGGAGATTGCCAGCGTCCAGCGCCGCGGGGCGTGCGCCAGGATCATCGAGCACCTCGGCCATTGCCTGCGCCAAGCTCGCAGCGGTCGGATCGGCCACCCGGGCCTGAGCTCCCGAGCCGACGACCTCCAGCAACCCCCCGCCATCCTGGCACACGACCACTGGGACCCCCGCGATCAGGGCTTCAGCGGCCGCCAAGCCATACCCTTCGGCCAGAGCCGGCAGCACGAACAGGTCGGCGGACTCCAGCACGGAGGCGACCTGGGCCGGCGGGAGTGGCCCGGTGAACCGGGTCTGGTCGGCAATTCCGAGTCGGGCCGCCAGGTCGCGGAGCGGCCCGAGCTGCTCGCCGCCACCGACGATCGTAAGTGGCATCGCTCGTCCCTGACGCGCCAGAAGGGCGACCGCCTCGACCAGCAGGTGGAGGCGCTTCTGGGCCGTCAACCGCGCCACGGATACGATTCCCCTGCCCCCGGAGGTAGGCGCGAGCCCAGCGGCATCGAACGGGAGGCCCTGCACATCCTCGGGCGCAATCGCGATCCCGGTGGTACGGCGGACGGTGGCCGCCAAGGCCCCGGAGACCGCCGTGACCACCCCGGCCCGCGCCAGCACCCGCCTGCCGAGATACCGCGCCGGCCCCGAGCGATCGAGCAACTGGCCGTCGGTGCCGTGCAGCGTGACCACCAGCGGCAGTTCCGGTGGCGCGGCGAGCCCCGCCGGGAACCACCAGTGGGCATGCACCACGACTGGCCCGGTGGCATCAGCCACCTCGGCCCGGGCGCCTCGTCTGAGGGCAGCGATCATGCCGCCGAGGGCAAGGAACCCGCGGGGGTCGCGGAGGGCGCTGGTCATCCGTCCGGTGTAGGCCAGGAACTCCCACGCGGCAGGCGCGTACCGAACCCGCCGCACCGCGATCCCGTCCAGCATCGTTCGCCCACCCTGCCCCGCATCGGAGGGGGCCACGACGCGGACGTCGGCGCCTGCCGCCTGGAGCTCCAGGACGAGCGGATGCAGAAACCCTCCCGGCAGGTCGCCGGGATGGCGGGGATAGTTGTGGGTCAGGAAGATGACCCGCACCGGGTCAGTCCTGGCCGGGCGGGGTGAGGCGCTGGACCTGGCGATCGAGCTCGCGTTGTTCCTCCCGGAGGCCGGCAATCATTTCACCAACAAAGCCAAAGCCGAAGAGCAGGGTGCCGGTGATGACCATGGTCTCGATCAGGTTCAGGAGGGGCCGGAACCCGACGCCAAACCCAAACCGGATGACGAGGGCCGCGATCCCCGCCAGCAACCCGATGGCAAAGAGGATCGCGCCAGAGAGCCCGAAAAAGAGCATCGGCTTCCTGCCAAACCGGAGCAGGAACCAGACCGACAACAGGTCCAGCGCGCCGACCGGGATCCGCCGCCAATTGAACTTGGAGGTCCCCGCCACCCGCGGGTAGAGCGGGACCGGGACCGAGGCCAGCCGGAACCCGTCGGTGGCCGCGATGACCACCATGTATCGATGCCAGTCGGGGCGCAGGCGCATCCCGTCCAGCACCTCGCGCCGCCATGCTTTGACCGAATTGAGGTCCTCTACCCGGACTCCGAACAACCAGCGACTGAGACGGTTGTAGATCCCGGACACGAACGCCTTGTCGTACTTGCCCTGCTTGCTGCCGGTGACGAGGTCCGCGTGACCGTCAAGAATTGGCTGGATCAGCCTTGGGATATCCTCCGGGCGGTACTGGAGGTCGGCCGGGTAGAACACGCAGATTTCGCCGCGAGCCACATCGGTGGCGCTGCGCAGCGCGTCGGCGATGCCGCGCTGCCGCCGATGGGTCACGACCCTGAGAAACGGGTAGCGGCCGCCCAACCCGGCCAGGACCTCGGCGCTGTCATCGGTGGAGCCATCGTTGACGATGACCACCTCGAACAGAACGCCGGTTGGCTCCAGGGCGCGTTCGCACTGGGCCAGGAGCTCCGGCAGGTTGGGGGCCTCGTCCTTGGCCGGCACCAGGACGCTGAGTCGCACCGGGTCGCGCGGCAGCGGGTTCATACCCGTTTGCGCATCCGGGCCGGCAGGATGCCCAGCTGGTCGCGATACTTGGCCACGGTACGCCGTGCGATCTGGATCCCCTGCTCCTGGAACAGGTGCACGATCTGCTGGTCGGTGAGCGGCTTCGACGAGTCTTCCTCGGCCACCATCTTCTGGAGCTTGGCGCGAATCGACCGGGCGCTGGCCTCCTCGCCCGAGGCGGTGCTCAGGGCGCTGCTGAAGAAGAACTTGAGCGGCAGCACACCCCGCGGTGTCTGGACATATTTCTCGTTGGTGACCCGGCTGACGGTGGACTCATGCATGCTGATCACCTCCGCCACCTCGCGCAGGGTGAGGGGTTTGAGATGCTCGATTCCCTTCTCGAAGAAGGCCCGCTGACGGTCCACGATAAAGTTCATCACCTTGAGCATGGTCTGGCGCCGCTGCTCGATCGCCTGGATCATCCAGTTGGCGCTGTTCATCTTGGTGGCGATGAACTCGCGGTGTTCCGTCGTCAGGTTCTTGCGGTCGCGGGCCACGGCCTGGTACGAACGGCTGAGTCGCAGCCGCGGCACCCCGGTGTCGTTCAGGAAGACATGGTAGAGCCCGTCCACCTTGTCCACGATGAGGTCGGGAATGACATATCCGTCACTCCGGGTCGAGTGGGTCAGCCCCGGCTTCGGGTCAAATCGTGCCAGGGTGTCGGCAGCGCCCTGCGCGGCAGACGGTTCCACTCCGAAGCGGCGGCCCAGGTCATTCCAGCGATGGGCCACGAGGTCGGCAAACGCCTCGTTTACCATTCGCCATGCCAGAGTGCCCTCGTCCCCGGCGGCCCGCATCTGCAGCAGCAGGCATTCGGGAAGGTCGCGCGCTCCGATCCCGGCCGGATCGAGACCCTGGATGATCCGGAGGATCTCTTCCGCCTCTGCGGTGGTGAAGTACGGCAATCCCTCGGGGAGCGCCGGACTGGCCGGCGGTTCGGCGATGTCGCTGATGACCGGCACGGCAGGGCCTCCAATCATCACGGTGCCGGGCTTGAAGTCACCGATCATGGTCGGTGGCAAGTCGAAGGGATCGTCCTCTTCCTCCTCCTCTTCCCGACTTCCCGGGGCCCGCGACGCCAGCAACTGGTTGACCGACTCGACCACATCGGCGATCGGGCTGCCCAGGTACCCCTCCTCGGTGAAGTGCCCGAGCATCTCCTCGGCCAGCAGGTGCTGACGCGGGGTCAGGGTCAGGAAGGAGAGCTGCTCCCGGAGATGGTCGCCGAGATCCTTGGTCTCGACGCAGACCGGCTCGAGGTATTCCTGCTCCTCGAACTGCTGCTTGGTGCCGCCGACGTCAAAGCCGTTGAGGAGGATCTCCTCCCAATCGATCTCGTCCTCCTTCTCGGCCTTCTCTTTCTCCTGCTCCTGAGTCACTTCCTGAATCGGCTCTTCCTCCTCCTCCGGCTCCACCAGCTCCAGGAACGGGTTGAGGAGCAATTCCTGTTTGAGATGCTGCTGCAGGTCCATCATCGGCATGTACAGCATGTCCATGGCCTGGTAGAGCCGTGGATTGATCCGCAGTTCCTGCCGGAGGCCTGCCTGCTGCGAAAGTCCGGTCCTCACCGCCCCACCTCCATCCGAGAGCGCAGTCGCGCGGTGAGCGTGGGGCCCAGGTACAGCTCGGCAACCCGCTCGTTGAACACCAATTCCCGCACCGTGCCCGACGCCTGCACGCTGCCCTCGTACATGATGTATGCCCGGTCGACGATCTCGAGCGTCTGTTCGACGTTGTGATCGGTGATCAGTACCCCGATGCCGCGGTCCCGCAGGCTGGCCACGATGGTCTGGATGTCGTGGACGGCGATCGGGTCCACCCCGGCGAACGGCTCATCCAAGAGCATGAACCGTGGCCCGGTTACCAGTGCCCGGGTAATCTCGAGCCGGCGCCGTTCGCCCCCGCTCAGAGAGTAGGCCTTGTGCTTCCGCAGGTGTTCGATCCCCAGTTCGTTCAGCAGTTCCTCGAGGCGGGCTCCGCGCTCAGCCCGGGGCAGCCCCAGGGTCTCGAGCACGGCGAGCACATTCTGCTCGACGGTGAGGCGGCGGAAGACCGACGGCTCCTGGGCCAGATACCCGATCCCGGCACGGGCCCTCCGAAACATCGGCGCCCGGGTGATCTCACGGCCATCGAGCGTGATCTGGCCCTGGTCGGGATTGACCATGCCGGTGATGAGATAGAACGTGGTGGTCTTCCCCGCCCCGTTGGGGCCGAGCAGCCCGACGATCTCGCCCTGCCGGAGCTCCAGGCTGACGTCGTCCACCACGGCCCGGCGACCGAAGGTCTTGACCAGTCCGGTGGCCTCAAGGACGCTCCCGCTCGGGGAGGCGGGCATCGGCTCGGTCATCGTGGCGGCCCGGGTGGGCGCCGGGGGCGGACCGTCGCGCTGGTGTCGGCGACGATCGCGGTGGGCTGCAGGTGGATGCCGTCAACGTCACCGATCGACCGGACCTGGTCCACCGTGCTCTGACCGTCAGTGCCGATCTTCATCGTGATCAGGATACTGGCCGCCCGGGTGTATACGATGGCCAGACGCCCGCCATCGTTGGGGGGAGGTTGCAGCAACCGATAGAGTGCCAGGGCGTTGCCGCGAGCCTGGAGGCTGTCGAGCAGCGTTCGGGGCGCACCGGTGGAATCGGCATCGGCGCGGAAGCTCACGGTGACCGTGTCACCCGCCACGAAGTCCCGCTCCCCGCCGATTGAATCCGGCTTGGCTCCCATCCAGCCATTGCCGAAGGCGCGCGCTTCCGTGAGCCGCTGTCCGGGGGTGTCGAATGCCACCGAGTCTCCCCGGACCTCAAACCCCTCCGAGGATTGGGCCGCCGGCCGCAGGCTGTCTCCCCACGCGACGATCTGCTCCACTTTGCGGGCATTCACGTCCACCCCGATCGTGTCGGCCAGGAGGTCCAGTTCGGTGGCGCGGAGGTGGCTCTCCCCCCGGGCGAGGACATAGGTCACCTCACGACCTTCCAGGGTCAGGTCAATCTGGCGCCCCTTGAGATCAAAACTGTCGGCCGCGGTGCGCCGCACGGAGGCAGTGCCCATCAGGGTGCCCCGGCTTCCTGCTCCGGTGTCGAGAAAGAGGGTGTCGCCTCGGGCCTCAAGGTCGGTCCGGTCGATGGTGACCCGTCCACCGGCATAGATGCGGGTATCGCCGCGGACCCGGATGCGATCTCCGACGATGACATAGGGCTCGCCCGCCTGCTGAAGGGAGTCGCGTGCCGGCAGCGTGATGGTGGGCCTCAAGTCGGCAAACATTTCACTGGTGTCCCGAACGCCGGCGGCCGGGCGGAGGTAGTCGAGGGTCGGGCCGCGCAACACCGAACCATTGGCGCGGTTGGTCAGGATCACACTGCCACGGGCTTCCCAGCGATCGGTGTCGCGGAAATAGGTCCCGAAATCGGCGGTCATCTCCACCGTGGAGTCCCGGTATCTGACCTTGCCGATGAACTGGATGACCTGTCCCTGATAGGAGGCCACGCTGTCGCTCCACATCCGGACCTCCTGCCCCACGCAGCGCATCCGGACGTTGCCCCCCGCATAGTAGTTCTGCACCCCGGGACTGGGCTGAAAGCCGACGCCCTGGCGGTCAACATTCAGGACCTGCAAGAGGCAGCGTCCATCGCGCTGGGCCGCCCCCGAACTCGGGAGGAGCACCATTCCAATCAGGACCAGGAGCGGGCACCTCACGGGGGAGTCTGCCCCGGCAGGAGGATACCACCGGTCCGCTGGCGACCGCGCGGCTGGTCCACCCGGGGCGCCTTGAATTCCGGATCGGACACAAAGCTGTTGCCCTGGAGATATTGATTTGGCGACTCGTAGGTGAAGGTCGTGTCAGAGCTGACGAGGTTGGCGACCTTGTCATAGGAGAGCCGGGGCGAGGCCAGGCGTTCGCCCCCAGCGCCCACGAGCAGCACCCTGCCCCGGGCATCAAGCGACTCGGTCTGGATCTGGTAGGTGCCCTGGGCCGCCGTCAGGACGGACGTCTGTACGCCGCCCTGGTCGAAAAAGGTGACCCGCAAGTTTCCCAGCTCCATGCGCTGGGCGTCCTGGTAGGTCCATGCGGTGTCCGCCATGATCACCGCACGACGGACCCCGTTCTCGAAAATGCCCTTCTCCATGCCGAGCATCATCATATCGGCGCTGTCGGCCAGCGCCGCAGTGCCCAGCGGAGTCACTCCCTTGTCGGCGCAGGCGGCCGCACTCCATGCCAGCACGGCCACGGCCGCGATCCGCAACGCGGAGGGATTCCGCGGCCGCGTCATACCGCGCCCGCCCGGAGCAGGTCGTGCAGGTGCACCACGCCCACAATCCGCGACGAATCATCGAGGACCGGCATCGCCATGATCCCCTCGCGTTCCATCCGCCCCACCACCGCGCTGGCCAGCTCGGTCGCGCTGGCAACGCGCGGCTCCCGGGTCATCAGCTCTTCCACCGCCAGCGGGAGGAATTCGGGCTCCCGCTCTGCCACGCGGCTCAAGTCGCCCGCGGTGAGCACCCCGCACACCAGGCCATCCTCTGCAATGATCGCCAGGCCGCGCTGCTGGGCCAGTGCGACGACCGCGTCGCGCATCCGCGCGTCGGGACGGAGCACCCCGTGTGCCGGAACCATGACATCCCGGATCCGAAGCAACAGCCGCCGACCGAGCCGCCCGCCGGGATGGAGGGCCGCAAAGTCTTCCGGCTGGAACCCCTTTTCCTGGAGCACGGTGACGGCCAGGGCATCGCCAAGCGCCAGGGCCACGGTGGTGCTGGTGGTCGGGGCCAGGTCATGAGGGCAGGCCTCCTCCGCCACGCCGGCGTCGAGCACCACCCTGGCGCTCCGGGCCAAGGTGGACTCCAGCGCGCCGGTCAGCGCGATCATCGGCACCTCAAGCCGCTGCAGTTCGGCCACGAGGCCCACCAGTTCCTCCGTCTCGCCGCTCTTGCTGATGACAATGGCCACGTCGTTGCGGCCGACAATGCCGAGGTCGCCATGCTGGCTGTCCACCGGGTGGAGATAGCTGGCCGGCGTGCCGGTGCTGGTAAGTGTTGCCGCAATCTTTCGGGCAATCAGTCCGGATTTGCCCAGCCCCGAAACGATGACCCGGCCTCGGCAGGCGGTCAGGAGGAGGACGGCTTCTGCAAACGCCGGCCCAAGCCCCTGACCGGCGCGGGCCACCGCCTCGGCCTCGAGGGCCATGATCCGCCGGCCCGATTCCACCAGCGTGGCGGCGCTCATGCCGCATCCCCGCGGTCCGCGAGGTACCGACTCAGCGCCGGCTCGTATTCGCCGCGGGCACGCAGCAGCCGCTCGACCACTTCGCGCACTGCGCCATGACCACCCGGGTTGCGGGTAATCCAATGCGCCACGTCCTTCACTTCGGTGACGGCATTGGCCACGGCCACAGCCCATCCCACCCGCTGCAGTACCGCCAGGTCTGCCAGGTCATCGCCCACGAAACCGACCTCATCCCAGTCCAGGCCGCGTTGCGCCACCAGGTCGGTCAAGACAGCGAGCTTGCGCCCGTGGGGATCCTGAATGCAGGTGGTGATCCGCAGTTCCTCCGCACGCAGCCGCGTGGCCTCCGATGGTCGGGCGCTCAACCAGGCCACCTCCACGCCGGTGCCGCGCAGCAGGGCGAGCCCAAGGCCGTCCTGGATATCGAACCGCTTGAACTCCACCCGTCGCTCGTCGATCACCCCGAGGTATATCCCGTTATCGGTCAGGACCCCATCGACATCAAGGACCAGAAGCCGGACCCGTGCCGCGCGATCGAGCTCAGGCATGGGCAAGCGTCCTGGCAGCGTGCCACAGGTCCACCGCAGGGCGGAGCAGTGCCTCGAGGTCATCCAGCGGCCACTGGGTGGCGGCATCGCTGGTGGCGCTGGAGGGATCGGGGTGGGTTTCCAGAAAGAACCCGTCGGCCCCAGCCACAGCCGCAGCCCGCAGGAGGGCGGGAATATGTTCCCGAAGTCCCCCGCTGGTCCCGCCGCCGCCCTGCCCGGGCTGCTGGACCGAGTGGGTGGCGTCGAAGATGACCGGGACGCCGGTGGCCTGGCGCATCCGCGCCAGGTTCCGGTAGTCGACGACCAGGTCGCCGTAGCCGAAGAAACTGCCCCGCTCGGTCACCGCCAGGTCGGCGGCCCCGCCGGACCTGGCCTTCTCCACCGCGCCGGCCATCCCCTCGGCTGCGAGCCACTGGCCTTTCTTGATGTTGATCGGCCGGCCGGTGGCGGCAGCAGCCAGGAGCAGGTCGGTTTGCCGGCAGAGGAAGGCGGGGATCTGGAGCGCGTCCACGACCTGTGCCACGGCGGCAACCTGACTGCTCTCGTGGACATCGGTCAGGATGGGAAGTCCGCTGGCCTTGCGGGCGTCTTCCAGCAGGCGGAGCCCCTCCGCGATCCCCGGGCCGCGGGCCCCGTCGACGCGGGCACGATTGGCTTTGTCAAAGCTGGCCTTGAAGCACACCGGCAGTTCCAGGCGCTGGGAAAGCTCGGCCAACGCACCGGCCACCCGCGCCAGCAGGTCCCCCGGCTCGACCACGCAAGGGCCGGCCACCAGGAATGGGCCGGTGTGCTGGAAGCTCCAGCTGGTCATCGGGTGGCCCCTGCCACACGACTGCCTTCAGCCGGGGCTCCGGACTCGAGCCGTTTGCGGGCCTGCTGCCGGGCAGCACCGATGAATCCGGCAAAGAGCGGATGGGGTCGAGTCGGGCGAGACTTCAATTCGGGGTGGAACTGACATCCCAGGAACCAGGGGTGCCCGGGGAGTTCGACCACTTCGACGAGGCTGCCGTCGGGAGAGTGGGCGGACAGCCGCAGCCCGTGCTCCTCGAGGACATCGCGATAGACGTTGCTCACCTCCCAGCGATGCCGATGGCGTTCGCTGATCTCGGTGGACCCATAGCACTGCGCCACGAGGGATCCCTCCCGGAGCCGGGCGGCATACGCGCCCAGTCGCATCGTGCCACCCAAATCGGTAACCTCGCGCTGGGACTGCATCAGGGCGATCACGGGGCGTTCACAATCCGGCTCGAACTCGGTGCTGTTGGTGTCGGGCATCCGGCAGACGTTGCGGGCAAACTCGATCACCGCCATCTGGAGCCCCAGGCAGATTCCGAAGAACGGCAACTGGTGCTCGCGCGCCCAGCGCACCGCCTCGATCATGCCATCGATGCCCCGAACCCCGAACCCGCCCGGCACGAGGAGTCCATCGACGTGTGACAGATGTTCCGCCGCCGCCGCCCGGTCGGTAAACCGGTCACTTGATATCCACTCGATGTCCACTCCGACATCGTTCGGGATCCCGCCGTGCAGCAGCGCTTCCTGGACCGACTTGTAGGCGTCGTGCAAGTCGGTGTACTTCCCCACCACCGCAATCCGCACCCGTTCGCTCGGCTGGAGGATCTTCCGGGTCATGGCGGTCCAGTCGGTCAGATCGGGTTCCGGCGTCTCCAGGTGGAGCCGGCGGCAGACCTCGCGGTCGATGCCCTGCTCGTGAAAATGGAGCGGGATTTCATAGATCGAACGCACGTCGGGGCTCTCGATGACACAACCAAAGTCGACGTTGCAGAACAAGGCAATCTTGCGCTTGATATCCGAGGCCAGCGGCTTCTCGCTGCGGCAGACCAGGATATCGGGCTGGATCCCGATCTGCATCAGCTCGCGGACCGAGTGCTGGGTCGGCTTGGTCTTCAGTTCTCCGGCAGCCGCGATCCACGGGACCAGCGTCAGGTGGATGAAGAGGGTGTTTTCCTTGCCCACCTCCTGGCGGAACTGCCGAATCGCCTCCAGGAACGGCAGCGACTCGATGTCGCCGACCGTACCGCCGATCTCGGTGATCACCACGTCATGCGATGGCGCGGTGCGTCGGATCGCCTGCTTGATCTCATCGGTGATGTGGGGGATGACCTGGACCGTGGAGCCGAGATATTCGCCGCGGCGCTCTTTGTTGATCACCGTCTGGTAGATCCGGCCGGTGGTGATGTTATTCTGCTGCGACAGGGAGCGGTCGATGAACCGCTCGTAGTGCCCGAGGTCGAGGTCGGTCTCGGCGCCGTCGTCGGTCACGAACACCTCGCCGTGCTGGAACGGCGACATCGTGCCGGGGTCCACGTTGATGTACGGGTCGAACTTCTGCATCGTGACGCTGAGGCCCCGCTGCACCAGCAGGCGGCCCAGCGAGGCGGCGGCTATGCCCTTGCCGAGCGACGACACCACGCCGCCGGTGACAAAGATGAACTTGGTGGTCCGATTGGCGGCGGTCATGCAGGTTCCTCCCGGGTCGCGTGCCAATGGGCCTCGGCGCGCATCAAGTCGTCCGGCGTATCTACGCCGGGAAGCGTGGCCGCACCCAGCCGGGCCACTCCAATGGTCAAGCCATGCTGGAGCGCCCGCAGCTGTTCCAGGCGCTCGATCATCTCCAAATCGGTCGGGGCCGCAGACACCCATCGCTCCAGCGCCTCCCGGCGGCAGGCGTAAATCCCCAGGTGCTGCCAGTAGACGGTCGGCGGACTACCGTCTCCATCCCGGTCGTGCGGAATCACCGCCCGGGAGAAGTACAGCGCCCTGCCCCGCAGGTCGGTCACCACCTTGACCCGGGACGGGTCGTGCGCGTGCGCCGCCGCGAGCGGTGAGGCGGCAGTCCCGATGTCATCGCCCTGACCGAGTCGCTCCAACGCCCCTGCCAAGGCAGGGGCCGGCAGGAACGGCTCGTCCCCCTGGATGTTGACCACCGTATCGAACCGGGCATAGGGGGGCCGCCGGGCCACCTCGGCCACCCGATCAGTGCCGGTCAGGTGGTGGGCGGCGGTCAGCTCGACCCGGAACCCCGCCGCGCGCACCACCTCCGCCACCTCCTCCGCCTCGGTGGCCACCACCAGTTCGTCCAGCAGGCCGAACTCGCGGACCCGGGCGGCAACACGGACGACGAGGGGCACGCCGGCCAGTGGTTGCAGCGGTTTCCGATGGAGTCGGGTGGAAGCCAAGCGCGCCGGGACGACGCCGAGTACAGGCATCATCCAAGCTAACAACGCGGCACGCCTCTGTCAAAAGTCGTGCCGCGTAGAATGTGGTCGTGGTGCGACCACCTAAGTTATTGAATGCGGGTAGGTTACGCTATTGCGGCGGGACGCGTGACGCCGCTTGCCGGCGGAGTGAGTCGGCGAGTTCCCGGGTTTGGCGACTGATCGTCTCGGCCATCTGGCGCATCGACTGGGCCAGGGAGTCCGCGTAGACGCTGGGGACAGCCGCCTGGCCCGAATCCGCCGGTGTGCCCCGAAACTCGGCCACCACCCGGGCGGGGAGGTACAGTGGCACCACCATCCGGTTGGTGGAACCCTCAGCGAGGGCTATTTCCACGGTGCCGAACTCCAGCATGGATGAGTCGGGAGCCCCACAGGAAAAGGAGGTGGAGGTCGAAAGGTGGGTGGGATTCTCCACGCTGAGGACGCACCCGGTCGAAAGCGACTCAAAGGTTGCCAAGTCTGCCACTTCCACCCGAATCCGGAAACTTTCCACCGACTCTGGTGCACTCCGGTTGATCCTGAGCTGCTTCAAGGCACCAACCCGATGCCCGTCCAGGTTGAAGGGCAAGAATGCCAAGGGAATGACGATGGGATCGGCGGTTTCGACGACCTGGGGCCCGTTTTCCATCCCGGCCTTGGCCAGGCGGACGATTATGGTACCGACCAGGGCAATCACCCCGGCACCAAGCATGATCTTGAGCCAGTATCCGCGCATGAATCCACCTCACAGAGCAGGACAGAGCCGCCCCAACCACATGGCGTTACAGGATGTAACGTAACGACCGCACCCCAAGTTTCACAGCCCCTCAGCCTGCTGACAGCACCGACTGGATTCCGGCCAACCGCCGCTCGGAATGCCTTCGCCCAGGCGGGACGCCTCCTCTACGACTATTTCTCGACCCGCGGCAACCCCTGACGAGGCTCATCGGTGGAGGCCCAGCGCGATTCACCCTGGGGAGCAAAGAAACCCCCGCCCGGATGCTGCTGGTGCGTCAGGCCCGGGGATGGAACTGGCGATGCACGCTGCGGAGGTAGTCGCGGTCGACGTGGGTGTAGATCTGGGTCGTGGACAGGTCGGCGTGGCCGAGCATTTCCTGCACGGCCCGGAGATCGGCCCCACCCTCGAGCAGATGAGTGGCGAAGGAGTGACGGAGGGTGTGCGGGGAGACCGGCCGTTCGATTCTTGCCGCGGCGGCACACTGCTTGACGATTCCCCATGCCCCCACTCGACTCAGCGGCCGGCCGCGAGCGTTGAGCAGTACGCACCCTGCGGTCTGGCCCCGGTCCAGCTCGGTCCGCAGTCCGTTGAGGTAGATCCCCAGCGTCCCCACCACCTTCCGTCCGACCGGAACCAGCCGCTCCTTGCCACCCTTGCCCATGACGCGAATCAGGCCATCGCCCAGGATCAGGTCGGACAGGCGCAACCCGCAGAGCTCCGACACCCGGAGTCCGGCGCCGTACCCGAGCTCAAGGAGTGCCCGGTCGCGCCAGGCCATCGGTTGGTCGAGTGCGGGAACCTGGAGCATCGCCTCGATCTCTGCCACGGTCAGCACCTCGGGAAGGGTGCGCCACTTCTTCGGCGTCTCGAGGCGGTCACTCGGATCCCGGGTCAGGATGCCCTCGCCGATCAGGAACCGGCACCAGGTCTTGATGGCGGAGATCTGCCGCCGGATGGTGGCACCCGAAAGACCGGTGTCCTTGAGGGAATAGATGAACTCCCGGAGGAAGGTCGGCTTGAGCTCCTGGGGGCCGGCGACGGTGCGGAGCTGGGCGTAGCGGCAGAGCCGCTCGAGGTCCCGCCGGTAGCTCGCCACGGTATTGGGGGAGTGGCCCGCCTCGAGGCTCAGGAAGTCGGCGAACGGCTCGAGGTGGAACGCCCGCGCCAGGGTGTCGGTCATGTCGCGGGAGGGGGCGGTACATCCGCGAGGTCGTCGGGGCTGAGCCCCAACAACTCGGCCGCCCGTGCGATCAGTCGTTCCTCGTGGCGAACCAAGCGTCGATCGGCGTAGGCCACTTCCCGGAGGCGCTGGATCAGCCGGAGCCGTGCCGGCCGCTCCCAGGCGGCGGACACCTTGCTGGCGTACTCCGCGGTGTCCCGGCTTGGGCCGCCGCCCGCCGGCCCGACCGGAAGACCCCACTGCTCATGGATCGCCTCCTCGATCTGCATCCGCTCCTCGAGTCCAAGGGCGTGGTCTGCCCGGGCCACTTCCACCAGCAGGCTGGCCACTGCCGCCACGCGTGGATCAGTCCGGGCCCGGACCGTCGCCGCGGAGTCGTGGCCGAGCGCTTCCTCGATGGCACCCCAGAGCCGGTCGTCCCGGCGGCGGCGGCGGCGCCGGATCAACGTAATGATGATGGCCGCGATTGCGGCGGCGGCCAGGATGCCGAGGGTCCCGTTGATCCGGCCAAGGAGACGCTGGATCGTTTCCCACTCGCCGCCCAGCCGCACCCCGATCCAGACCAGCCCCCCGTACCAAAGCCCCGCGGCGAGGATGATCGGGACGACCGCCTTCAAGGCCGGTAGTTTGACCAGGCCGGCAAAGGGAGCCACGAACGAACGAAAGCCCGGCAGGAGCCGGGAAAGGAAGATCCCGATCACCCCGAACCGGAGGTATTCCTGTTCCATGGCCGCGATGGCGCTGGGCGGAAGGAGGCGCTTGCCCAGGCGGGTGCGCACGAAGGCCCCGCCCCACCGGCGGGTCACGTAATAGAGGAGGATGGCCCCGCCGGCGTTGGTGCTCCAGATCAGCAGCCAGACCGTTACCGGGCGCACCGCGGTGCGATGGGAGAGGAATCCACCGAGGGCGGCGAACATGTCTGACGGAACCGGCGGCACGATGTTTTCCAGGAATCCACCCAGCCCGAGCAGCAGGTAGATCCCCTCGACCGGCCAGCTCGCGACACCCTGGAGCAGCGCCTCGATCAGCGGGCCTCCACCGTGGCGACCGCCATGACCGCAATGCCTTCACCACGGCCGATGAAACCCATCCCCTCGTTGGTCTTGGCTTTCAAGCTTACCCTGCCCGCCGCCACCCCGAGGGCCGCCTCCAACTGCGCCGACATCGCGCCATGGTAGGGCGCCAGTTTCGGTTCCTGGGCCACGATGGTCAGGTCGGCCTGCAACGGGGTGAACCCACCCTCCTGCAGGAGGACACAGGCCCGCCGCAGGAGGTCGATCGAATCGGCATCCAGCCAGCGTGAGTCGGTGTCGGGAAAATGGCGGCCGATGTCCCCCAGCCCCGCCGCCCCGAGCAGCGCATCGGTCAGGGCGTGGCAGACGGCATCGGCATCGGAGTGGCCGGCCAATCCCTTGTCGTGCGGAATCCGAACCCCACCGAGGATCAGCGGTCGGCCAGAGACCAGGCGGTGCGAGTCGTAGCCGATACCGACCCGGATCATGCGGCGACCGGCTCGTCCAGCTCGATCAGGGAGTAGTCCTGCCGCCGCCGTCGCGGGGTGAACCCGGCGTCGGTAATGGCGCGTTCCATCTCCCCGATGGTGGCCCGGTGGGTGGTGCCGGCAGCGGAGACGACATTCTCCTCCATCATCAGGCTGCCAAAATCGTTGGCCCCGAACCGCAGCGCCACCTGCCCCACCTTGAGCCCCATGGTAACCCATGAGGACTGGAGGTTCGGGATGTTGTCGCAGATGATCCGGCCCATCGCCAGAGTGCGAAGATAGGTGACGGCATCGGTCTTCTCCTGCGCCGCCATCTCAGTGCCCTCCGGCTGCAGCGGCCAGCAGATGAAGGCGGTGAAGCCCCCGGTCCGGGCCTGCAGATCGCGGATCCGGATCAGGTGCTCGATCCGGTCGGCATCGGATTCGCCCAATCCGTACATCATTGTCACCGAAGTCTTCATCCCCTGCCGGTGGGCCTCCTCCTGAACGCCGAGCCATTCGTCGGTCTGGGCCTTCTTCTTGGCGACGCGTTGCCGGATCGCGTCGACCAGGATCTCGCCGCCGCCACCGGGGATGCTGTCCAGTCCCGCCGCGCGCAGTTCGCGCACCACCTGCTCCACCGACCGGCCGAACCGCTCGCTGAAGAACACCACCTCGGAGGGTGAGAACCCGTGGATGTGGATCGGGTGATGTTCCTTGATGTACCGCATCAGGTCGAGGTACCACTCGAACGGGATATACGGATTGTGGCCGCCCTGAAGCAGGATCTGCACCCCGCCGAGCGCCTTGCACTCGTCGATCTTGGCGCCGATCTCCTCGTAGCTCAGGACATACCCTTCCAGGTGCTTGGGGCGGCGATAGAATGCGCAGAACTTGCAGTCGGCCACGCAGACATTGGTGTAGTTGATGTTCCGGTCGATGATGTAGGTCACCACCGGTTCCGGGTGCTGCCTCCACCGGGCAGCGTCGGCCAGTTCCCCCAGCTCAAGCAGGCTGGCGTGCTGGTAGAGCTCAAGGTACCGGCGAAACTCGGGACTGGTGCGGTCGACCAGGGATGGCATTGTCACGCTGCGCTGAGAAAGGAGAGGGAGCCATCCGGCACCAGCCCGTCCTGGGCCAGCCGCCGGAAGAAATCCGTCAGTCCGGCCAGGTGGCGGTAGGAAAGGGCGTAGTCCAGGTCGGCCAGATACGCCTGGCAGGTGGCCGGCAGAATCCCGGTCTGCTCCGCCGCTCCAGCCGCAAGAAGCTCAAGATGCGCCAGGCCCCAGTCGCGCGACCGCACCAGGGCCTGGTGCACCAACCGAACCGTCGCCTGGTTGGCATCCCGGCGCGCCGCCCAGACCGCAAACACGAACGGCAGCCCGGTCCATTCCTTCCAAGCAGCGCCCAGGTCCACCACATGGGGGTACCGCCCGCTGGCGGCCAGATGGAGAGCGGCGTCACCGATGACCAGAACCGCCTCGTGCGGGAACCCCTCCAGCGCCCGGAGGTCGGCGGCTTCGGCGCGCACGGTGGCAAACCGCGGGGATACCATCCAACGATGTCGGCAGAGCAACTCGAGCAGCAGAACCGAGGTCCGGCTCGAGGCGGTGAGCAGCACGGCGGCGGCGTCCAGCTTCTCCACCGGGCGGCAGCTGAACAGCATGACTGAATGCACCGGCCCGTCGCAACTGATGGCCAGGTCGGGGAGCAGGTGGTACGCCGCGGCGTTCCGGGCGTACTCCACTGCGGACACCACGCTGACTTGGAGTTCCCCCGCGGCGAGCAGGTCGTTGAGCTCGGCGGCGGTCCCCGTGATCAGCTCCGCCGGAACGCTCTCGATCCCGCGGTCGATCGCGCCATACACCGGGAGGCAGTTGACGTATGGGATCCGGCCGAGCCTCATGCCGCGTGCACCGCGGGTACGGCGGCCCCGACACCGGGGGCAGCAGGGTCGAGGTCGTCGAACTGGTCGCGGACCACCTGGTACAGGCTGTTGCGCTCCACCGGTTGCTTCCCTGCCCCGCGGATCAGTCCCACCAGCCCGAGGTAGGGCATGTGCATCGCCGTGGTCGCGCCGGCCTGGTGGTAGATCCGCTCGTACACCACCGTGCCCTCGACATCGTCACAGCCAAAGTTCAACGCCACCTGCGACATGAACGGGGTGACCATCGGCCAGTGGGTCTTGACGTGCGGGATGTTGTCGAGGAAAAGCCTGCCCACGGCGATGTTCTTGAGGTCCTCGTAGCCCGTCGTGGCCGAGCCGACTCGGCCCAGCTCCTCGCCGAGCTCGTTGTTCTCCGGATGGTATGCCAGCGGGATGTAGGTCAGGAACCCCCCGGTGTCATCCTGGAGCGCGCGTAGTGCTTCAAGGTGCTCAATCCGGTCGGCGGCCGATTCCACATGACCGTAGAGCATGGTGCAGTTGGTGGGGATGCCGAGTTCGTGCGCCACTCGGTGGACCCCGAGCCATTCCTCGCCGGTCAGCTTGCGCTCCGCAATCGTGGCGCGCACGGCGGTGCTGAATACCTCCGCCCCGCCACCGGGGAGGCTGGTGAGCCCCGCCTCCAGCAAGGCCACCAGCACCTCGCGCACCGAGCACTTCTCGATCCGGGCCAAGTTGGCAATCTCAACCGCGGTGAGCGCCTTGATGTGGACGTTCGGGTGGCGTTCCTTGAGTCCACGGATCATGTCGGTGTAGTAGCTCAACCGCAGCTTGGGGTGCAGCCCGCCCACAATGTGGAACTCACTGGTCGGCATCCCCCGGGCCTGCTCAGCCTCATGGAACACCTCCTCCAGGGAGCGGGTGTAGGCGCCCTCCTCCTTTGGCATCCGCGCGAATGAGCAGAAGGTGCAGGTGTTCCGCAGGATGCAGACGTTGGTGGGGTTGAGGTGCTGGTTGGCGGAGAAGAAGACGCGATGGCCATTGCGGCGCTGATTGGCAAATTCCGCCATCCGACCGATACCGAGCAGGTCGGCACTACCATACAGGGCCAGCGCGTCATCCCGATCAAGGCGGACCCCCTCCAGCACCTTGGCTGCCACGGGCCGGAGGGCGGGATCGCGAAGGGTGGCGGGCGTCAATTCGGACACGTGGACATCTCCATCAGGCATCGGGGCAGTCGCGACCCCCCAATCTAGCCCGTTGGCCGTGCCAGGGGCCAGTCAGGCCCCGGCATCGGCTCCGCCTCAAGGACCTCCCGGACCCGATTGGCCAACTCGTGTGGGGTGAACGGCTTGGGGAGAAAACTCTGGCCGATGTCCAACAGTCCCTTTCGGGTCGCATCATCATCGGTGTAGCCGGAGATGAACAGCACCGCACCGGTGGGATTGCCCTCCCGGAATCGAAGCGCCAGGTCGTGGCCGCCGAGGCCAGGCATCAGGAGGTCGGTCACCAGCATGTCGAAAGGCGGGACGGCTGCCTGCATCAGGCGCAACGCCTCGGCGCCATCGGCGGCGGGGACAACCTGGTATCCCACGGCGGACAAGGAGCGCTCAGCCAGACGGCGAACCTGTGGCTCATCCTCCGCCAGCAGAATGCGTTCCGAGCCTCCCCTGCTGCCGGCCAGGCCCGGGGCCGGTGGCTCGTCGTCCAGGGCCGCGGTGGATCGTGGCAAACGGATTGTGAAGGTGCTCCCTTCCCCCACCCGGCTCGTCACCTCGATGCTTCCGCCCGACTGCTCGACGATGCCGTAGACCGTCGCGAGGCCCAGGCCGGTGCCCCGGCCGTGCGCCTTGGTGGTGAAGAACGGCTCGAAGATCATGGCTCGCACATCCTCGCTCATCCCCTCGCCCTGATCGGACACCGACAAGGTCACCACGTCCCCCTGCAGGAGGGTCCTGATCACGATCTGTCCACCGGCTGGCATGGCATCCCGGGCGTTCAACGTGAGGTTGACCAGCACCTGCTCGAACTGCCCAGGGTCCAGGCTGACGGCGACTGGGTCGGTGGTGAGGTCCAGGATCAGCTCCACCTGGCCGCCGAGGAGTCGCCGCAGCAGGCGCGTCACCTCATGGATCAACCGGTTCAGGTCGGAGACCCGCGGTTGGACGATCTGGCGCCGGGCAAAGGCCAGCAGCTGCTGGGTCAGGCGCGCCGCCCGGGTGGCGGCTTTGTGGATCTCGTCAGCATCCGCCCGGCGGGGGTCCTCGGGCGCGAGGCTGCCGCTCAACAGCTGGGCGTACCCGGAAATGGCGGTGATGACGTTGTTGAAATCGTGGGCAACCCCCCCGGCCAGCCGGCCCACGGCCTCCAGCTTCTGGGCATGGGCCAGTTGTTCCTCCAGTCGGCGCTGGTCGGTGACATCCTGGATGAGGGAGAGCACGCAGGGTTCGCCATCGACGTCGATCGCCCGGCCTGAGTACAGACCGTGGCGAATCTGGCCCCCGGGGGCGCGGAACTGAATCGGGAAGCTGCGCACCATGCCGTGGTCCCGGACGGCGTGGATGGCGTCGGTCCAGTCGCCCGAAGTAACCGTGTCCATGAGCGCCGAGATGGTCCTCCCCACCACGCTGTCGCGGGAGGTTCCGAGCGCGGCCGCCACGCCGTCGTTGGCCTCGAGGACGATTCCGTCGGCAATCCGGGCCAGGAACGCCGCGTCGGGACTCATGGCAAAGAGCCGCTCGAACTTTTCCTCACCTCGGCGCCGCTGCCGCTCCTCATCCTCCCGGGAGCGGGCACCCAGCCGGCTGGCGGCCAGCCAGGCGGTGAGGGAGCTCAGCAGGACCAGGAGGCCGAGCATCAGGCGGGCGATGATCACCTCGGCCCGCACCGTTCCCGCCCAACCAGCTGCAGGAATCACCGCCAGCTCCCATTCCCCCTCAGCGAGGGGGACCGTGGTCAGCACGGGTTCGGCATCGAACACCGCCGCATCGCCCACAAAGATTCCAGCCTCGGCGGAGCGGATGCCCAGCCGCAGGGTGGTCATTCCCTCGACCCCCGCCTCGCTGAGGAGCGGCGGGAGATCCAGCACCACGGCCACCACGGCCAAAAGGCGCCCGTCCGGGTCGCGCGCGGCCATGCGGGCAATCAGGCCGACTCCACCCTGGAGCAGTTCGGTGGGACCGGAGATCACCACATGGGTGGCCCCCTCGGTCCGCTGGTAATCCTCCCGGATGAAACTCCGCGGGTCGGTCAGCAGACCGTAGCCGATCGATGCCTCGTTCCCCTCCACGGGAAAGCTTTGCTGGATGACACCATCCTGGACCCACTGCACCGTTCGGATCCCTGAGATGCTGCCGTGCAGTCGGCTGGCATAGGCCAGGAAATCGGCCCGGAATTCCGGGCGGCCATAGTTGATCTCCACGAAGGCGCGCAGGCCGTTGACCAGGGCCATCCGGAGGTTGAGGGCGCCGGAGAGTGCATTGCCAAGCGCGGTGCCGGATGCGAGCACTTCGGTGCGCAGGTCCTCTTCCAGCTCGCCGCGATAGAGGCGCTCGAGCGGGACTGCCAGCAGGAGTCCCACGCACAGGGCCAGCAGCGCCGGTCGGGCGCCCCCGACGAAATAGGCCCAGCCTGCCGAGGAGGGAGGCTGGGCCGGTCGGGGCGGCGCCCTGCCAGGGGCGGGCACGCTCAGCCGCTCATGAGGTGAATCGGGTCACCGCAAGCGTGGCGTTGTGGCCACCAAACCCGAATGCGTTGGAGAGTGCCACATCGATCGAGCGCTGGATCGCGATATTCGGCGCGCAGTCCAGGTCGCAATCCGGATCGGGGGTGACCTGGTTGATGGTGGGGGGGATCTGCCCCGTGGAGGCCACCTGCAGCGCCACGATGAACTCGAGTGCCCCGGCCGCCCCGAGCAGGTGGCCGGTCATCGATTTGGTGGAGCCGAAGACGAGCTGGCGAGCCTGCCCACCGAACACCGCCTTCACTGCCTGTGTCTCGGCAATATCGCCAAGGGGGGTGGAGGTGCCATGGGCGTTGATGTAGCCGACCCGCGCCGGGTCGATGTTGCCGTCTTCCAGGCAGAGCCGCATGGCGCGCTGGGCGCCTTCGCCATCGGGGGCGGGCGCACTCATGTGGTAGGCGTCGCCGGAGAGACCATATCCGAGCACCTCGCCAAGAATGGTGGCGCCACGCCTCTCGGCGTGCTCCAGGCTCTCGAGGGTCACCGCCGCTGCGCCATCGCCGAGCACGAAACCGTCCCGCTCCTTGTCGAAGGGGCGGCTGGCGGCGCCCGGGTCGTCGTTGCGGGTGGACATCGCCTTCATGTTGGCAAAGGCGGCCACCGTCAAGCCGGTGATCGCCGCCTCAGCGCCCCCGGTGACCATGGCGTCGGCATCGCCGTCCCGGATCATTCGGTAGCTCTCACCGATGGCGTGGGCCGAGGAGGCGCAGGCGGATACCGGGGCGAAATTGGGACCCCGGAAGCCGTAGCGGATCGACACCAGGCCGGCGGCCATGTTGGGGATGAACATCGGCACGAAAAACGGCGAGACCCGGTCGGGGCCCTTCTCGAGGAAGGCGCGGCAGTTGTCCTCGAAGGTCTGCATGCCACCGATCCCGCTGCCGATCACGACGCCCACCCGGTTGCGGTCGGGCACGTCCACATCCAGTCGGGCCTGGACCACCGCCTGGTGCGCGGCGGCAATGGCGTACTGGGCAAAGAGGTCGTACCGCCGAGCCTCCTTCCGGTCGATGTAGCTGGCCGGATCAAAACCCTTGACCTCGCAGGCAATCCGAACCTGTTGCCGGGTGGTGTCGAACTTGGTGATCGGGCCGGCCCCGGAGATGCCGGCCCGGAGCGCATCCCAGGACTCGGGCGCGGTCAAGCCGACGGGCGTCACCATGCCGACGCCCGTCACCACCACTCGGCGTCCCAGACTACTTCCCGATCTTGTCATGCAGGTACTTGAGCGCATCACCGACCGTCCGAAGTTTTTCGGCTTCTTCGTCGGGGATGTCGATGTCGAACTCCTTCTCGAACGCCATCACCAGTTCGACGGTGTCGAGGCTGTCCGCACCGAGGTCCTCCATGAAACTCGCGGTCTCGGTCAGCTTCTCGCGCTCGACGCCGAGCTCTTCCACGATGATGTCCTTGACCTTTTCCTCGATATCGCTCATACAGTCCTCAGGGAAATGGGAGGGCGGCCGTCAGGATGTCATGCCGCCATCGACGACCAGCACCTGCCCGGTGACGTACCGCGCCCAGTCGGACGCGAGATAAAGCACGGCGTGGGCAACATCGTCGGGCTGCCCGAACCGGCCCAGCGGAATCTGCCCAAATAATGCGGCGCTCGCCTCCGACGGCAAGGCGCTGGTCATGTCGGTCTCGATGAACCCGGGGGCGACACAGTTGGCCAGGATCCCGCGGCTGGCGTACTCCTTGGCCACCGACTTGGTGAAGCCGATGAGGCCGGCCTTGCTGGCCGCGTAGTTGGCCTGCCCCTTGTTGCCGGTCAACCCCACCACGCTGGTGATGTTGATGATCCGCCCGCCACGCCGCTTCATCATCCCCTTGAGGACCAGCCGTGTGGTCAGGAACGCCGCGGAAAGGTTGGCCTGCAGGACGGTGTTCCAGTCCTCTTCGGACATCCGCAGGAGCAGGTTGTCGCGGGTGATCCCGGCGTTGTTGACGAGGATGCTCACCGGCCCATGGGCGGTCTCGGCTGCCGCCAGCGCCGACTCGACCTGGCCGGAGTCGGCCACGTCGCAGCCGACCCCGATGGCCCGCTCGCCGAAGCCAGCCGCCACGTCGGCCGCCGTGGCGGCACTTCGCCCGACAATGGCGACGCTCGCCCCGGCCGCGTGGAGGATCCGCGCGATCGAGAGCCCGATCCCCCGGGTGCTCCCGGTGACGAAAGCCGACTGGCCCGTCAGGTCCACCCCGATCATCGGAGGAAGGCCTCCACCTCGACCGCGGTGCCCAGGGTCGCCGACCTCGGGCCGGGCAGGATCCGCTTGAGGAGGCCGCTCAGGACGCTGCCGGGACCGATCTCGATCCAGGTGGCATCGGGGGCCATATTGTCCGCCACAAGCATCGATTCCACCCAGCGCACCGGCGCCGTCAGTTGCTCGGCCAGGAGCCGGATCGCGTCGCCGGGCCGGGTGACTGGGGCCGCGCTGGCGTTGGCGATGACCGGAAACACCGGCGGCAGCATGGTGGCTTCTGCCAGCGCCTCGCGCAGGCCGGCTTCGGCAGGCGCCATCAGCGGGGAATGGAAGGCACCGCTGACCTTGAGGGGCAACACCCGCTTGGCCCCTGCGGCCTTGCAGAACACACCCGCCCGCTCCACCGCGACCGCATCGCCCGAGATCACGGTCTGGTCGGGGGCGTTGATGTTGGCGGCCACCACCTGGCCGCCACTGGCCGAAGCGGCGGTGCAGGCGGCGGCCACCTCGGCGGTGCCCAGACCGAGTACCGCGGCCATTGCTCCGGGCCGCGCCGAGCCGGCCTCATGCATCAACTCCCCGCGCCGTCGCACCAACTGCGCCGCCTGGGTGGCGGAGAGCGATCCGGCGGCCACCCAGGCGCTGTATTCCCCGAGGCTGTGCCCGGCCGCCGCCGCTACCTCCGACAACCGCGAACCCACCACCGCGAGCACCGCGGCCGAATGCGCCAGGATGGCGGGCTGGGTGTTGTGAGTCTGGTTGAGTTGCTCCTCGGGCCCTTCCCACATCAGGCGGGAGAGCGGGACACCCAACGCCTCGTCGATGGCCAGGAAGGCGTCGCGAGCCTCCGGAAACCGCTCCGCGAGGTCCTTCCCCATGCCGACGCGCTGGGCCCCCTGTCCCGGAAACAGCAGCACCTTCACCACCGCACCACCGTGGCACCCCAAGTGAACCCCGCGCCAAACGTCACCAGCATGATGAGCATCCCGGGCTTCAGCCGCCCCTCGTCCAGCGCCTGGGCCAGGGCCAGGGGAATCGACGCCGCCGAGGTGTTGCCGTAACGATCGACATTGACCATGACCTTGGACATCGGCACCCCGGCGTGCTTGGCGGTGGCCTCGATGATCCGGATGTTGGCCTGGTGTGGCACCAGCAGGTCGAGATCTTCGGCCGTGACGCCCGCCTTGGCGAGGGCCTGGTCGCAGGCGCGGGCCATGGCCAGCACCGCCGACTTGAACACCTCGCGCCCCGCCATCCGGATGAAGTGGCTGCGCTCATCGACCACTTTCTGGCTGACCGGGTCGTTGGCGCCCCCGCCGGGGATGTAGAGCAAGTCGGCCAGGGTCCCGTCCGAACCGAGCACGCTGGAGAGGATCCCGCGCCCGTCGCCTGCGGCGGCCTGGACGACGGCGGCTCCGGCCCCGTCGCCGAACAGGATCGCGGTGGAGCGATCGGTGGTATCGGTGATCGTGGAGAGTTTTTCGGCACCCAGTGCCAGCACCGTCCTGGCCTGGCCGCTGGTTACCAGCGACTCCGCAATGGTCAGGGCGTAGACAAATCCAGGACACGCCGCCACGATGTCGAAGGCCAGCGCGTTGGCCGCACCGAGCCGGGCCTGCAGGTCACAGGCGGTGGAGGGCAGCCGACGATCGGGGCTGACCGTCCCGAGGATGATGGCATCGACCGAGCCCGGCTCGACCCCGGCCATCCGGAGGGCGTTGCGGGAGGCGGTTTCACAGAGCGACGCCAGGGAGGTCTCGGGACCGGCGATCCGGCGTTCACGGATGCCAGTTCGTTCGACGATCCACTCGTCGGTGGTGTCGAGGGTCTGCTCGAATTCGGCGTTGGTCACCACCCGATCGGGTACCGCAATACCCAGCCCACTGATCCGGGCGGTCGGGGATCGGTTCATGCCGAATCCGAGGACGGGTGGGCGGCAAACTCCGCGGCAATGTGCTGGCTCAACTGGCACTCTACCGACTGGACGGCCACACGGATGGCGTTCTTGATGGCATTGGTGTTGGAGGCGCCGTGGCAGATGATGCTGACGCCCTTGACGCCGAGCAGCGGCGAGCCGCCGTACTGGGAGTAATCCAGCATCCGGAACGCCGCCCGGACTTCCGGACGTGCCCACATGTCGGGCGCGCCGTCCTCGGCGAGGTGCATCACCAGGTGCAGCACCGACTCGTAGAACTTGAGGACCACGTTGCCGACAAACCCATCGCAGACAATGACGTCGACTCGCCCGAACCGGCTGTGCCCGGCCAGGATGTCCCGACCCTCGACGTTGCCGACATAGTTGAGCTCGTGGGCATTGGCCTTGAGGCGCTCGTGGGCCGCCCGAACCGTGGCCCCACCCTTCTCATCCTCTTCGCCGACGTTGAGGAGGCCCACGGTCGGATTGTCACGGCGGAGGACATCGCGCATGTAGACGGTCCCGAGTACGGCAAACCCCTCCAGTTCCCTGGGAGAGCAGTCGACATTTGCACCAGCATCAAGGAGCAGGACGGGGCCCGCAGAGGTGGGAAGCAGGGCGCCAACGGTGGCGCGATCGACGCCCTCGTGGAGCCCGAGGAGGACGGTCGAACCGGCCAGCATGGCACCGGTGTTGCCAGCGGAGACGAACGCGTCGGAGGCGCCCTTGGCCAGCCGGCCGAGGCCCACGACGATGCTGCTGTTGCGCTTCTGCCGGATGGCCTGGAGCGGCTTCTCGCTGGGCCCGATTACCTCGGCAGCGGGTACCACTTCCAGACGGCTCCGGTCGGCGTCCGGGTGCCGGGCCAGCTCCGACTCGATGGCGTCCGGGATCCCCACCAGCTGGACCACGAAACCGGGTGGCAGCTCGCGGAGGGCATCAAGTGCCCCCTGGATCTCGGGGGAGGGGGCATGATCGCCCCCCATCGCGTCGAGGCCGACGCGGATCACCTTCAGCTGTCCTCAACCTCGAGGCGCTTCTTCCCGCCATAATATCCGCACGAGTCACAGACCCGGTGCGGAAGGCGGGGGGAGCTGCAGCGCGGGCAAGCCTGCGGGGCCATGCCGGCGCCGGAGTGGTGGCCGCGGCGAAGCCGCTTGCGGGATTTGGAGGTGCGTCGCTTGGGGACTGCCATGGGTTCCTCAGCTCGGTTCTGGGGATGCGGCACAGCCGCACGGCCCCGCATTCAAGTCCGCACCGCAGCGGGGGCAAAGCCCGGCGCAATCCTCGCGGCACAGCGCAAAAGCCGGAGCGGCAAGGAGCAATTCCTCGCGCACGGCCGGGGTGACCTCGACCACGGTCACCGGATCCGTCAACAGGTACGCGCCGGGATCATCGGCGAGATCGGGGTCGGGAGTAAACACCGCCGCCACCGAACTATCAAGGTCCGACACCACCTCAGCCAGACAGCGCCGGCACAGCCCGCGGACCTGGGTCTGGATCCGGCCACTCCAGTGGAAGGTCATCCGTTCCGGGGCCCCGTGCAGGGTCCCGGAGACCAAGACGGCACCCGCCAGCTCGATTCCCAGCCCCTGCAGGGCCGGGGCTTCGACTGGCAACACACCATCCGTTGCCACGGGCCCCCGGCGGAGTTCCCGGATATCCACTTGCAGCATAGCCCTTAAACCTACCAGTACGAGTAACTTACGTCAAGCGACTCAAGCCAGCAGTTGGGCCCGCTCCGCCTCGGGAAAGAAGAAGCCGATTTCCCGGGCTGCATTGTCATCGCTGTCGGATCCATGCACCGCGTTGCGGCCCTTGGACTCAGCGAAGAGCTTGCGGATCGTCCCATCCGCCGCCTCGGCCGGATCGGTGCTCCCAATCAGGGTCCGGAACGCCGCCACGGCATTGGCCTGCTCCAGCGCCATCGGCAGGCAGGGGCCGCTGATCATGAATTCCACCAGTTCCCCGTAGAAGGGGCGCTCCCGGTGCACCGCGTAAAACGCTTCCGCCTGGGCGCCGGTGAGCCGCACCAGCCGGGTGGCCCGGACCACGAATCCAGCCGCTTCGATATGGGCCACGATCTTGCCCAGGTTGCCACCTGCCACCCCATCCGGCTTGACGATCCCGAGGGTCTGATTGCCTGCCATGCGTCGTGCTCCCTGACTGGGTAAGAAGTTCTCGATTCGGGTCAGGCCAAGGCGTGCTTGACCAGCTCGACCACATCCACCGGCCGCTCCATGACAGCAATACCGGCGGCGCGGAAGGCGGCGATCTTCTCTTCGGCCGTGCCACTCGACCCGGAGATGATGGCCCCGGCATGCCCCATCCGTCGTCCCGGCGGGGCGGTCTGTCCCGCAATGAAGCCCACCACCGGCTTGCGGACGTACTCCTGCACGAAGGCCGCGGCCTTCTGCTCGTCGGTGCCACCGATTTCGCCCATCATCACGATGGCATCGGTGTCGGGATCGTCCTGGAACACCCGGAGGCAGTCGACGAAGTTGGTGCCGATGACCGGATCGCCGCCGATCCCGACGCAGGTGGACTGGCCGATCCCGTTTCGGGTGAGGTGGTTGACCACCTCGTAGGTCAGGGTGCCCGACCGGGAGACCAGCCCCACGCGGCCCGGGGCACAGATCGACCCCGGAATGATCCCGACCTTGGCCGACCCCGGCGAGATGGCGCCCGGGCAGTTGGGCCCGATCAGGCGGGCCCCGCGCTCCCGGACAAACGGCATGACGCGGGTCATGTCCATCACGGGCACACCCTCGGTGATGCAGACCACCAGGGCGATGCCGGCGTCGACCGCCTCATAGATGGCGCCAGCGGCGCCGGCCGGCGGCACATAGATGACCGAGGTGTTGGCAGCCGTCTGGGCCACGGCCTCGGCCACCGTGTTGAAGACCGGCACGGAACCCTCGAACTGCTGGCCGCCCTTGCCCGGGGTGACCCCGGCAACCACCTGGGTGCCATACTCGATCATCTGCCGGCTGTGGAACGATCCGTCACGGCCGGTGATCCCCTGGACCACCAGCCTGGTGTCCGGGCCAATGAAGATGCTCACGCCGCCTCCTTGGCCAGCTCCACCACCCGGGATACGGCGGTGTCCATGTCGTTGAGGGCGGTCATCCCGATACCCTCGAGGATGGCGATCGCCTCGGTCTCGTTGGTACCGGTCAGGCGCACCACGATCGGCACCGTGACCGGGAACTGGGCCAGTGCCGTCTTGATGCCGTTGGCCACGTCGTCGGTCCGGGTGATCCCGCCGAAGATATTGAACAGGATCGCCTTGACGCTCGGGTCGGCGGTGATGATCCGCAGGGCGTTGACCACCTTGTCGGGGTTGGAGCTGCCGCCGATGTCCAGGAAGTTGGCCGGTTCGCCCCCGTAGTACTTGACCAGGTCCATGGTGGCCATGGCCAGCCCCGCCCCGTTGACGACGCAGCCGACGTTGCCGTCCAGCTTGATGAAGGTCAGGTCGGCCTTGCGGGCCGCCACCTCGCTGGGCTCCTCGGCGCTCTCGTCGCGCATCGCGGCCAGATCGGGATGGCGGTAGAGGGCGTTGTCGTCGAGCGAGACCTTGGCATCGAGCGCCAGGACCCGGCCATCCGGCGTGGTCACCAGCGGGTTGATCTCCGCCAAGGTGGCGTCGTTGTCCATGGCAACCTGATAGAGGCGCATCATGATGTCGGCCGCGGCACGGGCCAGCTTGATGTCGGGATACAGGAACAGCCCGAGCGTCAGGGCCTGGTGGGGCAGCAACCCGTAGCGTGGATCGACCGCCAGCCGCTGGATCTTTTCCGGGGTCTTGGCCGCCACTTCTTCGATGTCGATCCCGCCCGCCGGGCTGACCATGAACACTGGTCGCTGGGTCTCCCGGTCCAGGATGATTCCCACGTACGCCTCGGCGACAATCTCTGCCGCCGGGACGACCAGGACCTTGTGGACGGTGAGCCCCTTGATCTGCATGCCCAGGATCTTGGCGGCGGCCTCGCGCGCCTCGGCAGGAGTGTTCACCACCTTGACGCCTCCAGCCTTGCCGCGGCCACCGGCGTGGACCTGAGCCTTGACCACCACCTTGGCACCCAGACGCCGGGCAATCGCCTCAGCCTCGTCGGGGGTGGTGGCAACATCGCCATCGAATTGGGGGACACCTGCCGCCTTCAGGAGGCCGCGCGCCTGGTACTCATGAAGATTCACATCCACCTCGTGCGGGGTGTGGGGCCGGAACACCGGACAGGATCAAGATGCCCGCCAAGCCCCGAAAGATAGTCAGTCAGCTAACCGGTAACAATTCCATCACTTAGCCGGGCCCGGCGGATAGTCGAGGATGGCACGAAGTGCCTCGAACGCCCGGCCAAAAGCGGCCAGGTCGCCCCGCCGAAACGCCGAATCGGCCTTGAGCAGCCATTCCCTGGCCTCTCGCAGTTGCCCTGCGGCCCCGACGCTTACCGGCAGTGCCGCCACTTCCCCGCGAAGGTTGCGCCAGGAGGCATCGGCGCGGGGGCCGGTGCCGAACCGGGCTCCCAGGGCCAGGTTTACCACAGCGAGCGTGGCCCGGCCGGCGCTGTCCACGGCATGCCCGGTCTGGTAACCGACGAGGCCCGCTGCGGTCGCGACCAGATGGACCTGGCCGAGGATCAGGCGCGCACCGCTGGCACGGACCGAGTCGGTCATCTGCACCACGTACGGCAGTCGCTGCCACCGCTCTGCCAGCAGGCCGGGCCGGTCCAGGGTCGTGTCGGGATGGTACCGAATCAGCCGCAGCTGGTCTGCGCCGGAACGATGTTCCGCTTCAAGCAGCGCCACGACCTGCTGGCCATCGGTCGGCAGGTACGCCATTTCCCGCACCGGCCCCGCCAGGGAATCGAGTCGGCCAGCGCCCCCGAGAGTGCCGATTCCCCAGTGCGGGCGCTGCAGGACCCTGGCCTGCACGGCAAAGAGTTCGCCCGGGTAGTGCAACTGGTCGGCCAGACCGGGCGGCAGCGCCCCGGCGGATTCCACCAGACCCCCGGCGATCGCCGTCCATGCTGCGGCCACGGGGTCCGCCCTGCCCCGTTCAAAGATCCGGACCTTCCCGTCCGCTGCTCCGACCACTCCGACGAACGCAGCCCGCAGGTAGGAGACCGAACGCCCCCGCCACGGAGTCGGTGCCACCCCCGGAAACGAGGCGCCGTGGAGGTAACCATCGGCCACCCAGAGGAGCCTCCCCTCGACAATTCGCGGGCGGGGTGCGCTCCACTCCGCAAACGGGGCAATGACATGCAGTCGCTCTCCCGGATCAAGCCTCCAGTCGAGGTGCGCCGAGGGGTCGACGGCCAGCATGTTTTCCTGCAACGCCCAGGTCAGTACGAGTCGCCGCAGCGTTCCTCCGGCCGCCACTCCCCCGTCGTGGGAAAACACCCGAACTGTGTCAAGCCCGGGCCAGGACCGTGCATCGGGCCACTCGGCGATCGGAATCAGGCCGGGCAACGGTTCCGTGGCATTGGCACGGTAACTCAACGGCCCCCCCGCCGAGGTGACCAGGGCATCCGCCATCTGATACCCCTGGATCCCGTGGCCCTCCGGATCGACGCCCACCAGCAGCAATCCGACCCCGGCACCCCCTCCCACGGCGGCGACGCGGTCGGCGCCGATCCAGGCGCCGCTCGGGGGCAGCGCCAGCGCCTCGTCCCAGAGCCTCAACTCAAGGGACCCCAGGTCGCCATCGGAAGCAGCACCCCCTCGTCGCTCAATGAGTTCGGGAAGGTGGAATGCCTCGCGCTCAAGTTCTCGCACCACCTGGCTGGTCTGCAAGGAATCGCCGCTGGTGCCCGCGGCCGGCGCAAGCAGGCGGATGGCGATGGCGCAGAGCGCAAACGAGGCCCAGCCGCCGATCGGCAGCATCATTCGACCCCGGATTCCCCAGACCAGGGTCAGCACCGCGACGGCAAGTGAAAAGCCCACCATGCCGCGGGCGAGGGTACTGAGGAGTGAGAGGTGCGCGGCACTCATGGAGGGACGCAGCCCGCCCGCCAACTGGAGCGGCTCGAGGAAATAGCCGGCGCCGAGCAGCAGCGCCAGGAGCGCCCCCAGCAGTCCGAGGTGCAACCGGATGGCGGGGGCGAGGGTGAACTCCCTGGCGGCGACGCGAAGGGCGCCCGCCACGATGTACAGCATCGTGGTGGCGACGAACCCGAGGAGCGCCAGTGCCAGGAGGAACTGCTGCAGGATCAGCAGCGCCGGCAGGGTGCCGAGGAAGAAACCGATATCCCAGCCCAGGTGGGCGTCGAGCAACCCGAAACTGGGATTCTCGATGGCCAGAGCCACCTGAGGAGCCCAGGCGCTGCTGCCGGCCCCACAGAGGACGCCGAGCAGGATGGCGATCCCGCTGGACCACCAGCGGAGAAATACCGGCGCTACGACGCCGGAGTCTGGGGGGTTGAGTGCCGCTGCGCGGCTGCCGAGTCGGGCGGCGGTGAGGAGGCCAGCGGCAAACCACGCAATGCTGAGGAGTACGGCGCCAACGTCCAGCATGGCCCGGAGCAGCGACCAGCGAACCGCGAACAGGGTACCGGCGGGGCTGGCACCTGCTGCCCACCAACTCTCGGCGAGAAAACCGGCCACCGATCGCCCCGCGAAGAGGACGCCGGCCAGGCCGGCGAAGACGACCAGGGCCCGACGACCACGGGTGGTCATCGCTTCAGGGGGTGACGCCCTGGCCGGCCAGCCATGCAAACACCTCGGCCCGATACCGCTCCAGGGCCTCCTGGCTGGTGGCCTCGAAGCGGAGGACCAGCACCGGTTGGGTGTTCGAGGCCCGCAGGAGTCCCCAGCCATCGGGAAACGCGATCCGCACCCCGTCGATGGTGTTGACCTCGTAGCGTCCGGTGAAGTATTCGACGGCGCGGTCCACGATTCCAAACTTGACGTCATCCGGGCAATCGACCCGCAGCTCCGGGGTGGCAAAGGTCTCGGGCAGGTCGGCCAGCAGCCGCGCCATGCCGTGCGGGCCGGCGGCCACGATCTCGAGCAGCCGGGCAGCGGCAAAGATCGCGTCGTCAAACCCGTACCAGTCACCGCCAAAGAATATGTGCCCGCTCATCTCGCCGGCGAGCGGGGCGCCGAGTTCCTTCATCCGTGCCTTGATCAGGGAGTGCCCGGTCTTCCACATCTCGGGGATGGCACCTGCAGCGGTGAGCGCCTTGGGAAGCAGCTCCGAGCATTTGACGTCAAAAATGACCGGGGTGCCCTTGCCGAACCGGCGCACCGCATCGCGACCGAAGATGACCAGGAGCTGGTCGCCGAAGATGGCGCGCGAGTTCTCGTCGACGGCGCCAATCCGGTCGCCGTCGCCGTCGAAGGCAATGCCAAGCTCAGCCCCGGTCCGGCGCACCTCGCGCTGCAGGTCCACCAGGTTTTCCAAAACGGTTGGATCGGGGTGATGGTTGGGAAAGGTGCCGTCGGAGTCGCAGAAGATCGGCACCACCTCGGCGCCGAGCGCCTCCAGGGTGCTGACGGCGATCAGGCTGGCCACTCCGTTGCCGCAGTCGACGACCACCCGGACAGGCCGCGCCAGCGTGTGCCGGCCGACGATCGCTTCCTTGTAGGCCTGGAGCACCGAGCTGTCGGCGGTCTGGCTGCCATGTCCCGACCGCCACTGTTCGGTGGTGATCGTTCCCCAGAGGTCGAGGATGGTGTCGCCGTGTACCGAATCCCCCGCGAGGACCATCTTGAAACCGTTGAACTCGGGCGGGTTGTGTGACCCGGTGACCTGCATCCCGCCGTCGGTGGCCAGATGGTGGATCGCGAAATAGAGGGCCGGCGTGGGCAGCTCCCCGACATCCACGGCAATACCACCGGAGTCGGCAATGCCGGCCCGGACCGCATTGGCCAGCTCCGGGCCGGAGGGGCGGTTGTCTCGACCCACCGCGAGTGTTGGGGTACGGCCCAGGCGTTCCCAGGCCAGGGTGGCATAGGCGCGACCGAGGGCGCGGGCAAACTCGGGGGTGAGCTCGCGCCCCACGATGCCGCGCACGTCATACTGTCGAAAGATGGACTTGGGGACCTTCACAAACCCTCCCGGCAGGAACTGTTCAGGGGGCCGCGACTCCCGCCAGGGACGCGGTGGCCGATCCGACGGTTTGTGCCGTGGTGGCGGCCCATTCCAGGATCGGGGCGGGCCAGATGCCGAGGAGTATGACCAGCACGGTGGCAACCCCGATCACCCAGCCCGCCGGCCGCGCCAGGGACCCCATGGATGCCGGCGCATTCTCGGGTCCCGGCTTCATCCAGAGGGAGGCAACCACCGGGAGGTAGTAGCCCGCGGAGACCAGGCTGGTGAGCACCAGGATGACGGCCAGCGTCGACCCGCTGCGGTCCACCAGGGCGGCCAGAATCGACCACTTGCCGATGAACCCGAAGGTGCCCGGAAAACCAAGCAGCGAGAGCATGCCAATGGTGAGTGCCACCGCCAGGCCAGGGTGGCTGCGCCCCATGCCGGCGAGCGACTCCACGGTCACGTCCCGCTCGCCGTCGCGACCGATGACTCCGAGGATGCCGAAGGTGACGATGGTGGTCAGGACATACGCGCCAAGGTAGATGAGCACTGGTGCGGGGCCGCGCTCGGGGCCAGCCCAGACCGCCGCCAGCAGGTAGCCCGCGTGGGCCACTGAGCTGTACGCCAGCATCCGCTTGATGGAGCGCTGCGCCAGGGCGACCAGGTTCCCGATGAGCATCGTCAGGACCGCCAGGAACGCGACCGGCTCGGACCATACCGAGAGGTGGCCGGGGAAGGCCTCGTAGAGGACCCGGGCCAGCGCCAGGAAGCCGGCGGCCTTGACGCCGGTGGCCATCAAGGTGGTGACCGGGGTCGGTGCGCCATCGTAGACGTCGGGGGCCCACATGTGGAACGGTGCGGCGGCCACCTTGAAGCCGAGGCCGATGATCAGCAGCGCCAGACCGGCCATGGCCATGACCGAAAGCGGCGCGCCACCGAGCTGGCGGCCGATGGCCGCGAGATCGGTGGTGCCGGCCGCGCCATAGACGAGGGCAATGCCATAGAGCAGGAATGCCGAGGCGAAGGCACCGATCAGGAAATACTTGATGGCCGCTTCGCAGGCGAACTGGCTGCGCCGGTCAAATCCGGCCAGGACATAGAGCGCCACCGACATCACTTCGAGTCCCAGGAAGAGGACGATGAGGTCGGAGGCCCCGGCCAGGAACATCATCCCGATGGCGGTGAACAGCACCAGCGGGTAGTACTCGGGGGCCAGGAGATTCTCCCGCTCCATGTAGCTCAGCGACAGCATGATCACCCCGGCGGTGGCCAGGAGGATCAGCCCCACGGAGGCAAACCGGAACGAGTCCAGCGCCACCATGGGGGCTCCCTCGAGCGGGGTGGCCCCGATCCAGCAGAGGAGCAGCAACCCCGCGCCTGCGGCCGCCACTCCGGCCAGGCTGACCCAGCCGACCAGGCGGCTGTCGGCCGCCGTCTGGTGCCGCCAGGCGGTGACCAGCAGCGCCACCAGGGAGGCGGCGGTGAGGATCAGCTCGGGGAGCAGGGCCAGCGCCATTCCCGCGGGGCGCGCCATATCGATGGGGGTCACTGCGGGCCTCCCGCCGTGGCACGGATCGCGGTGTTGCCGGCCACCGGCTCCGCGATCCGCAGGTGTTCGATGTACTTCCGGGAGGCCGGTTCCATCTTGTCGAGCACCGGCTTGGGATAGAGGCCCAGCCAGATCATCCCCAGCAGGAGCGGCAGCAGCACCACCACTTCCCGAAGGTTGAGATCCAGCAGCTTTTCGTTCTCGGGCTTGTCGAGCTTTTCGAACAGCATCCGCTGGAGCGCCCAGAGCAGGTACGCGGCGGCAAAGATCACCCCCGTGGTGGCGACGGCGGTGGCCCAGGGATACCGGGCAAAGGTGCCGATCAGCACCAGGAACTCGCCCACAAACCCGCTCAGGCCGGGCAGGCCGATCGAGGCCAGCGCGGTGATGACGAAGGCGGCGCTGAACAGCGGCATGACCCGGGCGATCCCGCCGAAGGCGGAGATTTCCCGGGTGTGCCGGCGCTCGTACAACATGCCGATCAGGAAGAACAGCGCCCCGGTGGAGAGTCCGTGGCCAATCATGACCATCAAGGCGCCCTGCACCCCTTGCACGGTGCCGGCCCAGAGACCGAGGATCACGAATCCGAGGTGACTCACCGAGGAGTATGCCACGAGCTTCTTGACGTCTGGTTGGACCATGGCCACCAGGGCGCCATAGACCACCCCGATGACACCAAGGCCGATCATCGTATAGGACACACCCCAGCTCATGGCGGCGTACGGGAAGATCGGGTTGGCAAACCGGAGAAAACCGTAGGTGCCCATCTTGAGCAGGACCGCGGCCAGCAGCACCGATCCGGCGGTCGGTGCCTCGACGTGGGCATCCGGCAACCAGGTGTGGAATGGAAAGATCGGCACCTTGATGGCAAACGCCAGCGCGAAGGCCATGAACGGCAGCACCGCCACGGTGGAGATGGCCAGCGACTGCCCCTGGAGGTGCTCGTAGGCAAACGACCAGACCCCGGTCTGGACCCGTACCCACCAGGCGGTGTAGATGATCGCCACCAGCATCAGCAGCGAGCCCGCCATGGTGTACAGGAAAAACTTGAAGGCGGCGTAGTGGCGGTTGCCACCACCCCAGATCCCGATCAGGAAGTACATCGGGATCAGCATCAGTTCCCAGAAGACGTAGAACACGAACAGGTCGAGCGCCAGGAAGACGCCGATCACCCCGGTCGTCAGCGCCAGCAGGAGGGCGTAGTACCCCTTCTCCTGCTTGGCGATGTAGGTCCAGCTGCTGAGGACGCACAACGGCAGCAGCATCGTGGTCAGCAGGACCATGAAGAGGGAGATGCCGTCGATCCCCAGCCGGTAGTGAATGCCCCACCCCGGGATCCACGGGGTGGAACTGACCAGCTGCAGGGTGCCGGGCGCGGTATCCACCGCCCACCAGAGTCCGATCGACAAGATGAATTCGATGGTGGTGACGACCAGCGCCGTGCGCTTGGCCGCGGCGGCCGAGCCGAGGGCGATGGCAATCATTCCCGCCAGGGGGATCACGATCAGGGCATGGAGGATCCACTGCCCGTAGCCGATGGAATCAAGGAAGGCCGTCATCATCGGTTACCGGGTCATGGCGCGGAGGAGCCACACCGCGCCGAGCAGGAATGTGAGCACGTAGACACCGACCTGACCGGTCTGGAGGCGGCTGCCCAGCCAGCCCAGTCCGCGCGCCGTGGCGGCCGAACCGTGGACCATGAGCCCGTCGATCAGCCCCTTGTCCACGCCCTTCCAGAGGACGATGCGCGACAGCCCGACCAGCGGCCGGACCACCACCGCGTGGTAGAGCTCATCGATGTAGTACTTGTGGTAGATGACCCGCCAGAGGCCCCGCTCGTCCGGGGCCTCTCCGGCGGCCACCAGTGCCGCCCGACCGGTGCTGCGGAAGCCCCAGGCCAGGCCGGCCACAGCGATGAACACCGCACCGGCAATCAGCATCGCCTCGGTGGCGCCATGCGGCAGGTCGAGGGCCGCGAATCGGAGTGCCGGCTCCAGCACCGGCTCCAGCCAGGTGTCCAGCAGGTGATGGGGCAACCCCGGGATGAATCCGGGCAGGTTGAGCAGGCCGCCGGCCAGGCTCAACACTCCGAGGACCAGCAGCGGGCCGGTCATGATCCACGGCGCCTCGTGCAGGTGTTCCTGCTCCGCCTGCCCGGTCCGGTTCTGGCCCAGGAAGGTCATGCTCATGAGCCGCGCCATGTAGAATGCCGTCATCAGCGCCGCCGCGAGTCCCATTCCCCAGAACAGGTACCAGATCGGCGCCTCCGCTGCCCGCGAGAAGGCAAAGGCCAGGATCTCATCCTTGGAGAAGAAGCCGGAGAAGATCGGGATCCCGGCAATGGCCAGAGTGGCGATCATCATCAGCCCGTAGGTCCACGGCAGGTACCGCTTGAGGCCGCCCATGTTGCGCATGTCCTGTGGATCGGCAGGCGAGTGGGTGGCATGGAGGGCGTGGTGCATGGCGTGGATCACGCTGCCGGAACCGAGGAAGAGCAACGCCTTGAAGAAGGCGTGGGTGACCAGGTGGAAGACGCCGGCCACGTACGCCCCGGTCCCCACGGCCAGAAACATGTAGCCGAGCTGGGAGACGGTGGAGTACGCCAGCACCTTCTTGATGTCGTATTGCCGGAGGCCGATGGTGGCGGCAAAGACCGCCGTCAGGGCACCGATACCCGCCACCACCATGCTGGTGGTCGGCGCCATGGCAAAGAGCACGCTGGTCCGCGCCACCAGGTACACGCCGGCGGTGACCATGGTGGCGGCATGGATCAGCGCCGACACCGGGGTGGGACCGGCCATGGCGTCGGGGAGCCAGGTGTAGAGCGGGATCTGGGCCGACTTGCCGGTGCAGCCGACAAACAGCGCCATGGTGATCAGGGTAACGATCCCGCCGCCCACCACGAGGCCGGTTGGCGCCAGTTCGGCGATCTCGCTGAATTCGAGTGTCCCCAGCGACCACCAGAGGGTGAACATCGCGACCAGGACCCCGAAGTCGCCGATCCGGTTGACGATGAACGCCTTCTTGCCCGCATCGGCGTTGGCCTTGTCCTGGTACCAGAAGCCGATCAGCAGGTAGGAGCAGAGGCCGACCCCTTCCCAGCCGATGAACAGCACCGGCAGGTTCGAGCCGAGCACCAGGATCAGCATGAACGCGACGAACAGGTTCAGGTAGCTGAAGTAGCGGGCGTACCCCGGGTCGGCGCGCATATAGCCGACGGAAAAGATATGGATCAGGCTGCCGATGCCGGTAATGACCAGCATCATGACCACCGAGAGCTGGTCGACCTGGAACTGCAGCGCCAGCTCGAGGGTGCCCACCGTCATCCAGTCCCAGTAATGCACCAGGATCGGGCCGGCGTGGGGCGCGGACCGGACTTCGAGAAAGACGAGGATCGCGATCACGAAGCTGCCGACCAGGACCGCCGGTCCGACCATCGACACGATCCGCTTGGCGTCCGGCCGCCAGAGCGCCAGCGCGCCGTTGACCAGGAACCCCAGAAACGGCAGCAACACCGCCATGCCGATGGCGGACACGACGCCCCCCGATGAAGCCGGGGCAGCAGCCTCGGCGCCTCCGGTGGCCTGGGCCAGGAGCGGGGCAAGGCCCGCCAGGACGGAGAATGTCATCAGCCGTGGAGCAAGTTGATGGACTTGAGGTCGACCGAGCGGGTGTGCCGGAAGATGGCCAGAATGATCGCCAGGCCGACTGCCGCCTCTGCCGCCGCGACCGCCATGACAAAGAAGACCATGACCTGGCCGCCAAATCCGTGCACCTGGCTCAGGGCCACGAAGGAAAGGTTCACGGCGTTGAGCATCAGCTCGACGCACATGAACAGCACGATCACGTTGCGGCGCACCAGCACCCCCACCACCCCGATGGAGAACAGCACCGCAGACAGGACGAGCGAGGGACCGAGGGGCATCAGATCTTCCGCTTGGCGAGAACGACCGCGCCGACCGCCGCGGCCAGCAGGAGCACCGAGGTGATCTCGAACGGCACCAGGTACGTCGTAAAAAGGGACTCGGCGATTCCACCCACCACCCCGCGCTCGGCGGTGCCAGCCAGCGCCTGCGCGGCACCGGGGAATGCTGCCGTGGGGCTGCTGAGGGCGGTGGAGCCCAGGGGGTCGGCTTCAACCGCGATCCGGCCTGCCGAGTACCGGCCCAGCGCGACGAGTTCCAGCAGCAGGACCGCGCCAACCGCCAGACCCACCACCCGCATCGGCGGCGCGCGGAGGTCGGCGGGCCCGTCGCCGATATTGAGGAGCATGATCACGAACAGGAACAGCACCATGATGGCGCCGGCGTACACCAGCACCTGGATCACCGCAATGAATTCGGCGCCGTGCAGCAGGTAGATCCCCGCCAGGCCGAACATCGCGGACACCAGCCACATGACGCTCGCCACCGGGTTCCGGGCGCTGATGCAGCCCAGCGCCGAGACCACCGTGCAGGCGGCCAGGATGTAGAAGACCGTCTCGGCCATCACTCGCCCCGCGGGTCGGTGGGGTCCCAGAGCGTGCTGACGGGATGGGTCTGGGCCGTCAGGCGCTCGAGGTCGTAGACGAAACGGTCCCGGCTGTACTCGGCGTTCTCGTAGTGCACCCCGACATGGATCGCCTCTTCGGGACAGACTTCCTGGCAGTAGCCGCAGAAGACGCACCGAAACTCATCGATCTCATAGATCAGCGGATACCGATTGCCGACCTCGTCCTCGCCAGGCACCAGCTTGATGCAGTTGGCCGGGCAGATCTGCGGGCACAGTCCGCAGGCGACACACTTGGAGCGTCCCTGCTCGTCGGCCATCATCCGGTGGGTGCCCCGCCACCGGGACGAGATGGTCCAGTCGTCGGCGCTGCGCTGTTCCGGGTACTGCATGGTGACCTTGGGCTCGAACATGTGCTTGAAGGTCAGCACCATCCCCTTGAGGGTGGCCCGGATGTAGCTGACCTGCTCCTCCGGGCGCTTCATCACCTTCACGCCGACGGCCATCAGCCCTCCCCTCCGGCCACGGAGGCCGACACTGCAGTCTTCCGGTACGAGCCGCTGACGATCCGCCCGCTGTCGACCACCCAGAAGAGCAGCCATGCAAGGGCGACATTGAGGCCGAACAGGATACCCATCTTGAGCCGCACGCTGGTGATGCCGATGCCGTGATCAATGCCCCAGATGGCCGCGGTCGTGATCACCAGGTACCCCAGCGCCACCGGGATCATGAACTTCCACCCGAGCGACATCAGCTGGTCATACCGGAACCGGGGCAAGGTCCAGCGGATCCACATCACGAAGAAGATGAAGAAGAACGTCTTGAGGAAGAACATCAGTCCGGTCACCAGGGTCTGCGCCACGCCGGGCGTCTCATCCCAGCTGGTGAACGGCAGGTCCCAGCCCCCGAAGAAGAGGGTGGCCGTCATCGCCGAGATGGTGACGATGTTGGCGTACTCGGCAATGAAGAACATTGAGAACTTCATGGCGCTGTACTCGGTGTGGTACCCCGCCGTGAGCTCGGATTCCGCCTCGGGCATGTCGAACGGTAGCCGATTGAGTTCGGCGAACCCCGACACCAGGAAGAGGAAGAAGCTGATGAACAGCGGCAGCACGAACCAGAGTCCATCCTGCTGGGCGGCAATGATCGCGGAGAACCTGACGTTGCCAGTCAGCAGCAGCAGCGGGATCAGGCTCAGGCCCAGCGCCACCTCGTAGGACACCATCTGCGCGCTGGCCCGGAGCCCGCCGAGCAGGGCGTATTTGCTGTTGGACGACCACCCCGCCAAGGCGATGCCGTAGATGCCGAGAGAACTGATGGCGAGCACGAACAGGAAGCCGATCGGCAGGTCGGCCACCACCATCGGCATTGCCCCGCTGTGCCGGAAGGTGCCGAGCAACGGCAGGGTGAACTCGAAGTTGACCGGCAGCGGCGAGGCCACCGGAATCACGGCAGAGAGCATCAGCGCCGGGATGAACGCGATCATCGGGGCCATCAGGAAGAGGCCGAGGTTGGCCTGGGCGGGGAAGGTCTCTTCCTTGAGGATGTTCTTGAGCCCGTCGGCGGCCGGCTGCAGCAACCCTGCCCAGCCGACCCGGTTGGGCCCGCGGCGGTTCTGCATCCAGGCCGACACCTTGCGCTCCATCAGGGTCAGCATCGCCACGCCGACCAGGATCACCGTGAAGACCACCAGCATCTTGATGACGCTGAGCAGCAGAAAGCCCTTGAATTCCGGCGTCATTCCCGTGCCCCCGTGCCAGCCGCGGCCAACTCGCGGCCGGTCAGCCCCAGTTCGGCGTAGGTCAGGCCGGCCAGCGCCGGGATCCAGGCACCCAATGCCACGAACGCATCGGCGGAGGTGTCGGGCCAGGTGCCCGACGGTTCAAGCAGGGCCAGCGCCTCGCTGGCCACCCACCACGCCGGCCGTGCCATCCCGGCACTGCTGCGCGCCTGGGTGTAGCGCTGCACCCGCTGGTTGCAGTTGACCCAGGTGCCGTTCTCTTCGGCCATCGTGGTGACCGGGAGCACCAAAGCGGCCACGCTGGCGATCCACTCCTCGTCGACGGTTCCGAGTACCAGCACGCGCGACGCCTGGCTGAGCAGCGCGGCCTCGTTCGGATCAAGCTCAGCATCCAGCACCACTACCAGGTCGGCCCCGGGAACTGCGGACAGCGCCGCGTGCCAGTCAGCAGCGCAGTCGGCCAATCGGGCGCCGTCGAGGTTGGGCACCCGCTCACTGCGGAGCGAAAGCCCTGGGATACCGGCCAGCGGGGCCACAGGTCCAGTGGGCACCCTGATGGCGGCGGTCACCTGCCCTGCCCGCTGCGCCATCTGGTGCACCAGGCCGAGTGACTCGGTGGAGGCACGTCCGCTGGCAAGGATCACAACCTGACCCGAGGCCTGCCGGAGGATGGCGGCGAGCCGTTCAAGTGCGGTCGGCCAGTCGGTCGCCACGAGGCGATCGCCGTCGCGTACCAGCGGGGCCTCGATCCGGTCGCCGCGATTCATCCAACGATAGTCCGCGCGGCCCGTATCGCAGATGAAATGGCGATTGACGTCCAGATTCGGCCGCGGCCGCAGCCGGACCACCACGTCATCCCGGGTGTCGATCATGATATTGCAGCCCTGGGTACAGCCGGGGCAGATGCTGGCGGTTTTGTCGAGGTCCCAGGCGCGGGCCTTGTGGAGGAAGTCCTTGCTGACGAGCGACCCGACCGGGCAGAGATCCACCACGTTGCCGGCCCAGGGATGGTCCAGCGTCTGGCTGGGATCAATCCCGATGAAGGCGCGGTCGCCCCGTTCCGACACGTTGAGCACCGGGGTCTCCGCCACGTCGTCCATGAAGCGGACGCAGCGGGTGCAGAGGATGCAGCGGTTGGCCACGTAGAGGATATCGGGGCCGAAATCCTCGACCGGATTGTACCGCTTGGCGTAGTCGGAGTACCGGGTGGCGGCCCGGCCCTCCTGGAAGACATAGTCCTGCAGCTCGCACTCGCCGGCCTGGTCGCAGATCGGGCAGTCGAGCGGGTGGTTGATCAGCAGGAACTCCAGCACGCTCTCGCGGGCCTTCCGGGCCTGGTCGCTGCCGGTATGGACGACCTGGCCCTCGGCCACCGTCGTGACGCACGCCGGCATGAGCTTGGGCGCCTTCTCCACCTCGACGAGGCACATCCGGCAGACCGCCGGCGAGGGGAGCGAGGGGTGATAGCAGTAGTGCGGCACCAGCACGCCGGCCTGCTTGGCGGCCTCGATCAGCGAGGTGCCCTTGGGCACGCTGACCGACAGTCCGTCGATGGTCAACGATACGAGTTCAGCGCTCATCGACTCAGGCCCCCACCAGCGTCGGCTGCCGCGCCCCGGAAAGATAGGCATCGAACTCGCCGCGGAACTTGGCAATGCCGCTGACGATCGGAGCGGCGCAGGAGTCGCTCAGGACGCAGATGGTCTTGCCGGTCATGTTCTCGGAGAGATCGAGGAGCAGGCCGAGGTCCTCGGTCTGCCCCTCCCCGCGGAGAATCCGCTCCAGGATTTTGGTGGTCCAGGCGGTGCCCTCGCGGCACTGGGTGCACTGGGCGCAGCTCTCGTGGGCGTAGAACTTGGCCAGGCGGTACACCTCGTACACCACATCGGCAGAGTCGTCGAGCACGATGAATCCGGCCGACCCGAGCATCGAGCCCTTCTCGATGATCCCCTCGTAGTCGCAGAGGGCACCTTCCGCTTCGTCCCTGGTCATGATCGGCACCGAGGAGCCGCCGGGAATGACCGCCTTGAGGGTCCGCCCCGGCCGCATGCCGCCGGCCAGGTCGTGGATCAGGTCCTTCATCGGGAAGCCCATGGTGACTTCATAATTACCCGGCTTCTGGATCTGCCCGCAGACCGAGAAGAGCTTGGTGCCGGTGCTCTTCGGGTTGCTGAGGCAGAGTCCCTTGTACCACTCGCAACCCTGGTTCAGGATGTGCGGCACCGCGGCCAGGGTTTCCACGTTGTTGATCGTCGTCGGCATGCCGAACAGGCCGGCCTGGGCCGGGAACGGGGGCTTGATCCGCGGGTTGCCCCGCTTGCCCTCGAGCGAGTTCATCAGCGCCGTCTCCTCGCCGCAGATGTAGGCGCCGGCGCCGCGATGCAGGATGATGTCGATCCGCTTGCCCGAGCCGAAGGCGTTGGCGCCCAGCGCCCCCGCGGCGTAGGCCTCCTCGACCGCGGCGGTCATGATGCGCAGCGGCTCAGTGAACTCACCCCGGATGTAGATGTAGCAGGTCTCGGCCCCGATGGCATAGGCGCCGATGGCACACCCCTCGATGAGGGCGTGGGGCGTCCAGCGCATGATCTCGCGATCCTTGAAGGTGCCCGGTTCGGATTCGTCGGCGTTGCACACGAGGTAGTGGGGCTTGCCGTCATTCTTCGGCATGAAGCTCCACTTGAGCCCGGTCGGGAACCCGGCGCCGCCACGACCGCGCAAGCCGGACGCCTTGAGTTCCTCAATAATGGCGTCGGGGGTCATGCCGAGTGCCTTGCGCAGCGCGACGTAACCGCCGCGTTCGATCCAGCCGGCATAGGTCCGCGCCGGGGCATCGCCGAAGTGCCTGGAGAGCACCACCGTTTCGCGGGGGTGACTGGGATGCGGATAACCCATCAGGCATACCCCCTGAGCAGTTCGGGGACCCGGTCGGGGGCGACGCTATCGTGGAAGTCGTTGCCGATCATCACCGGGGTGGCGAAGCCGCAGGCGCCGAGGCACTCGACTTCGATCACCGTGAAGCGGCCATCCGGGCTGGTGGCACCGAGTTCGCCGCACTGGGTGGCCTCGAGCAGCGCCTTGAGCACGTCGCTCGAGCCGCAGAGGTGGCACGGCGAGGTGGTGCACACCTGGACCACATGGCGTCCCATGGGGTGCTGGTAGTACATGGTGTAGAACGAGACCACCCCGCGAACGTAGGCTGGGGTCAGGCCCAGCACCTCGCCGACCTCCGCCATGGCCTGCGGCGAGATCCAGCCGCGGGCCTCCTGGACCATCCAGAGGGCCGGCAGCAGGCAGGCCTGCTTGGTGGGGTACTTGGGAAACAGTGCCTCGAGCTTGGCCAGAACGGCTGCCACGAACACCGGTTCGTGGACGCCGCTGGCGGCATGGGCACCGGCATGTCCGGCTGCGCTCATCGGTCAATCTCCCCCATCACGATATCCACGCTGGCGTTGATCGCGATCACGTCGGACAGCAGGGCGCCCGTGCACATCTTCGGCAGGGCGGCCAGGTTGATGAACGACGGCGGCCGGATCCGCCAGCGCACCGGCTTGGCGGTGCCGTCGGACACAAAGTAGGTGCCCAGCTCGCCCTTGGGATTCTCCACCCCGAAATATGCCTCGCCGGGCGGCGCATCGATCCCTTCCATGACCTGCTTGAAATGGAAGATCATCGCTTCCATGTCGCTCATCGCCCGAGACTTGGGCGGCAGGATGACCCGGGGATCGGCAACGTTGATCGGACCCGGCTTGAGCCGGTCCAGCGCCTGCGACAGGATCCGGGTGCTCTGGTGCATCTCCTCGAGCCGTACCAGGTAGCGGTCGTAGATGTCGCCGTGCTCGCCCACCGGGACGTCAAAGTCATAGCTCTCGTAGTCGAGATACGGCTTGTCCTTGCGCATGTCCCAGGCGACACCACTGGCGCGGAGCATCGGCCCGGAGAGGCTGTAGTTGATCGCCTCCTCGGCGGTCATGACGCCGACACCCTGGGTCCGCCCGATCCAGATGGCGTTCCGGGTGAACATCGTGTCCACCTCACGCAGGGTGTCCGGGAAGGTGGCGCAGAAGTCTCGCAGACCCGCCTCGAAGCCCTCGGGGATGTCGGCCATCATGCCGCCCACCCGGGACACACTGGTGGTGAGCCGGGCCCCGGTCCACATCTCCTGGAGATTATAGATCCGCTCCCGTTCCTGGAACGACCAGAGGAACGGGGTAAAGGCGCCCAGGTCGATTCCGGTGGTGCCCAGCCAGACCAGGTGGGAGATGATCCGGCTCATCTCGCACGCAATAACCCGCAGCACCTTGCAGCGTTCGGTGATCTCAATGCCCATCAGCTTCTCGGCGGCCAGTGCCAGCGCCACGTTGTTGGCCATCGGCGAGAGGTAGTCGGTCCGGTCGGTGAGCGGGATAATCTGGTTGTAGTGGCGGTATTCGCCCAGCTTCTCGAACCCGGAGTGCAGGTACCCCACGTGGGGGATGCAGCGCAGCACCGTCTCGCCATCGAGCTCCAGCACCAGGCGGAGCACGCCGTGGGTGGCCGGGTGCTGCGGACCGATGTTGACCATCATCGTCTCGGCCGGGAGGTCCTGCCCCGGAATCGGCACCCTGAGAGGGGTGCGGGTGGCACGGCCGCTGGCATCGATCGACGGGGTCGCCAGCGCCATTTCCACGGTGCGGGTGCTCATGCGCCCTCCAGCCGGCCACTGGCCTCAAGCCGCTCCTGCATGTCCTTCGGCAGGTCATTGTACGCCTGGGCGATCGAGAGCTCTTCCATCGAGTAATTGGCCTCGGGGGTGATACCCAGCGCCTGCCGGGTCTGCTCTGCCCTGGTATAGTGTCCACGGAGCGGAAAGCTCTTCCGCAGGGGGTGCCCCTCGTTGTACGACTCCCACATCAGGATGCGCCGCAGGTCGGGGTGGCCATGGAAGCTGACGCCGAACATGTCGAAGACCTCGCGCTCGAGCCAGTCGGCCCCGCGCCAGAGGTCCACGACCGAGTCCACAACGAGCGGCGCCGACTGCTGCAGTGACACCTTGACCCGGAGATCCTCGGCCCGATCCAGGGCACGCAGCTGGTAGACAACCTCAAGCGGATGCTCGGGATCGCGGTAATCCACCGCGGTGACATCGACGAGGTAGTTGTACTCCTGGCCCGGCGTATCCCGGAGCCAGGTCAGGATATCGTGTGCGCGTGCCGCGGCAACCCAGACGATGGCGTCGCCGCAGATCAGGTCATCCCGCTCCACTGCCGCCCCAAAGGCCGCACGGAGTGCCGCCACCGACGCCGAGGGGCCGGTCATGCCGAGCGGGTCTGGTGCACCGAGTTCCCGAAGGGCTCGGAAAGCTCGTCAATGCGTTCCGGCGCCAGGAAGAGGCCGTCGCTGTTGACGAGGTGTTCCTGCCGCAAGGTGGGATCGGTGAAGGTCTCACCCATGATCTTCTTCTGGAGCATCATGATCCCGTAGATGAGCCCCTCGGGCCGCGGCGGGCACCCCGGGACATACACATCCACCGGGATGATGGTGTCGATGCCCTGCACCATGGCGTAGGTGTCGAAGATGCCGCCGGTGGAGGCGCAGGCCCCCATGCTGATGGCCCACTTGGGCTGGGGCATCTGGTCCCAGACCCGGCGGATGACCGGTGCCAGCTTGAACGGCAGCCGTCCGGCGCAGATCAGGACATCGGCCTGGCGCGGGGAAAAGCTCATCCGTTCCATGCCAAAGCGCGCCAAGTCAAAGCGGCCTGCAGCGCTGGCCATGAATTCGATGGCGCAACAGGCGGTGCCAAACGGCATCGGCCACAGAGAATTGGACCGGGCCCAGTTCTGGAGGAAATCGAGCCGGGTGGTGATGAAGTTGGGCGATGCCGCGTCGAGTGCGGTGGCCTGGTCACCGGTGGAGTCCGGTGGTGTCAATCCCATTGCAGCGCTCCGCGCTTCCAGATATAGAGGTAGCCCACGCCGAGGATCAGCATGAACAGGAACATCTCGAGCATCAGCACTCCCGCCATGGCGCCGAGCTGGTGGAAGGCCACCGCCCAGGGAATCATGAACACCACCTCGATGTCAAAGATGATGAACAGCATCGCCACCAGGTAGAACTTGACCGAGAAGCGCTCCCGGGCATCACCGATGACGGGCATCCCCGATTCGTACGGCGCCACCTTGACCGGGGTGCGCCGATAGGAGCTGAAGATGTGCGACATCCCGAGCATCAGGATCGCGTTGGCGACCACGAAAAGCAGCAGGATGAGGATCGGAACGTAGGGCTGGAGCATGCGTAGGCGGCCCTCGTGAAATTCTTCACAACCTCGAACAGTGCCGGAAAGTAACGCCGCCCAATATCTTCTTCAACCCGCCCCGGATGCCCGCAAAAGGCTGGCAGCGCTATATTTGCCGCCGACCCACTCCCCTTTCCCGCCCCGGCGGGTTCCCCCCGACCGACGCGAGGCCCGATGTCGATCAAGTCCGACCGCTGGATCCGCCAGATGGCCACCACGTACGGCATGATCGACCCCTTCACCGACGGCCAGGTGCGCGAGGTCGACGCCAGGGGACGCAAGGTCATTTCGTACGGCGTCTCCTCCTACGGCTATGACATGCGGGTGGCGCCCGAATTCAAGATCTTCACCAACGCGCTCTCCGCGATCGTCGACCCGAAGGATTTCGATCCCAGGAGCTTCGTCGAATTCACCGGGGAGGTGTGCATTGTCCCGCCGAACAGCTTTGCCCTGGCCCGGTCGGTGGAATACTTCCGGATTCCCCGCAACGTCCTGACGATCTGCGTCGGCAAGAGCACCTACGCCCGCTGCGGCATCATCACCAACGTCACCCCGTTCGAGCCGGAGTGGGAAGGTCACGTCACCCTGGAGATCAGCAACACCACCCCGTTGCCGGCCAAGGTTTACGCCAATGAGGGGATCTGCCAGGTGCTGTTCTTTGAGGCCGATGCGGATGATGTCTGCGAAATCAGCTATGCCGACAAGGCCGGCAAGTACCAGGGCCAGCGCGGGGTGACCCTGCCCCGGCTCTGAGTGTCCTGGTCAGGCCGGCGCCAGCGGTTTGCCCTGGTACACCACCCGCCAGGTGGCCAGGTCGGCTTCCATGATCCGGGCCGCATCCAGCGCCAGGTCGCCCAGCGGCAGGCTCTCCAGGTCGCCTGGAACACCGAGGCGCTCCAGGCGGCCCTGCAGGTCACGCAGCCGGTGGGCCAGCGCCACCGAGCGCAGCGACGATCCCAGCATGTCTGCCTGCCCGAGGAAGCCGTGCCGCGCCGCCCCGAAAGCGGGCAAGACGATGGCGGCAAAGGTCAGCACCACTCCGACCATCCCCGGGTAGTGCCACTCGGCCACCCCCACCAGCGACCACGGCAGCAGTGGCATCAGGTGGGCCACAGCCGCCAGCAGCGCCCCGGCAAAGGCCAGCTCCACCTGCGGGTGCATCCGGTGCTCCACGGCACCCAGTTGTGCCGCCATCCGGGTGTGGTATGACGCCTGCACCGCCAACTCGTGCTGCCACAGGAACCGCCGACACGATTCGAGCGTGCCAGCGTCAAGCGTGCCGGAGGGCATCCCCGCCTCCCGCACCACTGCCCGGACCAGCCACCCCCCCCAGTCGTTGCGCGGATCCCCTTCCCACACCAACCGTGAGTGCCGCGCCAAGTAGCCGGTCCGGCCAATCGGCCAGAGAAAAGTCAGGTGACGCATCCGTTCCGCCAGGGCGCGATAGTCCAGCCAGCGGCGGTGGTGCTGTCCGGCCCGACCCCGCGACACCACCAGCCAGATGGTCAGCAACATCGCCACCTCGACCGCAGCCAGCGCCACCGACCAGACCCCGGGACCATGGAGATAGGTCCCGGTCAGTGCCAGAAGCACGGTGACCCATGACAGGCTGAAGACGGTGGCAAAGGCACTGCGGTAGCGATTGGCGTAGTAGGTGGCCAGGCGATCGGCCCACCCGTACTGGGGCGCGAACGCTGCTACCAGATGGCCCTGAGTGGCCGCCGAGAGCGTGGCGGGATCGGCCCAGCGCGCCAGCCACTCCGCCCGGGCCGACTCGGGATAGGGAAGCGGGAAGTCGGGTCGGAAGAGTCCCCGCAGCAGCCGCAGGAAACTCCCCGGCCAGCCCACGATAGGCAGTGCTCCCCGCTGGTTGGCCTCGACCACCGCCCGGAACGCCTTGCCGAGGTAGCCTCGCCGATGCCGCTCGGCAAAATACTGTTCTCGCAGGTCCAGGGTGTCCGGGGGTAGCAACAGGCGACGCACCGCCCCGGACAGCCCCGAAAGCCCGGTTGCGGCACCCTGCTCCGGTCCTGCAGGATCGAGGAGCCAGGGGTCGGTGGGACGGGCCGGGTCCACGACGACTACCGGTACCTCCTCGCGCAGCGCGTAGGCGACTTGGTTCGCCGTCCCCCCTGCGCCATCCGCCGATTTCAGGTCCCAGACCACGAGCAGCAGGTCGCAGTGATCCACCACAGCCCGGCCACCGGCCACGAAGCCGTCGAAGCGGCCGGCGCGCCCGTCCATCACCAGGGTGCGGCTGGCGGCGGCGCTCAGCCGGTCAAACTCCGGCAATTCCTCGGGGTGGTCAAAGGTGGCGCGGTAGGCGGTCTCGGGAAACGGCAGGATCAGGTGCAGGTCAAAGCGCGGCGCGCCCGGCGTCGTCGCCTCATCGATTGCCGCCGCGGCGGCCAGCCGGTCGGCCCCTTCGGCCAGGGAGGTCACCAGCCGCATGGCTGCGGCATCCCCGGCGTACCAGGGTCCACGGGCACTCTCCACCGCCACCCGGACACCCCGCAGCACCGAGGCGATCGCGGCCTGGACTGCTGGCGCGGCCTCGCGGGGCAGTCGGTTCCAGCGGTGCCCCACCACCCCGACCCGGAAGACCAGGCGGGGACGGGGTGGGTGCGATACCGGGGACGGGGGCATCCAGAGAAGATGCCGCCGCAATTCGTCGCGTCAAGCGGCAGGGGCGCCGTTGCAACGCGCGGCCACCGGAGCTAACCTCAAGTTTGCAGCCAATTCGTGGGAGAGGACCGGACCCCATCGCACACGACATCTTTGTCAGCCACTCCAGCAGCGACGCGCCGGTCGCCCTGGCCATTGTCAATGCCCTCGAATCGAGCGGCATCCGCTGCTGGGTGGCCCCGCGCGACATCGAGGGCGGCCAGATCTGGGCCCAGGCGATCATGACGGCGATCGAGAACGCCCGGGCGCTGGTGGTGGTCTTTTCGAGCCACGCCAACCGCTCGGCCCACGTGCTGACCGAGGTCGATACCGCGGTGCGCCAGGGATGCATCGTGGTGCCGTTTCGGATCGAGGCGGTGGACCCCGAAGGCGCCCTGGCCTATCACCTGCGAACCCGGCACTGGCTCGACGCCCTGACCCCCGAGCTCGAGGGACACATTCGTCGGCTGGTGGACACGATGTCCCGGCTGCTCAAGGACGCGCCTGACAGCAAGGAATCGCCCAGCCAGCCGTGGCTCCGCACCACCCCTCCCGCACAGCCGGACCCGCCGCCGCCGGGGCCCCCGCGGCGGTGGCGACGCACCGGCGCCAGGATTGGCCTGGTCATCGCCGGCGTGATGGCCGTCGGTGCCATCCTGATGTCGCTGGGGAGGGGCACGGGACAGTTCGAGATTCGCGACGCCAGCGTGCCGAGCGAACCGGTCACCCTGCCGGTGCGGGTGTCGGGGGTGCGTTTCTTCGAGGCGGGCAAGGAGATGCCCGCGACCGGTGCCCGCGAACACGCCACCCGGTTTGCCGCAGGGGCCTCGCGCTACATCTATGTCCAGCTCGACCTCGAGCATGGCGTCTCCCCGCGCGAGGTCCGGGTCCCGATCACCTGCACCATTACCGATGCCGAAGGAGCGGTGCTGACCACGATGACGGCCACCGGTCGGATCCAGCCGGAATGGACCGGCAGCAACTGGGCTTCAGGGTGGGGCACCGAGGGCGGGGGAACGTGGCAATCGGGGCGCTATCATGCCGACTGCAGCTATGGCGCCAAGTCGATCGCCACCGGCGACTTCGAGGTCGTCGGCGGTGGCGCGGCCCCAGCCCCGCCGGTTCCCGCCGGCGCCGAGCGGCTCGACTCCCGAATCCCTGAGCTGAACGGGCGGGTGGCCGCGATCCGGTACTTCCCCGATTTCGCCGGCCCACTGACCGCCCGCCCCGATCGCCGCTATGCCAGTGTGTTCTCTGCCAGCGACCTGCTCTATCTGGGCATCGAGCTGGAACTGGACTATGCCGCGGTGGAACGGAAACTCTCGATCGAGAGTATCTGTGTGATCACCACCGCGGACGGGGCGAGCTTCGGCACCATGACGCTGCCGATCAATCCGGAAGTGGGGTGGACGGGGAGCTACACTGCGGGGAGCTTCGGGTGGCAGGAGCCGGGTCGCTGGTCGCAGGGCACCTACCGGATCGCCTGTCGGGTCAACGGCCGTTTGGTGGCCAGGGGCGCGGTCAACGTCCGGTAGGGGGCGCTACCGCGCCGAGAGCGTGGCCTTGAGGAAGTCGCGATTGAGCTGGGCAATCGTCTCGACGCTGATCTCCTTCGGGCAGGCGGCCTCGCATTCCCCGAAGTTGGTGCAACCGCCGAAGCCCTCGATGTCCATCTGCCCCACCATCGCCAGCGCCCGCCGGTACCGTTCCGGCTGCCCTTGCGGCAGCAGGCCCAGGTGGGTGGCCTTGGCGGCGGTAAAGAGCATCGCCGAGGCGTTGGGGCAGGCCGCCACGCAGGCGCCGCAACCGATGCACTCGGCCGCGTCCATGGCGCGATCCGAGGACTCCTTGGGGATCTGAATCGCGTTGGCATCCGGGGCGCTGCCGGTGGCGGCTCCGATGAATCCCCCGGCCTGGATGATCCGGTCGAGGGCGCTTCGGTCCACCACCAGGTCGCGGACCACCGGAAAGGCGTTGGCCCGCCACGGCTCGACGGTGATGGTGTCGCCGTCGCGGAAGCTGCGCATATGCAGCTGGCAGGCGGTGGTGGCAGGATTGGGGCCGTGGGGCCGGCCGTTGATGACCATGCTGCACATGCCGCAGATCCCCTCGCGGCAATCGTGGTCAAAGGCGATCGGGTCGCGCCCCTCCTCGATCAGCCGCTCATTCAGTACATCCAGCATTTCGAGGAACGACATGTCGGGGCTGACGTCCGCCACGGCGTACCGCTCCATTCGCCCCTCGGCGCCGGGGCGCGCCTGGCGCCACGCCTTGAGCGTAATGGTCATCGTGGTGGTGCTGGAACCTGCCATCCCTGACTCCTCGGTCATGGGCCGCGCACGCGCGGCCCCTACTTGTAACTGCGCGTGGCGAGGTGGACGTTCTCGAACGCCAGCATCTCCTTGTGCAACCGGGGCGCTGCGGTGTCACCGGTGTACTCCCAGGCGGCGACGTACGCAAATTCGGCGTCATTGCGCTTGGCTTCGCCATCCTCCTGGTACTCTTCGCGGAAGTGACCGCCGCAGCTTTCCTCGCGCGCCAGCGCGTCGAGGCACATCAGCTCGGCGAATTCCATGAAGTCGGCCACCCGCCCGGCCTTTTCCAGTGATTGGTTCAGTTCCTCGCCGCTGCCGCCGACCTTCACATCGCGCCAGAACTCGGCCCGCAGCACCGGAATCTTTTCCAGCGCTGTCCGCAGGCCGGCGGCGGTCCGCGCCATGCCACAGTAGTCCCACATGATCCGGCCCAGCTCGCGGTGAAACGAATCCACGGTGCGGGTGCCGTTGACCGCCAGCAGCCGCTGCACCTGGGCCCGGGCCGCGGCCACCGCCTCGGTGAACTCGGGTCGGTCCACATTGACCGGTGCCGGCTTGGCGGTGGCCAGGTAGTCGCCCAAGGTGTACGGGATCACGAAATAGCCGTCGGCCAGACCCTGCATCAGCGCGCTGGCGCCGAGCCGGTTGGCGCCGTGATCGGAGAAATTTGCCTCCCCCAGCACATGCAGTCCGGGGACGCTGCTCATCAGGTTGTAGTCCACCCAGAGCCCGCCCATGGTGTAATGCACCGCCGGGTAGATCCGCATCGGCACTTCGTAGGGATTTTCAGCGGTGATACGCTCATACATCTCGAACAGGTTGCCATAGCGTTCCGCAATCAAATCCTTGCCCAGGCGCTGGATTGCCGCAGCAAAATCCAGGTACACGCCGAGCCCACCCGGCCCGACCCCGCGCCCCTCGTCGCAGACCTCCTTGGCGGATCGGCTGGCAATGTCGCGCGGCGCCAGGTTCCCGAAGCTGGGGTACTTCCGCTCCAGGAAGTAGTCGCGCTCGGCTTCGGGAATCTGGCCCGGCGGGCGCTTGTCACCCTCGCGCTTCGGCACCCAGACCCGGCCGTCATTCCGAAGCGACTCCGACATCAGGGTCAGCTTGGACTGGTAATCGCCGCTGACCGGAATGCAGGTCGGGTGGATCTGGGTGAAGCAGGGATTGCCGAACGCCGCGCCCTTCTTGTGGGCCCGCCACGTGGCGGTGACGTTGCATCCCTTGGCATTGGTCGAGAGGTAGAAGACGTTGCCGTACCCTCCGGTGGCCAGGATCACCGAGTGGCCGGCGTGGCTGGCAATCTCCCCGGTCACCAGGTCGCGGGTCACGATCCCCCGCGCCTGGCCATCCACCACCACGACGTCCAGCATTTCGGTGCGCGGGAACATCTGCACCGTGCCGGCAGCAATCTGCCGCTCCAGCGCGCTATAGGCGCCGAGCAGCAGCTGCTGGCCGGTCTGCCCGCGGGCATAGAAGGTCCGCGACACCTGCGCTCCGCCAAAGGAGCGGTTCGCCAGCAGCCCGCCGTACTCGCGGGCAAACGGCACCCCCTGGGCCACGCACTGGTCAATGATGTTCACGCTCACCTGCGCCAGCCGGTAGACGTTGGCCTCGCGCGAGCGGAAGTCGCCGCCCTTGACCGTGTCGTAGAACAGCCGGAACACACTGTCGCCGTCGTTCTGGTAATTCTTGGCGGCGTTGATGCCACCTTGCGCGGCGATGCTGTGGGCCCGTCGCGGCGAGTCCTGGAAGCAGAAGCACTTCACCCGGTAGCCCAGCTCGCCCAGCGTGGCGGCGGCCGAGGCGCCGGCCAGGCCGCTGCCGACGACGATGATCTCGAACTTCCGCTTGTTGGCGGGATTGACCAGCTTGAGCTCGAACTTGTGGCGGTCCCACATTTCGGCCAGCGGTCCGCCAGGAATCTTGGAGTCGAGATGCATCACACGCCCCCGGGGGCGAAAGCAGGAATCGTCAGGGTCATCGTCCCGCCAGTCCAGCCGCCACGCCGATCGGGATGGCCAGCAGCCCTCCCGCAATGGCGATGGTCAGCACCCAGGCAATGACCCGCCGGGCCCGGTTCCAGTGGGGATGATTGAGGCCCATGGTCTGGAAGAACGACCAGACGCCGTGGGAAAGGTGCAGGCCCAGCGCCACCATCGCCACGACGTAGAACGCCACCACCAGCGGCTGCCCGCTGAACCCTACCAGGACGTTGCGTCCCACCTCGCCGGGCTCGAACTCGGCGCCCGGAAAGATCGTGCCGGTGGTGAAGTGCAGCAGGTGAAAGACAATGAACGCCAGCAGGATGACCCCGCCGATCCGCATGCTCCGGGCACCCCAGGTGCTCGACTCGGCGCGGAGGCGCTGGTATCCCACCGGGCGGGCCTGCTGGTTGATGCGGGTCAGCTGGATGGCAGCGACGATATGCAGCACTGCCAGTCCGAGCAGCCCGATCCGGGCCACCCAGAGCAGCGGCCCGAAACTCCGCAGCCACTCGCCGTAGTGGGTCAGTGACTCGGGGTCCTTGAAAACCAGGACGTTGGACGCCATGTGGCTGAGCAGGAACCCGACCAGCAGGATCCCGCTCGCGGCCATCATGACCTTTTTCCCGATCAGGGAGCGATAGAAGTCGGCGATCCAGCCCATCGGGTTACCGCACTCCCAGACAGTGGCTGCGCACTACAGCGCGTCGACCAGCTGCTGCACCTCGCGCACCCCGGCCGCCGAGGCGTGGAGCGCGGCGCGTTCGGCCTCGGTGAGAGTTACCGTGACGATCCGCTCCAGACCCTTGGCGCCCAGCAGGCACGGCACCCCGCAGTACACGCCGTCGAGGTCGTACTCGCCGGTGAGCCACGCCGAGCACGGCAGGATCCGCTTCTTGTCGAGGGCAATCGCCTCGACCATCTGCACCGCCGCCGCGCTAGGGGCGTAGTACGCCGACCCGGTCTTGAGGTGGGCCACGATCTCGGCACCGCCGCTCCGGGTCCGCTGCACGATGGCGTCGAGCTTGTCCTGCGCCAGCAATTGGGTGACCGGAATGCCGGAGACGGTGGTATAGGAGATCAGCGGCACCATCGTGTCGCCGTGGCCACCGAGGACCATCGCCTGGATGTCCTCGACCGATACCCCGATCGCGTCGGAGAGGAACATCCGGTACCGGGCGGTGTCCAGAACCCCGGCCATGCCGATGACCCGCTCGCGCGGGAACCCCGACGCCTGCCTGGCCACGTAGCACATCACGTCGAGTGGGTTCGACACTACGATGATGATCGAGGTCGGCGCCACCCGGGCAATTTCCTTCGACACTGCGCGCACGATCCCGGCGTTGGTCTTGACCAGGTCGTCGCGGCTCATCCCGGGCTTCCGGGCAATGCCGGCGGTCACCACGAAGATCTCCGACCCCGTCGCCGCGTCGTAGCTGGTCGAGCCGATCACCCGGGCGTCAAATCCCTCCACCGGGCCGGACTGCCACTGGTCGAGCGCCTTCCCCTCCGGGATACCCTCCACCACGTCGACCATCACCACCGTGCGCGCCAGGTGCTTCTCGGCCAGCCGCTGGGCCGCCGTGGCGCCGACATTTCCCGCGCCCACCACCGTGATCTTGTTGAGCATGCTGGAGACCCGGACCTCTCGCTGAAGTACCCGCCAAGCCGTGGAATTACTGGGAAAACTAATTGCCGCGTCGGGCCCGACCAACCCCCTGCAGCTGCCGCAACCCTTCATACAGCACGATGCCGGCGGCGGTGGCCAGGTTGAGGCTCCGCACCGCGTCGGTCATCGGGATCCGGAACGACTCCTCCGGATGCTTGCCCAGGATCCGTTCCGGCATCCCGTCCACCTCATTGCCGAACAACAGGCACGAGTTGGGCTTGAACTCCGCCTCCCAGAACGGGCGGGTCGCCTTGGCGCTGAAGTACAGGCAGCGGTCCCGACTCATCGCCTCGCGAAACGCCCGCCAGCCAGGATGCAGCCAGAGATCCACCGCATCCCAATAGTCCAGCCCCGCCCGGCGCAGCTCGGCGTCGTCGATCCGGAAGCCGAGCGGCTCGATCAGGTGGAGCGCCGTATCGGTGGCGGCGCAGAGCCGCGCAATGTTGCCGGTGTTGGGAGGGATGCGGGGTTCAATCAGTGCGATATGCATGCGGCTGCTCTCCGGGGGGTTCCTGCCGTCGGTGGCCGGTCAACCGCCCCGGGTGTGCATCTCCTGTTTCGGATCGGCCCGCAGTCCCTCCAGGGTGACCAGGGTGCCACGGTCCGGCATCGCCGCCCGCTCCTCCGCCCCGCGATCGCTGCGGCCCCCCCACGCATCGGCCACCAGCGCCGTGAGTTCCGCATCGGTGGCCCCCGAACGGAGGGCCCCACGCAGGTCAATCCCTTCCCGCGCATAGAGGCACAGGAACCAGGTCCCGTCGGCGGTGACCCGGCTCCGGTCACAGGTGCGGCAGAACGGCTTGGTGGTGGAGGCGATCACGCCGAAGACGGTGCCATCCGGCAACCGGAACCGCTCCGCCGGTGCGGACCCCCGCACCACCAGTGGCTCCACCTGTCCATACCGGGCCGCAATCGCCGCCACGATCGCCTCCTGCCCCATCACCGCCTTCCCCGACCACCGGGTGGCGCCACCGACATCCATGTACTCGATGAACCGGACCTCGATGGCGCGTTCCCGCCCGTACTCGAGGAGGTCGGTCACCTCATCCGCATTGAACCCATGGATCACGACGGAGTTGAGCTTGACCGCAGCGAACCCCGCCGCGAGGGCGGCGTCGATGCCCGCCAGGACATCGGCATGCCGTGGGGAACGGGCATGGGCCAGCATCCGATCGGGCCGCAGCGTGTCGAGGCTGATGGTGACCCGCCGGAGCCCCGCCTGCCGCAGTGCCGCCGCCCGCGGTGCCAGCAGGAGCCCATTGGTGGTCATCGCCAGGTCGCGAAGTCCGGGCCGGGCCGCCAGCATCGCCACCAGGGCCTCGAGGTCGTGCCGCAGCAACGACTCCCCCCCGGTCAGCCGAACCCGGTCCGCACCCAGCCCCTGGAAGACGCCCGCCAGGCGGTCAAACTCCTCGTAGCTCAGGATCGAGGCTTTGGGGAGCCAGACATACTCCTGCTCGGGCATGCAGTACTCGCACCGGAGGTTGCACCGGTCGGTGACCGAGAGCCGCAGGCTGCCCATCGGCCGGCCCAGCCGGTCCTTCGGCCCGGTCATCGCGGCTCCACCCAGTCCACGCTGCCGTCCAGGAAGAACTCCTTCTTCCAGATCGGCACCCGTCGCTTCAACTCCTCGATCAGGTAGCGGCACGCCTCGAACGCCGCCGCACGATGGGCCGAGGCCGCCGCCACCGCCACTGCGGCATCGCCGATCAGCAACGTCCCCACCCGGTGCCGCACCGCCACCCGGACCGGCCACTGCGCCATCGCTTCGGCCACGATCGTGGCGCATTCCCCCTCGGCCATCGGATGGTAGGCGGAGTACTCCAGTCGCTCCACCGCCCGACCTTCTTGATGGTTGCGCACCAGCCCCAGGAAGGTGGCAATGCCCCCGCACTCCGGGGCGGCCACCTCCGCCACAAGGGCGTCGAGCTGGAGGGGAAGTTCGGTCAGGAATGCCACGCTCAACCCCCGGCCATCGGGGGCAGCAGCGCCAACTCATCCCCAGCGCTCACCGGCTGGTCGGACCGGGCCTGTCGCGCGTTCACCGCCACCAGGGGGTTCAGCGGGAGTGCGGCCCCACCAGGCAGGATCCGCAGCGCCTCGACCACCCCGGCCACGGTGGCCGGCTGGGGAAGAGCCAGGCGCAGCTCGGCCGCGCCGAACAGTTCGGCGTAGCGGGCAAAGAGCAGCACCGTCAGGCTGGGGGTGTCAGGCATGGGGAAACGCAAACGGGACGGCGCTGGGCCGTCCCGCTCCAGAGGCCGGTGAATTCACGCCACGGCAGGTCGATCGATCGTCGGTCAGAATGCCGGGGCCGTAGGGGGCGTCGGCTTGGCCGGCGCGTCGTCCGCCTCTGCCACGAGCGAACGCAACTCCTTGCTGGGCTTGAACACCGGCACCGGGCGCGCCGCAACCTCTACCGGTTCCCCGGTGCGCGGATTCCGAGCCATCCGGGTCTTCCGCTTGCGGATCTTGAAAGTCCCGAAGCCGCGGACCTCAATGTTCTGTTGATCCTTCAACGCCACCTTGATGGCGTCGAGGAAGGCGTCCACCACCCGGGCGCAGTCCTTCTTGGAGATCAACGGGCCCGCAGTGCGGGCCATCGCCTCCGTTACCTGTTCAACGAGGTCGGCCTTGGTCATGCTCCCCCCAGCAAGGGTTCCTGGGTCCGGCGGCGACGCGTCGGACAACAGGCCGATAGTAGGAGCTTAACCGTTGCCTGTCAAGAGGTTGCGACTCCCGAGGCGGCCCGGGCCTGGATCATCTCCATGAACTCGCCAAAATGTGGATAAGCATCGTGCGGCCCGGGAGAGGCTTCCGGGTGGTATTGCACTGCAAAAACCGGAAGTGCTTTGTGGCGAATACCTTCCACCGTTCCATCGTTCAAATTCAGGTGCGTCACCGTGAGATCGGGCGCCCCGGGCACCCCATCCGGGCCACCCTGGAGCGCAAAACCGTGATTCTGCGAGGTAATCAGGACTTTGCCAGTCACCCCGTCCTGAACCGGATGATTGCCGCCGCGGTGGCCATACGGCAGCTTGACCGTCTGGCCCCCGAAGGCCAGCCCCAACAACTGATGCCCGAGGCAGATCCCGAAGGTGGGCAGACCCGACTCCGCCAGGGTGCGGATCGTCGCCGGGGCGTAGCTCACCGCCTCCGGATCCCCGGGGCCATTGGACAGGAACAGTCCATCTGGCTTGAGGGCCAGGACTTCCGCCGCCGAGGTGGCAGCCGGAACCACCGTGACCCGGCACCCCGACTCGACCAGCATCGCGACGATATTCCGCTTCATCCCGAAGTCGTAGGCCACCACGTGGGGCCCCGATTCTCCGGCGGTGTAGCTGCCCGCCACCGTGGCAAGGCTGGCCAGATCCTGCCCCACCATCGACGGGGAACCAGCCAACTCAGCCTTCAGCGCCTCGGAGGGGGCGCTGCCCTCGGCAATGACCCCCCGCATCGCGCCGCGCTCCCGGAGATGACGAGTCAACCGGCGGGTATCGACCCCCTCCAGGGCGGGAATTCCGGCGTCATCAAGCCAGGCTGGCAACGTGCCGGTGGAGCGCCAGTTGGAGGGTTCCCAGCAGAGCTCGCGCACCACCACCCCCCGGACTTGCGGCCGGCGCGATTCCATGTCGGCGTCGTTGACGCCGTAGTTGCCGATCATCGGAGCGGTCATCACCACGATCTGACCCATGTAGCTCGGGTCGGTGAACGTTTCCTGGTAGCCGGCCAGGTTGGTGGTAAAGACCACCTCCCCGAACGACGGCGCTATGGCGCGGTGGGTGGTGCCTGGGTACCAGGTCCCATCCTCCAGCAACACAAAGGCGGGACGACCGGTTTCCCGATCGTCCCGCCGAGTGGAGGCGCCCGTCATCAGTTGCTGTCCGGCACGGCTGCGGGGGGGACCGGTACCGTCAACGGCGAAGTGCCGGGCTGTGCCGCCGGTGCCGGTTGCTGCTGCAATTGGCGCTGGACGTCGGTCATGCCGGCGGTCCGGTTGGACGCGACGAAGGAGAGCACCAGCGCCAGGAACATGAAGATGCCGCCCATCCACTTGGTCAGGGTGGTCAGCAGCGTCACCGCCTGCCGGCCTCCCATCACCATGTCGGTGGTGCCGCCACCCAGCGACGCGAGGCCGCCTCCCTGGCCGGCCTGAAGCAGGACCACGACCGAGAGGAAAACGGCGTCGATGATGAGCAGCGTGACAAGAAACGAGTACATGCCAGATATCCCGGTGTAGGCCCAACTCGGCAACTTAGTAGGACCCACCGCGCCAGTCAATTGACCCGCTCCCCGCACACGGCTGCAAGTGGCACGGGTCAATCAGGTCGGGTGGTGTCGGGGCCGTGGGAGCCTGACAGGCGCCCACCAGGCTCAGCAACAGGACCAGCGCCCTCCCCCCTGACCGGCCCATCCTGCCAAGAGTCCAGGGAGGGGGGAACGGGGTTCAGGCCAGGGCCTTCCGGCGGCGGACATGCACTCCAGCCAAGCCGATCATCCCGGTGGCCAAAAGCACGATGCTGGCCGGCTCCGGGACGACGGAACCACTATACCCCATGCTGTAGTAGTCCCCCGCACCGCAATCGTTCAAGATTGTGTTGTTGTCCATCGTCACGGCGCCGGTAAGGGCAATGGCCCTCCCACAGAGAATCTTTGCGCTGGATGTCAGCGTGATGCTCCCCTTCGCAATGATGTTTCCCAGAAACGAGGTGCTCGTTCCCAGCGTCGCGGAGCTGCCGACTTGCCAGTACACACCACCGCCGGGAGCGCCATTCAGGACCGACACCGACGAACCGCTGGCGGTCGTCAGCGTGCTGAAGATCTGGAAGACAAAAACAGCGCCGGGGTTGCCAAGGAAATTGAGAAAGAGGCTTCCGGTCAGCTGCGCCGAAGACGTGAAGCGGTATACCCCGGGCAGCAGCGTCATCCCCCCCAGATCCAACCCGGACAGGTCCGTAAAGGAGGTGTACGCGGCGAAACCATTGAATGCGGTGGTGGCATCGGCTTGCGCCTGCATCGCGATCGCGTCGGTCTGGTGGACCGTTCCGTTCAGAGTAATGCTCCCCATCCCGGTAATCGATGTCCCAGGATAGAGTCCGAGATTACCGGTGATGGTGGTGGCATTCGTGTTGGTCACCGTCGAAGCCCCAAGCACCCCGAACGGCTGGGCAGTTGCGAGCGGAGAGGCGCCTCCTTGGGCAGCCAAATGGGGGCTGAGCGGCATCGAAAACACAAGTATTGCCGCCAGGGTCGTGAGGCACAGTCTTGGCATAAGGCACCCAGGGTCATGAGGGCAATGACGCGGAGATCGCGTCATTCTACCTCAAGCTTACTGCAGTAGCGCGGAGTGCCCAATAGATCGTATGAGGGAATTGTGGACTAGATCCAAAGGCCTAGTGAGAAGGCTTGGGTCACTCGGGTCGGATGGTGTCGGTGCGGTGGCAGACTGACAGGCGCCCACCAGGATCAGCGACAGGACCAGCGCCCTCCCCCCTGGCCGGCCCCCTGCTGCCAAGGGGTCCAGGGAGGGGGGGGCCGGTGGGGGGGTCAGGCCAGCTTCTTCCGGCGACGGAATTGTACCGCAGACAAGCCGATCAGCCCGGTGGCCAGGAGCACCATGCTGGCCGGTTCCGGCACTGCCGTCAACGGCGGCGCGGAAGGGTCACCCACCGTGCCGCAGTCGTCCGAGAACGCGTTGTGATCCATCGTCACCGCGCCGGTCAGTGCAATGGCCGTCCCGCATCGGATCCTTGCCCCGGATGCCATGGTGATGCTCTCCTGCGCCACAAGATTCCCCAGAAACCTCGTGCCCGATCCGAGCATCGCGGAGCTGCCGACTTGCCAGAACACACCACCGCCAGGAACGCCATTCAGGGCCGACACCGTCGAACCGCTGGCGGCCGTCAGCGTGCCGAAGATCTGAAAGACGAACACCGCGTTGGGGTCGCCGAGGAAGTCCAGCTGGAGCTTTCCGGTCAGCTGCGACGAGGAGGTGAAACGGTATACCCCCGGCAACAGCGTCCGCCCTCCCAAGTCCGACCCGGACAGGTCCGTAAAGGGGCTGTACCCGGCGAAGCGATGGAATACGCTGGTCGCATTCGTCTTGGTCACCATCGCAGCCCCAGGCACCCCGAACTGCTGGGCGGTTCCGAACGGAGGGACGCCTCCCTGGGCAAACAAGGGCGAGCTCAACGGCATCGAGGGAAGTGTTGCAGCCAGCATCGTGAGACACAGTCTTCGCATGCGGTACTCCGGCTCCTGAGGACATGGACGCGGCGCGCCCATCGAGTGCCTCAAGGTTACTGCCGCAGAGCAGGGTACCCAATCGATCAGAAGCATGGATTACGGACCAGATCCGATGGATTGAGGACCAGATCCAAGGGTCTACTGAGGCGGCTCTGGCCTATCGCCCATGGGGCCGTCGGCGTCCATTCTGGCGGGACCCTGGGAACCTGCCAGATCGGGATTCATCCCCCGACCACCATCAGCCCACCCGGCCTACCCGCCGATTCGGACCAGAGTGGCCCACCCGTCGGGGTCGAGGCTCGCCCCACCGACCAGGACCCCGTCCACCTCGTCCTCCGCGAGCAGGACCGCCGCGTTTCCCAGGTTCACGGAGCCGCCGTAGAGGATGCGGCCATTTCGAGCTCCCCGCTCCGCAAGCTCCGCACGCAGCACCCGATGCACCGTCGCCGCATCCTCCGGGGTGGCGTTGCGACCAGTCCCGATGGCCCAGACGGGTTCGTAGGCCACCACAACCCGCGCCACGTCTGCCGACTCCAGCCCCTCGAGCGCGGCCGCCAGCTGGCGGAGAACCACAGCCTCGGTGGCCTTCCGCTCGCGTTCGTCGAGCGTTTCCCCGACACAGAGAATCGGCGTCAATCCACCCGCGAGTACGGCCCTGATCTTTCGGGCCGACTCCACCTCGGTCTCGCCGAACACGTGCCGGCGCTCGGAATGCCCTACCAGCGCCATCGTAGCGCCCGCCTCGGCGACGAGGGGGACCGAAACAGCCCCGGTATATGCGCCGCGTGGTTCCCAGTGGACATCCTGGGCCCCGACCTGGATGCGCGGCTCGCCCTCGAATGCGATCGCGACGGCCTCCAGCGACACCGCAGATGGGAAGAAGGCCAGGTCGTGCCGATACCCAGCCGGGAGCAGTTCCCGAAACCGCGTTGCGTACCGCCGGGCCTCGGTAGGCCCGATGTGCATCTTCCAGTTGGCCGCAAAAAGGAGGGTTCGCATCAGGCGTTGTCCAGTGCCGCCACACCCGGAAGCGTGCGGCCTTCAAGGAACTCGAGTGCCGCGCCCCCACCGGTGGAGACGTGGCTTACCTGGTCGCTGAGTCCGGCCTTGGCTATGGCGGCGGCCGAGTCGCCCCCGCCGATCACGGTCACAGCGCCGCGCCGGGTGGCTGCGGCCATCGTCAGGGCGATCCCAAGGGTGCCCTGGTCAAAGGGCGGGGTCTCAAAGACTCCCATCGGGCCATTCCAGATGACGGTGCCGGCGGCAAGGATCTCCGCGCCAAACATCTTGACCGTCCGGGGGTCGATGTCAAAGATGGACCACCCCGGCGGCACCCTGTCCCGCCGGACCACTTGGGTGGTGACCCCGGGCGCGAGCATCGGGCCCACCATGGCGCCCACCGGCAGCATGAGCTTGTCGCCGGCGCGCTGCAGCAACGCCGCGGCCATCTCGATCCGGTCGTCCTCCACCAGTGAGTTGCCCACCTCGAGTCCCATCGCCTTGAAGAAGGTGCAGGCCATCGCCCCACCGATCAGGATCCGGTCGACCTTGGGGAGCAGCGCCTCGATCAGGTCGATCTTGCCGGAGATCTTGGCCCCGCCGAGCACCGCCACGAACGGCCGCTTCGGGTGGTCGAGCGCCTGGCCCAGGAACCGCAGTTCCTTTTCCATCAGGAAGCCGGACACCGCCGGCTTGAGCAGGTGCGCCACCGCCTCGGTACTGGCGTGCGCCCGGTGCGCCGAGCCGAAGGCGTCATTGACATAGAGGTCACCCAGCGCGGCTAGCCGCTGCGCAAACGCCGGGTCGTTGGCCTCTTCGCCGGGATGGAAGCGGGTGTTCTCCAACACCGCCACCGAGCCGCGCGGCATCCGGCGGGTGCTGGCGATGGCGCCGTCGTCGAGCGATTCCAGGAAGAGGATCGGCGCGCCAAGAATCAGCTCGAGGCGATCCACCACCGGCCGGAGTGAAAACGCCGGGTCGGGCGTGCCCTTTGGCCGGCCGAAGTGGGAGCAGAGCACCACTCGGGCGCCGTGCTCACGCAGGTGGGCAATCGTCGGCAACGCGGCCCGGATTCGGGTGTCGTCGGTAACCTGCCCGTCCTTGACCGGGCAATTGAAATCCACCCGGACCAGGGCACGCTGCCCGTCCAGACGTACCGCCTCGAGGTCGGCGAGCGAGCGCTTGGTCAAGCGCGGCAGCTCATGTACTTGAGCAGGTCCACGCAGCGCGCCGAGTAGCCCATCTCGTTGTCGTACCACGACGAGACGTGGACCATCGTCCCCTCGAGGACGTTGGTGCTCAGGGCGTCGACGGTGCTGCTCATCAGGTTGCCGGTGTAGTCGATCGAGACCAATGGCTCATGGCTGACGTCGATCACGCCCTTGAGTACCCCGGCGGCGGCGGCCTCGAAGGCGGCGTTCACTTCCTCGATGGTGGTGGGCTTCTCCACCACGCAGGTCAGGTCCACCAGCGACACGTCGGGTGTGGGGACCCGGAGCGCCACCCCGTCGATCTTGCCCCTGACCTCGGGAATGACCAGTGCCGTCGCCTTGGCGGCGCCGGTGCTGGTGGGGATGATCGACATCCCCGCCGCCCGCGACCGCCGGAGGTCCTTGTGGGGCAGGTCCAGGATCATCTGGTCATTGGTGTAGGAGTGAACGGTGGTCATGAAGCCCCGGACGAAGCCGAAGTGTTCCCGGATCACGTGGACCACCGGCACCAGGCAGTTGGTGGTGCAGCTGGCGTTCGAGATGACATGGTGCGCCGCGGGATCGTACTTGGTGTGGTTGACCCCGTACACGATGGTGATGTCCTCCTTCTTCGCGGGCGCGGAGATGACCACCTTTCCCGCCCCCGCCTCGAGGTGCAGGGCCGCCTTGTCCCGGTCGGTGAAGTGTCCGGTGGATTCAAGCACATAATCCACTCCGAGCGCCTGCCACGGCAGCTTGGCGGGGTCCCGTTCGCTCAGGACCTTGACCCCGTGGCCGTTGATCACCAGCCCGCCGGCCCCCGCCTCGACCGTGCCCGGAAAACGGCGGTGCACCGAGTCGTATTTGAGGAGGTGCGCCAGGGTGGCGGTGTCGGTCAGGTCATTCACCGCCACCAGCTCCAGGTCGCCTGCGCCCAGCTGCGTCATCGCCCGCACCACGTTGCGTCCGATCCGGCCGAAGCCGTTGATGGCAATCCGCTTGGTCATGTCCCGTCCCGGTAAGAGTCGATGTGTGTCAGGTCGTCGAGCGGGCGCCGGGCCCGCGCAAAAGTCACGGCATGCACCGCCAGCGCGCCGCCCGCCAGCAGGGCCGCGGCGGCTTCGGCCAGGGTGGCGCCGGTGGTAAATACATCATCCACCAGCACCAGCCGGCGACCCCGAACCCCGGCCCCGGGCCGAAACGCCCCGGTCAGGTTGGCGCGCCGCGCGTCGGGTGTCAGGCGGGTCTGGCTGGTCGTTTCCCGATGGCGCACCAGTGCCGAGGCGGTCACCGGCAGGCCAACCAGGGCACCAAGCGGTGTGGCAATCGCCGTGCTCTGATTATAACCGCGCCGATGCTGTCTGGCCCGGCCCAACGGTATCGGCACCAGGGTGTCGGCTCCCGTCAGCGCGTCGAGCCCGCGCATGGCCAGCGCCAAGCTCTCGCCGATCCGCCACCAGCCCTCGTACTTGAGCAGATGGACGGCGCGGCGGGCCGAATCTCCCAGCCAGGCCGCGCTGCGCACCGGCCCGAACCCCGGCGGCCACTCAGGACAGATCCGGCACTCCATGCCGGCATCGCTCGGCTGGCCGCAACGCTGGCACCACGGCGCCGGAACAGGCTCCCAGCGCGAGCGACAGAGTCCGCACGCCAGCGACTCGCCATCGCTGCTGGCCACCGGGTCGCCGCAGAGCAGGCAGGCGGGGGGCAGCAACCAGCGCTCCAGCGACGCCGTCGAGTCGGCCAGCTCAGTCCAGAGTGTCACGCAGCGCTGCCTGCATCACCTCGATCGGCGGCACGACACCGGGAAACCAGTGCCGGAATGCGGCGGCGCCCTGCCCAAGCAACACTCCCCTGCCGTCGGCCGCACGCAGCCCCAGGGCCCGCGCGGTCCGGACCAGCGCCGTCTCACCCCGGGCGTAGACCAGGTCCAGCACCGTGCGGACCCCGGGAAGCTCGCCCAGGGATACCGGCACCGGGTCCCCCGGCGTGAGCCCGAGTGGCGTCGTATTGATCACTACGTCGCACTCGACCGCATCGGCCAGTCCCACCCCGAGTCGGGTGGCCACCGCCCGGAGCGACTCGGCATTGGCAGGACTGCGCGACTGCACCGCCATCCGCGCGCCCATCGTTGCCGCTGCCGCCAGCACCCCACGGGCGCTCCCGCCGGTACCGACCACCAGCCAGCGACCCGACGAGACTCCGAGCACACCCAGCGCCTGGACGATCCCCTCCGGATCGGTGTTGGCCCCGCGAAGGACGCCGTCCGCCTGCCAGAAGGTATTGCACACGGCGTCGGTGATGTCGCCCGGGTCGGCCAGCGCCTCCGCGGCGGCGGCCTTGTGGGGAACGGTGATGTTGCCGCCTCCCCCCGCCGCAGCAATCCCTCGCATCAGCGGGGCCACCAGCTCCCCGGCACAGTCCATGGCCAGGTACACCGCGTCGATCCCCAGCGCCCGGAAGGCGGCGTTGTGCATCGCGGGGCTCAGCGAGTGCCCCACCGGTCGGCCGAGCAATGCGAAGAGGCGGGTCCGGGAGGTGATCATGGCTCCCGCCGATCCGAGAGGCGGTGGGCCACGCCCGCCACCAATGATTCAACCTGTGCAAAGGTCTGACGATAGACTTCGACCACGGCCCCGAACGGGTCGCTCACCTCGGCGGTACCACCCGCCTGGCCACCGTACTCGCTCAGCAGCCAACTCTTTCCCCCGCCCCCCATCGTTTCCACCCGGGACAGATGACTCCGGGACATCGTCAGGATCAGGTCGGCGGCGTTGACCAGTTCCGGGGTGAGCTGGCGCGCCCGGTGGCGCGACAGATCCAAGCCGGCCTCGAGCGCCACGAGGTATGACCCTTCTGAGGCGGGCTCCCCTTCCAGCGCCCCGGTCCCTGCCGATTCCGCCGACAAGCCTGGCAGTCCATGCTCGACCGCGGCCTGACCCATCAGAACTTCCGCCATCGGGCTGCGGCAGGTGTTGCCGGAACACACGAAGAGGATCTTCACGGGTGAAGAAGGGAGAAGGGAGAAGGGAGAAGCGAGAAGTCACACTTCATGGGGCGAGCCGTCCAACCCGGCGTCGGAGCTCTGCCCTGGGGATCGCCCCTTCGCGGATCATCAGCGGGACATTGGTGGTGCAGTCCACCAGGGTAGAAGGCGGGACGTTGCCGAGCACCCCGCCGTCGAGCACCAGCAGAGTGCCATCCGCCACCGCGTCGGCAAAGAGATCCAGGAGACGGGCGGCACCCGGAGCTGGCGGACCACCGGGGCGATTGGCGGAGGTGGAGGTGACGGGGTGATCGAGCGCGGTGATCAGCCGCGCCATCCCGGCGTGGCCGGTATGACGCACCGCTATCCCGCCTTCGGCACCGCGCAGGGCGTCGGGCAGACGACCCTCCCCCCCACGGAGCACCAGCGTCAGTGGCCCGGGCCAGTACTCGTCGGCCATCGCCTTGGCCGCGGCGCTGAACACCAGCCCCCACCGTTCGGCCATCAGCCGTCCCGAAACCAGCAGCAGGAATGGCTTGCCGGGCGGGCGGCCTTTGAGTGCCGACAGTCGTGACAGCGGTTCGGTCTGCGGCGCCGAGCCGAGTCCGTAGACCGTCTCGGTGGGATAGGCCAGCAGTCCCCCGGCGGCCAAGTGCGTCCGGACGATCGGGACGGCGGCATCGATGTCGGCCGTGTCGTGGAAGGGGAGCATCATGGTGCACCGCCCAGCAGCGTGGCGGCCAGCAGCAGGTCACCGGAGGTGGTCACCTTGAGGTTTTGGGGATTGTCCGGCACCAGGCGCACCACTCCGCCAATCTGCTCCACCAGCATGGCGTCATCGGTCTCGCCGCCGGTGCCGTCATGAGCGGCGAATGCCTGTTCCAGGAGTGGCCTCGGAAACCCTTGCGGCGTCTGGGCCCGCCACAAACCCTGACGTGGCACCGTCCGGCGGATGGTACCGTCGTCACCCGCTTCCTTGATCGTATCGCGGACGGGAATCGCTGCGATGGCACCATGCCCGCGGCGCGCCTCGGCGATGATCGCATCGATCACTGCGGGATCGGGATTGGGCCTGGCGCCGTCGTGCACCAGCACGATCAGCGCGGTGTCGGGGAGTGCACGCAGTCCGTTCCGGGTCGATTCGGTGCGAGTGGCCCCACCGGCGGCCAGGAGGAGACGCTCGCCGGTGAGTGGTGCCAGCCAGTCCGGCGGATCGGATACCGTTTCGGGGGGAAGTACCAGCACCACAGTGCTCACGGCTGGGTGACGCAGGAACGGTCGGATGGCGTGGAGCACCAGCGGGGCGCCGGCCACCTTTTGGAACTGCTTGGGTACCGTGCCGCCCAGCCGGACGCCCTGTCCGGCGGCCACCACGATGACCCCGACGTCAGGCCGCAAGGTCCTTCACCAGCTGGCCAACATGCTCCAGCCCCACGTGGCGGATCCCCTCGACCCCCACCGCACCGCCGCGCGCGGAGCCGTAGGCCCGGTGGAAGCCGAGTCGGCTCGCCTCTCCGAGACGCCGTTCCAGCCCGGCGATCGGGCGAATCTCGCCACCGAGGCCGATTTCGCCGAGGTAGATGGCGTCGGCTGGAGTGGCGCGGTTGTGGAGACTGCTGAGCAACGCCGCGGCCACCGCGAGGTCGGCGCCAGGTTCGGTCAGCCGGACACCGGCGCTGACCTGCACGAAGACATCGAGCTGGCTGAAGCTGGACCCGCCCCGGCGTTCCAGCACCGCCAGCAGCACCGCCAACCGCTTGGGATCGAGTCCCGTCGCCACCCGCTGCGGGGTGCCGTATCCCGACGGCGCGGCGAGCGCCTGCACTTCCACCAGCACCGGCCGGGTGCCCTCCATCAGCGCGGTCACCGCGCTGCCGGCAGTGCCGGTGGCGCGCGCCGCGAGGAACACCGCCGACGGGTTGGGCACCGCCACCAGGCCGCGGCCGGTCATCGAGAAGACGCCGAGCTCGTCCACCGAGCCGTAGCGGTTCTTGGTGGCGCGCAGCAGCCGGTAGTCGAGCGACGCCTCGCCCTCGAAGTAGAGGACGGTGTCCACGATGTGCTCAAGGGTCTTGGGTCCGGCAATCCCGCCGCCCTTGGTGACGTGTCCCACCACGATCACGGCGGTACCGCTGTCCTTGGCAAATCGCATCAGGCGGGCCGCCGACTCGCGCACCTGGCCCACGCTGCCGGGAGCGCTCTCGAGCAGGTCGGTATAGACGGTCTGGATTGAATCGAGGATCAGGACTTCGGTGCGGACCGCGCGGGCCAGCTCCAGGATCGCCTCGAGCCGGGTCTCCCCCGCCACCAGCACCGCGCCGGCGTCCTCCTCAATCCGGTCGGCGCGGAGCCGCAGTTGTTCCACCGACTCCTCGCCGCTGGCGTAGAGGGTCCGGCGGCCGGCCCCCTCGAGCCGCGCCGCGGCCTGGAGCAGCAGGGTGGATTTGCCGATCCCAGGTTCGCCGCCGATCAGGGTCATCGAGCCAGGGACCAGCCCGCCGCCCAGCACGAAGTCGAGTTCCGGGAGCCCGGTGCCCCAGCGCAGCAGCTTGTCGGCGGACACCTCATCGAGGCGCCGGGCAGCGGCCAATGGCCCGGTACGCGCCCCCGCGCTTCGGCGTCCCCCGGGTGCGACAGCCGCCAGCGTCAACGGTTCCTCGGCAATGGTGTTCCACTCGCCGCACCCCTCGCACCGCCCCGCCCACTTGGGATGGTCGTGGCCGCATTCGGCGCAGCGATAGACCGAGCGCGGCCGGGCCATCTCAGCCCGGCCCGCCGCCGTCGCGGCCGGTGTAGTTGTCGAACCGGGTGTACTCCTTGTGGAACCAGAGTTCCACATGCCCGGTGGGCCCGTTCCGGTTCTTGGAGAGCATGATTTCGGCAATGCCGCGCTTGCTCTCGTCCTCGCGGTCGTAGTACTCCGGCCGGTGGATGAAGATGACCTGGTCGGCGTCCTGCTCGATGGCGCCCGAGTCGCGCAGGTCGGAGAGGATCGGCTTGCGATCGCCGCCGCGCTGCTCCGAGGCACGGGACAGCTGCGACAGCGCGATCACCGGCACGTTGAGTTCCCGCGCCAGCCCCTTGAGCGAGCGCGAAATATCGGAGATCTCCTGGACCCGGTTCTCCGAGTACTCAGGGCTCTTCATCAGCTGGAGGTAGTCCACAATGATCAGCTTGACCTCGTTCTCCGCCCGCAGCCGGCGGGCCTTGCCCCGCATCTCCAGCAGAGAGAGCGAGGGGGTGTCGTCGATCCAGATCGGGCAGGAACCCAGAATCCCCGCCGCGCGCGCCAGGTTGGCAAAGTCGGAATCGCGCAGCGAACCCTGGCGGACCCGTGACCCATCGACCCGCGCCTCGGCGGTCAGCATCCGCTGCACCAGGGCGTCCTTGGACATTTCCAGCGAGAACAGCGCCACCCCGCAATCGTTGGCGGCGGCATGGGTGGCAATGTTCAGGCAGAACGCCGTCTTGCCCATCGACGGACGGGCCGCCACCACCACCAGCTCCGACGGCTGGAACCCACTGGTCAACTCATCCAAGTCTACAAAGCCGGACGGAACCCCGGTAATCGATTTACCACTCTTATGGAGCGTTTCTATGCGCTCCATCGTCGGCCAGAGCATCTCCTTGATCCGGGTAAACCCGGCCTCGCGGCGGTCCGACCCGATCCGGAAGATCCGCCCCTCGGCCTGGTCGAGAAGCTCGCTGGCCGGGGTCTTGGCCTCGTAGGCTTGGGTAATGATCTGGGTGGAGGCGTCGATCAGCTGCCGCAGGATTGCCTTTTCGCGGACGATCCTGGCGTGAAATTCCAGGTTGGCGGCGGTGGGGACCGCATCCACCAGTTCGGCGATATAGTCGGTGCCGCCGACGTCATCGAGTTCGCCCCGGCGCTGCAGCTCGTCGCGCAGGGTGACGTGGTCAATGACGACCCGGTGCTCGGTCAGGGCGATCATTGCCCGATAGAGCCGCCGGTGTCCTTCCTGATAAAAGGCGTTGGCATCCAGGAACTCGGCCGCACGCAGCGCCGCATCCTGGTCGAGCAGCATGGCGCCGAGCACCGCCTGCTCGGCTTCCTGGCTCCAGGGTGCGGCGCGGTGCGCCGGGGCGTCACCGTTCGAGGAGTTGGCGGGCGATCCGAACGTCATCCCAGGTGGGCTTCTTCCAGTGTGGGTTCCGGAGGAGCGCCGCCGGGTGGTAGGTCACCACCAGCGGGATCCCATGGTACGAATGTACTCTCTCCCGGAGTTGTCCGAGAGATTTGCGAACCCCCAGCAGCGCCTCTGCTGCGGTGGCCCCCAGCGCCAGCATCACCTTGGGCCGGATCAGCGCCACCTGGCGCTCCAGATACGGCAGGCAGGCCGCGACTTCGTCGGGAAGCGGCTTGCGATTGCTCGGTGGCCGGCACTTGACCACGTTGGCAATGAAGACCTGCTCCCGCGTCAGGTCGATCGACTCCAGGATGGTGGTCAACAGATCCCCGGCTCGCCCTACGAACGGCCGCCCGGTCTCGTCCTCGGTGGCCCCTGGGCCCTCCCCCACCAGCATCAACCGCGCCGAGGGATTCCCTTCTCCGGGCACCGTGTTCTTCCGTTCCCGGCAGAGCGGGCACTTGGCGCAGTGGTGTACCACGCTGGCCACCGCGGTCAGGTCGGCCCAGACGCTGCCTGCATGGCCGAGGGCGGTTCCGTCCGGCGAGGTAATGGACAGCCCGGGCCCGGGAATCGGGGGCGCGTCCTTGAGCCAGCGGGGAGGCGGGGGGGCAGACGGGGCAGACGGGGCAGTAGGGGCAGCAGGGGCAGTAGGGGCGACAGCATCCACGGGAGCGGAGGCGGCTGTTTGTGCCTCCACGCTCCCGGCGCCCATCTCTGACAGCGGGGCGCTGAGAATGACTTCAGACCCGCCGAGCTCCTGCTGGAGCCGGAGGTAGCGGGCACGCGCCGGGTCCATGAGGCCAACGGCCTCAGGATTCGGAACGGCGGCGGCGCAGCTCCCGGAAGTTGAGCTCGCCATCGACCAGCTTCTGCATGGCCAGGGTGGTGAGTTTCTTGGCCCGATCCGACTCTTCCCACTGGATCACGCGATCCTTGGGGATCTCGTTCAGCAGCCGCGCAAACTTTGCCGCCACCAGGATCGAGCGATACTTGGTACCCGCAAAGTTCGCGGCTTCCTTCGGGGTAAAGATTTCCATGTCCCACTCCCTGCCTCTAGGGTAAACGCGCCGATCGGGCGTTGGTTCCGCTATTCGCTGGCGAGCACTTCCTGCCGCAACCGCTCCAGGAATTCCGTCAGCCCTTCCTGGCGACTGACCCGGAGCGATTCCGCATCCAGGATGGCCGCCACTTCCTCCACGGCGCGGACCACGTCCTCGTTGACCACCACGTAGTCGTACCACGCCACCTCGTCCAGCTCAAGCACCGCATGATCCAGCCGGCGGCGCACCGCCTCGGCGGTTTCGGTGTTCCGGCCCCGTAACCGCTCCACCAGGGCCTGCCCGCTCGGCGGCAGAATGAAGAGGTGGACCGCCCCGGGCACCTTATCCCGCAGCTGCCGGGCCCCATTCACCTCGATGTCCAGCACCACGTGCCGGCCGGCCGCCAGGTGCGGCTCCACCGACGATCGCGGCGTCCCATACAGGTGCCCGCCGTACTCCGCCCACTCCAGGAACTCGCCAGCATCGCGTTGCCGCTCAAACTCCCCGCGGGAGAGGAAGTGATAGCTCTCCCCATCGGTTTCTCCGGGCCGGATCGGCCGCGTGGTGGCAGACACCGAGTAGGCCAGGTTCTCACGGACGCCAAGCAGGTGGCTGGCGATCGTCGACTTGCCCGCTCCCGACGGCGAGGAGACCACCAGGAGGAACGGCGTCATTCGAGGTTTTCGAGCTGCTCGCGGAATCGTTCGAGCTCTCCCTTCATCTCGATCACGCACTGCGCAATCTCGGCGTCGTTGGCCTTGGAGCCGATGGTGTTGATTTCCCGGCCCAGCTCCTGCGCCAGGAAACCAAGTTGCTTCCCGACCGGCTTGTTCCCCGCCAGCGCCGCCCGCGCCGCATCGACATGGGCAGCCAGGCGCACCAGCTCCTCGGTGATGTCGAGCTTGTCGGCCAGGAACGCCAGCTCCTGCATCAGCCGCTGGTCATCGAGCGGCCGGCCCTCCAGCAGCTCCGTCACCGCGACACGCAGGCGGTCGCGTTCGGCCTGAACCCGGTGGGGTGCCCGGGTGCGCACCTGGGCCGCCAGCCGCTCGATCAGGTCCAGCCGGTGCCGGAGCTCCGCCCCCAGCACCTCGCCCTCGCGAGTCCGCATTGCCCGCGCCGCCACGGCGGCAGCAGCCACCACCGGCTCGAGCATCTGCCACTCGAACGGTGAGCTGCCCTCCTCTGCCGTCACGAACACCTCGGGCTGCCGCGCCACCAACTCCAGGGTAATCTCCCCCGAGAGCCCCACCGCCGTCTGCAGCTCCCGCAGCCGCGCCATTGCCGCCCGGGCGCCCTCCGGGTCGAGCTGAAGCGTCCCGCCCGCCGGGCGGTCCTGCCGGAGCCAGCGTGCGGAAACCGACACATGGCCCCGCTCAAACTCCTTGCGGAGCCGCTCCCGCAGGTCGGACTCCAGCGCCGCCAGGTCGTTCGGCAACCGGGTGGAAAGGTTGAAATACCGGTGATTGACGGTCCGGATCTCGACCTGCAGCACCCCGTTGGCCACTGGCCCATCGGCGCTTCCGAACCCGGTCATGCTCAACGGCACCGCAGGCGCTCCGTCGTGGGGGAGCCGACAAACATAACTGAGTGGCTGGCTGGGGGTTAGGGGCGGGCCGGGGCCGACGGGCCATGGCATCAGGAAGAGGAGGCACCACCACGTCGCTGCAGCGAAGCCCATGGCCGAGGCGCGGCCTCAGCCGAGGATCAGGAGCCTAGAGCCGGCAGCTTCCCTCACCCCGCGCGTGCGGCTGCCCCGAACCTCGCTGCTTCGGCCCGCCCCGCTATGTTCCGGGGGTCAGGTAAGTTGGCGGCATCCCGGTGAGCCGCCGCACAGGGCCCATGGCCAACGCCGCTGAACGGGAGCCACCGAAGCATGCTCTGGGTCATCCTGGTTTCCGTCCTGGGCACGCTGGCCCTGACCGTGCTCGCGATGAACTTTGCCACACCTGAGAAGCAGGTCGATCGAAAGATCGAGCATCGGTACGGCATCGCCGATCCACAGTTCCGGCTCGAGATGTCGGTCATGGTCGGCCCCTCCATCACCGCCGCGAACCGCGTGGTGGCGCTCCAGAATGGCGCCGAGATTTTCCCGGCGATGCTGACGGCCATTCGCCACGCGCAGCACTCGATCACCTTCGAAACCTTCATCTACTGGTCCGGCCACATCGGCAAGGAGTTCAGCGATGCGCTTTCAGAGCGGGCCCGCGCCGGGATCCCGGTCAGAATCACGATCGACTGGGTCGGGGCTTCGCGGTTGGACCGCAGCATGCTGGAGGGGATGGAAGCGGCCGGCGTGGAGGTGCAGCGCTATCGACCACTGCGGTGGTACCATCTCGGCCGGATGAACAACCGGACCCACCGCAAGCTGCTGGTGGTGGACGGGAAGCTCGGATTTACCGGGGGCGTCGGGATTGCCGATCAGTGGGGAGGCCACGCGGAGGACCCGGGTCACTGGCGTGACATCCATTTCCAGGTCGACGGACCGGTGGTCGCGCAGTTTCAGGCGGCCTTCAACGACAATTGGATCAAGACCACTGGCGAAGTGCTGCACACAGCAGTGTACTTCCCCCCCCTGGCACCCACTGGCACGATCGAAGCTCAACTCTTCATCGCCTCCCCCGCTGGCGGCAGCGAGAGCATGCACTTGATGTACCTCATGGCCATCGCGGCCGCCGAGCACACCATGGACCTCGCAGCCGCCTATTTCGTGCCCGACCGGCTGGTGACCGAGGCCATCGTGGCCGCCCGACACCGCGGCGTCCGGGTACGCATCCTCCTGCCCGGCCCCCACTGCGACTCGGACATCGTCCGGATCTCGTCCAAGGGTGGCTGGGGCAACCTGCTCGAGGCGGGAGTGGAGATTTACGTTTACCAGCCGACGATGTTGCACACCAAGATGCTCATCATTGACACCGAACTGGTCTCAGTGGGTTCAACAAACTTCGACATCCGTTCGTTCCGGCTCAACGATGAGGCGAACCTGAATATCTACGATCGCGGCTTTGCCCAGCAGATGACCGCGGTGTTCGATGCGGACCTTACCCCATCTCTTCGCTACAGCCACGAGATGTGGAAGGCTCGGCCGCTTTGGGAGAAAATTGCAGAAAAGGTCTTGTTGCCCATCCGGGCTCAACTCTGATTATAACGGCCGCGCCCGGATTACCGCTCGCTGCTCCCCAGCCGCCCCCACCTAATTCCAGAATACCCACCGGATTCCAAACACATTTGCCGCCGGCAGCGACGGGATCCCCGGCGTCCTGGCCGCCGTTGAGCTGAGGAAGTTCTGGCGGTCCCAGTAGGCGATCAACCCCCCGAACTGCATCTGGAACTGGACCCGGAGGAAGGTGGCGCCGGGCAATTCGACCGGCTCGCCATCGATGGTGCGGCCCACCGTCCCGGTGCCAAACTTCTCCAGAGTGCCGGCGGCCTTGAGCTCAAAGAATCCGCTGGGATAGACCCGCAGAAATTTGGAGCGGATTGCGGCGGTGGCCATGGTGTGGGATGGCGGCTGCCCCTCCACCTGGGTCCCGCCCCGGGCGGCGCTGTGCCAGCCGTCAAGGGTAAACCAGTTGTTCGGGGCCAGCCGCAGGTGACCGGTGAGCCATTCCGCGGTGCCACTCCGCCCCACCACGCCCAGCGACGGGAAGACCCAGCTCGGTGCCGGGGTGGCGGCGCTGGTGCGGGCGTAGCCGGCCTCCATTCCCCACCGCGGGGTCTCCCAGCCCAGCATGACCGAGCGATCGTCTACTTTGCGCACCGGGTCGGCGGCCAGCATCGGCAAGTCCACTACGTTGCCCACCTTCCAGCTGCCGCTGGCCCGGAGTCCGAGCGGCAATTCCACGCTCCCGCTCGCCAGGAACCATTCGCTGGAGCGGTCGCCGGCGTGCCTTCGATAGCCGGCCTCGGCGGCAACGGCCACCCGGGGGTCCGGCGTGAATCCCGTCCGTCCCAGCAGGTCGAGGGTGGTCCAATCGCTGCGCCGGAAGGCGCTCACCGAGCTGCTGGCCACTCCGGTCCGGTACCCGGCAATGATCCCGACCTGATTCAGGGTGCCCTCGAGCGGTGCCAGTGAGTCGCGCACCACGATCGAGTCCTTGAACGCCCAGGTGGTCCGGCTGAAGATCAGGTCCAGGGAGGCGCCGAGCCCGTCGCGGCGCTGGCGCAGGTAGCCCCGCAGATGCAGGTCGCGGCGCGACTCCTCGAGGGGCCGCGCCAGGGTATCGGTAAGGTTGCTGGCAGGGCCGAAGCTGGCGCGGCGGATCGGGTTGGACAGGAAGTACTGCAGCAACACGCCGGAGCGCTCGCTGCGGACCCAGCTCCCCTGGAGCCAGGCATTGGTGTTCTGGTAGTCGTTCAGGCGGTTGTTGCGCAGCGCGCCGACCGACAGGAAGTCGAAGGCGCCGCTGAAGCCGATTCCGGAGGGAAAGCGCTTCTCCAGGCTCCCCTGGTACCGGCTCGCCTCGAGGTCCCCGGTGCCGATGGCCACACGGCTGCGCGGCGCGGCGCGATCGTGCCGGCGGGTCAGCAGGTGGATCCGCAGTCCCGCTGGCTGTCGCTCCACTTCGATCTGGTCAAAGAAGCTGACCGGCAGCAGCGACGGGTCGATGGCGGTGCTGTCGTCGCCAACCGGGAGGTAGGGCACCCCGTCCAGCAGGTATTCCACCCCGGATCCGACCTGGCCCCGGTAGAGCAGCGCCTCCGGAGTCCCAATCCAGTACCCCCGCGCCAGGTACACCCCAGGGACCTGTTGGAGCAGCTCGCCGAGGGTGGCGGCCGGACTCCACTCCACCGAGTCGCGGTTGATCACGATCCGGCCACCGATCGGCAGCAGGCCGAGTGCGCCGGGGCGCGGCACCGGAGTCAAGAGGGTACGCTCCAGGTCACCGGCCTCGAGGAAGCGGGCGGTCAGGTCGCTGGTGTCGGCAGTGATCGGTGGCGGCTTGACCGGCGGCTGCTGAGCCATGAGGTGCGGTGCGGAGCCAAGCAGCGCCGCACTGAGTACCAGCAGGGTGCGCAGGCTGCTAACCGGCACGCGCCAGCAGGAATTCACTGAAGAGGCGGACCCCCATCCCGGTCGGTCCCTTGGCCTGGGCGGCGTCCTCGCGGTCGGTGTAGGCGGTGGCGGCAATGTCCACATGCGCCCACGGGAAACCGTCGACGAACTCCCGCAGGAACCAGGCGGCGGTGATCGTCCCCGCCGGCCGGCCGCCGCTGTTCTTGACGTCGGCAATCTCCGATTTGATCAGGTCGCGGTACTCGTCCCAGAGCGGCAGTTCCCAGACCCGCTCGTGGGCCCGCTGCCCCGCCGCCACCAGCTCGGCGATCACCCCGGCGTCGTTCCCCATCACCCCGGCGGCGGTGTGCCCCAGCGCAAAGGTCACCGCGCCGGTCAGCGTCGCGGCGTCCACCACCGCTACTGGCTCGTAGCGCCGCGCCCACGACAGGGCATCGGCCAGCAGCAGCCGCCCCTCGGCGTCGGTGTTGATCACTTCGATCGTCTTGCCGAAGTGACTCCCCACCACATCACCCGGCTTGTACGCCGTGGACGACGGCATGTTTTCGGCGCTGGGAATCAGCCCCACCACGTTGAGCTTCGGCTTGAGGCGACCGAGCATTTCAAAAGTGCCAAGCACCGCTGCGGCGCCGGACATGTCGAACTTCATATCTTCCATGTTCTGGGCCGGCTTGATCGAGATGCCGCCGGTGTCGAAGGTCACGCCCTTCCCCACCAGCACCACCGGCTTGCCGCTGCCGCCGTTGTACTCCAGGACAATAAAGCGCGATTCCTGGGCGCTCCCCTGGCCGACCGCCAGCAGGGCGTGCATCCCCTCCTTCTGAAGCGCCGCCTGGTCGAGCACGGTGACCTTCATGCTATGGCGCTTGGCGAGCTCCTCGGCGCGGCCGGCCAGCCAGGTCGGGGTGCAGACATTTCCTGGCTGTACCTGGAGGTGCCGGCCGAACAGCTGGCCGGCGCCGATCGCGGCGCCGATGGCATGTCCGCGTTCCCACTCCGGCGGGGTCGATGGCGCCAGCAGCAGCCCCTCGGTCAGCGGTGGCTTGGGCTCCTCGGCGGGCTTCTTCAACGCCACAAACGACCACGAGCCATAGGCCAGCCCTTCGGCGGCGGCCTGGGCCGCATCGGCAGGAGCGACGGCGTCGGCCGGGCCGGCCACACAGAAACTGAGTGAGGGCACCCCGATGGTCCGGGCTCGCTTGGCGGCGATCGCTGCGGCCCGGCGCACCGACTGACGGGAGAGCTCCTCCCCCTTCCCCATCCCGATCAGGAGCAGCCGCGCCGCGGGGCCAGCGGGATGGATCAGCGCCACCTCGTCCTTCTTGCCGGTGAAATCGGCGGAGGCGACGAGTCGCGACAGCGCGCCACCCGCCTGGGTGTCGAGGGCCGCGAGTGCATCGGGCAGCGGCCCCTGGGGCAGCGCGACGGCGAGCAGCGGCGTCGCGTGTCCAGCCAGCTCCGCGGCGACGACACGAGAGGCAAAAGCGATCGGAGAATCAGTCGGCAACTCGTTGCTCCCGTGGCGGTTGGGTGGTGCGGGAAGTTAGTGGAGATGCAGAGAATGGGGAATTGGGAACAGGGAATGAGGGCTCGGGTGTCGGGTGTCGGGTGTCGGGTGTCGGGTTCCGAAGGTGTGGAGGACGCCTACAGTGTCAAGGTCCGGTACGACCGATCGCAGGGCCCGATTCCAATCGGCCCGTGGAATCGGACCCAGGTCCTCAAGCACCCCGATGGTTGAAACAACGCACAGCCCCACCCGTGAGGGTGGGGCTGCGGATACGGCGGCTGACCGACACGCGTTGCCCGCCGGCGGCGGGCAACATCGGTTCCTGGACTACGATCGACGCGTAGGCCCACCCTCACGGGGGGGCCTACCCGTTGTGACGATCATGGGCGGCGTGCGTGGGGATGACGGATGGGTTGGGAACCGCCCTATGGCAACGGATCCCGACCATGGATCCCGACCTGAAGCGAGTGGTTGAAACAACGCACAGCCC